>Ga0209358_10000006_pt1 | contig 326291 bp, 389 predicted proteins | sample LauGreFa1BDMLBSN_2_FD_187574 | JGI IMG/M metagenome (GOLD analysis project Ga0209358, IMG submission 187574) | Freshwater lake microbial communities from Lake Michigan, USA - Fa13.BD.MLB.SN (SPAdes) (version 2) | ecosystem: Environmental > Aquatic > Freshwater > Lake | place: Lake Michigan... | reverse complement strand
AAAGAATTGGAGAATTACAAACTGAAACCTATAAAAAACAATACGGGTGGGATAGGATATCAATAGTTAGACCTGCAAACGTTTATGGACCGTATGACAACTTTAATCCTGCTAATGCAATGGTTGTACCTTCATTGATACGTAAAGCTCAGGAGAACGATGTTTTAGATGTTTTTGGAGATGGGTCTCCAATTCGTGATTTTATTTATGCTGAAGATGTTGCTGAAGGTATGATTTTTACTGTTGAAAATAAAATTACTGAACCTGTTAACTTGGGTTCGGGAGAAGGTAATTCAATTAAAGAACTTGTTGAATTAGTCATCAAACATTCAGGAAAAGACATTGATGTTAAGTGGTATACCGATGTACCGAGTGGTGATAAACAAAGATTGATGAGTATGAATAAGATGAATAAATATGGGTTCAAAAGTTATACTTCATTGGAAGAGGGTGTTAAAAAAACTACAGAGTGGTTTTTGAACAACAAAGACATTTTAGATAAACGATATAATCCATTTGTGAACCATTGATATGAGTGAATTTTTCAAAGGTAAAAAGGTTGTAGTAACTGGCGGATCCGGATTCATAGGTACTCATTATTTAATTGAACTTGTCAAACAAGGTGCGAAAGTTATTACTCATACTCACAAATCTCCATTACAATATACGCATGATAGTATCATTGTTCATGAAAATTTAGACCTAACAAAGTTAGAAGATTGTTTCAAGCTTGTTGAAGGTTGTGATTATGTAATTCATTGTGCGGGACAAATTGCTCATCCTTCCACAGTACCAACTGATGTACAAATTTCATTGAAACAAATCCAAATAATTGGAAATGTATTGGAAGCATCGTACAAATCAAAAGTAAAAAGATTTTTAGATCTTAATAGTTCTACAGGATATCCTGACATCAGAAGACCACTAACCGAAGATGAGTTTTGGGTGGATGAACCTTATAAATCTTACTATGGGTATGGATGGATGAGGAGATATCGAGAGAAGTTGATGGAACACGTTTCACGATTAGGTGAAATGGAAATTTGTATTGCAAGAGGTACTGCGATATTTGGACCTTATGATAACTTCGATTTGAAAACCTGTCATGTTGTGCCTGCATTAATTAAAAGATTATTAAGTGGTGAAAATCCATTTGTAGTGTGGGGGTCACCTGATATTGTTAGAGATTTTCTATATGTTAAAGACGTAGTTAAAGGTGGCCTTTTGATTATTGAGAAGGGAGAATCCATGAGACCTTATAATTTGGGATATGGTGGAGGTATTACTATTGGTGAAATTGTTGATACAATTATAGAAGTAAGTGAATTAAAACCTGATGTAATTTGGGACGATTCTAAGCCAACGACAATTCCTTTCAGAGCGGTGAGTACGGAGAGAATAAATACTGAGATCGGATTTGTGCCAACTTATACTTTCAAACAAGGGATAACTGAAACAATTAATTGGTTTAAGGGCCATGATCGATTATAGGTTCCATAAAAGTGTTTTGTTAATCAATCCGTCTAATAGTTCTATTAATGTGAGAGAGATTAGTGAATTGATAGATAAAATAAAACCTGAAAGTCATGCTATAATTTGGCAACCTTGGGAAGCGTTTGATGAAAGATTTTTGAGTTATCTCACACACGATTACGTAAATAATCCAAATCATTCTGAAGATTATCAAAATTTAGAAGATACTTTATTAAAAAATAATATTAAGTTTTATCTACTTGTTGGTTGTGATTACAGTGATGCATATTCGAATATTAAAACAAATCCAATCAAAAACTTTGAAGTTTTGTTTTGGCCTACCGCATTACTCCATTACACTTTTTATGGGATGGTTAATTTTTATGGTAAAAAACCTTCTGAATTATTCAATCAATATAGACCAATCGATAAACTTTATCTAAATCTAAATAACCATGAAAGGAACCATAGGGCGATATTATTGGATTATTTATATAAATTTGAACTATTTGATTATGGAATAAATACATGGCAACATTCTGAATTCTCTCGATGGGATTTCAAGTATTTCACACCGAGGAAGTTATCATTCGATGATTTTTATGATAAATCTGACGACGTTCCCCAACGTATATTTTCGGAAAAAATACTAAATGCACCTAATTTAATTGATGTTGTAGCGGAAACCTACCCATACCTTGCGTACAATCATGAATTTCCTGAATTGACTAAAGAGTTTATGTTCCATACTGAAAAAACATTTAAGAGTATTTTATTCGGTAAACCTTTTTTAGTATTAGGTGCTAAAGGTCAAAATACCAATTTATATAAGTATAATTTTGGATTATATGGGGATATTTTTGATTATGAATTTGATAAGGCTAGTTTAATCTCTTCAAGATGTTTTGGGATAATTGATAATCTGTACTCGATAAAAAACAAAAATTTTGGGGAAGTCCGAGATAGCGTGATGGGTTTATCACAGTCAAATATTGACACGGCGACGGCAATTGTTTATAATGATGAGTATATTCCAAATCAATTAAAAACGATAATCGAAGAAAACAAAGATGAATATAACATTCTACTTAGGGACTTTGATAGTAATTATGCCGGATCTTTTGAATTGCAGGATAACTGGAGGATAACTGAAAAAATCTTCAAAGAAATATATCAATGAATGTATTAATCACAGGTGTTTTAGGGATGGTCGGATCTCACATGGTTGATTTTCTTTTAGAAAAAACAACTATAAAAATCTATGGGTTTTGTAGGTGGAATGAATCTATGGATAACATCGAACATTTAACTGATATCATTAATACCACAGATAGAATTAAGTTGATATATGGAGATTTGAATGACTATAGTTCAATTGTAAACGCGATAGATATTTCTAAACCTGACTATGTTTTCCACCTTGGAGCACAATCCTATCCACAAACTAGTTTTGATTCTCCGATTGAAACATTACAAACAAATATAATTGGTACCGCAAATTTATTAGAAGCGCTTAGAAAATCTCAGTATAAAGATGCTCTTATACATGTGTGTGCATCAAGCGAAATTTTTGGTAGGGTTAGTAAAGATAAATTACCCATCAATGAGGAGTGCTCGTTACATCCTGCATCTCCGTATGCGATATCTAAAGTGGGTACAGATTTGATTGGTCGGTATTATGGGGAAGCTTATAACATGAAGGTGATGACTACCAGAATGTTTACACATACAGGACCGAGAAGAGGAGATGTATTTCATGAATCAACATTTGCAAAACAAATCGCAATGATAGAATATGGATTACAAGAACCAAAAATATTTGTGGGTAATTTGGACTCACTTAGGACATACGCCGATGTTAGGGATGCTGTCAGAGCATACTGGATGTTATTAAATATTAATCCATCTGCAGGTGCATATTATAATATTGGGGGGTCTTATACTTGTAAAGTTGGTGATACGTTGAATTATCTATTATCAAAATCTACGGTTAAGAATATAGAAGTAGTAGTTGACCAAAATAGATTACGGCCCATAGATGCGGATTTACAAATACCTGACACAACTAAATTCAGAGAAATGACTGGATGGGAACCCAAAATAACCTTCAATCAAACAATGGATGACCTATTAGAATATTGGAGAGAAAGAATAAATAAAGGAAGAAAATTTTTGAACAGATAATATGGAGAAGAGAAAATACTTACCAACACTTGCCGAGTTAATTGATAGACTCAGTATTTCACAATTAAAAGAAGTTTTTATTCCCGAACACAAAGAGGAATATGCTCAAGAAATTAGAGACATCGAACACGACATTGATTTGATTCTTAAAGAACAGAAAGGTGTTATTGATGCAAAGACCGTAAGGTCTATTGTTGTTTTAGCTCAAACAAACTTACACATTTGGCATAATGAGTCCAACTATCGTAAGGGAATCAAAGAAGGTAATAATTTGGAGTTGACACATGGATTAAATGGAGTTCGTAATACTGCAAAAAATAGAATACAAGAAATTGTAGGTGGTAGAAAAGACTATAAAACTGATTGTTTGGCTGCGGAGTTTAAGGATTGGGGTATTAGTTGGGAGTAACTAAGTTAATATGTTAGATAGAGTTAAACAGGAACTGAACGAACAGGGATATTCTGTAATCGATAATTTTTTACCCAATGATTATGCAAATAATTTACATGAGTTATTTGTTAATGCGAACACGTGGGAAAAAACTTTACAGGAAAGAGAAAATCATTATTCGCATGTATTCAAAACTGAGTCATCAACATTACCAAAAGAAACCGAGGTTTATACTTCTAGTTTCAGTAGGTCATCTGATTTGGAGAAAGATGATTACATATCGAAAATATTCGAAGATTACTTTATTGATGCCCTTGAAAAAGTATCACCATTTATCTTGAATCAGTTTGACATAAGATGTTATAAACTTGATAGTGGAGACCATTACAGAATGCACATGGATGACTATGCAGGAAAAATTAATTTAATCTATTACGTAAATAAAGAGTGGATTTGGGATTGGGGTGGTATTCTTAACATTTGTTCTGAAGCAGATGAAGAGTTTAACCAACAAATTTTTCCTAAATTCAATAGAGTAGTATTATTGAATAATAAAGTTTTCAGACAACCTCATTTTGTAAGTTCAGTTGAAAGTTATGCGAAAACGCCAAGGTTTAGTATAGTATCCTTTAACAAGTAATTTTATTAAAATATATGATAAAAAATTTAGAACAGTATCCAATAGTTAGAGAACACAACTGGAATGAAGAAGAACTTATTCATTTTGAAAATAAAATAGTTGAAAGTTGGGAAACTGGTAAAATACGAGGCCCTGTTCATTTGAGTGGAGGTAATGAAAAACATCTTATTGAAATCTTCAAAAGAATTTCAGAGAATGATTGGGTATTTTCTACATGGAGGTCTCATTATCATGCTTTACTTAAAGGAGTATCACCTGATTGGTTAGAATCAGAAATTTTGGATGGGAGATCGATTAGTATCATCAATAAAGAAAAAAAATTCTATAGTTCGGCGATTGTCGGTGGAATAATTCCAATTGCTACTGGCGTTGCAATGTCTAATAAACGAGATAATAAGAATGAAATTGTTTGGTGTTTTATTGGGGACATGACTTTTGAGACAGGTACTTTTATGGAAAACTACAAATATATAAAAAACTTTGAATTACCTGTTAGATTTGTTGTTGAAGATAATGGAGTTTCTACAAATACTCCAACAATCGAAACATGGGGCAAAAAAGAGGAAATACCTAATGAAGTAGTTTACTACGAGTATGAAAAACATTGGCCTCATTATGGAACAGGTAAGTGGGTTGTATTTTAATTGAAGATTATGAAGTATTTTAATTTATTGTTTGATAGTAATATCGAAAACGAAAAGGAACATATTTTTAACACTTTGACCGCTAACAAAGTTGACGGGATTAAAATGATTGATATAAATAATTTTGAGGTTGACTCCGAACAAAAATATTATTCATTTACAATAACAGGAACTTATATGGAAAATTTCCAATCACTTCCTGCATCCTCAAAAGTAAAAGAGTTAATGAAATTATACTCCAATTGTTTTCTTGTTATTTTAGCGGAACATGAGTCCGACAATGGAAACGTAATAAAACTTATCGAAAAATATTGTAATGAAGAATCGATTAATTCGAATCAGATAATTGCAATCAATGGAAATCAGAAAATAAAAAAATTAATCAATGAGTTGAATAGTAAAGTTGTTGGACATACTTCAAATAGATTACCTTATGTGGCGGTCGAAGGAATGACCTCATTCAAGTACGAATTTCAAAAAGATAAAGAATCATTTTTTATGTGTTATAACAGAATGTTAAAACCACATAGAGTGTCTCTGTTAGCTTTACTGAAACGAGAAGGGATATTAGATGAAGTTGATTGGACGATGTTACGAGGTAATGAATTAAACGAACGATTCTCTGATCCAGATGGAACACCATCATACAACTTATTTTTTGAAGTTTTTGATAGGGACGATTTCAAAGAATATTATAATGAAATATTGTTTCTTCAAAAATCAGGGATTAAAAAAAGTAGGTTTGAAGAAGATTATAGAGTTGACCAGCCACCTTACTTCATTGACTTTTATAAAACATATGAAATGAATCCTTATAGAAATTCATATGTTAATATTGTTACCGAAACTGGTTACATATCCACAGATGTAATCCATATTACAGAAAAATCATTGATGCCAATTTATTATTCTCAAATTCCTTTGATATTGGCTAATTTTGAACATAATAAGTTCTTGAAAGAAAGATATGATTTTGATTTGTTTGATGATATTATTGATTATTCTTATGACAATGAAAAAGACCCGAGAAAACGGCTTTTTATGTTTGTTGATGAAGTGAAAAGATTAAATTCTATCAAAGACGAAATAATTAATTTTTATAAAAATAATCAGGAAAGATTTGAACTTAATAAGAAAAAAGTTACGAGTATATTACAAGATGAAACTGATTATAAGTTTTTCAAAAGTTTAATATAATGGAATACAAAGATTCATTAACAATCGCAATGACCAAGTTAGGAAAAATGGATGATACTATTTTTCTTGGACAACAGATATTATTTCCGGGAAACCCGATGAGTTCAACTTTGGTCGATGTTCCAAAAGAAAAAATGGTTGAATTACCGGTGATGGAAGATTCTCAAATGGGAATGTCTTTGGGTATTGCAATGACAGGAAAATTTGTGATTACATTTTATCCGAGATGGGACTTTTTGATTTGTGCGGCTAATCAATTAATAAACCATGTTGATAAGATGGAATTAATGAGCAATGGTCAGTGGAAACCAAATATGATTATTAGAGTTGGTAAAGGATCGGAAATACCTTTGAATCCAGGCCCTCAACACAGAAATAATTATTTCAAAGAGTTTCAGTCAATAACTCAAACAATAAAATTTTTTGATTGTTTGACTGCGGATGATGTTAAAAACGCTTATGACCATGCAATAAATGAGGGAGGGATAACCTTAATTAACGAATATCCTGAAAAATATAATTCATAATGTACGTACTTGGCATTTCATCCTTTTATCACGATTCATCCGCCTGTCTATTCAAAAACGGGGAGTTGGTGTTTGCTTGTGAAGAGGAAAAATTTACGGGAATCAAACACGACAGTTCTTTTCCAATTAATACGATTCAACATATTTTCGGATATTATAACATAACCTATGATGATATTGAAATGGTTTGTTATTATGAAGACCTCAATCTGAAACTAAAAAGAGTATTGAGTAACATCAAGAAAAACTTTTTTACGTCACCGAAATATTCTTTGAAATCTTTAGTTAAAATCTTAAAAAATATATCAGATGTAAATAAACATTTGAAGCCATTTAAGGGAAGAGTATTTTACTCCGAACACCATTTGGCACATCAGTATTATTCTTTTTTCACTTCCGATTTTGAAAGGGCAATCTGTTTATCTATTGATGGTGTTGGTGAAATTGACACATTATCTTTTGGTTTGGCGGATAATGATGGAATTGAATATCATGATTTGGGTAAATATCCACATTCATTAGGACTTTATTATTCTACAATGACTTCGTATTTGGGATTCAAACCAAATGAAGGAGAATATAAATTAATGGGATTAGCGTCATACGGAGACCCTAAAGAGTATATTGAAAAAATTAGAAGTTTAATAGAATTCAAAGATGGAGAATTAATCTGTGATATGGATGTTTTTTGTTGGGATAAGTCAGAAAAATTGATGTTCAACGAAAAACTAATAGAACATTTAGGTATTTCACCAAGATTAACTGAAGAAGAAATTACTACAATTCATCAAAATTTAGCAGCGGCAGTTCAACTAAGATACGAAGAAGTTTTATTTGATATTATCAAAAGTTTGAAAAATCTTGGTAGTAATAATCTTTGCTTAGGAGGTGGTTCGGCGTACAATGGTACTGCGAATGGGAAGATAGTATCCAATTCTGAGTTTGAAAAAATTTGGATACCAGTCGCACCATCTGATGCTGGATCCTGTGTTGGAGCTTGTATTCATTACCTTGTACAAAATAAAAAATTAACAAAAAGAGTTACCAAGAATCCTTTTTTGGGACCAAAGTATGATGTTGAATTTTATATGGGTCACATTAAAAATTTGAACTTTTTTGAAATTCACGATTACAATATATTAATAAAATACGTAGCCAAAAAAATCCATGAAGGTAAAGTAGTTGGGTGGTATAGAGATAGAATCGAATTCGGAGCAAGAGCATTAGGACACAGGTCTATTTTAGCCGACCCTACTGTACCCGATATGAAATCCAGAATTAATAAATTGATTAAGAAAAGAGAGGGGTTTCGTCCTTTTGCCCCTATGGTTATTAAAGAGAAACAGAATGAGTTTTTCTACACAATTGATGATGTACCATACATGAATCAAATTGTTAAAGTTAGAGAAGAATACGCAGATAAATTATCGGCAGTTGTTCACGTGGACGGAACGTCAAGAATTCAAACTGTATATGAAAATACTGTTATTCACGACTTATTAATTGAGTTTGAAAAACTAAGTGGGTATCCAATTATATTGAATACATCATTCAACGTTAAAGATAAAACAATGGTACTGAATCCGTTTAATGCAATAGAAACTTTCAAGGATACTGACTTGGACTTGTTAGTTTTAGATAATTATATAATACACAAAATACTATGAAGAAAATTATTGACTGGTTTTTGAAAAAAATTAAAGACCGCAAAAGGAAAAAAGAATTAAAAAAGAAAATTGAAGAGTTGAAAAAGAGAGACCCTTTTATTTACAACCATTAAATTTGATTTTTAATCAAATTATTTTATTATTAAAACATGGTATCGTTTTCAAAAGAAGAGTGTGATAAGATAATAAAATTAACTCAAGAAATTGAAGGTACTCATCGAGATGCAAATAGTATACATGTTGAAAGACCAAGAGAAAAAATAACATATACGTATTACAACATTTTTAGAAATGAAAATGTCTCTTGGATTTTTGATAAAATAACTGAATTTTTGCTTTTAGATGAGAATGTTGAAATAGTCAAACCGTTTGAAGTAATACATTTACACAAATACGAGTCCGGAAATCAATTTGAAAGACATAGTGATATATACTATCCTAATCAAAAATTAAATGTCGGAGTTTGTTTGAATGATGACTATGATGGAGGTGATTTTATTTTGTATGGACCGAAAGAGATTATTCCGAAAAAAGCGGGGACGATATATTCTTTCAGAAATACTAGAGAACACGAGGTGACCAAAATTGAAAATGGGATTAGATATTCACTAATAATATTTTTATTCAAGGAAAATATCAAAGAACCAGTTAGTTTGATATGAGGATAGGAATAACAGGACACAGTGATTTCTTAGGAAAAGGGTTGTTTGATTTGTTGGGAAAAAATCATGAAGTTATCGGATTTTCAAGAAGTAATGGATATGACTTGAAAAATTACGAAAAAATATTGAATGATGTTGTTGATTTAGATGTTTTCATAAATAATACTTATCATCCGAGTTACCAACAGAAAATATTCGAAGAACTTTTCGACCAGTGGAAATACAAGGATAAGACAATTTTCAACATTCTGACATCGGCCATTTTTAATAATGGAAGTTTTGACGATTATCGGGAAAGTAAGTTAAAGTTACAACAATCCTCTTTGAAGATGATTAATTCAAATCTCGATAAAAAAGTGAGAATTGTTAATTTATATCCGAATACTTTGGAACACAATAAAAGAGTTGGTTTTAATAAGGTTAATTTTTCTGAAATATACGATGTTATCGATTTTCAGTTAAAATTACCGCAAAGTTTGGAACTAACTCACATTTGTATTTCGAGAACTACAACTTCTAAGGGCAAGACCCTTTTGTAGAATAACATAAACAGATTAAATCCTTGCAAGATATTTAATATATAACCAAAAAGATTATGAAAGGAACTTTATTTTCGGCTGACTTTGTTAAAGACACGAATGATAATTTAAGATTATTGGAGTTTAACACCGATACAAGTATCGTTGGTAATGAATTATATAATTTCGATTTTACCGAATTTATAAGTGTACTTCAGACAAATAACATTACTCAACTTGATATTGTATATAAGCCTTTCATTCATGATAAAATTGTAACTCATATTTCAAATACTATAACTGCTGACGCACCATTTGTTACGGTTATAAATTTACATGATGAAGATATTAATACAATTTATCCTGCGACGATTCCTGACTCAAGTGATAAATTTATACTGAGATTGGCTTATGACGAGTCTGCACTTTTTGATAGTACCTATTGTAAAGGTACTGTAGAACTTCTTAATTTATTTACGTCAAATAATGAATCATCCAAAGTAGTTTCGTACTTTTATTCGTCCTCAACAGAATCTAACAATAGTTTAGATTCAATAATTAATTCACCAAATGTCCCTGATGTTGCGGTTAAGGACATGATTGAACAATTCAATCCAATAGATTTTTATAAAATAGGTTCTACTGTTGAAGGTGAAAGTGACGAGGACAGATGGGCATCTTTTTTAAGTTCAATAAATACCGAAAATAAAATTATTCAACAATATCATTATGGGCCTTCTAGTTTAGATGAGGATGATCATATCATCTCGGTTAGAAGTTTTCATATTGTGTATGGAGGTAATTTAGATATAATTACATTACACAATTATAAGATTAGCTCAATATTCGAATTGCCAACCAGTATTCAATCTGAAGTTGATGATACTCAATATGTTAATAAAATATCTGACCATCATTATTATGAATACACCACAAATTTCATAAAATTGGATTGTGGTGGACTATTGTCAACTCATCAAATTTTAATGGAGGATGAGGAGTATAAGCCGATTGCAGATGTTGGTGTCGGAGAATTTATTAAATCGTTTTTCATTTCAGGGTCTCCTCAAGTTGAAATAAATTCAGAAATTATGAATTGGACATTTGAAGGACAATATTTTCCCGAAGGGTCTTATATGACTACATCTGAAGTTGTTTTTAAGGATGAGAAACAATTGAAGTATGGGGGGTTAGTTGAAATCGTGGTTGATTCAGAATCTAAATTTATCGGGGCAAATAAACACTTTTTAGTTTATGATTCTTCCACAAACATTTCCAAATATAAACTTTCCGTTTATTTGAGACCTGAAGTTGATTATTTGTATGACATCGATGGCGATTTGATTGGGATCGATGAGGTCAATTTTTATGTCACTACGGATACTAGTTTGAAATTAGTAGAACTTGACGCTGAAGATACTGATACCTATATTATTAGTGGGTCAACACCATTCAACGGAGTAATTTCACATAACGCACCTTGTTTTGTTGCTGGTACAAAAATAACTTTGGAAGATAAAACACAAAAAAATGTTGAAAATATTCAAATTGGTGATGTAGTTTTATCTTATAATTTTAATACCTCTATGGTTGAAAAACAAAAAGTTAGAGGTGTTGGTTCTAGAAAAGTTGACAAAACAGTAAAGTATACATTCGAGGATGATACAATTTTGGAGTCAACGTTGGACCACCCAATTTATTCACGTCAAATCGGTTGGATATCACAAGACCCTAAGTATACACTTAACGTTTATGGGTTGACCACTAGACAAGCTGAAGTCGGAATTAAAATCCTTAAGGAAGATGGTACAGAGTCCCTTATTAAATCAATTGATATTATTTCAGAGGCAGTAATTGTTTATAATGTAAAAGTAGTGGAAAACAACCATAACTTTTTTGCAAACAATCGATTAGTACACAATCGTTGTTTTGTTGCGGGTACCAAAATAACTTTACTTGATGGAGAATACAAAAATATTGAAGATGTTGTTGTTGGGGAAAAAGTTCTTACTTATAATGAATTGACTGGAGAAACTGAATTAGGTATTGTTGGTGATTTGAAAATACATAATGTTGAAGATGTTATTGATTTGGTATTTGATGATACGACATTATTAACTACAACTCCTGAACATCCATTCTTCGTAAAAGAAAAAGGTTGGGTTGAAGCGAAAAATCTTCAAGAAGGTGATGTATGTATTAAAGATGATAAAACTGATATAACCATTATTAGTGTTAAAGAAGATGTAAGCTCACATACTGTTTACAATCTATTAAGTGTTTCGGAAAATCATAACTTTTTTGCAAATAAAATTTTAGTTCACAATAAATAATAAAAACATGACAAATCCATCATTATATAAGAAAGTAACTATGTCTCAAGTTGAGACAAGAAAAACAAGTGCTTTAAGTCAAACTGAAAAAACACAAGTCAATCAAACAGTTGCCAAGTTTTTTGAATTGTTTATTGCAAAGCATATGTAATGACTCCCTTCGAGTATATATCTACCAAAATTTTTGTAAGGTTAAAACCAAGTAGAGTCCAAGGAATTGGTGTATTTGCAATCAAAGACATTCCATCTCAAATTAATCCATTTGAAGTTTGGAATGGAGAAACAGGTTTGTATCCAATATTAGAATCTGAATTACTTCTATTACCTAACGAACTTTATACTCATATCAAAGACATATTTTTATATGGACCTGATTTTCCGTCAGATAACCGTACCTATGTAAAGTTGACAAAAGGATGCCATTGGATTTATACTACACCATACTACTTTATTAATAGTGGATTCGATAAGTCCAACATAGATAAGGACACATTCCTTACTAACCGAATAATATATAAGGGCGAAGAATTATTGAGTAATTATGGGAGATACGAGCGTTTTAATAAAAAAGATTTACTATAATGTATAATACACATGAAAGATGAAGTAGTCGTTTTTACGGATAAAAATATTCATTTTAAGAATAACCCGAGATCTATTGTTATGGATTCTGCATCAAAATCTTTGATGGAAATGTACTCATATATAGTTTGTCAAAATGGGGGTAACGTTTTAGATGTTGGTTTTGGTATGGGATTTTCTGCAAACAAAATGAGTAGTTTAGCTAATCATTATACCTGTATTGAAATTAATCCTCAGATTTATGAAAAAGCTCAAAATTGGGCTAAAAACAAATCAAATGTAACCATTATATTTGGAGATTGGGTGGAGGTTATCCCAAAACTTAATCAAAAATTTGATGGAATATTCATGGATACACATGACGATATCAATTACGAAAAATTTGAAGATTATTGTAAAACTATTGCTAATGATAATTGTATTTTATCGATTTTTAATTATTTTACATTTAGAAAACAAAGTGAGTTGAATTATTATGAATATAAGATTGACCCACATAAATTTACAAAAATAGTTACTCCAATTCATACGATTAACTGGACTTATTTTAAGAATGGAATTTTCGTAAAGGGAGATGGTATTATAAAATTCAAGTCACCAACATCTATCATATGACGCCAATAAAGTTATCTGAAAAGTTCACAATATATAAAGGGAAGTACAATAATGAGTATTCTATTGATGAATTTTTGAAATATGTTGAGTTAAATGATGGAATGGCAACACATACCAATGATAATTCTGTTTGGATAGAAATAGAAACGGAGTGTTTTCAATCGATAAATTCATATATTAAAAATCAAATAGAGAATATATCTAATAAAAAATTCACCAATTATGCTCAACATTATTGGGTGTATACTCAAAAAAAAGGGTTCAATTTAGAATGGATGCATCAACACATTCAAGTTCATCCTTCTGGTAGGTCAAATATTTTAACAGATTATACTTTCACGTTTTATTTACAGACAACAGATGAAATAAGTGGGGATGAAGGATGTATAGTATTTGAAGACGAAAATAAACAAAGATATAAATTTTTACCTGAAGTTGGGGATATATTTATATTTCCAGCAGACATACGACATACTGCAATACCGACTCCAAACTCGGAAAAAAAGAGGATAGTTTATGCTGGAAGTTTTTGTATCGATATACTCAATCAAAAACAAATAGAGAAACAAATCATATGAAATCAATTGAAGAAAAAATTTTATTGAGTCATAGTTTGTGTGATTATTTCATTCAATACTTTGAAAGTGGAGTTTTGGATGTTATTGAAAGGGGGAGGAGATATGGTAAATGTGGGCAAGAAGGGCTAGTATCACACGAAGATATACCCGAAGAGTTTTTTTCTATCTTTCCTGAGTTGAATCTAAAACCATTTACATTCTCAAATGAAGAACAGGTTCATAACTTATTGGTAAGGAAATATGTCGTTGGAGATTCTTTCCCTGTTCATAGGGATAATAATGTTCTTAATTATGATTCTGGTGACAAGGAAAGAGGGGAAAGATATAGGTCGTATATTATCCAATTGTCTGAACATGGATCTTATGTAGGGGGTGACTTGATGTTTGAAGATTATATTGCTAACTCCTCAAGAGGAAATTGTATCAGTTTTGACTCAAAAATACCACATTGGGTTAGTGAAGTTACTGAAGGTGTAAGATACTCTATGGTATTTTGGGTGAAAAAAAGTGATTTAATGATACCTCAACAAATTATATAATGATTATGAAATTGACAAATGAGCAGTGTGACGAAGTAATATCATGGATTTCCTATTTTGGTAAATCTAATGTTAGATATTGCCCTGATGTTTGTTCACCTGCGGGATTACATAAATCTAGATTAGATTATAATATTTGTGAAGTCAAACGAGAAGAGTCGACACAATGGTTTTTCGATTTGATTTCTGATTTTTTGAAAGACGAGTATCCAAACAATAAAATAAAAGAAGGCAACTATTTTTATGCTCATGAATTTTTTACGGGTGGTAAATTTACCAAACACGTTGATAGAGAAAGACAAAATGATTGGGCCTTAATCATTGGAGCCAAATTAAATGATGATTTTGAGGGAGGTGAACTTATCACCTATAATCCTGATGGAAAGTTGGCGACAGAAAAGGGATTATTATATAAAATGGATTCTGAAGTTCTTCATGAAGTTACCGAAATCACCAAAGGTACACGATATTCTTTTGTTTATTTTATAACTTATAAAGAATTAGGAACTGAAACAAAACTATTTTAACAATGATAAAATATATTCCATCTTTTTTAACTTCTGATGAAATTAATTATTTCATGGATATTTTCCACAATGAAGATAAAAAATATTATGGGGATGAATATTATAAATTTTATTTTGTTGATTTAATGGGAAGAGAATTAGAAGTAAAAAAGTTCTCAAATTTTTCTTTCAAAAAGTTCAGAGTTCAAATGGTGGATGACAGTATTAATCAGGTTGAAATTCCACACTTGCATCATAATCCATGGTCTTTCATTGTTTTTCTTAATGAAGATTTTACGGGAGGTGAGCTTATTTTTGACAACAATGAATTCACTCCAAAGGTTGGAGATATGGTATATTTTAGCGGAGAAGAATACCATCGAGTAAATAATTGTGTTGGAAAAAGGTATACTTTGATTGGGTTTATGATGAATAATCCTCTTGATGTAGAAAGCCAAAGAAATTTTTTATAAAATGATAGAAAATTTCTGTGTGTCTATTAGATACGAAAAATAAATTGAGATAATTTTATGGTGAAAAAAAATTTATTAAAAAATTATATTTGTGCGGTTCCCTTCACTTCTATAGAAATTCATGACCATCAAAGATTTTTATGTTGTGCGTCATGGTTAACTAAATTTTTACCTGAAAATACTAAACCATACGACGCATGGAATTCAGAAGAAGCAAATGATATTCGAGATAGTATATTAGATGGGTCATATAGATATTGTGATCATAATCATTGCCCGTTTATACATCAATTGAAAACCTTTGGAGATGTTGGTAGAGTCTATCCTCTTTACCACAAAGATAAATTAAGCTCTAATTTAGATATAAAAATAAAAAAATATAAGGAAGGAAAATTAACTTCGCCACAGTTAGTACAATTTTCAATGGACAGGAGCTGTAATCTTGAATGTCCTTCATGTCGATTAAATATGATTATTGCGGACAGTAATAAAATAAAAAAAGTAAAACAAGACATACAAGATATTGAAGATGCATATGGAAACGAGGTGAATACATTATATATAACGGGTAGTGGAGATCCATTTGTGTCAGTTGGTTTTAGAGATTTTTTAAGAAATTTTGATAAATCCAAATGGCCAAAACTGAAATCAATTCACTTACACACTAATGCTACACGTTGGACTAAAGAAATGTGGGAATCGATGCCGAACATACATCAATATGTTACAAGTTGTGAAATTAGTGTTGATGCAGGAACTAAAGAAACCTATGAAACAAAAACAAGAATAAATGGCAATTGGGATATATTATTAGATAACTTAAAGTTTATTTCAACAATACCAACTTTAAGGACCATAAAAACTTCATTTGTAGTTCAACAAAAAAATTATAAAGAAATGAAGTTATTCTACGATTTGATGTATTCTATTTTTGGTGAAAAGGTAAATGTGTTTTTTGGTAAGATAACTAATTGGGGTACATTTAGTGAAGAGGATTTTTTATTAGAACAAATTTGGAATGAATCTCATTCGGAGTATAATGAATTTATAAAAGAAGTTAATTCTTTCTTACCAAACAATTATAGTTGGAGTAACCTACAAGAATTTATTACGCCTGTTAAAACTTTAATATAATGAATCAAACCTATTACCCCTGTGTAGATAATTTGAAATATTGGACACCTGAAGGATTTGAAATTTCGAGCTATAAATGGAATTTATCTGAGAAGGTCAACAAGTCGTATCAAACATCTGGATCTGACAAAACTCGTTTATGTACCTATACATATAATGAATTGGGGTTCAGAGGAGACTCTATTCATAAAGACGGATTTAAGATAATGAGTATTGGGGACTCAAATACAGAAGGGGTTGGTGTTAATAATGATGAAACGTGGCCGGCTCAATTTTCTAAATTAATTTCGAATGGAGTAAACCATAATTTTGGTATGGGAGGGAGAAGTAATGATTACATATCAAGATGTTTGATAACTTATTATGATTTTATCAAACCTGATTTAGTTTTGATTATGTATACTTCTCCACAAAGAAGAGAACTATACACCAAAGATGGAGGATTAGAACCATTTATGATAACTTCACAGTGGGGTTACACAGAGGAAACTGAAGAGGGAAGAGAAATCCAACATAGTTTAACAACGATTCAGAATGATTATCAAGATTTTATGAATTGGTATAAAAATCACCTCTTAATAAAATATTTTTTAGAATCCAAAAAATGTAATTGGTTGTGGAATGGATGGATGGGTATTCCTACAACACATAATGAGTTCAATAGGTTTGATGGGACATATGGGTCATTCATAGATGATGCGGTTGATAATATTCATCCGGGACCGAAACACAATCAAAATTATTCAAAATCATTATTGAATCACATTTATTCAAACTTCAGAAATTACGTACCAAGTAGTTTGATTTAATTTCTATTATCGATATAAATCATAATTTCGTTGTAATAAGGAATAAAATTTTCATTCCAAATTGACCAAGTAATGTCAATACCATCAAATGAATATACTTTGAAGTTAGGGAAAAATCTTAAATAAACATCTCTAAATATTCTGAACTTTTCCTTCATCCATTCTTCTCTTAAATGCCATTCACCTGAAATTTTTCTCACATTATTTTTAATCCAAAACAAATTTTCCAAAGTGAAAATGTCGTATTCTCCAGTTTCACAGTCAGTTTTTAAGAAATCAATTTTTTTAATATTGTAATCTTGGATTACTTTATTAAATGTGGTTGAATAAAGTTTATGATTACCTGAAACATCAAATACTTCTGAAAATTCGAATTCTCCAATGGTGTTGGAAATACCTTTGTTTATGTGAGTAACATTTCCATGTCTGGTGTTCAAAACTAATGTCTTGAATTCTTCAAAACTTGGTTCAAAGGCAAACACCTGTGAAGGATTTTTGTGTAAAATAGAATAGGTGAATGGACCAAGACTCGCACCAATATCAAATACCACATCTCCCTCTTCAACTTCAAAAAATCTTTCGTAAATTTTATCCACGAAAATTTCTTTTTCAACGGTTTCTCGGAATCCTTCATAACATTTAGGTTCCCAAACAAAGTTTTCTAAATTCATATTAATAAGTGTTGTATTTTATTTATTACCATTTCTGGTGTTATTGATGTATGACATTCAAATTGTCGGTTTGTTCCTTTGTGAACTGGACACCAATTCCAATCTCCTTTATCAAATTTATATATAGGACTATTCCAACATCCGTTACAAACATTTGGATTTGTTATTCTTGTACAGTTAGAAGTAAATTCGTGGTCAGGTTCTGTGAAATTACTAATCATCACAACGTGTTTACCCATTGCCCAAGATAACCAAGATAATCCGCTGGATAACCCAATGAAGAATTCACTGTGATGGATGACATTCATTGTATAATCCATTGCAGTATCTTTTATTTTTTCACAGTTGTCAAATCGATTGTTTTCTTTAGATACATTGATAACTTTATATCCGAGAGAATGAAGATAATTGATAAGGCCTTGCCATCCCTCTTTTGTCCAAAACTTACATCCTGCGGTTGAGTTGGTGGCAATTGTAACATATTTTTCTTCATAAGGTCTTTCGAGAATTTTATAAGAGATTCTTGGTTTAATCTCTTTATAAGGTAGCCCCAATATATTTGTTGCAGCTTGTTGTAACGGAATTGTATTTGGTAAGGTAGGTTCTCTATTGTTATCATAAAACCACCCAAGATTATATTGCCCGTGAATATTATGTACAACACTTCCTGGTTCAACAAATTCCAATTCAGGATAAGCTTCGCGGAATAAATGGTTCCAATATGTCGAAACAATCACCTCACATTTATGGGTATTTTTGAATTCTAAGACATAAGGTATCCATGATACAGTATCTCCTAAAGAACTACTATCAAAATTTATGAAAACCCGTTTGCTTTCATAATTTAGGGTTTCGTCATAGATTAAAACTTTATCCTCAAGGATTTTTGTATTCCATTTAGTAAAGTATTTCCGATTTAATTTAATCCAATGGTTTGATTTTATCGTATTATGATAATTACAGACACCGAACTCGTCAAAAAACTTAACATCATATTCACTATCACTTTGACCAACAATTTCCAAGAAAGGTTCGTTTATAAAAAATTGTTTAATCTGCACTTTGGTATTACTTTTTGTTTTTTTTCTTGGTTCTTGAGTTAGTAAGAATTTATATAGATTATAATGTTTTACTGCAAATTCTTCAGTCATACCATCTAAAATTTGATAGTCACGACTTGAGGAAATCAATCTACGTAAATTGTTGACATTTGTGGGAATGTCATCAGTAAGAGGGGTAATCAATCCATTAAACATGCCGACATATTGTGGAAGGTCTCTTGCAATAATTTTCAAACCTAATGATGCTGCTTCGCGTATCACAAGAGGATTACATTCCCAAGTTGAGTTGAACATCAAAATATCTGAAGCTTTCATGAATGTATCTACATCACTTCTTTCTCCCCAAATTCTGACGTTTGATGGTAGATCGGACATCAAGGGTTTCCAGTAACTTTCAAAGTTTGATGCTTGATTACCTACGAAATGAAACTCAACATTTCCTCCTTCAAAATGTTTGGCAATTTCAATTCCTTCTCTTTGATTTTTACCCGAAGTCCAAAGTCCAACATTAATTATGTGTACTTTTGAAATGTCCAATCCTAATTCCTCTTGTGCCCTTACTTGTTCAACTCTAGATCGAAATCTATTTTCGATTGGGAATTCAAAAACTTCCATATGTGAAGGCATTTTCTTGAATGTTTTTTCCAAGTGGTAAGGAGTACATAATGCGTAAGCGTCAGGATGAAATAGTTTGGAAGATTCTGGATCGAACCAAATATTATGACAGGTTTCAACAACTCTCCAAGTTCTATTATTGTCATATAGAGCATGTTTGAGTTCGTCAGGGACTTTGTTGAATGAATCAAAACCTTCAATCATTTCATCTATGTGAACAATATCAATAAAATGAGTTTTGATGAGGTCAATTACTTTCATAGAGTTCTCAACATTATGGTCATTCAAGGTATTAATAGTCCAAAATCTTTCTTCGGGTACTATTTCTTTTATTCTATCTCGTTGAACCGTATATAGTGTGGAATATTGACAAAACTCAGCCAAGAAAAATTCTATAAATGGATAATGTAATGACAGGGATTCAATTCTTTTGAGTAAATATGCTGGCATCCCGCCCGTAGATAAGTGAGGGGCTAAAAATAAAATTCGTAGTTTTTCTGAATTTGATTCGGGAGAGTGTACTTGAATTTCTTCAGATACGTTATTGTGTTTTTTTATTTCTTCTACCATTTGTCTCATAGTTTCAGGTTTTTTTTCTCCATGAAAAAACAAAAGGTGTTCTTTATGATATGGGACTCTCAGCCAGTCTCCTTGAAAATTACGAATTCCATCTCCTTTGTACTCTACTTCATTATACATTTTATTTATTGTGTCAAAAGTTCCGTTGACATATATATATGGAAGGCCTTCTTGGATATTATACTTCCAAAGCAAAACGTTTGCGATTGTTTCTTCATTAAATGGTGTGTAATGACCGATATTATTCAGAATTTTTGGGTGATTACACATCCAATACCATTCATCTAAAAAGTCATAAGTGTTTTGACCTGCAATAAAATAGCCAGTTTGTCTATAATTTTTTCTAACTGATTGGTCTACTCCAAAAAGTTCACATGCATTATGTTCTAAAGTTTCATTTAACTCGCCTCCGACTCCTATCCCATTGAGTATTAAAAATTCATAAATCCCTTCCACAAAATAAGGGTAATTAGACGTTTGGTTGAAATATGAAAATATTGTATCTACTAATGGAGTTGCAATTGAATCACTATCAACATAACAAATAGTATCGGAATATTTTGATAGAGCATCTTTTACGATTAATGGTCTTTGAATTAGAATCTTATAGATTGTTGGATTTTTTCTATCAATATAAAAATTATTATTATGATTTAGGTATAAGTCATCAGATAAATCATCAATCTGTAAATCCCATCTTATTGTTTTGGTCTTGGGGACTTCAATTTGTCTATCTGAATTAATAAGGTAAACAATGATTGGAAGTTCACTGAACTCTCTAATTGATTTCACACATTCTGTGAGGATATCAAAATAATTTTCAGTTGAGTATAAAACAAATGATTTTTCAAATTTAGTTCCAATAGTTATTTTTTCTGTAGAGACATAATATCCATAGTAATGATTAGAATAAATCATAGTTAGTTCAGGGTATCTTTCTGTCATTAACTGTATAGTCAAATCGGACTGATGATGAGTTTCATAGATGTTTCCATTATGTTCACCTTGTTCCATTTGATAAGGTACTGCTACTAAACATTGTTTACCTAATTTATGAATTCTTTGAATCAAAGACATACCTTGTTCTTTTGGGAGATGTTCTAAAACATCCCCCAAGATAATGAAATCGTAGTTAGATATGTCAAAATCCATGATATCTCCGACAAATACGTTGTCGTATTTTTCTTTCAAGTTATAGGTTTCTACGTATGGTTCCCATATTTCGACACAATCAATTTTATAACCAAAATTTCGTATGAGTTCAGAATAAGTACCAACACCTGGTCCAACATCTAATATTTTTGATGAAAGGGAGACATTATTGATTAAGTAATTTTTTACTTCTTCTTTGAAAAATTTATAACTTTCTGGCATTTTTTTACTTTATTATTTCATTAACTTTATTGAATACCTGTGACACATTCGGATGGCAAACAAATTCTTTTTTATTTTCTAAACAATTAACCAATGGTGGAATTCCACGTATGGAGTTCCATTCTCTGACACCATATCTCATGTCTGAGGCACAAGCAATTTTACAATCACCATCAACATAATGGTACTTATAATCTTGTCGTCCATTCCTGAATGGAGCTCTAAGTTTCCAATTTATTGAACTACCAAGTTGAATAATGTTTGCATCTGTAGATCCCGCTAAATGTAGAAGGCCTGAATCCATCGTTATAAATGCCAAACTTTTTTGTATTAACCACCATGTTTGTGAAATGGTGGTATGGTTCATTAGGTTTAATCCCAACTTTATAGGAAAATCGAAAACAGGTTTTTGAACCATATGAAATCCTATTTCACTCGAGGACTTTCCAACGGATACAACGGCAATGTCATTGTCGTTCAACATATTGGACAATAGTTTCCATTTATCCGCGTCCCATGTTCTTGCCGCCCAACTTTGTACTGGATGTATTAAAACAAATTTATCAGGAAGATTTTCAATTGGTTCCCATTCATCGGGAGTATATTCTACGGTACATTCTTCAGGTAATAATTGAAACCCCAATCCTGATGAGTGAAACTGCCGAATGTCCATTACATTATGACGTAGCCCTAATTTATATGCATTTTCTAAATTTGGTGCAAAACTGACTAACAATTCATATTGTTCTTCTAAACTTTCTCGAGTAGTTTCTGAAGAATTAAAAATCTTGTTAACGTATTTATTGTTCTTAAAAATATAGGGGTGTTCAGTTAATACGGATATTTTTTTTCCGTATGCAAAAAATAATTTACGTAAAGTTGGGGTTGAACAAATAGTATCTCCAAGTCCTCTACAAAGGTGTAAATCCAAAAGTGGGTCTTTCATATTGTTAGAATATATGAAAGGTTTTCAAAAAAATCTATTGACTTGGGTTGAAATTATTGTTTCTTTTTTTCTTCAGACTGGTATAACTTCAGTAGTTTGAGGGAATCTTTGTAGCGTTTTTCAAGTCTGTCCAATTCTTCAACAGGGACACATGAATCACAGGCATTGTTATATTGTTCTTCAGCCTCTTTAATAATATTTTGAATTGTGTTTAGAAGTTTCATACAACTATAAATATTATCGAGATACTACTTTATTTAGTTTTCAACAAAACTATATTATTGGATGTATAAAAACCTGATGTCTGGTTATTTATATTGTAAGCTAAAAAATTTATGGCGTGTACGTGTTTCTATTATGATGTAATTATCGACCAATTAGATTTGGATGACTCAACGGGGAATACCGACCCTGGTAAGTTTGATGGCACAGTATACGTCGATTATATTGATTGTAGTGGAAACTCACAACAAGAACTTTATACACTTTCGGGTACATTTTTGAATGACCTTTGTATTGATACTACAGGTTCTCCTTCACCTAACATTTATTACTATAAAAATAATACTCAAATAGTTGGGCCTGTTTCTACAGTCAGTCAAACTTTAACTGAGTGTTGTTTGTCCGTGACCCCAACTCCAACGGCAACAGTCGGAACTACACCAACTCCAACTGAAACTCCGCCAGTAACACCAAGTGAAACTCCAAGTCCTACTCCCACAATTACCGCAACTCCCACAATAACACCTTCTGCGGATGGATGTGTTTGTTATCAATATACGAATGATGGAGATCCTTCTGGTGTTAATACAATAACTTATTTGAATTGTAATCACGTTTCTCAATCTATAACTAACGTTCCATATCCTGGTGGTACAGGATATTTCTGTGCAATTTTAGGGAGTGTTACGGCATCGGTTGGATTGACTATTATTCAAGTTGATGAAAGTTTCTGCGGTGGATGTTTTGAAGGATTGACCCCAACCCCAACCGCAACACAAACAGAAACCCCTACAGAGACGCCAACTCAAACTCCGACTCCAACTGAAACTTCGACCCCCACAGCTACGGTTGGATTAACGCCTACTGCGACAGAAACTCAGACACCAACTCCAACAGAGACACCGACAAACACTCCGAGTGAGACTCCAACTAATACTCCGACTGAGACACCAACTCAGACGGCGACTAATACTGAAACACCAACACAAACTCCAACACAAACTCCATCTGAAACACCCACAAACACGCCTACTGTGACTCCTACCGAGACTCCAACGAATACTCCTACCAATACTTCAACACAGACTCAAACTCCAACGAATACTCCTACCAATACTTCAACACAGACTCAAACTCCAACTAATACTTCAACACAGACTCAAACTCCAACTAATACTTCAACACAGACTCAAACTCCAACTAATACTTCAACACAGACTCAAACTCCAACTAATACTTCAACACAGACTCCAACACAAACACAAACACCGACGCCAACGAATAGTATTGTTGTACAATTTCAAGATTGTACAAATGGTTCAAACATATTCAGATTCGGAGGACCAAGTATTCCTACTGTAATTGGAAACACTTACTATATTACTGGTAGTGTTGAATTCGAAGGATGTGCCACAATCGTAAGTGGATTTACTGTCGGTACGATATATAACTCCCTTGGTGTTACATTTACACAAGTTCCAACATGTGCGGATTCTCTGTGTCCAAGAACAGCTGTGACTGCTGCATTATTAACCAAGTGTTCAAATGGGGATGTTTTCTACGCTAATGTAAATGAGGATACTGCATTTGTTGGAGCCGCTTATCTTTACAACGGTGAGTGTTATAGTTTTGTTGAATTATCTGGACCTGGTGGCCCTGACTTCGGTGACCCCGATTTTGATGATTGTTCATTCTGTGTTCCGACTCCAACGCCAACTAACACACCACAACCGACTCCGACTCAAACACCAACCGTATCACCTTCACCTTCAGCATGTGCATTCACTGATTTTTGTTTCTATACAACTTTACCTTCTTTTTCAGGATACAATGGAAACTATGAATCTGCCGGAACATATAATTCAAGAATTTATTATTCTGGAGATGGAATAACTTCAGCGGTTATCTATTATACTGGTGATTACTGGTGTTTAGCTAGTGGAGCAACTCCAGGAGGAACTTGTTTATTAAGAGGTTCTTACCCATGTTATTCGCAATGTCCTGATATATCTGCAAATGATTTCAATGGCGGGATTTGTCCAACTCCAACACCTACTGGAGTTGATTGTTCAACATTTGATTTCAATGCGTATTTCGATTGTGCTTACGTTCCACCAGTTACTCCAACTCCGAGTATTGGTTGTAATGATGTTAATTTCACAATAAGCTCATTCGGTGTTACTCCAACACCATCTCCAACAGGTAACTTCTGTAGTGGAGTTGGAATAAACTTTACATTAAGTGGTTATACTTCTACGACACCAACTGTAACCTTGACTCCTTCGGTGACACTTACAAGAACAGTGTCTATTGGAGGTAATGTAACATTTGAAATGTTAGATGAAACATTCAGTTGTGTATCTGTAAAAGTATTGACTGAATGTAATACGGGTGAAGAATTCTATACCACAGATTCATTATCATTTGCGGGTACACCTGTATCAATTGGTATGACAATGTTTGTACAAGTTAACGGAGTAAATCGTTGTGTTGTATATACGAGAGATGATAGTAACTTGTCATCTAATAGTACTCTTGGAAGTATTGTACAAATTTATTCTTCATGTGAATTCTGTAGTAATGTTCCAACACCTACACCAACTACGACATCAACACCGACTAACACTCCAACATCAACTGCGGGTATTACGCCAAGTGTAACTGCAACACAAACCGCGACACCGTCTCAGACGGCAACCGTTGGAACCACACCTCCACCTACACCAACTCAAACTAGAACTCCAACCGCTACAAACACTCCAACACCATCTATAACTGCGTCACCATCGGCAACTCCTAACTACCTATACGTTTATCAATCTTGTAATCGTATCGGCGGAGGAAGAGGAACAATAACTCAAGTTATTCAAACTCAACCAATATCTTTCCCAATTGCAGTGAATGAAACATTCAAAGATAATGACGGAAATTGTTGGTACTTTGTTGGACAGTTTAATACATCCTATATACCATCACCAAAAGTTACACCGATAAACTTTGGAGGGAATTATTTCACAGGGGTTCCGAGTCAAACTTATTCTAATTGTGAGACTTGTGCTACAGGAAACATTGGGGCATTTGGAAACAGTGGTGTGAGTGACATAAGTGTGTTTGATGCTTGTTCTGACGCTATTATTAATCCGAAAACATTGTATTCGAATTGCCAAACAATTAGCGCTGGATGTATATTATATACAGATTCAACTTTAACAACAGTGGTTAGTCAAATATATGTATTCCACCAAGGAGCGAATTGGGACTTGAATGGATCGGGAGTTGTAATCGGATTATCATCAACACAATGTTAAATAAAATATTAATATGGCAGTACAAGTAACTATAAACGATATTTCAGGACAAACCCCATATGACATTTATGTTTGTCAAGTCGACGGATCTGGTTGTTTTTATATATCAACAATTACGGATTCATCATTTCCATATGTGTTTGATATACCAGTACCTTACGACACATCTGCGAATTATATGATAAAGGCAATTGATGCAAACAATTGTATCATATCCGGAACAAGTTCGGTAAATTATTCTGTAACACCAACACCAACTCCAAGTTCAACCCCTTGGAACTATTGTTATAGTTTTAATGGAGGGTTCAACGACCAAGCTGAAGCTGCGGTTGAAGATAGTAGTGGTAGAATTATTTTTGGAGGACTTTTCACTAGTTATAGTGGACAATCTTTCAATAGAATTGTAAGGGTTAACAGTGATGTAAGTATTGATAATACATTTAATATAGGTACAGGATTTAACGATGCAGTGTATGACATAGAATTACAGGCTGACGGCAAAATAATGGTCGGAGGATTTTTTAGTTCTTACAGTGGAGCATCCAACGGAAAGATTATCAGGTTGAATACTAATGGATCGATTGATAATACTTTTAGTGCCGGTACTGGATTTAATAATACGGTTTGGGTTATTAAAGTTCAAACGAATGGTAAAATATTAGTCGGTGGGAATTACACACAATATAATGGAAATCCACATTCAAATTTAATCAGGTTAAACAGTGATGGAAGTGTTGATAATTCATTCAATACAGGACTTGGATTGAATGGACAGGTTTTCGATATTATTTTACAAAGTGATGGGAAAAAAATAATCCTTGGTGATTTTACAACTGTAAATGGGAACTCCCATGTTCGAATTGTTAGATTGAATGATGATGGATCTGTTGATAATACATTTAGTAGTGGGACTGGATTTAATGGAACAGTCTATTCAGGTGTACTTGATGAGGGTAAAATACTTGCAGTAGGGGCATTTTTTGAATATAGTGGACAAACAAATCGACAAATTGTAAGATTAAATACTGACGGTTCGATTGATGGGACATTCAATTCTGGACCTGGATTTAATCGATTCAGTGGACTAACATATTCGACAACTATTTTGAAATATAATAACAAATATTTTGTTATTGGTGACTTTGATACTTACAGTGGTGTGTCCGCTAATGGTTTAGTACGACTAAATCAAAATGGAAGCATTGATAACACGTTTGATTATGGAACTGGTTTAGCTTATTCAGGAAATTCTTTTAACACCGGTATTATATTGAATAATGGGGTACACATTGTTTTTGGAGAATTTTCACAATATAATGGAGTTAATGTTAATGATATAGCATTCTTGAGTCCATTCGGAACATTATTAAATTGTCCTTATCCGACACCAACGCCAACCACAACTCCGACGTATACTCCAACACCAACCTCAACTTAAATATTAATTATATTAACATGAGTCAACAAGTAACAATAACTTCAGTAACTGCAAATACACCAGTCGACATTTTCTATTGTAATTCTTCGAGTGGAAGTTGTGTGTCTGTTGCAACTGTTTCGGTTTTTCCTTACACTTTTACAGTCCCACCACCTTATGATGAGACTAACATTGTAATAAAAATTGAGGACAACAATGGGTGTGTTGATGGGGAGGTTATTTTTATCACACCAACTCCGACACCAAGTATTACCGCGTCACCGACTCTAACACCAACTCAAACACCAACTACAACTCAAACTCAAACGAATACTCCAACAGTAAGTCCAACACAAACATCAACTCCAACAACTACACCAACATTTACTCCGACTCCATCGGTAACACCAGTATTTTCACTTCATTTGGTCGGACAGAATACATTTCCGACTTCTGCTAACACTTGTAGTGATACATTTACTTCGGTTAATTATTATACTTTCATCAATGAGGCGAATACAATTCCTGTAATTGGTGTGAAAATTTATCAAACGGCATTTGGTGGGGCATTATTTAATCCATATAACGGAAACAATAGATTCACAAAATTCACTTTCGGAGGAAATAATTATGCTGTACAAGTGGATACTAGCGGGACTATAACAAGTTTTGTTGCGTGTCCATAAACTTCACAAATGTATACAAAATATTGTGAGTTCTTATAATTATAAGATATAATAAATTACTAGATGTGTACTTGTTTTTACATTGAAGTCCCATTTGAATTGTCCACCAGTGGAGGTCAACAATTGTATGTTGTCTATACCGACTGTAATGGGGCGACTCAAAATACGAACACTGCAACTATTCCGACTGTAAATATTTCGGGAGGATTTGCATTTTATATTTGTTCATTTTTATCTAACACTCCAACTTTCAAATATGGTTTCTTTGGGGAAATTGAAGTAATTGACGGTATCACCGTCACAGACACTGGTAATGAATGTACGGATGATTCGAGTTGTTATCCTTCTGTCACACCAAGTCAAACCTCAACACCAACTAATACTCCATCTAACACTCCAACTCAAACACCTAGTGTAACACCAACAAGGACTCCAAGACCAACTCCAACGATTACCTCTTCTCCAACGGTAACACCAACCCAAACAAGGACTCCAAATGCGACACCATCACCAACGCCAATTTTATGTGGACAGGCATACACATTAGTCAATCCAGGTTCGAGTTATTTTTATACCGACTGTTGTGGTAACTTCCAACAAGGAACTCAGAGTGGACTATCCATAACAATGGATTATACTAAGCCATCGAATGGTGTTGTAAAATTAAATATAACTGCTTCAGTCACTTGTCCAACTCCAACACCTACACAAACTCCGACTTTAACGCCAACTAATACTGCAACTCCAACCATAACTCCGACAAGTTCATTAACTCCATCTGTAACTAAAACTCCAACTCAGACACCAACAAATGAAGCGGTGGTGAGATTAAAGAATGATTGTGAAGTATTCACTCTTTTTGATATGGGTGTAACTTGTTTTCCTATATCAATGCCAAGTTCTTCAAGTTCTTTGGATGGAATTTTATCTTTGAAAATCACTGGAGGTACAAGTCCTTATTCTATTTATTGGGATGGAGGACAAAGAACACAAACTTTGGTTGGCATACCACAAGGAAATTATCAAGTAACTGTTGTCGATTATTATGGAGATTATACCGCAAATACTGTTTGTAGTTTGTTTCCTCCAACTGCAACTATTACTCCGAGTCCAACTGCAACACCAACAGTTACTCCATCAGGAGTTTGTCCTCAATTGTGTTTAATTGCTTTAAGTACTTCAACCGCTTATGGTCCGTTACAATTTAACTGCAATGGAATGAGAAATGGTCGAACAACTTGGACAACTGATAATGGCCAATACAATATTGTTTGGAACTCCACATTAACTAGATGGGAAGTAACCGGATCTAATCCGACAATACCATTCAACCCTGTAGGTGGAGGTATATTCATTAGTACATCTTCATCTTCAGTTCCACTTTCAGGATGGGTAATTGCTGGTGGAGTTAATACATATAGTGTAACTATGACTCAAGGTGTTTGTCCTTCGGTGATACCAATGCAAGTAGCCTTGTCTGTAAACAATAACTCATGTGATAGTGTTGTGAATTGTGATGGTGATATAACGGTCAACGCTCAATATGGATATCCTCCATATCTATTCTCTATTAATGGAGGATCTACATATCAGTCGACAAATGTTTTTGAAGACTTGTGTGCTGGAACATATACAATAACGGTAAGAGATTCTGCGGGTAATACTGAAATAGAAAGTATTACAGTTGGGTTTACACAACAACCGGTGACTTATCAATTGTCCTTGAGTGCTAATACGTTAGCAACTCAAACTATTAATTTGAGTAATTACAATTCTAATACAACATATTATCAAGTTGTAAGTACTCCACCATTACCACCTGGAGTTACCATACCATTCAATTTGACCCTATCATCCATAAAAACTTATAACGGGCCTGGTACTGGATTAATCAATGATACGTTCACCATCACTGAGAATGGAGTTACTAAAACTCCAACAACAACTCAGACAGTAGTTCAGACTGGTAGCAGACCAAATTGTAGCCCTGAAACATTTACTGCGGTTACTGATGCGGATACATACCAATTACAGATTGGGATAAACTCTCCTGTCTTAATCACCAGTACTTCTGTATTGTCTATTACAAGTGGACAAACTAACACTCAAAGCAACTGCATAACCAATCTTCAACAACAAATTAGTGCTCAGTTCACTCAATCAAGTATTAATGGATGTAGATGTTGTACGGTGATTTCTGACACAACTTCAAATACAATTAATAGTAACAGTGTGAACTTTAGTTCAACAGGTAATATCCCGTCTAAACCATTGGTCGCAACATCTAATGTACTTTGTGGATTTGGAGGAATTAATTCTGTGTTCATCACAGGTATTGCTGGCGGATCTGGTCAGTACGACATGACAGACACATATTACACAACTTGTAATGATGCGTTGAACGGGGTATTCAACTCGCTACAAGGAAATACAACAGATTATCTTTACGTACCAAATGGAACGGTTTATTTTGGTTTAAGAGATACGAATAATCCAACCAACGTTACTTGTATAACTGTTGTAGTAAATTGCGACTTCGGACCGATATCATAAAAAAACAGAACAACTATTTATAGACAATGGCTTATATTATTAAAAATACTGCAGGACTTATTAACACCCGACTTACAGATGTTGGACGTAGAAACCTTTCTCAAGGTAACTTCAATATTTCCTATTTCCAAATTGGAGATAGTGAGGTGAGTTATACTGCAGTACCGAACTATAATCAGACCAATAATAATATTTTGATGCCAGCGTTTAACGCACAAAATGATACAGGGTCACCACAGTCGAACAAACAAAATATAAAATATCCATACTATGTACAAGGTTCAACAGGTAACACTTATGGAATACCTTTTATGGATAGTAACTTCCAACAGGTCTATAATTCTGCGGGAGTAAAAGGATTTTTCACAACTGGAGTTACTCAAATACAGACAAGTACGGCATATACAATGACCACAAGTTATTGGGTTGATATGTCAACGTTGTCAGGACAAACTTCCATGCAAATCGAATTTGATAGTTCACCAACAAGTTGTTTGACATCAGGTACTCCGTCTATTAATGATTTTGTTACGATTGTATATGATGGAAATGGTGGATGTGGCGATTTTACTACAAACCAAATTTTAACATATAAAATTCAAAACATGAGTCCTGTTACAGGAACGACAGGAAGTACATTTACATTAACTTTAGACAGATCCTTACCAACGTTTGATAATCTACCAGACCAAACAAACTTTGCTAGATTATACGTTTATCCGTCAGGGATGACAGAGTTATATGACTTTGTAACGCCAGCACCTTATTGGCAAACAGATACTCTCAACTTTGAATCTCCTTGTGACGTAAGTAATCGAGAGAATACTCTTATTTGGAACATGAACATTCCTTGGACTGAGAGTCCGGCTGGATTATTCAGTAGTACATACGAAGACTATACTAAGTTTGGGTCAGTATCATACATAGGTACTAAAGAATATTTGGGATACAACGAACCATCAGGACAAACTGATACGAGTCAAGTATTTTATTATAATTCCTTCGATGAGAAAATTGTTGTAAGACCTCAGGACCAAAAAGCCATTGCAATTATTCATTACACCAACCAAGATATAGATCATATCTATGGGGAGAAGTTTTCGACACAACCATTTGACCCACAGAATCCGACTGATGATATTGGATTGGCAAGACATTTCAAATTGAGTATGCCAACATTGATGTGGCATAAATCAACAGGGACCACAATCGGGCAAAATTTTTATATTGACCCTCCAGGATACAATTTATGTATACCATATTACATTAAGTCAACAAAAAACATTGACATGAATGACCCTGGTATAAGATACTATCATTTGTGGGATACTAATGCGGATAGTAATGGTAATTTGAATAGAATCGGTAAAGTATTCCCTGACCAAGAAATTATTGTGGTTGATGATGAAGAAGTAATTGCTGCTTTATCATACAAATCAAACAGGAACTTTACATTACCTGCGCCAAAGTTGAGTTTATTAACTCCAAACATTTGTGATACAGGAAACAATTCTAACGGACTCATGACAAATCCGGATCAGAGATTTTGGGTGAGTTATTTATTTGAATCACAAACAGGTGTTACAAGTTCCCTTCACTGTAATTATTATTCCGTGGTGCAACCAACAAGTTCGGTTACGGCAAACACTCAAAACGTTGCAGTAAGATTCGGAGGAGAGTTTGGATTCTTGGGAGTTAATGAGTTTACAGGATATACCGCAACATCCATGAAAATCATTTGTCAAATGGTTACGGGAGATACAAGACCTTCACCAACGGCTTGGAGACAGATAGATGTAACCTCCGCAATGACATTATCAAATGGATACATAACTCAAACATCATTGACAGGGACAACATTCCAAATAGGACCTGACGATTACAACAACGCCGCGGCATACCAACTGCAGAATTATTTGGACATTCCATTGAATGGACAAACGGATGTGTTAAACTTTGGTGATGAGTATTATTTTTATGGGAATTTTGAAACTGACATCTCGGCAACGATTTATGAGATGAAATATTTGGTGAACTTGAATAGAAATCAGTTTACAAATACGTCTAACCCTACGTGGACACAAGGAACAAAATCATATATTACTGAAATAGGGCTTTACGATCAAAATAATGATCTTATTGTTATATCTAAGCTACAATCCCCTGAATTAAGACAGGGTATTCAACAATTTGTAGTAAAGCTAGATTTTTAATTATGTCAAAAAACATTAGGAAAGATTCGCCCAAAGTACTTGGGCTTGATGTGTCGACCAAAACGATAGGTTGGTCTTTATTCGACATCGGTACTGGAAATTTATTAGAATTAACTCACATCTCTCCAGTTCCAAAACCAAAGGTAGAAAATAAAATTGAAGAATTACTACTCAAAGCACAAATCTTCAGAGAAAAATTATTATCCTACAAAGAACTTGGTATTCAGTATGTTGTCATTGAAGAACCTTTATTGAACTCCAATAACGTTTACACTGTCAGTACTTTGATGAGATTCAATACATTAATTTGTAAAGAAGTATATGACGTATTGGGAGTGGTTCCTGAATTTATTTCAACGTACAACTCACGAAAATTTGCGTTCCCTCATTTAGTTCAACCCAATGACAAAGATAAATATGTTTTGTTTGGTGGGATGTCAAAGGATATTGATAAGAAAGTGGTTATATGGGAGTTAGTTGCAAAGAGAGAACCACAAATTACTTGGCAATACACAAAGAACAATACTCTTAAAAAAGAAAACTATGACCAAACGGATGCATATTGCGCTGCACTTGGTTATATGAAGATGAAAGAAATTTGGTAGGTTAATTTTTTTATAGTATCTTAGCTTTATGAAAGGATACGTGATAAAAACCCCCGAGGCAAAAGCACTCAGACGAGTAGTCAAAAAGTACGGCACTTTGAATATCAAGGATGATAATATCGAAGGGACCATTCAGATTACTCACTATCGTCAGTATGACTTCCAAGAAGAAGTTGATGTTACTTTCGTGGGTAAAATTCATGTTAAATGCGGAGGATCTTACGTATGGTTCGACCACCAACTATACACAAAAGATTTCAAACGTATTTCCAAGTTGAAACTCAATAGAGTTTTACGAAAATTCTTTATCAATCACCTACGTCCACACCTGTCGATTTTTAGTGTTCGATTGAACTACGCCGCAGATATAAAAACCATAAAATGGATTGGTTAATTTTATTCTATTTCGGTTGTTTGACTATAACAACCGTATTCGCGATTGCTTATTATTTTATTGAGAAGTATCTTGATGAAACTCACCCTGTTATGAAGTGGTGGAGAAAAAACATTGTTGGATTGAATCCCTATCCTGATGATAATGAGGAATAATTGATTATACTTGTAGAATGACAGACGAGGTTGACGTATTAGTAGAATTACTCACGGAGTTTCTTGGTGACTTCCACCAACACTACGAATCAAAAGGTCAAATATCTTTTGACTGTCCTGTCTGCGCTGAAGAAAAAGGTTTGGATGGTGGTGATGGTAAGGGTAACTTGGAAATCAACTATGGTAAACACGTTTATAAGTGTTGGTCTTGTGGTGAGACCCACGGAACTCACGGACCGTTGGGGAAACTATTTGACCAGTATGCGACCAAAGGTCAAAAGAAAGTATACAACTTAATCAAACCAGAGGAGCTCAAACAAGAGGATGTCAAACGACCCAAACTTAGACTACCTGAAGGTTATACCACATTTCAAGATTCCAACCCAAGATTTATTCCACACATGGAAGCATACAGATACCTCCAATCAAGAGGTATCACTGATGAGATGATTGAGAGGTTCAAGATAGGTTATACCGTAAGTGGTGACTTTGCCTATAGAATTATTGTACCTTCATTTAATAAAGAGAATGTGTTGAACTATTTTGTCGCAAGATCTTGGGTACCCAAGAAGATGAAGTATAAGAACCCCTCAGTTCCCAAAGATGAGATAATTTTCAATGAGAGTTTGATTGACTGGGATAAAGATATATATTTGTGTGAAGGGGCATTCGACTCCTTCTTCCTATCCAACTCTATTGTGATGTTGGGGAAAAAGATGAGTAAGTTGTTATTTGAAACTTTATATACCAAGGCGAACGCTCAAGTCATCATCTGTTGTGATGGAGATGCGTTTGAAGATGGACTACGAGTGTATCATGAACTAAATGGGGGGAGGTTGTACAATAAAATTAAAATAGTTAAATTGCCAGTCGATAAAGACGTTTGTGACCTACGGGGACAAATTGATGAGTATTATTACGAAATAAGATAGAATGATAGATTTGAAATCGGTCGTATCAGAGATACGTGAAATTATCTCTGAGAGACAAAAAAGTTTGGGATTGGTCTTTGAAGAAGACAATCACATTTACACTATGGGTGGTAGACAAGACTACCCTTCAGTATCCAAAATACTTAAGAAGTTCTATCGGGAGTTTCCTATAGATGAAGCGGCTTTGAAGAAGGCTGGTGGCGACCCTGAAGAAGCTGAGAAACTGAAAGAGGTGTGGGCTGCAGCTGGAGAATATTCCACAAATATGGGGTCTCGTGTTCACTTTGTGTTGGAGAAAAAAACCATCGAGAGAAACGGAAACTATAAGGAAGTCAGACAACCCATTTTCACTTGTGACCCATCCCAACTTATCAAAGGAGATGCGATGATTAGGGCGGGTGAACAATATATCAAACTGATGGAAGAGAGGGGAGCAGTTCTTCTTGACACCGAAATGGTTTTGGGTGACCCTGAGTTGGGATATGTTGGACAACCAGATAAAGTTTGGATTATTCCAAACAGACAGAATACGGAGTTTGGATTGGTGATTACGGATTGGAAAACAAACAAACCAAAAAACTTTGTTGAAACGGGTTATACTGATAGAATGTACGAACCATTTCAAAAGTATCCGAATACAGCGTTGGGGCACTATTACCTTCAATTACCATTCTATGGGAAGTTACTTGTTAAAATGTTACAGGGAACCAAATACGAGAATCTGAAGTTATATGGATGTGTCATCTCTCACTTGAAAGAAGATTCAGTTTATGATGAATATAAAGTTCCTCAAGAAGTAATCGATATTATTATGGGAATGGATATGAAAAAGTATCTAAAGAAATGACCACCGAAGGGTGGTTATTTTTTTGATAAGTAAAAAATTATTCGTATTATTGTGTTTAACATTAAAATTATAGAATTGATATGTCAAAGGTAGATGATTTGAAAAAGAAATATCCTGAGGTTTCCACGGCAAGTTTCACCAAATTTGTTGAAGGGGATACTACACCCACAAAAAAGTATTTGGACTTCATGTTGAAGACTTGGGAGGATAGAAAACTTGGAGGATCTTACAGAACTACTGGTGGAATCATTAAAGATGTCATTAAGTTTAATGAGATGCTTCCATACATCAACAACAAAGACATTTATTCCAAAGAATATGGAAATTATCAAAAGTTAAAAGATGTTATTGAAATTGCGGAACAAATAAAAGAAGAAAAATATTTCGTAAAAGAAGACCATATCAATGTTCTCCTCGAGACGGAAGAGTTCATTTTACTTCAACCTAAAACCCATAAAGGTTCCATGAAGTATGGAGCAAACACAAAATGGTGCACTACAACTAAAAACAACGAATCAATTTTTAAGAACTACACTCGAGACGGATTTCTTGCATACCTGATTGATAAAACGGAAACTAAGAATGAGAACTACAGGAAAGTTGCTTTTTACCTTGAGTTTGCTCAAGGAGGGTTGAATGAAAGTATCAAATTATATGATGTGAAAGATAAGTATGCCCATGAGAGTCATTTAATTGCTAGTGAATGGGAACTTGAAAAGTTATTTCAAATTTTCACAACCTTTAGGTATCACTTTATTAAGACGAGGGAATCTAAACTGAGTAGAGATTTTGTCAACTCGTTTGTTAATACAATCAGTAAGCTTGATTTTACAAAGTTCGAGCTACACTTGTCTAAACTTGATGAAGGAGGAGATTTGTCGTATATTAGGAAAGCACAGACAAAAGTAGAATCATTTATAGAAACATTAAACAATACAAAATATGGATTTAGAAAAACCTAAAATCAATTTACGGGACGTACCAACAATTAAGTGTGAGCAGTGTCAACATATGTACTTCAAAGAAGTAATTTATTTGAAATTAGTTCCGAAGTTAATGACTGGTTCTCCCGAAGATACCACAGTACCTTTCCCGATATATGCGTGTGATTTCTGTGGACACATAAACAAAGGATTTAATCCTTTTGAAGAAGATATGAAAGTTATAATAAATGATTAACAGATTAATTCATTTTTCTGACTTACACGTAAGATTATTCAAGGACCATGATTTATATCGTGGAATCCTTGAATCTGCGTTAAAGGAATGGACAACCTTACAACCTGACCGAATAGTTTTTACTGGTGATTTGGTTCATTCCAAAAATCAGATGACACCAGAGTTGGTGGAGTTTGTTGCTTGGATATTGACTGAGTGCGCAAAAATTACAAAGACTATTGTAATTATTGGTAACCACGACTTCCTTGAGAATAACAATACTCGTTTGGACGCTCTAACTCCTATTATCGATTCGTTGAAGAATGATAACATAGTTTATTACAAGAATCGTGGTGTATATGAGGATGAGAATGTTAACTGGTGTGTGTATTCTTTGATGGAACACAACATTCAACCTAATATTGAAAAGTCCAAAAACAAGAACATTGGTCTATTTCACGGACCTGTCACTGGTCTTTACACCGATATTGGATATAAATTTGAGGATGGGTTTGATACGAGTAAGTTCAAGGGGTGTGACTTGGTACTTTGTGGAGACATTCACAAGAGACAAGTGTTTGACATTCCTGGTGGAAAGAAAGCGTACATGGTTGGGTCAACTATCCAACAGAACTTCGGAGAGAGAGTAACCAAACATGGTTATGGTGTTTATGATATTGAGAAAGACCAGTATGACTTTGTTGACCTTCCGAACCCAAAACCTTTCCTATCATTTTATATAAACTCAATTGATAACTTAGTTGACGGAACCGAAAAACTTGTAAATTACTAAATGGAATATAAACTAAACCTTTCTTCCACTGAAAACAAAGATCTCATATCATATTGTAATATGAATGACTTGAGAATTAGTGAGGTGATTAAGAAATCTTACCTTGAGGGATTTAATATTGAGAGGTATGGTTTATTAAATGTGGGTGGAACTCGCGAAAAACAGGTGGAAAAGGAGGTCATTGTTGAAAAACGAGTGGAGATTCCTGTGGAGGTTATTAAAGAAGTAGTAAGGGTAGAATACGTCGAGGTTCCTATAGAAAAGATTGTTGAAATCATCAAAGAAGTACCAGTCGAAAAGGTTGTAGAAATTATTAAAGAAGTTCCTGTTGAAAGGGTGGTTGAAAAAGTTGTTGAGATTATCAAAGAAATACCCGTTGAGAAGGTGGTAATCAAGGATGTCATCAAAGAGGTTCCTGTTGATAAGGTAGTTTATGTTACTGACCAAGAAGAGATGAACACAAAAATTTTCCAAAAAGAACAGGAATTCGAACAACAACGCAAAGTATTTTCCACTAAAACTCAAGAAATGGAAAATATTTTCCAAGAAGAAATGTCTAAAAAGGATAAAGAATTAGACGAACTTAGACATTCTTTAGACATTCTTAGACAAACTCCACCACTCGAAAAAGTAATTGAAGTGATTAAGGAGGTTCCTGTAGAAATTATCAAAGAAGTAGTTATTGAAAAAGAGAGTACTGATATTGGATTGAAATCAAAGTTAGAGGCAATTCAAAATACTGTTCAAAAGTTGAAACAAGACAATATCGAGAAAGATAAACAGATTATGGAATACCAAAAAACTATTGAAGAAATTCAAAAATTCCAACAAGATAGAAAAGCGGCATTCCTCAAAGGTTCAAATTTGGACGACACATTATATAAATAAAAATTATGGTACAAATATTAATATGGATGATAATGGCTTATGGTATGAGCAACATCCTCGTTTATGGAAGTATTTTCAATAGACCAAGAAACGCGATAAACAAATGGGCGGCAGATGTTGACTCAATTTTCCAAGATTTTTGGATATTCTTATCCGATATGCTAAGATGTATGATGTGTACGTCAACTTGGGTTGGATTCTTTATTGGAATTTTTGTATATTCTCCTTGGAATATAATCATTGGGGAATCATTATGGTACTCTTGGTTTTTTGATGGAATGTTTGCCTCAGGAGCCGTATGGGCAATAAATGCAATTGTAGAATGGTTCGAAGTAAATCGACCAAAATCAGAATAAAAAACAAACAACAAAATAAAAACAAAATGGCAAAGTATCAATTAAAAGTTTACGGGTGGGAATTGAACGCATCCGCACAATCCCTTACCGACCAACAGGTTCAAGATATTCAAGAATATCAAGAAGAAAATGGATATGAGGACCTGAGTGAAATGGCTTGGGACTTGGAAACAATCGTTGAAGGTTATGAACCCTTTAACACAAATATGTGGGTTATTGACAAACCTATGGACAATGATGGACTTAGTTTCATAATTGCAGATGAAAATGGTGAGGACATTGTTACATTCAAATTGGATGAAATGACTGACCACTATGAAATTGATGAAAATTATGAAAGTGTTGATTATCATGGATTTCCTTCTGAAGGTGAGAATGAGAATGTTTTGCTGTTTATGGAAGAGAACAAAGGAATGGTTTATGGATTTAATTTTGAATCTGAAGAAGTTCCATCACCAAAAGATTTTTCATATATCCCTGGTACAATAGGGACTGATTATGCAGACTGGGACTTTATTAACAAAGTTTTCTTCAAGGGAACTGAATTGGAAGTTGATTATGACTTTCAGGCGACCAATGGTAAGGGAGTTACCGTTCAATTATTTACATTAAACGACTAACAAAATGGGAAAATCAAAAGTAAGAGGTGGAGCTAAAGCTCACAGAAAAAGAGTTGAAAATAGAAATCAATCTATCAAGACACAACAATCGGCAATTCAGAAGTTGTTTAATGAGACAATGAAACTTCAGATGGAAGAATTTAAGAAAAAACAAGAGTCTGAACAAAACGGAACTTCTGAAACACAACAATAAAAATGAAATGGGATTTGTTTAATCCATATCCAACTTACAACTACACGAATATGCCAAATAATATAGATACGTCTATTTTGGAAAATCCTTATATACAGGTAATTTGGGAAGACACACCAGAAAACTTTACTCAGGAACGAATAAAGTCTGTGAAGCAATACTTTATGAAAAAGTATTCTTCAACGAATATAAACGTTATTACTAAAGTGAAAAGTTCTGATGACGAATCCCAACAGACTATTGATGTTTCAGTAAACATCATGGATAAGAATTATCAAAAAGAGTTGGTAAAAAGTTATTTGGAATCCAAAGGTCAAGACCAATACTTCGACCAACTTATGAACATTGACCTTGCGGTTGAAAACAGAATGTTAGCGAATGAGGTTGAGGTGACACCATTCAAAAGATGGTACATCAAGAAGATTGAATTCAGTAATTTTCTTTCCTACGGGCAGAATCAGGTAATTGATTTTGAAAAGTGTAATGGGATTACGGTAGTTGAATCAGATCCACCAAACTTTGGAGGGAAGACGGTATTAACCGTTGACCTTCTATTGTTTTTATTCTTCAATACAACAACCAAAACTCAGAAGGCTGAAGAAATCTTCAATAGGTTTACCGATGTAAACAAAGTTAGTGTTCAAGGTGATATTACTATTGATGGTGAAGACTATGTTATCTTGCGTCAAATAGAAAGAAAGAAGTCCAAGGCTGGTGAATGGAATATCAAAACTGAATTGGAGTTTTTCAAAAAACTTGCTGACGGACAACTACAAAACTTCACAGGTGAACAAAGAAGGGAGACTGAAAATTTCATGAAGAAGTCCATCGGAAGTATGGAAGATTTCTTGATGACTATTGTTACGACCGCGTCCAATCTTGAGGACTTGTTGGAGGCAAAACCAACTGCGAGAGGACAGGTCTTGAGTAGATTCCTTGGATTGGAATTCCTAAAGAAAAAGGAAGAAACTGGTAAAGAAATTTATTCTGAGTTTTCCAAAGGGATGGTGTCCAATGTCTATAACACAGAGTCTCTGAAACAAGATAACATCAACTCTGGTGAGGAGATAGGTAGAATGAAGGATGAGATTAACTTGATGTCCAAAAACATCTCAGACGTGGATGCAAGACTTCAGAAGGGACAAGAATACAAGGATAATCTTCTCAAATCTAAATTCATGGATTTGGATAAGGAATTGGTTACTTTGAATCCAATTAAACTTCAATCAGAAATCTCTGACCTCGAAGAGTCCAGAGATAAAACCACAAGACAAATCAACGAAATCAAAATCGTTGAACCAAAAGAGTTTTATCATGAAGATAAACATGATAATGTAAAAGAGGTAATCAAATCAAGATTTGCCGAACTGGTTACTTGTGAGAACAAAGTTGAGGAAATCCAAGACCTTATTGAAAAATATGGTGACGGAATTCAATGCGAACATTGTGGAATCAAATTGATGGAGGCTAAATTGACCAACGAGAAAATTAAACAACTCGATTCATTCAAAAGACTTGTTGAGGATTTCAAAGAAGAAATTGATGGGTACGAAAAGAAAGAACAATCCTTCACACAACTCAAGAAAGACTTTGATGAATATGAAAGAAACAAACTCATCAAGGAGAAGTATGAACTATCTTTGGAATCCACTGAACTCAAATTGACTCAAGTTAAAGATAAACTCAGAAGATACGAGGAAGTTCAAGACAAGATTAAGAAAAATAATGAGATTGACGCTCAGTTAGTTAAGGCTGGTTTACGTATTGATGAACTTATTAATGAAAAGCGGGGATATGAAAGAACGCAGACCACAAATTCAACACGGATAGAATCTTTGGAGTCAAGAATCGAAAAGAACAACGACATCATTCTTAAGATTGCTGAGGAGTTTGAACGTGAAAAGATTTATAAAATCTACGTTGAAATTTATGGTAAGAATGGAATCACCAAAATGATTATGAAGACCATGATGCCATTGATTAATTCTGAACTTCAGAGATTGCTTCAGGACTCAGCGTACTTCAGTTTGGAAATCCGTATCAATGACAAGAATGAGGTTGAGTTCATCATGATAGATAACTCCACTGGTGTTGAAAAACTGATGGTGTCAGGATCTGGTTATGAAAGAACGATTGCAGCGATGGCATTGAGAGCGGTACTATCAAAAGTTTGTTCACTTCCAAAACCAAACATAATTGTGTGGGACGAAGTGTTCGGAAAAATTTCTAATGATAATCTTGAAATGGTTGGGGAATTCTTTACCAAAATGAGAGATTACTTTGAGAAGATATTTGTAATCACTCACAATCCACTTGTAAATAACTGGTCCAATAACGTGGTCAGGATAAGTAAGGTTGATAATATTTCAAAAGTCTCACAATAATTGTGAGATTTTTTTATTCGAAAATTTTTAGTATATTTGAAAAATAAGTTAACCAAAAATAAACGATATGAAAAAAAAGAAAGTAATGGTAAAAGAGTACATTCAGAATTTGCTAACCGAAAACTTGAGAAGTTTTGAATTGGTTAATGGTGGCATGCAAAGAACAGTAGGTGATTTGGTAGAAAGTAAGGTGACTGAAATTTTAATGAATGCCAAAAGTGATTTGATTACTGAAACTAAGGGACCAAGGAGTAAAAAATCCATCGAAGATGTTACATTAGTTTCTGACTTGGTATCGTTCTATATCGACCCTAAGACTCACGACATGGACTCTGGTTTCTCGATGCCAAATCTTACTTCTATAGATAAGATTAAGAAATTATTCTCATCCGATAAGAAAGAACTTATTTATGTATCTGTGAAATATAAACTCGAAAATGGGTGGGTAAATATTGTTGACATCAAAGTATTTTTCATTTGGGAATTGGATATTTCCGTATTAGGTGTAGGAGCATTAGGTAAAGGTCAACTTCAAATCAAAAACGCGAAAAAAGACTTGGTATTCACAGACAAGGGAAAACAAAAGTGGTATAGTGATTTCAAAAAGTTGGTTCAAGAATATCTAAGAAAACAAATTATCAAAATTAACAAACAAATTTTGGAGTGGGAATAGTGCAATTCAATTCATAATGTATATCTTTGTGGTATGCAAACATTCCTACCATACTCAGACATTACTGAATCAATGAGAGTCCTTGACAACAAGAGACTCGGTAAACAACGAGTTGAAACCTATCAAATTATCAGTGCAATCACTGGCAGATTAAAGTTGGATGGTACCCCCTACAAAGGGTGGGTAAACCATCCATGCTCTGTTATGTGGAGGAACCATGTTCCACTTTTGAAGATGTACTTGAATGCAAGTATTGACGAGTGGGTTAAACGTGGGTTCAAGAACACTATGGATAAGGAGGATATTGATGAACCAGTAATCTATCCTGATTGGTTCGGTAATCAAAAGTTTCATGACTCACACAAATCCAATCTATTAAAAAAAGATTTCGACTTCTATTCACAGTATCGATGGGATGTCGACCCAAACAATCCATATGTTTGGAAAGATAAAGAAGGTAAGTGGTACGAGCAACATTCGGGAACTAAAGGAAGAGTATATTTTGTTAGTAATATTAAATCAGTATCTTTGTAAAAAATAATCAAACACATGAAAAACTACTTAGCCACAGTTATTGGTAATTTCATTACAGACGAAAGTTGTAATCAAATGGTAATGTCAGTCGCACCATTGGTGGATTCACCAAACATGAAGTTTCAATTCGGAGGAGGAATTATAATGATGTACTTCGCAACAGATGTTCCTAAAGACGAAATCTTTGAATATATCACTGGACTTATCCATGTAGATAGTGAAATACTAATTTTGACAGAAGTATCTGACAAAGTGTCAGTTCATGTCCCTTACGAAAAATCTGGACATTTATTTGATTTAGATAATCCTGGACAAAATAATGACTATTCAATCGACATGAAAGGTGTTGTTGAGAATACTGATTTGTATAATGACTATGATGAGGATGATATCGATATGAGTTTTTCAAATGAATTGGAGTCACAATTCAAGTCCAAGCTTGCACCTTGGATGGGTACTCCAGCAGTGAAAACAACTTTGGATACCATCTTGGATAAGATTAATGTCTTAGGAATGGACTCCCTTACCAAACACGAATTAACTCTACTTCAAAACTACAGTAATAACTAATATGAAAGAAAAATCCTCAATTCCAATTAATCAAGAAGAAATCAGTCATTATCTGAAAGACATTCGAAAAATTAAGGTCATGACTCCTGAGAGGGAACGTGAACTTGCTGAAAGAATGTTATCAGGGTTTATTACTGAAGAAGAGAAGAAAGAAATCCAAAAAGAATTATTGGAAGGTAACTTGCGTTTCGTTATCACCGTGTCCAAACAATATCAGAATCAAGGTTTGGATTTATGTGATTTGATTGCTGAAGGTAATCTTGGATTGATGAAGGCGATCGAAAACTTTGATTGGACTAAAAGATTAAGATTCATTTCTTATGCTGTATGGTGGGTTAGACAATCCATATTGCAATCTTTGAATGAGAACGCGAGAACCATTCGTCTTCCTGTCAATGTTGTCCAAGAACTTCATAAGGCTAAGAAAGAACTTGAAAAGGCTGGTGTTGAATTACCCGAAAAGATGGTGAATCTACCTTATACCATTAACTTGGATAATCCACTTAATGAAGAAGGTGATACATTATTGGACATTTTGGTTAATCCAAACGCTGATTTGGCTGACAAAAATTTATCCACTGAAGACACTTTGAAAGAAAAACTTTTGAATATGTTGGATGTCTTAGACGAGAGAGAAAAGGTGATTATTGAAGATTATTTTGGGTTATCAGGTTCAACAAGAACCCTTGAGGACATTGGAACTGACTTCGATTTGACCAAAGAAAGGGTTAGACAAATCAAAGAAAAAGCTTTGAGAAAGTTACGAAACGAAACGGGTATTCTCTTCGACTATCTGTAAATTAGGATAAAGGGTGTATTTATTTAATACACCTTTTATATTTTAAGGATAAATCAAAATAAAATTGTTATGAAAAAATTTATTGAAAACAACTTTGTTATTATTGTTTTGGTAATCACCTTACTCACATTGTTCAAGTCTTGTGGTGATTCAAGAGAATTAACCAAAGTAAGACAAGAGATTACCGCAATTAAAGATTCGACATATACCAAACAAGAATTAAACATTGAATTACAAATCTCAGGATTGGAGGCAGAAAAAAGAATGATTCAGGCTACCGATAGAAAATTATTTGATGTCAGAAGACAAACTGAAATCGAAGATGAGATAAAAAAACTTAAATCACAGAGGAAATGAATTGGGTTCAGAAGAATTTCAAGGCAATAATTTATATTTCCTTTTTAGTTCCAATCTTAACCGTTGCATTTGTATCCATATCTCACGTAACTTCTTGGTATGGATTATCAAATCCATTAAGTTGGGCGATTTATTTGTCAGTGGGTATTGAAATCGCTGCTCTTTCTGCATTGGCGGCAATCTCAGCACAGATGGGATCTAAGGTATATTTCCCATTCGGTATTGTGACACTTATTCAGTTCATTGGAAATATTTTCTTTGCCTATCAATACATCGATGTTGATTCACAATCATTTAAGGATTGGGTTGATTTAGTTGATCCTTTTGTTAGTTATTTGGGTGTTGAATCTGGTGATTTTGTTGGTCATAAAAGATTTTTGGCTTTGTTTGCTGGAGGTATGTTACCAATAATTTCTCTTTCATTCTTGCACATGTTAGTTAAGTTTGAAGAAGAGGAAAAGAAAAAAACGCCAACTCCACAACCTCAAGTTTTGGATATTGACCAATTAAGTATTCAGGCGGGTAAGATGGAGGCGGAAGTCGATAAAGAAAAATATACACCAACTCAAGAAGAACTGGAAAAGTTGGAAAATGAATTAAGAAAACTGAATGAACAAAAATTTGGAGTTTTAGAAAATGAACTCAAAGAAGAATCAAATTCTGATTCTGAAGTTAAAAGGCTCAGTTATTTGAGAAGTCATGGTTAATATTGAAAGATACGGAAAATTCAAACCAACAGGAAAATACAAACAAAAGACGCAAATAATTTTGTGTCATACTTCAAGGGAAGTCGAGGAATACTTGGCTTCCCTTACGTTTAGGTACAACACCAAATACGATAAAATACCAAACTATGTTGTGACTCGAGATGGAAGGGTATTACAATTATTGTCCAATGAAGGACATAGTAATTTCTTTGACGATGTAATAACAAATAAACTTTCGATAATTGTGAGTTTGGAGAATTTGGGATGGTTGGAAAAGAAACCATTATCCAATCATTATATTAACTGGAAAGGAAGTATTTATAATCAACAGGTTTACGAAAAAAAATGGAGAGACTATTATTTTTGGCAACCTTACACTCCTGAGCAAATTCAAATGACTGCTGAGTTGTGTAAGTATTTGACAGATACTCTTCAGATTGAAAAGACGTGTGTAGGTCATAATACGAAAGTGGATAATATAGAAAACTTCGAGGGTATTTGCTCGAGAAGTAACTATAACTCCACATTCACAGACTTGAGCCCATCATTCAATTTCGAAACCTTTATTAAATTTTTAGAAAATGAGCAATTTGCATAACGAAAGGTACGATGAGATTAAATCTCTATTAAAGAAGTCCAAATTACTCTTTGAGCAAGACGGACAAATAAACGTTGCTAAAGATGTTGAAAGTAGGATCCAACAAGATGTTGAGTATGATACTGCTGAGACTGATATTGAAGCTGGTGAAGAACCAACTCCAAAAGACAAGTCCCAAAAATACAGAATTTCTGGTGGTATTTTGAAACTTCACGGTAAAGATAGAAGTGATTTGGATATCACCACAGATGAGAAAGTTGCTTTCCAAGAGACGATGGACGAATTCGTTGAGGAGGTTTCCGACTTGGTTGATTTCAACACATTGAATGTATATAAAAATAGCGTTGAGTGGTCGGGGAAACTTATTGATGAAGACATTGATTTCATCCTAACAATTGGAGAGAACAGTGGAATATACATCAATGGAGAAATGATAAAAGTCGATGAGGAGTTTTTAACTTTAATAAATAAACTTCAACAATTCTACCAAAAATTTAAGTCCAAGTGGGGTAAAGTTTTGGCGAATAGAAAGAAGACATCGGAATCACCAGTTTAAGATGAGAGAGAAAATAATCAATAACAAACAAAACATATTACTAGTGATAGTATTAGTGTTAGCGTTATGGAATATTTTGAATACAAATGGGATTAAAACAGATGTTAAATCCTATAAAGAAAAAATTGAGAATATCCAAGTTGAAATTGATTCTGCTCAATCTGTCAATAAAGAGATGGATGAAAAAGTTTTGGTAATAAAAGAAACAGTAAATTCTATAACCAAAGAAATTCATGAAATCGATAACAATATAGAAATGGTAAAAGAACAAACTGATGAAAAAGTTATTAGTGTTGGTTTTATTGGTAATGTTGAGCTCGAGAAGCTTTTCGCAGACCGTTATTCAAACTGAGACAACAGATTCTTCCAAAGTAGTATTAAGCGTTAGAGTTGCCAGATTGGTCTATCAAGATTTGTTGAAATATGATGGATTGAAGGAAGAAATGGGATTTATGAAACTCAAACTTCAAAAAGTGGAGGAAAGAGAGTCACAAAAAGATAATATCATTACCATTTTGACACAAAAAGATGAGAATAATCAGTTCATCATTGGAAAAAAGGACGAGCAACTTAAATTATCCAAAGAGTTAACGGATAGTTTACATAAAGAATTAAAGGGACAAAGAGCTCAAACTTTTTTATGGAAGTTGGGTACTTTTGCAGGGTTGGGATTAACCACGTTTTTATTAATAGGTAACTAATGGCACTTACAAGTTCAGAAGCTAAAGAAATAGAAGTTATGATTCGTAAAGAAATAAAATCCTTTATGAACAATAATACTATTAAACAGTTTGAAGACCAGTTGATGGATAGAATTCAGAAAGAAATTAAACGAGGTAAACTCGAGGGTGAAGTCAAAGACATCACATTAAGAATGTTCCGAGAATTCTACCAATTCATGTGGATGAATAGAAGTTATTGGGAGCCAAGACTTAAGAATGCCTAAAAATAAGTGAAATGAAAAGTTCAGCAGATTTATTCAAGAATAGTTTAGATAAAGCGTTTTCGCAGATAAGTCTAAACTCATCAACATTACAAGACCACATGAAATATAAACAAGGATTCACAGAGGAAAAACTTGAAGGAGGAGTTGCTGATGATAAAAGTTTGAGTGATATTGCAAAAAAACACAAAGTTGATGTTAAAGTATTAACCAAACAATTTGATAAAGGTGTTAAAGTTGAGATGGAACATACAGACGATAAGGAGAAAGCAAAAGAAATTGCTATGGACCACATATCAGAAGACCCAAAGTACTACGATAAATTATCTAAGATGGAGACAAACGAAATTAAACACAATGAGTCCGACCAAAATGATAAAGAAATGGTTGATGGAATAATTGAAATTATCAAGCAAATCAAAGATACGTCTAACAGAAAAGAGGTTGCACATAATATGATTAAAAAATTGAAGAGGGAAAAAGTTGATTTTGACCACGTAGATTTTTTGAAGAGATGTGCTTTCAAACAAATTAAGAAATCGGAGCCCAAAGAAGCAACTGGATCAGGTTCTGTTGGAGCATATTCAGCGCCAGTTTTTGGTGGTGATGATCAGTTTTGGGAAAGAAGTAGAAGTGAAACACCAAAATTGGAAGAGAGTGAAGTTGAGAAAGTTGAAGCGAAAGAGGCGACAACAACAGGTTCATCAGGAGGATATGAAACACCTGCAATGTGGGCAAAATCAACAAAGAAAAAGGATTGGGGGCCAAGTCGAAAGACACAATATAAAGGAGGGTCATTTGTAAAGATTAAGAAGAAATGTACAACATTCCCATATTGTAATCAGGGTGATATCACAAACTTGAAATTAAGTAAAAATGAATCAGTTAAAGAAGCAATAAAGAGAGTGGCAAGTAAATTGAATATTGATGAGTCTGTGATTATAACTATTTTGGAGCATGAATACCGAAATAAGAACAAAAGTAACAAATAAAGATATTTATTATAAAAAATAAAAACAATGAGTAATTTCAAAATCAACATAGACAAATTAGTTTCCAAAATATTGAATGAGGAAATTGAAAATAAAGCAAAACAAATTTCTGAACAATTAGAAGAAGGAGAATGGACTGAGATTGAAGTTGACGAACAACTTAAAGGTGGCCAAAAAAAGATTGATGTTGCAGAACCAAAAGGTAAAATCACAGCTGCTGACTTCAAAAAACTTAGAGATACTAAAAATCACAAAAAAGAAGTTGATGAGTTTTATTTCTACGATGATGAAAGTGAGAGTGGAGATGACTTCGAAAAAGAAGATATGGGTATGGAAATGGGTAGAGATAAGTTTCATGTGACTCGTAGACCAAAAATGATTGGTTCATTTGATGATGAACACGGATTTTATGACGAAGACGATAGACAATATACTGGAGATTTTGACTTTGATTATGATGAAGAAGAGTTTGACGATTTCGATTCATTTGATTCTAAGTATGGTGGAAAACAAAGATTATTTGCACAAGGTGAAGAGGGTAAAAAATTCTTTGACTTATATAAAAAAAGGTATGGAAAGCCATTCAGAGTTAGAACTCCAAGAGATATGGGAGAGGCTGAAACTGAAGAAGGGAATGCATTTAGTGGGGCATTAGCTGACGCGAAGAAATCTGGTAAAGATTCCTTTGAAGTTGATGGAAAAACATACAAGGTTAAAGAAAATAGAAAATCTTCTTTGAAATTGACTGAGGATGAATTGATTGACCTAATAGAACAAATCGTGTTGGAACAATCAGTTAAAGATAAAGACGAAAAATCAAATATTTCTAACAAGAGTCCTGAAGGTTTGAAAAAAACTGATAAGGTTTTGGGTCTTAATAAAAAAGAAAATGATGATTACGCTAAAGAGGTAATTAAGAAAATGAAGGATTACATGAAGGACATGGTATCAGGTGATGGAGGATATGACGAAAACCCTGACGATTTCCCTCAAAGTAATTACGACATGGAAAAAGACCACAAGGAAAAGAAATATCATCCATCCGATGCAGTAGAAGAGTATATCGAGGCATTCGCATATCCTGGAATGACTAATTTAGTTTATGATGAAATCAAACCTGATGACGAGATGATTGAGAAGCAAATCAAAGGTGATTCTAAAAACGGAAATGCTGTAACAGGTAAAGATGGTAAAGCATTAGGAAACGTTTCTAAAAGAAGTGAAAAAGTTGGCGACAGATTCAAAAAGAATTTTGACGATAATTTGTACGGAGCGGAACAAATGAATGTTTCATACAAGAGACAACCACAACCTGTAGATATTGCTGGTGACAAAACACAATCAGGTGGATTGAAGAAAGGTTCTACGGCAAAGGCACAGAAAATAATGAACCAACTTGAGTCAACTGAAAACAAAAAGTCTAAAGTTATTTCTGAAGAGATGGAAAAGATGAAAAATCTTATCGGATACAACAGAAAAACACAATAAAAATTCACATTTATTTGATTTGTATTATATTCTCCATAGATGAACTCTATGGAGAATTTTTTTAATTGGATAGCCAAACCAGTTCCCAATGACGAAGTGGTCATTTGGTTTAACGTGCACAATATGATTTATGAAAAAATTGAATTATATGGTGACATATTCAAATCATTGAACTATGTGATTACTGACACCTATATGGGTGATTCAAATGGCAATGCAATTGAAACTAAAATAGTTTTATCTCAAGATGATAAAAAATCTCATTTTGACTGGTGTTGGGAGAAAATGATTGAAAATTTTAAGAAAGAAAATATAGTCATTACCTTGAATGGTGAACATAAAGACTATCTTAAGTCTTTTTACATGGACACATTTTATAACCAAAGTGACAAGAAAGTTAAAGACTCGGTTCCAATATTTCTGAATGATATATTCAATATGTCAAAACCATTTAGCAAGTCAGATTTGGATATGATTACGGAGATTTACAAAATGATGGAGAAAAATGTTAAGTAGAAAAAAACCATCCTCTATTTACACAGGAGTAAATAAAGTTATTTTTATCACATAAACAATAAACATTAATTAGATTAGAAATGGAAACATTAGAACAAATTAAAGAACTTACTGAACTATTGTCAGTTGATGCGGCTAAATTCTATAAAGGTAATAAAAGTGCGGGTACCCGTGCAAGAAAATCTGCACAAGAACTAAAAGCTTTACTTCAACAATTCAGAACTGAGGTTCTTGAACACAGCAAAACCGAGAAAAATGCATAATATTAATACAATATATTTTTTTATATTTGTGTTTACAATATTAGTGTCACTAAGACACGCATTAAAATTTATAGGAGCCCTGTTAGAAAAAGAACCAAAACCTTTGGTTTATTCTAACAGGGAACTTATAACCTTAGGATTATCAATAAGTTACATCATCACCTACATATATCTATCATGAGTTTTTATAAAGAATTATTACCATTTGTTGAGTATCTACACTCGATTAGGAAACTAAAAACTTACTTAAGTTTTGATATGGTTTTCCCTACTAAATGGTCTTTACCTAAAAGTATTGTTGAAGAAGGTCAGATTGTCGGATTTGAGGCAGAAAATCAAAACCTGAAAGGGATTTCATTTGTTTCTCCTATAGATGATTCTGAAGTTTCTAAGACTATGACAAAAATATCTAAGGTCATTAAGTTAAACAAAGAAAAAGAATTAAAAGAAAGATTATTCAAAGAAACTGTTGAACGATTGAAATCTACATTTGAAAAAACTGATTTAGATAAACTTCAAAATTTATATTTTGACTTCGATGATGGTGATGATACACCAGAATTAGATGTTGAATTGGATGATGACGATAATGATTCTGACTATGAGCAAGACGAACAGGAACCAGTCGATACTGAATTGGTTGGAAAGTGAAAAGTTGAAAGATACAAAGGAAATTGAAAATACAAAAAGAAAATATATTGAGGAAATTCGTGGTATCAAAAAAGAAGAATTGTTCCGAGAACCTAAAAAACTAACATTATGGCAGAAGATAAAGATATTAATTTTGGGGAGTTAGAAAAGTTGGCATTAATTGCTGAGTCCTGTCAGACTATTTTTAGTGGTAAGGCAACAATTGTATTCGAGTTACCAAAGGGAGAATATACCAGTGTTATTAATCATTTCAGGGAGGTTGATCGACATCACAAACAATTTTCTATTGATATTTCAGGCACAGAATTTCATTTTATTTTGACTGAGGTAGCGTCGTAAATTTCCTATATAATATTTTTTTATCGATACCTGCAGATTCTAATAATGCATATAAAGATTTCCTTTGTGCGGTAGAATAATCTTTTACAAACAAACAATCTCCTCTTTTGATTTTGAAAAAATACGAGGAAATACTATCAACAAATCTTGAAGATTCACTTTCTGACTTTAATGTAAAGAGGTGAATCTTTTCGTCTTCTTGGAGAACAATTTTATTATTAAGTACTGAAATCATTTTCAAACCGTCCCCCTTCAAATATTTTTTAATAAAGGTTTGTGTTTTTATTTTTTTCTGTTCCCTGATGTCGTAAATGGTTTCTTCTTTTTTATACGGTTCAATTTTGAACAAAGTCATACCATCTTCATCCAATTTAACTTTGATATTTCTGCCATACTCGTCGGTCATATAAACTGGGATTAATTGTTTTGAACTCATCTCCACAATTCCCACTTCGTACCTACATTCGGCGCCACCTTCAACTTTAACTTCAAATAATACTTCGTTTGATTCTTTAATTAATTTATCATAAAATTGTTTTGCACGGGAGAATGTTATAAACTTCTTTATAATTTTTTTCTTTTTTTTATTCTTGAATAAGACTACCATGTAGTTCTCCATATATGAAAGATTACTATAAAATTTTAGAAGTTGAAGAGAAAGCCTCTCAGGATGAAATAAAAAAGTCTTATAGAAGACTTGCGGCACAATACCATCCTGACAAAAATCCTCAGGGGGAAGAGAAGTTCAAAGAAATTGCAGAAGCATATGAAATTTTAGGTAATCCTGATAAAAGAGCTGAATACGACAACAGAGGAAATAATCCATTTCAAGGTACTGCGTACGAACAAATGTTTTCACAAATGTTTGGTGGAGGGTTCCAACAACCGAAACGAAAGAGTGCTCCTGATAAAATTGTACGGGTTCAAATCAATCCGATTGAATCATATAAGGGAGACGAAAAGACCATTCAATATATGAAGGATACTCATTGCAATGTATGTAGTGGGGCAGGTGGGGAACAACAAAAGTGTGGGTCTTGTAATGGACAAGGATTCTTTATGAAATACTTTGGAACTGGATTTATGACTCAACAAGTTAGATCCGCTTGTCCAACTTGTGGAGGCAGAGGATATACTTTGGTTCACAAATGTTATGGGTGTGATGGTAGAGGCACAAAACAAACTGCTGCGGACTTAAGGTTTATGATCCCTAAGGGAGTTGATAGTGGTCAATACCTAAAAATAGAAAGAGCTGGTGATTTTAAGAATGGAGAATACGGTGATTTGGTAATTCAAATTGAGGTGGTGCCTAAAGACGGTTTCGAGAAATTCAACAACGACTTAATTTATAACTTATTTTTGAATTTGGAAGATTTGAAAAAAGATAAATACAATATTCCACATCCTGATGGTGAGTTAAGGATAGATTCTCCAAAGGTGTTCGATACGTCCAAACCCTTAAGGTTAAGAGGTAAGGGTTATAATGGAGGGGATATGTATTTGAAATTGAACGTAAAGTTCGAGAGGACTATTTAATTAATCCAATTAGTAATTCAAATATTTTTACTGTTCCGTAGATTGATGACCCTAAAAGATAAACACCAATACCAATTGTGTAATATTGTGTTTTACTTGTTGGTTTTTGATTACATTTTTTACATTCTGCCATAATTATAAGTATGCTAAGTGAACAAATTCGTAGAATCCTTTATATGTACCTTGACGAGAAGGAACAGGGGAAATATAAAAAACCTCGTAAGTATAGTAAATCCTATTGTGAGTCGACACCGTGTGATGAAATGGGATTTACACAGAAAGCCTCCTGTCGCCCTTACAAAAATTGTTATAAGTAATTGCCTTTGTTAAATTTTTTTATTATCATTGTGCTATGATAAGTTATATTGGAGGTAAATCAAAAATAGGTAAGTGGATAGTACCATTTTATCCAACAGACATGGAAACATATGTAGAACCTTTTTCAGGTATGTTTTGGTGTTTTTTTAACATGGATATGGAAAAGTATCCAAACCTTAAGAAAGTCGTTTACAATGACTTTAATCCATTAAATTACAATCTATTTCAATGTGTTCAGAATCCATCAGAGCTTCAACGTGTAATGGATGAAATCGAAGTACAGAAAGTTGGGGTGGCATACACTCCAATAGAACTAAGAGATAAGTTCTACATGTTTCAGTCTGAGATATTCAATGAAAGGTTCAACGTTGGGAAGTGTGATTATCTTACCGCTGCGAAGTATGTTTATGTATTGTCACAAGTATTCAGTGGTAGTAAACCTGAAACGTCTAATTTCATTGATTTGAAGGGTAAATATAGATCGAAATATCTTGCATTCAGAGACAAACTTAGTAAACCAAAATGGGTTGACCATTTTCTCAAAATTACTGATGTAGAGAATTTGGACTTTCAAGATGTGATTGAGAAATATGATTCACCATCCACTTATTTTTATGTTGATCCACCTTATTGGAAAACTGAAAATTATTATAGTAACCATGATTTTGATAGAGATGATCATGAAAGATTGGCAATTGCTTTGAACAAGGTACAAGGTAAGTTCAGTTTATCCTACTATGATTTTGAACTATTACACGATTGGTTTCCTGAAACCAAAAATAGATGGGAGAAAAAAGAATTTGCTAAAGCCGCCGCAGCGAAAAAAGGTACAAAACAAAATATGGGTGAAGAGCTGTTAATATTGAATTATTAATTATTTTTGTAATAACAATATATTTATTAATAAATTAAAGTTAAATGAAATTTACTTCGTTATTAAAGTCAATCATAGTTGAACAGTCAAGATTTGAGGTTTTGATGAACGCTTTAACTAAATCTGGTAAGGACAAAGAGGGTAATAAGTTAAGACCTAAACTTTCAAAGAAAGAGTTTGTTGATTTGGTATTAGCAGACCCAACAACTAGATTAAACAACGTGGACATTGAAACTGCCACTCCTGAGGAATTGGGTAAGATTAAAGCTGGAAGTTATGTTCCTTGGCTGGTGAAGCATTATTTGATGCCAAAAACTGAAACAAATCCTGGTGATTATACCTATGAAAAAGATGTAAAACGCGCTAAGGATGTTTTCATGGAAGACCTTTACAAGGTTACTGATGATCTTAAAAAGTTTGATAGATTCAAAGGACGACTTCCTAAAGAAATGAGAGACATCAATAAGTTGACACCTGATCAACTTTATGACGCGGTTAAAGATTTTGATTTAACATTAGCGACTACAACAAAGGCTGAAAGAAAATCTGCACCTGTTCATCCAGGCGCAAAGTTGGTTTATGACGGGGAAAATTGGAGAGTTGTAGAAATTGAGGATAAAGGAGCGGTAGGTAAGGAAGCGGCTTGTTTCTATGGTGGAAACAACCAAGAAACGAGATGGTGTACTTCAGCACCAGGTGCTAGCTGGTTCGACAGATACATAAAAGATGGACCTCTATATGTAATTTTTAATCCTAATGATACCGATGTCAGTCCAATGACAGGACTTCCTAAGGAAAGATATCAATTCCATTTTCAATCTAACCAGTTCATGGATAAGGATGACAGACAACAAGATTTAGTTCAACTATTGAATGGGCCTATGTCCGAGTTGAAACCTTTCTTCAAACCTGAATTTGCTAAAGGCATTGTACTCGGAGGTAAAGAATTAAAAATTGAGAGTTTAAGTTCAGGTTCTGTTGGTAAATTCATTGCATTATATGGTTTAGAGGACTTAATGGACAGTTTACCTAAATCTTTGGAAAGAATTCTAATTCAAAACAGAGACAGTAAAGACCCTATACATGTAGAATTACCGGAAGATATTGGTAAGCTTCAAAACTTGACTAATATTCTTACAGACAATATTACTTTCTCAAAAATACCTGATTCAATATGTAATCTTAAAAATTTGAATTTTTTAGCGATTACTAGAAATCCTGAATTAAGAACAATACCTGATTGTGTTGCTGATTTACCGAATCTTATGTTTTTGAATCTAAAAGGATGTGACAATGTAAGAGTACCTAAGAAAATAGAAGAAAAAGGCGATCCAATAGGCCCTAACATGTGGGATTTGGAATATATGGACAAAAGTGAAAATTAGTATTTCGTAAATTAATTTTAATTGATATGGTTGATGTTGAGATATACATGAATAACATCATTAAGTTTTTTAGGGAAAATCCTACTGACTTATTGAATTTGGTCTCCAAAGACAAGGAAGAATACTTTTACACCAAAATCAAAGAAATAGCGATTGAAAATTATGAGAAGGGTGAGGACGTGAGCCTCACCCAATCTCAATTAATTGATGTCTGCTCCGAAATTAATCAACCTGATAAACAGGTAGTTGAAGAACTTTCAAAAAATTTTATTCAAAAAACGAAATTTGGTTATCTTTTTTTGAATTGAGTTTGGCAAATTAAATTTCTTATCATATCTTTGAATTCTAAATCAATAAGACATGATAACGACAGACTACCTTAAGAGAATCGCTCCCTCAGTATTCACCACCTCTCCATCTCCAAAAATGTCGAACAAGTACACTTTTGTACCGACAATGGACATTCTCGAAAACTTTGAGAATGAAGGATGGAAAGTGTTCTCCGCTAAACAAAATGGTAGAGGATCTTACGCTCAACATGAGTTAAGACTACGTAATGTGGAATTTCCACAGGTAGGGGATTCTTTGGTAGAGGCGATTATCAGAAACTCCCACAATGGAATGAGTACGTTCTCAGTAAGCGCTGGACTTTATCGATTAGTTTGTTCCAATGGTCTAACAGTACCAACGTCCCTTTCGGATAAAATTTCTGTTAAACACATGAAGTTTGACATGGGGACAGTGAAACAAATCACAGACCAATTTGCGGAAAGACTGCCAGTAATCCAAAGGTCTGTAGGTAAGATGGAGACTACATTCTTGGATGAAGAAAAAGTGGTTGACTTTGTAACCAAAGCCACTTCAATCCGTTGGGAAAGAGGGTCAATCCCTAAAATCAAATTTGAGGACTTCCTTCGTCCTATCAGACATGAGGATTCAGGAAGTTCAGTTTGGACTACGTTCAACGTAATTCAAGAGAAGTTTGTTCGAGGAGGTTTGAGATACCAATCCGAAAAAGGAAGATTCACTTCGATGAAAGAATTGAAAAACTTCCAATCCATCAACAAGATTAATACTAATCTTTGGGAGTTGGCGGAGTCTTATTGTTAATTAAGTGGGGGGTTTATATCCCCCATTTTTTTTATTATAATTAAAATATGAAAGAAGAAATTTTCAAAGTTAGTTATGACGCTTACACTACGGTCGTATTTCACGACACCGTTCCGATTACCTTCCCGCACTCAAGAAACAAATATTTTTTCGATGATGAAAATGAAGCGGATATTTGGGACCAACTACTTTGTGCAAATGATAAAATAAACTTATCAAAAAAATCTGATGTTTATTTAGAGAACTTCGTTTCCAATGTTGAGGAGGACTTTGTGTTACACTACGGAAATCCTTTAGCTAGGGTACTCAAATCTTATTTGATGATTGTGGTCGAACGTGATGGAGATAAGGTCTCTATGAAGGTCTTTAATGGGTTTAGAGAAAGAAAAGTTGGAAACAAGTGGTTCAAAGTTGTTCGGAACGTAGACTACATCACCGTCAACACCAAAACTGGTGATGTATACTCAGGATTTTTACGCAATTATCAAAATAAGAAGAAAGTACATAAAAAACTTCACAAAAATTTTTTCTTATACGAACCGATATCAAACATAGGATATGTCATAAGAGATAAAATATGGTCATATTCACATAACTCTATAGAGGTTGCTGTGGATGCATCATCAAAATTTATGGATGAGATTGATGGGAGAGGATTAATTAGTTTCTTTAGTTTAGACAAAAGATTATTCAAGTTTTATTTAGACAAAAAAGGGATTAAGTATCCAAACAATTTCCATTTGTATTCTTCCAAATTAGTTGGTCCTATCTTTAGAAAGACACTTAAAAAGAATGACAATCGATTGGTGGATGCGTTTATGATACATAATGGATTGACTGGAAAGAAATTAAAAAAATGTCTTCATGGTTGTAAATCACTTAACTTGGACTTGTACTTGATAGCAAGAAAATTATTCGGTGATGATTGGATTAATCAAGATGATGATTTTATTTTACAAACTTTGAATTCTGAGTTCAAAATCAAAGATAGGGATGTTCCCGCTGAGTTTGTAAATGTAATTGGTAAAGATGAACTACGTAGGGTATTCAATTTATTCAAGAAAGTATACTTTGAGGAAATGCTAGACACCTATACATTCATCGACCACATTGAAATTTACACCCAATTAAAAATGTATGGTGAAACCGATTTGAGGTGGATGAGTAATGATGTAGACATCTTTAGAAATGAACATTTGGATTGGTCGGATAAATTGACATTCTATAAAAATGGTCACTATGAAAGGATTTACCCTATCTATTCTTACGAACATTTGGAACAACCATTGGGAGAATATTATCCTGTATTATTGGATGATTCAACCTCATATAATCAAGAAAGTTCAATTCAATCAAACTGTGTAAAAACCTATATTGGTAAGCCGTCAAATATAATACTATCTTTCAGGAAGGGTTCAAGATATTCTGAGGAAAGGGCAACTATTGAATATCAGTTATATCGAGAGGATGATAAGGTTAAATGTCGTAGAGTACAAAGTTTGGGGAAATACAATGGGAAATTATCGGATGAATGGATGTACTGGCTATTGAAATTGGATTTGAAAATGTTATATTACGTAAACGATGATAGATTTGAAACCGTGAAAATAACCAAAAAGTGTTATAATGGGGTATTCTTTGAATCCGACTCATATTGGGATGAGGATGGTTTCTTGAAATGGAGACATAAAACAATCGAGGGACCTCGTACATTAGACTTTTAATAACTATGGTAGAAAAACCTGAATACATAAAAAACAAAGAAATTGGTTCGGACGTTTTTTCCAGTTTAAGATTGGATTTTCCTGGACATTCTATTTATAAATTCATTGATAATAGAAGTTTAGAAGTCGTTTGGAGTGAGGCATTCACAGGTATTATTAATGTAAAAACTGAATTCAATAAAAAAATTTATAAAACAAAACAGGGATTTTATTTATATTTATTGTTAGGTGAAGTTGAATCGAATTTAATTGTCTATTACAATCAGAGTCAATACAGCGAACTAACAATTTTTATACAACAACTATTAAAACAATTTAACAATGACAAAACAACTAACAAGTGAAGAACTAAAACAAAAAATTAACAACAAGGAAAACTTCGTCCTTGACCTATTTGCAACTTGGTGTGGACCGTGCAAAATAATGTTGGGAAACCTTGAAAAAGTTAATGAATCTTTAATGCAAAAAGGAACACCGAAATACGGGGTCTATAAATTTGACATTGAACAAGATATGGACCTTATGAAAGAGTGGAATGTTAGGGGAGTTCCTACGATTAAAATATTTGAGAATGGAGAGGAAACTTTTTCAAAGCCAGGTGTGATGTCACCAGATCAACTTCTTAAATTATTAGATTAAAGATTATGAAGGATCTGAATGTAATTGTCTATACTATGAAAGGATGTCCCTTTTGTGTCGACTTCAAAAAAATGTTGAAGGAAGAGGGAGTTGAATTTTTTGATAGAGATATCGATGAGTATAAAGATGAATACGACATTTTCAGTGAAATAACTGATAATGATATGATTCCAGCATTATTGATTATTGAAGGTAGTGGGAAGGATTATAAATCCTTCCTATACACACCTGAAAAAAATTATAACGAGTTGACGGAAGCACTTCAAATAATCAATGAACATCGAAAGAATGTTGGGATTATTTAGAAAATAATAAAGTCCTTGTTTTTCTTTTTGATAAAAGGATATTCCTCGAGTGGATTTGTGAGTTCAACACTCCAATCCACTTTTTTCATTTCAGATGATAACCAAGACATATCAAAATCGAATACATCTAATATTGCGGACTTTAAGGTTTCATCTTCAGAGTTTTTATCCACATCAAAGATTGATATGATATTATCATTATCATCATTTTTTTCCAAAGACAGATTAAAAATAATGGATGAATCTCTGTAGTTAGTTGGAATACTATAAAAAATATGTTTTCCGTAAAGATAGATAAGCCTTCCCTGATTCAAGGAATAACCATGAGGGAATTCGGATGTCACAATCAAATCATCATCAGATACTTTCGATGGGTAACAATTGAAATCAAATGATGATTCATTCAAGGAGAATTTTTCAATTTGGGTTTTATGGTAAGAACAGTTTTCTGACTTATGTAAGATGAATTCCAAATTTTTTACTTTGGATAACTTACAATCATATTCAATTAAATCTATTGTGTGAGAAATTGGTGTTTCAGGTTCGTATTTTTCGTTGAACTCTTTTGTTATTGAACTGATATCCAAAATTTCTTTATGGGAGGTCTTGCCTTTTATAATAATGAAATTTTTACAATCTGCTACAGAGAAAATTGATTCTTCTGTGTTTGGGATTTTGGTTAGTAGATAGTCTGAAAATAAATTTATTGTATAAACCCTGCTGTTAGTCTTCTTTAATATCATTTAATTAACTGATTTGTTGAATGATAATAAATTGTACTTACAAAAAGAATAGAATAATTAGATGTAATCGGTGAAAATTTCATTAATATTATTTTCAACCTCTCTAAAGTCAGGATAGTCTGGGGAATGTACCGTTAAACAATCTTTTTCATCTTGAATCATTGGTATGTAATCACCCCAATATTCTAATAATCCACGAGATCCTCGATTCTTGTTTGAAATTAAATAGTCCAAAATTATTTCGTCAAAGTTCGATGCAACAGGAACTCTAAACCGTTGAGTCATTGTATCTTTTTTGAAACGGTGAGGTTGTGAATAATATTCACCATTACCGTTTATATATTCTTGTAATTCACTGAAAATTTTTCCGTAAAGTTCACTCTCATATGCTTGGTTGTAAGCATTATTATGAATGGACAGTAGTTCGTCATTTAACTCTTCAAGATAAGTCTCTAAAAGGTAATTCATTGACTCTTTATCGTCTATGATAGTTTGCGCCGTTATAGAATCATCGACTATAACATATTCGGGATGACCTTGTTCCCTTGCAATATCTTCTAGTTCGATAGTTTCAGTTTTTATTTTTTGGCCTTTTAGATTTTCGACTACATATTCTCTAAGACGTTTCATATTTTTTGGGGTTAGCCCTTCAATAACATCACGATAAACACTATCAGTTGTGTCGTAATTGAAAAAGGCATCGTTTTCACCTGAAAGAATGGCATTTATATAGTATGTTGAGAGACCATTTCGGGTGCGTTCACAGAAAAAATTCGCCAAATCAGACCTTTCATCCAAATCCAAATAAACCACGCCATTTTCGTCAACGAAAATATCCGACAATTTATCTTCAACAAATTCAAGGAACCTTTTACGGTCCCTACCATGAAGCCAAATTAACAACGCATTCTGTACCTCTGTATTCTCAATATCAATTTGGTTAATTAAACCTCTTTTGTCCAAAACAGTAAAAAATGTGTCCCAATCACCAAAAAAAAGTTCAGCGTCAAATTCACCATCATTGAAATCGTCTATTATTTTTTGAAAATCCATATTAATAAATACAAAAAAGGGACAAAAAATTGTCCCTCTCATAAATCCCTTACACTAAAACTTAGTTAGAAGTTTTGTTTACGTTGTAATACTTCTCTACAGTTTTTTTGATAGCCGCCTTAACACTCTCATTTTGTTGTTCTTTTACTAATTGAGTTGTTGTTGGTTGTTGAGCCTGAGGCTGAGGTTGATTATTGTTTTTGCATCCGCATCCCATGGTGGTGATAATTTAATTTGTTTATGTCTATAAATAGTTCCTTACTTTAATTATATTGCATAAAGATATTTATTAAATAAAAAACTGATGAAATTTTCACAACAAAATGAATCCGCCAAAGACCGAACCAAACTATTTTTGGAAAATCCCTCATTAAAATTGAAGGCTGAACTCCTTTTGAGTTGGCTAAAAGATGTTGGAGATTTGGACGAGGACACAACTTTGGACGATATAGTGTATGGAGGAGACTATTTTGATATGGATCTGATCATTGTTGAGGATAAGGAATATGCTGTTGGTGATGAATATGATACCCGAGATTCTTGTTATAATTACATCAAAGATATGATAGAAACGGAAGGGATAGAAACTTTCAATAAAGATTTTGTGGAAGGCCATTTAGATATAGAAGAAGTCATTAATTACGCGGAAGAGTATTATACTGAAGATATCAATGATTATCCTGAAGCATATTTCGATGACAAAGATAGAATGTTGTCTGGAAAACAACTTGAGCAAGTCGAAATTCTTACCAAGAAGAAGGAGAGATTAGAAAATGGGATTAAACAATTTCAAAATGCAATGGGTGGGAAAAATGATAGTTGGCTTTCATCCAAGATAGTAGAATTCAACGAATTAATTGACGAATACGAAATTGAAATTGAAGAAATAAATTCAGAACCTGAAGGGGAGTTTCCTGATGAATTAATTGAAGAAAGGATTGCGGATAATTTACGTGATGTCAGAAGAGACCCATGGTGGTTTATAGACGAATTTGACGTTAATTGGGAACGATTTGTTGATGTGGAATCTCTTATCGAAGATTTGATTGATACAGACGGTTATGGACATTTTCTTGCAAGGTATGATGGAGAGGCTCACGAGGTTTATGCTGACGGAGACTTATTTTATATAATGAGAATTGATTAATAGTTAATAACTATTATAATTTCCCTATGGGTAGAAAGAAAAAGATATCATTCAAATTAAATCCAGAATGGATGTTCAAAGAACCATTGGATTTCGAGTACAACAAATATACCTTGTTGAACTATCTTCAGAAATGTGACCAAAGTTTTGACAAGTTTGAACTATACCCAAATTTTGTGGAATTGTCATTACATTTAGCAAATATTCAATCAATCTCAAAGGAGAATACACTTTTGTTAACCAATAAGAAATTTGAATCACCTGATGATGAAATACTTGTTAAAGAATTAACTCCAAAAAAACCAAGACAATTAACCGAACAAGAAGAAAATGAATTGGATAAAACTTTGAAGTTTTCGGGACCAAAACTATTTGATGCCTTCAACATTGCCAAATCAATATGGAACATCGCATTCGAATCTATTGATTTGTATTTACGAAAAAACAAAAAAAATCTAATATCTGGCTCGGGTTACATTTTTTTCTATCGAAAGTCTGAAGAAAAGATGTATGTGTGGGAGTATGAGATTAAACCCGACAAAAAAGATAAATCCACGAACAGAACACATTTGAGTTTGATATCTGAAGGTGGAATTGATGAACGGACACTTACCGAAATTATTGATTCAAATTCAAAATGGAATCAAACCGAATTTTATAAAGACCTCCCAATATTCGAGATTAAATGTTCACAGAATTTTCCATTCGAAGAAACAATGGTACCAATTATAAAAAGAAAAGTTATGTCTTATATTTTTCAGGTTGTTAATTTTGAAAAAATTAATAACTTTGACACTCAGAACTAACTTTATTATATTTTCAAAATGAGCGTTAACAAGAGATGGGTAAAACTTGACCAGTGTGTCTCTGCCCTTAGAGAAGGAAGATTGAAAGAATACTACGGAAAAAGTGATATGTTATATTTTGAGAATGATACTTGTTCTCTAATTTTCAAACTGCACATAGAGGGAAAAACTGATAAAGAAATATTGAATGTAATTAAATAAAAATGGAAATTATGAATAAAAATCTAATCAAAATGTTAAAGACCTCAGCGGAGGCAGATAAAGCAAAAGCGCTATTAACCTTGGACTTGTTGGGTAATACTGGAGTAGGTATTGGTGACCATTCGACAAAAGACTTTTATGAGAATGCTGAAGAAGCTCTCCGTATGTTGGCAGATGCTGATGAACGACTTGAAACTATTGAACAATATTTTGGAAAAAATTAAAAATATTCTTAAAAAGATAGAATGGTTCATTGATATCTATTTTGTTTGGATGTTATATAGTCCAAGAAAATATGATAGATACAATGAATACATCGGAAAAAAGTGGGGTAAAAACAATGAGTAAAGAAATGGTAAATCATCCTAACCACTATGGAGGTGAGGATAATACGTATGAGGTCATCAAAGTGTGTGAAGCATGGGATTTAGATAAAGACGCTTACTTATTCAACGTAGTTAAATACGTTGCAAGGGCGGGTAAAAAAGACCAAACGAAAGAACTTGAAGACTTAAAGAAAGCAGCATTTTATTTGGACCGAAAAATTAAAAATTTAGAAAAATGATAATTTGGTTAACAGGACAACCTGGATCAGGTAAGACAACCCTATGTAAACGAATGATGTTAAACATGGGTTCGGATGTATTTCATATTGATGGAGATGATTTGAGGGATTTATTTGATAATAAGGATTACTCTGAAGTTGGACGTAGAAAGAATATTGAACTTGCACAACAAATCTCAGAATATCTTCATAACAAAGGTAAACACTTATTTGTTTCCTTAGTGTCTCCATATAAAGACCAAAGAGATAAGTTCAAATCAAAGATGGGCAATAATCTTATTGAAGTTTATGTTCATACAACAGAAATACGTGGGAAAGAAAGTTTATTCGTACAAGACTATGAACCACCAACAGAAAATTATATAGATATTGATACAACGAATGTTTCAATTAATGATTCTGCAAATATGATTTTGGAGTTTATAAAAACAAATTAAAAACAAATATGAAAAAGATTCACGTTGAGGGAGACCCCAAGTTAAAAAATACTGGAGGTAAACAGTATTCTATGCTGGTGGGACGATATCAACCGTTTCATGATGGCCACAAATGGTTAATCAACCAATGCTTGGATGAAGGTAAAAATGTTCTTATTTGCATTAGAGATATTGAACCTGACGATAAAAATCCTTATACTTCAGAAGAAGTTTATAATAACGTTTCGCAAGAACTATCAGAGCTAGTTGGTGAAGGTAGGGTCAAAGTTATCATTATTCCTGATATTGAATCAGTTAATTTTGGTAGAGGAGTTGGGTACGATATTATAGAACATATTCCACCTCAAGAAGTTGGGGATATTTCTGCGACCAAAATTAGAGAACAATTAAGAAACGAAGGTAAATTACGATGTTAGAAACAAATAGAATTATAAATGGTGACTGTGTTGAGGAAATGGGTAAACTACCTGAGTCATCAATCGATTTGGTTGTTACGTCACCGCCATACAATGTAGGAATTGATTATGATACTCATGATGATAATCAATTAATGGATGATTATTGGGAATTTACTGAGAAGTGGTTGTCTCAAGCCTTCCGAGTATTAAAAGATGATGGAAGGATTGCGGTCAATATTCCATATGAAATTAACGTCCAAGATAGAGGTGGTAGAGTATTATTCATGTCTGAATTTTGGTCTGTTATGAAAAAGGTTGGGTTCAAATTTTATGGACTTGTTGACCTTGATGAGAATGCTCCACATAGAAGTAAGACCACTGCTTGGGGTTCTTGGATGTCTCCTTCTTCACCTTACATTTACAATCCAAAAGAATGTGTAATCCTTGCTTACAAGAAAGATAGAATTAAGAAAGTTAAAGGGGAAACACAATGGGAGTTTGAGATTGTGGATGTTGAACAAGAAGATGGCACGTTGAAAAAGAAAACGGTATACAAAGAAGAGGATAAAAAAGAATTCATGTCTTTGGTTTATGGGCAATGGGAATATTTTGCGGATACAAAACAACAAACCAAAGCAACATTCTCAATGGATATTCCATCTAAAGCAATCAAGATTCTTACATATAAAAATGATATTGTTATGGATCCATTTACTGGAAGCGGAACAAGTTTGGTTTCTGCAGAAATTTTAGGACGCAGATGGATTGGAATCGAACTCAGTTCGAATTATTCTGAAGTTGCACGAAAAAGGGTTCAACACTTTGTTGACCAAAAAAAACAAGGTGTTTTGAATTTCTAAATTCAACAAAAAAGGTCTTCGAGACCTTTTTTTTATATCTACTTATATTTATGAAGATGAAAGAAGAATTAATTAAAAAATTGGTACAGGTACAACTTCAGTGGAAGTTTTTACATTGGCAAACATACGGAGATGCTAAACACAGAACTTATGGAGAATTATATGACGGACTTGGTGATTTAATTGATGAATTTACTGAAGTCATGATGGGAAAATATGGAAGACCAGAATTCGAGCCTGAATTTGCGTTGATGTTTCAAGACATTTCCTCCATCAGTATACAAAATTTTATGGATGGAATTACCGAATTTTTAGTTAGTTTTTCAGACCAATTGGATACAAGATATGACACAGACTTGTTGAATATTAGAGATGAAATGTTGGCATTGATTAACAAATCAAAGTTCTTATTAACCTTAAAATCTTAATCATGACAAAAGTAATAAAATTAACTGAATCGGATTTAACAAGAGTTGTTAGAAGAGTGATTAACGAACAAATGTATCACCGAGAACATATTTACAGAATACAGGCTTTTCTGAATAAAAGAATGAATGCTGGTTTGGTAGTGGATGGTAGAACTGGCCGAAATTCAAAGACTGAGGAAGCAATTGCTAAATATCAAGACATGATCGGAGTATATCCTACAGATGGACAATTTGGAGACAAAACTTACGCCAAAATGCCTGAAAAGGACAAAATTATGTTGAAAAACATAAATGCTAATGAGTATGGTGTACACGAAGATTATTGGGGAAATTTTCTCGATTGGGTCAAAAAACAGTTCCAATGAAAAAAATATTAAAAGAGGGTGGTATTCGGGATATTAAAGAATTAAGTAAACGATATCCCAAGGCAGAAATCTACTTCCATCAGGACTTAGATGGGGTAACGACTGCGATTGCAATGAAAAAGTACCTTGAGGATAATGGTATTGATGTTGTTGATACTCACGTAATTCAATACGGGGACAAAGAATTCGCAGTGAAAAAGAATGATGCAATGGGAGATACCATGCCAGTACTTGTTGACTTTGCACATGGAAAACCAATGTTCGTTATTCACACAGACCATCATGATAGACAGGCTGGCGCTGAAGATACAAAGTCTACATCATTCCGACAATCTCGATCTAATGTTGCAACAATATCACAGGTTGTTTCACCAAAAGACCTCTTTCCATCATCAGACATATTGTTAATTAATACAGTTGACTCTGCAGATTTTGCAAGACAAAATCTTAGTCCCGAAGACGTTGTAAATTATCTATTCCGATTTGATAGAGAAACTTCTCTTCAAGGAAATAAGATGTTGTTGGGATTAGTAATTAACAAACTATTGTTAGCATTCAAGAACAAACCTGGTTTCTTAGAGATGTTGGTTATGGATTCACAACCATCTCTGATGTCTATTTTGAATAATATCAAATCTTGGATGAAGTCGGTTGGATCTCCAACACCTGAACAATTACAGAAAAATGCTGAAGACTACACTCAGCAAATGAAGTCATTCCCAACCGTAACGGACAATATCATTTTCCAATATGGTGGTGGAAGTATGTTTAAGCCAGGTTCTTATGATAGATACACTCCTTATAAGAACAATCCTGAGGCAGATTTTTTAATTATGGCATGGCCGATGGGACTTGTCCAAGCATCTTGTAATCCGTTCAAAAAAGATAGAGAACTTAAAGGTGTAAATTTGGGTGAGATTGCTCAGGAAGTATTGGGCAAGTGGGAAGAACAATTAAGACAAAAAACTGTGCCATTATCAACAATAAAGTGGGTTAGTGAAACAAGTGTTGGACCTGAAAGTATTGGATTCACATTCAAAGATTTTAAGGCGTTGTATGGAGATAAAATAATGTTCATGGACAACGGCGAAAAAGTTTTAGATAAAATTGGGGATATGATGGAAAAACCTTTCAAGAGTTTGACCGAAGATGAGATGAGAATTTTGGATAAAATCGGAGTCAATGCTTGGGATTTAATACAGTCTAATTCAGGTGGACACAAATGTATCACAAATATATCAGGGTTAAACTATCTTGGGAGAAGTACGAGACCTCCTCAAGGTGGATACAAGTATAATGATTCAGAAGATAGTCCAACGGTTAAGTTTACAAAAATGATTGCAAACCAATTCCAAAAAATTTTGAAGGAAAAAATATCGGAATCTAAAACAAATAATTAACCGTATCTCCAGGTTTGATATCTAACTTTTGACAAGCACCTCCACGTAATTCTAATACGATATTCCCATTACCACAATAAGAAGGACAATCATCTTGAAGACATGGAGGACAATCATGATGGATGTTGACAATCACATTATTTTTTATTATAATAATGTCTAAAGGTATAATACAGTTCTTCATCCAAAAACATTGTTCCTTTCCTCCCATTAAAAACAACATTCCTTGTTTGATGTGTGAAAATCTTTTACCCATCATTCCGATTCTTTGAGATTTTGGGTCAATTAATGTTGTAACTTCGAATCTGTGATTATTTATTGATACGTCCATAATTATATAAATACAATTTAAGTTGAAATGTACTCAGGTGTAATATTAAAATACAAGGATAAGTGTTTACTGTGTAAACGAAATGGTGAGGATTCACATCCTAACCAATGGTTCATTCCTACAGGTAAAATCGAAAGAGGGGAAACTCCACGGGAAGCCGCTGTTCGTGAACTATACGAAGAGACTGATTTTGAATTATCAGAGAACGATATTGATTTCATTGGAACAATTCCTGTAATCGAAGATGGTGTGAAATCTGATAAGGACTTTATCTATGTGTTCATATCTGAACTTACTGATGAAATATTACCTGACTTGGATTCAGCGGTAGACGGACATGAACATACCAAATGTGGATACTTTACCTTCAAAGAAACAAAAAAATTGGGATTGGAATCCAATTTACAAACAATATTAAAAAAATATTTCGAAGTAGTTTGATTTTTTATCAAACTTACCTATATTTATAAAACTGAATCGAGAGATTCAACACCCCCACAAAAAGTTTCATTTTAGTTTGATATAATAAAATATTCTGACTATGTTTGTGAAACATTTGTCCCACAAATGAGAGTTCGAGAGAGAAGGAGTTTGTGGGACTTTTTTGTTGGACTATTTAAGTTTGGGTCTCATAACTTTATTTTTAGTTCGAAATTTTTACCTTTTTTCATGTATTTATATTAAAAAAGGTATGCCATACAAAGACAAAGAAAAACAAAGAGAAAAGAACCGAGAGTACCAAAAAAAACATTATCAAAATAATAAGGAATACTATATAACAAAATCTCGAGAAAGCAAATCCAAGGCAAGAGAGGAGTTTAAGGAATTCAAAAAAAATTTGTTTTGTGAGATTTGTGGCGAAAATCATCCAGCGACTTTGGACTTTCATCATAAAAATCCAAATGAAAAAGAAATAATTGTATCAAGAGCGGCTGGAAGAGGTTGGGGAAAACAAAAAATACAAAATGAAATCGAAAAATGTATTGTTTTGTGTTCTAATTGTCACAGAAAATTACACTATCAGCATCAGACCGAATAGATAAGTTTGGTCATCAATGTGGAGGGTCGTAAACCCTCTTATTTTTCTCACCTCCCCTACAAAAAAAGTAGGGGATTTTTTTTTTATTATAGTAGGAGTTTACTATATTTGTAAAACAAACGACGAAGATATGAACATGACATCCCACAACATCAAGATTCAACACGAAAAGTTCGGAACTCTTCTGAATGAGACATTTGTAAATGGAACTCAATTCAAGCTTTTTCTTAAGATGATTCAGGGAAGTATTGAATTGAAAAACGATTTGACGTTTTTTAATGGAGTGGATTTCTTCGTTCACGTTCCTTATAAACATTTGGTTGAATCCATCATAACCACAAATGTGGATACTTATACATTAGCGGAACATCTTATTAATAAATCTAAAATCGAAGCGGAGGTATCAAAATGATTAGAATTAAAGACATAAAAAATTGGTCAAAACCTCATCCAATCGGGAAAGGTGGGAGAATGACAAACATCTTCAACCGTAAATATGAATTGTCTATTGTTGGTGGGGCAAAAGGATTATATGGTGATTTTGATGAAACTTTTGAAGTTGCAATCTTGGATACTAAAGATAGAAATTTTGTCACTATGTATTTCTTCCCTGAAATTGGTGAAGATGTGATTGGTTATATGAACGCTGAAAAATTGGAGGAATTGGCTAACTCTATTTTCAGAAACAACGGTTTCCAAGTCCGATAAAACTTGGTGGTGGAAGTTGTACAAAACCTGTACAGCCCTATAAAGGAGACTTCGGTCTCCTTTTTCTATTTCAAATAATCTGAATCTCGAATGTGTCTTGGTCTGATGAGCATATTTTTTTGTAGGTAGATTTCTGGCTCGTTAGAGTAATCAGTACAATACATTTGGTCTTTATCTACATTGAGATTAGACGATCCGTTCCACCTAATCAACTCCAAATAATCGTCGTTTAACTTGAGAAACTGCGTCAAAGACATAATTGGTTCTAATGTCTCAACACGTAATTCACAAAGATCTTGAATCTGTTTGTTCCAAGTTGCAATAAAATAAGTCTCATAGGATACTTCGTCTTCACTTGTGACTTCACCTTCACCTCCACATGTTTCACAAACTGTTTCACCATCCCTATTACATGAAGGACAATATACGTCGCCGCTACCTTCACAACTATTACAATTCATAGTTTCACTTCCATTACATTCCTCACATTCCTCATATTCATAGTCGTCGCACCATTCACAAGATACTTCACCATCACCATCACATGTTGGACATTCTATCATACCAGAACCTTTACATCTTTCACATCTTTCCGTACCACTTCCTTCACATGATTCGCACTCTTTTATTGTGGGTTCGTTGTCAGTTGTTAAAAGTTGTACAAAAGATAAATTGTTAATCATTTTTTCACCCATTTTCAAATCTCCAGTTTTCTTGAGTGAATAGATGTATAATGTTAATTTGATTATATTGTCAGGACCTAAGTATTGGAAGTAATCACTTTGTGTTTCGGCAATCTTTCTAACATCGTAATAAACTTCACTAGGGTTATCGTAATGTTTTACTAAACCTTGAAGTTTGGTGGCAGTTTTTTTTATTTTCTCATCCATAATTTAATTTTTGTCAGGGTAGTGAACTAAAAAAGAAATAGTAAAAATATGTCTATCTTCAATCTTATAATCAATTTGATCGATAAAAGATTCGACATTAACTTCCTGAGACAAAGATAATTTTCTTTCAGGTGTGATTGTAACTTTGGATACAATTTTTTCTATTTTTTCTATCATTTTAGATATATCCGTTGTAAAGCCGGGCATCTGAGAATCGAATCCCCCAAAGTAATCAAACTTAATGAATAATTGATAACCACTATTTCCGTCATAAAAATCCACATCCAAATCAAATATTTCAAATTGTCTATTAGATTCTTCTCCGATTAAATATTTTAACTTTTCTGATAATGTTTTTATGTTAATCATATTGATAATGTTTTTATGTTAATCATATTGATAAATACATTTATTTTTTCTTTTTACCTAATTATGTTTTGAATATAAAAAACATATTATGTCAATCAAAATTACTTTCACTGAAGAAGAGATTTTATCAACATCAAACTATTATGATATGGGTAAAAAAGTCCATGATAGATTTTGGCAAGCAAAGAGGGACTTAGAAGGACCTCGAATTGATGATGAACATGTTGGTTTAACTATTAATGAAGATGGACTGGTGACCGCAATACATCGTCCTGATGACTACGATACTTGTGTTGTGTGTGGAAAGGTAACTCCATACCTCAAAACCACAAATATCCATCAAAGATATGGATACATTGAAGGCGCTGGCCAAGCTTGTCCTCACCCTGATAATTGTGATTAATCATTATTAGAATGTTGAACGTCTATCATACGTACATACCAAGAGAATCCGCAATTATTTGGAAAGAAGAAATGTATCCACAACTATTGAGTGTTCTTGAGGCAAAGAAGAACTACGGGAACATTTCAATTTATACAAACACTCCAACAAAAAAACAATTAAAGGATATTGGATTGCCTTATGACTATATTAATACCTCTTTATTAAATAAGGAGAAAAGTAAGATGTATAGTTATTACAAACTGAAGGTATTTGAAAATATAAAAGAAGAGTTTTTACATATTGATACCGATACAATTCTATATAAAAATTTCCACTTCCAAGATTCGGGGAGAGAATTTATATTTTCAAGTCCAAGTGACGTAGGGCCTGAAGGTTTGAATGAAAACGATTTTCCTAATCTTGTTAAAACTTATGCTGGCCCTTTTTATGTATTACAGGAACAACATAGCGATTTTATAAAAGATAATTTCAGAGTTTCAGAAATTCCTAATATGTCTGTTATTTATGCCAAAGATTATGAGTCCATGAACTTGGCTGCAAAAAAATCAATTGACCATTACAACAGAAATAGAAAATTTATTGATGGAGCGGGTGGTGAATGTTATATTGAGCAATTGATGATTCATTTGAATCTGATGGAAATTAATGAAAGGTATAGAGAACAAGTTAAAAATAAAAGTACATTCTTATCACATAAAGAATTCCTGATGCTCGAACAGGAGTATATGGGGATTACAAATAGTAATTACCAATTCCCTTTCAAGTTCATTGTTACAACACCCAAAGGTTATGGGCAGTATCATAGTTTGATGTCATCTTCTCATGATAATCGAAATGAAAGGGAAATTATAGTTAATACAGAGCAGGATTTGGTTAAACTGTTTGACTTTGATTTCTTTGGGGTTCAACATCTAACATACAGAAAGTGGGACGAAATATTACAATGTATTTGTATAGGTTATATTCACAAAAACTATGGTGAGGAATGGATTAGAAAGATACATAACTATTATAAATCCGTATATCCAAGTTTTGGAATTGATACACTCTCCAATGGTGAAAAACTATATGAAAGAGTTACAGGATTCAAATTTTAATTTTTCTTGAATTCCTGATATATATGTAAAAAAATACATATATTATAGATGAAGAAATTCAATCCTTATCACCAACACTTACTTGTTAAATGTTGGGCAACTAATCCTCCAAAACAGGAGGAGGAATTAAACAAATGGTTTATAAACTTGGTTGAAACGGTGGGGATGAAAGTTGTGGCAGGACCTACAAGTGTATATGTTTCAGATCCAGGTAATGAAGGATTAACGGGAACCGTGACGTTGGCGACTTCTCATGCTTCCATTCACATTTGGGACAATTTGGAGTTACCCATGATACAGTTTGACATTTACAGTTGTAAGTGTTTTACATTGGAACAAGTCATGGATTGTTTCGAACCATTCGGACTTGTGAAATCTGAATGGATTATGATTGATAGGAACGATAAACCAACAATCATTTCAGAAGGAAGTTGGCAGAAAAAATAAGTGGTTAATTTTAACCACTTATTTTTTTTAATAGATTTTTTTCTTTACTTTTAGGGGTTGAAACTCACTAAAAAAAAGATATGAACAAATTCAAAAAATCAGAGTTGGCACTATTGGTATTGGTGTTAATTCTCATCATGATATCGGAATACTACTTTGTGTTCTTGAATGAACCCCTCAAAGCCATCTTTATCGGGCTATGGTGTCCTACCATTTTAGGATTCGTAATGATTTTTAACTTGAAAAAAAGAAATGGATAACATAGGGATTTTAATTTTGTCAATATTTGTGATGATAGCATTTTTGGTTTTCATCATCGCATCTATTAAAGAAATCTCCAAAATGGAGAAGGAACCGTATCAGTATAAAAAACCTGTATTCGGTAGAGACGCACTTTATAATCTCTTGGAAAATTTATTCAACGATGATAAATTGTCCGTAAAAGAAAAAAAGAATTTATTAAAAACTATCGACAGGACCATTTCTGATATGGAGTCCGATGGAATGTATTTTCCTGAAGAAATTAAAGACGAACTCGAAAAACAACGTGAAGAACTTTACTGTGAGTACAGTGGTTTACCCTCACCTAAAGCATATGATGTAGACCAAATATAATATTATGAAAAAAGAAATAAAAATCGAAATGCGAAAATCCGCATTTGTTCATTTAGAAGATTACTGTGTTGGGTCTTTGGGAGACAGGAAAGGTAAAGGTGACTTTTTGGAAGTCACTGAATGGACCAACGGAGAAGGATATGATATTCACATTGAAGATTTGAGTGGACCAACTCGATTCATGTTGACTTGGGGTCAGTTCGAGGCGATGAAAAAGTGTATTAAGACGATTGACAAATCACATCACACCAAATAATATTTGGTGAAATGCGACTATTTATTAAATTAGTAAATAATAACAAAAATATGAACTTAAGAACATTAGAATCAGACACAAGAATGAGGTTTTTTTTAGCAAATAATCCAATGGGAGAGTTGGTCAAAGTTATTTCAAAAGAGTGTAAAAGGATTGAAAGTAAAAAACGAAAAGTAACCGTCAAATAAAATAACAATATTTCATAATATTTATACCTGATGAAAGTTTGTATCAAAGTCGCAAAATCAGGAGTTAGTAAGGAACAAATGGAGGTTATTTCCTCCTTTATCAAATTTTTACAAAGCCAGCTTCCGTTGTCTTCAGATGTAGAGGTAAAATTTGTAGATGATCGAAATCAAACTGTCACTACAGGTGTGAGAATGCCAAATAGTAAGATTGTCATTTTATCTAAAGGTAGAATGTTAATTGACATCTTAAGAACTTTATCACATGAATGGGTTCATGAGTATCAGACTCAAGAAATGGGTGTTGACGAAAAAGAAAAAATACAAGACATCGGAGGACCTGAGGAGAACATGAGTAACGTTCTCTCAGGTATTTTTATTAAGAAGTTCGACAAACAAAATCCTGAATTCAAAGAGAGGCTTTATGAAGATAAAAAAGTCGTTTCTCTTCGGAGAAAAAAAGACCCCATCGATGATGAAATAGAAGAAATCGAAAGAACGGTGGAGGATTTATCGAGAAACTATGGAGTCGATACATCAGTTAAAGATGTTGTGAGAGCATTCAGAAACGGTGTTGAAATTGAAATTCCTTTTGAAGTGTGGAGAAAATTAGAAAACACACATTCCAACCAAATCAAGGTGGGTGAAATGGACAAGGTAAGGAAAATCGCCAAAGAATTCAACAAAACCAATCCAACAAAATTAGCTAAAGCACTATTAGGAGGAGATTACCATAGACCGATGATACTTAAGTTTGGTGATAGATATTACTTGGTTGCTGGTAATACAAGACTTTCAACTGCGGCGGCATTAGGAATGACTCCTATGGTTTTGATTGGTGAACTACAATAGTCATTAAGGAGTGTAGTCCCAATTTTCATCTGAAGGACGCCATTTACTATAGTCCTCTGATTTCCAAATTTTTGTTGAATATCTGAAATAAGGAATTTGTGTTATGTCCGAAGTTCTGCTCGGTTGATACCATCTTGTTCGGTTATTAGGTTGAGCACATATCTGTCCATTTTCTAATTTAGATATATTGTAACATTTGTGTTCATTAGGAGTTTCGCTCCATCCACAATCTATTTCATTTGGATCCGAGTGAGTCGTATCTATTGTGAACAAATATTCACCTTCAACAATACTTTGGTCCTTCATCGTAGTATAGGTTTTAACACCTCTCAGGACACGTTTCTCAATTACAGATATGTTGTATGACAGGCAATCCCAAAGTTGCAAGAAGTCCAATGGAAACACTTTATCTGTTGGTTGTGGTTCCTTCCAACGAAATGCGTGAATTGGTAATTTGTCGTAAACCGCACCAAACTTATCAACATAAGTTTCGAATAACAAGGCTCGATTTGGAATAGATTTTACGCTGACCCAATGTCCTTTTTCCCACTCTCCATCACCTAAGTAATTTCCTGATTCATCTTTTTGAAAATCGTATAAAAACTTTTTATCTATAAAAACCTCTACGGGCGGGATGTTTGCAACTAAGTAACTCATATCAGTAAATAGTTATTCAACTTCCTTTACTTCAAGTTTATATGTTTTTTTGAACCAATAATTAACCACAGTCAAAAGTACATTATCAATATAACCTTTACCATATTTTTTATTCAAATCAAACTTAACCAAATCTGAAATATACATTGTCTTTGTTTTGATGTCGAATAAAAAAAATTCATTTACCCAAGTTTGTTCCTCTCGGCTATAATGTAGATAAGGGAAACCAAATTTATCATCAATATATTTCACGATATGTTTTTCGATTGTTGTCATATTAAGAAATATAACAAAAAATAAGATTGGAAAAACTATTCCAATTTCTTTATTATCGTACAACTTTTTATTATTTTTTTAATATGGGTATAAATAAGTTTTTAGAAAAAGTTTCATGGAAACTACATAGAGTCAGTTTCAAAGTTAGTTTATTCACTATTGGATATTATGGAGATTCTTCTGCATTCAACTTCAGAGTTTTCACAGTCCTTAATAAATTACATGAGAGTTCATTATTAGCGTTTTCTTTCAGGTTACCAAATAAAACTTATGTTAAAAGGTTTGTTGTTGACCATTGGGATTTTTTGTTTTTAAGAAATTCTTTATATAAAAAATTTGAAAGGTTAATTGATAAGGAATTGTGGACAGTTAGAGGGCTTACAAAAACTGAAGAATTCACACGTAGAATTTTATCAAAGTTATTTTAATTTCTTTGTATTTATATACAATGAGAGACCTTATCAGAAAAATATTAAAAGAAGAAACAAAGAAAGATTTGACCAAATACATTCAAAGGTTATTGGATAATACTATTGTATCCAAATATCCTGATGACATTTGTAAAATCGTTGTTAAGGGATATGGGATTGAGAAAACATATCCAAGATATTGGGTTTCAGTTGTTTTCAAAACTGGTGACAACATTCTTACTCACTATTTTCATCAAGATATCATGAATGAGATATATTTGCTCATTAATAATTATTTTGAAATTCCACCTTTATTGCAATCAAGATTTGTTAGTGATTGTGAGGACACAGAAGACCTATCTGAAGGTGAAATTACCGAAAGATGTTGGAAAGGATATACTCAAAAAGGAATGAAAACCATGTTTGGTAAAAGATATCCGAACTGTGTTAAGAAAAAGAAATAAGATGAACTTACAAGAGGATATACATAGAATCAAAGAGGTTATGGAGCAAACATCTCTTGAATTGAAAGGAAAAACACTTGCTCCAAAATCTGCACCACCTAAAAATTTCGGACAATCCAAAGGAGCAATCGATTCAAAAACCCCTATTAACCCTGATTTTATGATTGATACCGTTTCCGCGGCAATAGATGTTGTACCAGGTGTGGGTAATGTAGTGTCATTTGCAATAGATGAAATTCATGCTATATCTTATTTTGCAAGAGCCGCCATGACATCAGGTCTCGAAAGGACCGAGTTTATTCTTTTAGGGTTGGCGACCGCAGCACTGGGATTTGTTCCAGTTGGAGGAAACGTGGCATCCGCAGGAATTAAGGAAGGGATTAAAAATGTATTGAAATTAACTCCAGACGAAATTCAAAGGTGGGCAATAAGTAAAGGAATAATTAAATATCGAATTTTGTTTGGCAAAACAGGTTGGAATTATTCTTGGTGGTTGCTCTTGTTGAAAATGACAAAAACCTTGAGTGTTGACGTTTTAGTAAAACAAGTTGAAAAATTGAAACAAGGATTGTCATACGTAAAATCTATATTAAAAGAGAGAAATTTATTAACACCTGAATTGAATTGGGTTTTTGACACAGCCATTTCATGGTTAGAACCTCCTAGTCCTGAACAACTTGCTGTGATGGAGGAAATGGTTGACAAAGGAGTTATTTAACATGATATGGGGATTTGGAGATAGTTTCACATGGGGACATGGCTGTAGACCAGGTTGGGGATTCGGACACACAGATTATCCAATACATGAATATTATATCAAACACAAAAAAGAAGGAGACAAGGTTTGGATTGAATGGCTTGGTGAATGGTTGAACGAAGATATTAAAAATGTATCTCAATCGGGGGCCAGCAACGACAAAATATTTGATTGGGTCCTTGATAATTTCGAACAAATAAAAGAAAATGATAAGGTCATAATTGGTATGACAAGTTGGGCTAGAATGGATATACCAATGTACCAATCATGGATTAGCATTATATCAATGTTTGAAGACAGAGGAGAGAAAAATTTAAGAAATTTTTTGAAAAACCATATTAGTGAGGAAAAACTTTGGAATACAATAATTGACTATCAATATTTTTTTTCAGAAAGTCCATTGTGGAAAGACAGGTGGGAAAAGCGTTTCAATTTTATTATCAAAGAGTTAAATAAAAAGAAATGTCAAACCATTACATTTCAAATACAGGATCCTATTGTTTTAAGTATGCAGACTATTTGGCAAGATAGTGGTATTTTCGATTATCATTTTTCATTTGCGGGGCATAAAAGATTTGCGGAGATTCTTTACAAGAAATTTACTATACCTTCTAATTTGATATAAGGACAAAAGTTTTTTTATTCAAATATTTTTTTTATATTTGGTACACACCTAAAAAAAATAACTCATGTTACGACTTATTAATGTTTTGATTGTAGGATTCATCATTGTTTGGGGTATGACCAATATTCCAAACTTTATGACATACCTAATTATAGGAGCAATAGTATTATTTTTCTTAAGGGGAAAATAGGTATTGTCTCTATTTGACAATCCCAAAATAAATTATTAAAGTTAAATAAAAAATTTATGGCAAAGAAAAAATTTACATTTATTGGTGAAAGAACACTTGTTACCGCTTGGACGTATAGTGTATTAGCAGAAGATGAAGACGAGGCACGTGATCTTATCGATTCATGTGCTGATGGTGGATGCGATGACATTTACCACCACGACGATGAAAAGGTTTACACTGATGACATCGAATTTTTTTTAGACGATGAACAAGAATTGGATGAACAAGAATTAGAAAGATTAACACAATTATATAAAAAATAAAAACTATGGAAATTTTATCAATTATCGGATGGGCACTATCCGTGGTAACAGCACTATTTTTGGGAAAAGGCGCTATCGAAAAACTAATCGGAACTAAAGAAATGGTGGGTAATTTCGCGTACATGAAGTTAGATAAGTATAGAGTTGTTACAGGATTAGGTGAACTATTAGGAGTTGTATTACTATTGATTCCTGCAACATCATTGTTCGGAGCAATTCTAATCGCATCATTCATGAGTGCTGCAACAGTAATACATCTATCACTTATGGGTGGAGCAAAAACCTACATTCCAATCATGATTGGAGTAACGGGTCTCTTGGGACATTTTCTAAGAGTATTTTAATTAAGACCCTCACCCAAAAGGTGGGGGTTTTTCATTACACAGATATTTATTAACATGAATCTACAGGAAGACATAAATCGGATTAAAGAAGTGATGGGTATTAACGAAAACCGCAACACTTTTTTTATACGAAGACAGGAGGAATTTATAGATGATATTATTAATTCTTTCGAGTGGATTGATGTAGAGGAAACTGATAGTGATAGTTTTGAAGAATATGTCGAGGAGATTTTGATGCATGCAATAGACAGTTTCTTCGGTCATAATGATATTCTTGTGACCAGTGAAGAAATAGATGAGTTACTTCCAATTGCTCTTAGAATATTACGTAATGATGAGAGGTTATTCAAAAGAATCAAACGTAATTACATAAATTATAGGGTTACTTCAAGAATCGATGAATCCGATTACGCACTTCCTATCAAAAGAAGATTAGGTAGGTTAAATAATGACATACGTTCTCAATATAGTGATTTAGCTGCTAGTAGATTCGACAACTTTGACCATTTTTTAAGGAGAGTTGTACATGACACAACTAGGCATATTGCCATGGATTTTTTTGATTCCGAAGATTTTGATGATATGTCAAAGATGATGGATGACTTCGAACCAAAAATGTTGAACTACATAAATACCAATAAAGAAATGTATGACGAGATTCATAATTACTTTTTCTCAGAAGGTGGTTGGGGTGACCCTAATGAAACTTCCTTTGAAAAAGTGAACGGATTGAATGAATCCAAAGAAATTAATCGTGTCAAAAGAAGAATGGATGCTTTAATTGATTATGTTGAGGCTTCATATGATTGGTTATCGCCAAGAGCATACGATAACTTTAATGATTTTCTAAAGAGGGTTGTATTCTCAGCAACAAGAGATTTTGTTCACGATGAAATAGGAGGGGAATACGAGGAACAGTTAAAGATTCGTGAGGAGTTAGAGCCGATGATATTGGAGTTAATAAAGAAACATTCAATATACGATGAGATTTACGATCACTATATCTCCAACATATAGCCAAATGAATTTATTAGAAGATATAGATAGGATCAAAGAGGTGATGGGGATCACTGAAGGTTTTCTTAATCCATATTTAAGAAGAAGAATTCCTGCGTTTGTGGAGGCAATTGTTGATATTGCTGACGCAATATATGTTAGGAGTGACAGAGAATATTCTGATCACGATTTTCTGAATTTTGTAGACAGGGCAATATTTGGTTCAATTAGAGACGTAATAGCAACTTATGATTTGACTCACGATGAATTAAAGGAACTCGAAATTATTTTATGGAGAATAATCAATAGAGACAGAGAACTATTCCAAAAACTTCAACAAATTTACATAAGCAAACTCGATTTAATATGAACTTACAAGAAGATATAGATAGAATTAAAGAAGTGATGGGGATTAATGAAGGCTCCGTAGATCCATATCTCAAGAGAAGAATGCCCGAACTTATCAACGCAGTTATTCTAGCGGCAGATTGGTACATGCCATCATTTATGCCTGACTTTCAAACATACTTAGATAGAGCAATATACTCGGGGATTATAAGTGTAATACCTACGGATTATGCTGATATCCACGTTCGACAAATGGAAGAATTAGAAGACGGACTTCGTAATTTAATCAATAGTGATAAGGAATTGTTGGAGAAGTTTGTGTCTTTATATACACGTGGCGCCAAAAAATATGTTGGGTAGAAACCAATTATCCAGCCATCTGAACTTTCACATGAAATTCATTTTCGAACCAATCCATAATGAATCTAATTGATTCTTTTCGAGTAAGACCAAACATAGCCTCGAACTCATCCAAGAATTCATCCAATATAAATAGTTCTTTTTTTCTCGGGAAATATTGTAAATAATCCTCCTCATCACTATACACTGCAATAACCCTTTTATTATCGACTACATTCTTACCCAATAAGAAAGAGTCCAAATACTTTTTCATGATGTTATCAAGTCGACTCTCGGAGATAATGTATTTCATATTCTAATATAGGTTAATTAATCAGATAGACATTCCATCCATCACCCGTTTCGTGGATACATTTAGTTTGGCGTTATCGAAACCCAACATGTTAAACAATCTATAAGAGTCCTCATATAATTCTCTGGCACGTTCAATCGAGATATCTGCGGTAATACCGTAATATAGATGATAATATTCAGTTACCTTTCCTGGCCAATCAACTTCAGTTGGTGTGATAACATAAGTCTTAACCTCGGGGAACTTGGGTAAGATGATTTTGTCAACAACTCTACGTAAAGTTTTTTCAACATCAAAGGGGGTAGGGGGTAAATTCAATCCCGGCATATGACAGATTTAATAGGTAAATGGTTCATCAGGAAATAAAAACCATAAGGTATTTACTTCCACATCATATTCATTACGAAACCACGTTCTTATATAGTCCATGACTTCTTTTTGACTCAAATTAAAAAGGGATTTCATATCTTTAATTAAGTCAGTGCTAATGTATAATTTTTTATGACGACTTCGGTAAGCCATCGCTTCACTACCGTTATACATCACATCAAAGCCATCTTCACTATGGTTATCATCAATAAAGTCCAAAGTGTTTAAGTACTTTATTATAAATCTTTCGAATCTGTGCTCAGATATAATATACTTCATAGTAATAAATATCATTAAAATAAAAAAGGGGGTTGGGGGATAATCAATCCCGGCAAATGACAGTTATAATGTCGTATGACATTCCTCCATCACACGGACAAGGACTTGCTCGTTCATAGAGTTTCTGACATACTCATATTTAGGTCTACAGTTCACCCAATCATTCAATACGCTGTCAGCGGTGACATAATCCACAGAGAACATCAACTCCAATCTCGAGATGATTTTCTTTCTCATGACCCACCAACTATCAGGACTACTATTCACTCCATTTTCGTCGAACCATCCCTTTTGTTTACTTTCATCAAAGGTCTGTACGATATCCCCCAAGAAATCCAACTTCAATAGGTAAATCTCAGGGTACGTGGTGTTTAAGTACGACATCATTAATCTCTTAAGTTTCAGGGTATTCTTCATAGTCCCAAAGGTAATACTTTTCGGATTACCTTTCAATTAATTTCCATTCATTTTCTGAAGTCAACACAAGACAGGAGAAGTTTTCAACCCAATCACCTGAGTTGTAGTAATCGATTTCATCAATTTTTTTAATCACGGGGATATGAATATGTCCACATATGACGGAATCACATTTCTTGGATTTGGCGTATTCACAAGCATTTATTTCAAAGTCGTTAACGAAGGAGATTGCATTCTTCACATTTTTTTTAATCCATTTGGATATGGAGTAATATGGTTTGCCAGTTCTCATTCGATATTCATTATATAAAGTGTTCAGTCGAAGGGCAACGTCATAACCGATGGATCCGATCTGACTAAGAAATTTATATTTGACGGTGACATCAATTTTATCACCATGAAATATCAACATCTTTTTATCTTCATGATTATAGATGTATTCATCCATAAACTTTATGTTTCCAAATTTATATCCATAAACATCTTCCAAGTCTGAGTCATGGTTTCCACGAAGATATATGATATCAGTATCACGGGACATATCAAGAAGTTTCATAATAACTTTTGTATGTTTATTTTTCCATTTGCTTCCACGTTTAAGGGCGTCCATATCGATGATATCTCCATTAAGGATTAGCAGGTCGGTATGAATGGAATCCAAGAATTCCAATATCTTTTTAGGGGAAGAGTCTTTCATTCCCAAGTGGAGGTCGGACATTATCACGACCTTATAGCCAGTAGTTGTGGTCATACTTAAAAAACGCGGGGTTGTTCTTATTCATTATGGATAGAATGGCAACTTTAACCATATAAAATAATCCTTTCTTCTTAAATCTTCTATCCGTAGTATATATCTTCTTATTCACCACCTTAAATAACTTAGGGGAGATTTTACTACTAAGATGAAAATCCTCAGCAAACTTATCTTCATCATCAAATCCTCCAACTCTAATAAAGGTATCATATTCAAACAACATAAAACCACCAATCGCACATGGGGAATATCTAACAGATAAATCTCTAAAGAATTCAAAGATGGGGAAGACAAATGAATACCTGCCTTCACATCTAAACTTACAGGTTAATAACTCCAATGACTGTTTCTGTATAATATCCATACACTTCTTAATGGTGGTATTATCAATCAAGAATATATCAGCATCCAAGAATAATATATAGGGGGTTGTACATAACTCAGAACCCTTGTTTCTTGCTACGCTCGGATAACCACCATCAATAATAGTAATGTTCAAATTATCATGTCCTCCTGATAATATAATGTCCCTTGTCGAATCATCAGAGGAATCAGCAATAATAACTCTTGTACCTGATATGCCCTCTTGTTTGTTAATTAAACTCAGAGTCAAATCAATTAACTCCATTTCATTCTTACAGGGTATAACGATTGTTAGTAAGTCTTTTATCATAGCAATAAATAGAATAAAGAAACTCACACCATATTAAATAATTGTGATGATTATCCACCAAGTTCGTTCATTTCGGGACAGACATTATCCACTACACTTTGTTCCGTGGATTGTCCCTTATTCTCTCTCTTGTTGTATAATCCCCGCCAAACTAATCCCCGCTAAATGAGGGGACATCAAACGAGATGGTGTATAGTGTGAAGGTGAGATGTTAAATAAACCATCCCCATTCGGGGAATTTCCGAATTAACATATATTATTTCACATACAGTTCTATAGTGAGATGACATATAAGATAATACCTTCGGTTCATAATACCATGTCATATACTTACTCCCACTTCTTACCACCATCCACGATATGTCCCTTGAAGGGGAATGTAATGGTCATCTCATATGGTCTATATAACCATGGTGATTCGTTGAAGGGGGATTAAAACACTCACTACGTTCGTTACACGCGGGGTCTCACTTACTAATCCTTTTTTTGCTAGAAAACAGACATAGTAAAAAAATGGTCTTCCTGCTATCGTCAGGGGGGAAAAAGTGGTCATTACACTATAACCAGCCATAAATTCACTACTCATGGTGGGGGAATGTGGTAGAGAGTGGGGGAACCGAATATCCCCAAAGGGATTATCCCCCATGTAACGCTCCCCTGACATTTTGACAAAATCAAGTTTTTTGGTCATAATAGTTATCCACAATGGAAAAAGTTTTCCACATGACGACCCCGCCAGACATAATGTCAGTGTGTGGATAACTTTATTTTTATATGTTCCGAATGTATACTTATCCACATGACAGATTTTATTTATAAGATGGACAAGATAGAGGAGGGGAGAATACGGTTTATTATCTCCTTCAAAGAGGAAGAGGTTGGTTCTCTGTATTTTGAGAAAGCGAAGAGGGGGTTTACGAATAAACCATTAAGTATGGATGCTTGGGTTTGTGTTGATGCCAAGATTGAGAAGTTGTACGAAGTGTCTGACTATGAGATATTCCCCAAGGATATTGTGGAGGTATGTCAAAAGATGATAAAGACTGAGTATTTATAATAAACAGTATTACCATGGGGAAGATTACACCTGAACAAATTTATAACGTATATGTTTTCAAGTTGATTAAGAGAGCATTAAAAAAGAAGTACCCATGGATTAAGGATGTGTTTGTCAGACAGGAGGACTTGGATCTCTATACAACAATTTTTTTGAACTTTGAGTTCGACCCCACTGAGTTTTCTGAGGCTTATGGTTTTGAGACGAAGGAATGGATTCAGGAGTTGATTGATGAGGGGAAGTATTTGGATTGGTCTTACCCCAACCTTATTAACGATATGGAGTATGAACAGTACAAGTCAGTCCGTGATGGGATAAGGTCTGTAATCAAAGATGTTACTGAGAACCCCGCCATTCCTGATGAGTTTAAGATTAGGGGACGTAATCTTGAAGTGGGGACATGGCACATCAATCGTAAGGAAGGTCAACAACCTTTCATGACTATCTAAACTTTTAAGGTGTGTCTAAACATTCCCCACATAATACAATAAAAGGTTGGGGGAGTTATAGAAGTATGTTATATAATCTAGATTATGTTAAGTAGTGCGTACGATTCCAAGATATAATTGTACTGTGTATACAGAACATTCTTTGGTTACCCCTACGTGGTTTTTATTCCTGACTGCCTGTCATACCACTTATCCACAATATATTATTCTGTTTACCTCCACAAGTTATCCACATTGATAAGTTGTGGATAACTCATAGGGGGTGGGGGATAAATAAATATATCTAATACCTCCCCTCTGGCATGGGGTCCACCCCCCCATATGGGGCCCCTACCCCCCGTATCCCCCCTTCCCTCCTGTCAGAATGTCAGTTTTGGGGGGATAATCCCCTATGTTATGCAAAATAATTTTTGGGAAAAAAATGACCTTTTTTGGGTATTTATTAATATGAAAAAAATTGTAAGACTTACGGAATCTGAATTGATTAAGATTATACGAGGGGTGATTAAAGAAGTCCGAGATATTGATATTCTTGATGATTTGAAACAGTATATGGACTCTGAATGTGTGACTGTAAAATATATTGGGGGTTATGTTGTGGTGGATGTGGAAAGTCCAAGTTATTTTGGATGGAATGGGTTTGATAAGGATACAGGTCTTAGGATTAAAAGTAAGTTGAGGAAAAATGGATTCATGAGTACAGGTGTTGGTCAATACATAAAGAAGTTGAACTAATATTAACCCCTCCCAACAGAGGGGTTTTTTATTTTCTAAACATTGACCCCCTATTTGGAAATACTCCTTCAACGTTAAAAAAAATTTTTGGAAAAATTTTACAAAATTTGTGGTATTGTTTATTTTTTAGTTATGGAAATTTCAATGAATAGTTATAGAAGAAAGGTTGATTGGTATACTAATCAAAATTTGAATTATAAAGGAATTATTGTTCCTGAGGGAATGACGATAGACCACAAGTTTCCTGTTTCATTTGGATATAGATTGAACGTACCCCCTGAGTATATTGCAGATTTGAGAAATATTCAATTTCTTCCATTAAAGGAAAATATTTCGAAGGGATATAGGTGTAAGTTTATACCGTTTTATATTCAGCAGTATCTATTGGGGATTGTGGAATTGGTGATAAATAGAGACTCTAAGGAGATGAGAATGAAGGGAATAAAAAGGGCAAAGGAACTTGGAATTTATACAGGTAGAAAAGTTGGTACAAGTGAAAGTCCTGAATTATTTTTTGAAAAAGTAAAGATTAAGAAAATTGTTGAATTAAAAAAGTTGGGATGGAGGCATAATAGGATATCTGAAGAGTTGGGGGTTTGTATTAATACAATTACAAAGGTGAATAAAATGATGGAGAAATATCCTCATTTGGTAAAGTGAGTTATTTGTATACCGCCCCGTCCGTTCTCACTTCGTTCGTGGAAATCCCCAGCCCTTTTTTTTGAAAATATTTTGTGTGGTATGAAAATTATTGTATCTTTGTACTTCAACGATAACCTCTATACGATATGATGATTTCTATTTTAGTTTCCGCTCAATACTACGAGAATTATTCTGGTTCCAATATTCCTTATTGGAAGCCGAAGGGTGGGGTGGATTTTTCATTTCCTGTTGATTCCGATTTGGTGATGTATGCTTATAAGGAGGATTTGAAAAATGCTCTTATCAAGATGGTGGAGGCTCAGAGCAATGAGCATTCTCTCTATGAGTACATCTCCCATGAGGTTAAGTTCGGTGAACCCATTGTGGTGGAGGGACTTGGTGAAGAGTTGGGGAAAATGTTTGTTAATTAATAGGTGGGGATATTCGAATACCGCCCCGTTCTCCCTTCGGTCGTTCTAATCCCCAACCCCTTTTTTTGATGATAGATATTTATTGTTGTAAAAATATAATACAATGAGTTATACTGAAATTATAAGACTAGGAAATGGTGTGGTAATACCTTCAGACCATAATGCTCCTTCAGTTGGTACCATTTCAAATCCCGAATTAATAGAATATATCAAAAAATCGGGTGGGAATGGGTTTTATTTCGAAGGTTGTGGAGAAGACAACTGTGGAGGTGGTGAAGGGAGAGAAAGAAGTTTCCTAAACTCATTGGGTATATCTGCAAAAAATAACGGAACATTCGATGATTTGGATTTGGGGTTCTATAATGGTTATGTAATGTTTTCGAATATTGAGGCAAACAAAGAAACATTGAATAAATTGCTTGGTGTACAAGGAGATACTGTCAAAGATGTGATTGTAAATGCTGCCAATCAAGGAATTGCAACACAAAATAGTTTATCTGTCTCTAACATCGCGGATTTCGAAACTTTATTGGATAATAATTTCTCAGAAGAAGAATTATCTGCCGAACCAACACCCGAAAATATAATTAACTTTTTGAAAAAAGGTGAGAGTTTGATGTGGGATAATTATGATGTAAAAACTGGTGGACCCGAGGGGAGTTTATCTCATTATGCCAAACAAGGAACTAAATTAAGGAGAGAGAATCTAAAGAATAAATTGATGAACGGAGGAGTTGCATTCATCGGAGATGGACACATTCCTGAACTTATGTTGGATTTTCCTGAAGATACACAAGTGATAGGCAACGTATCATTGGTTGATGAAAAATTGCAAGAAGAAATCATCCGTATTAAAGAACTTCTTTATTTGTAATTAACCTGTCGATTCGTTTTCTCCCTTCGGTCGTTCCAATCCCCAACCCCTTTTTTTGAATAATTGATATTTATGAATATGAACTTAAACGAAAACATATATCGACTTAAAGAGTTGATGGGGATTCTAAAAGAGGATGAGGACATTCAACCTGAAGAAGAAACGGATTGTTATCCATCTGACTATGAGCCAGGGAAGAAATATGGTAGGGACGAACTTTCAAAAATATTTTCTTGTATTGCGGGAGAAAGTGATTTTCCTGTGGAGGCAATTAAAGAAATGATGTTTCCTCTTCTTCCCCCAAATAAGGATAATCCTAGTCATTATTTTATAGATTTGGATCCAAAAAATATGCAAGTTGGTCCTGATGAATTTGTCACAATGGAAGAGAGGGTTGACAGATACAAAAATAAGTTTTCCAAAATAAGTTTGGAAACAATTTCTGTTACCCCTGACCAAATTCATCCTGAAACAATGAAATTCATTCCTTACAAAGAATCCGTTGAAGGTGGTAAGGAACGTATTGAAGTTCAGATGAGAAGGGCATTAAAAGATGGTGTTGAAACCTTGACTGACAATGAACCTTTTGTTGTTGAAATGGTTGATGGCATGTATAAATGGAACGAAGGATGGAATCGTCTTATTGCCTTGATGAAATTATATGAGCAAGGAAAGATTCCTGAAATAAAAGGAAAGAGCTGGGTTGCCCATCCATCCTAATCCGTCTTCTCCCTTCGGTCGTTCCAATCCCCAACCCCTTTTTTGACTATTTATCTATAAACAAAAAACATTATGAACTTACAAGAGAACATAAAAAGAATACACGAGATAATGATGGGAATGGATAATTCTCGTATGACTTTTGATATCCAAAAACTTGTTGACAACAATATTATATTTGTTACAAAACCTGGTGATGGCCAAGGTGGAGTTGCTGAACCAAATTGGGAAGGTGATTGTAGTGTAATTACACTTGAAAACTTAACTGACGAACAAATTGAATTAAATCCGTGGAGATTGGAAGCAATCAAACATCCTTTACCCGATTGTATTCCATATGTACAAGATAGTCAAAATGATTGGAGTGATGAGAAATATTATCAAGTAATCAACTCTATAGAAAAAAATGGAGGGGATGTCAATAATTACATAATATGAATTATCCAACCCCATCTTATTAGGTGGGGATTTTTATTTGTATTCGGATCCGCTTTCTCCCTTCGGTCGTTCTAATCCCCAACCCCTTTTTTGGAATGTTGAATATTTATTGATATGAAAAAGGTTTTAAGGTTAACAGAGTCTGAGTTGGTATCATTGGTTAAGAAAATGATTACTGAGGCAAAAAGATTGAAGAATCAAGATATGATTGACGCTATCTTGGATAAGATTAGTTCTCAGGGGATTGAATCTTTAACTGATGACGAAAAATTTATATTGGATAATCCTGATGTTGAGATGACTAAAGTTCCGGTGACAGGAGATTCGGAAGATTTTATGGATGATGAACTTGAATGTCTTAGATCTTACATAGAGTTCATGTTTGAACAATCCGAGGTTGAATTTGATGAAAATGGAAATTATGTCAACCACGAAGGTGGGGATCTTTACGTGTGGAACAACAATGAAACTCCTGAAAATACTGAGGATTGTCGAGAGAGATTTATCAATTATTTGGAGGAACTCGTAAATTCTGATGCATTCCCAGATTGCGCAGGATTGGATTTGGGTGAGGTTGATGCCTACATTTATGAATTTTTCTTGGACGAAATCGAAAGACAAAAAAATATGAGGGACGATTTTGATGAACTTTTACAATAAATGAACTGAAAATACATTATGAAAAAAGTTGTAAGATTAACCGAGTCAGATTTAACAAGATTGGTTAGACGAGTGATTGATGAGACAAAATATAAGATTTCCAAAGATGAAAGAATTGTTATATCGGATACAGAAAATTTTTTACAAGTTGTTCCATTGACATTTACAGCGTCTTGTAAATATGGATCTGACACCAAGTGGTGTGTGACTGGCAACAAGGGGGAATCTACTTTTCAGGGATATATTGATAGACAATCGGATGTTAGTATGATTATGATTAAAAATCCCGAAATTAGAGAGAAATTCGGAACTGGTAAATTTGCTTTCAATCTTTACAATAACTATTTGGAAATTCACAACGATAATAATCGTTATTTTAATCTATTCGCTGTTGCCAAAGACGCTGGTGTTCTTGAAGAGGTAAAATCTTTGCTTGATGATTATATTAGATTTATGAAAGAAAATCGTGGAGTTGAGAAGATTAGAATTCCAAGAGATTGATTATCCTACCCCATCTTTTTAGGTGGGGTTTTTTTGTGCCGTATGATATTTATTGGAAATACAAAGTTATGAATAGAAGTTATAGTAAAATCAGACATATTCAAGAAGCCAACCAAAGATTAGAAAAAAGATTGGTTGAGAATGTAATCACCGAAGGAGACGTTAACGAACAAATTGTTCCCGCAATTACAGGATTGGCTAAAGGTTTAGTTCAAGGAGGTAAAAACCTTGTTAAAAAAGCCATGGGTACTACGTCAAAGCCATGGATTGCTCCTCCAAAACCAGAAACTGCGGACGAAATGATTTCTCGTTTGGTGAAGGCAGGGGCATCGGGTAGTACCGCAAGATTATTGTCGAAACTTGGTACGCTTAAAATGTCAGATGTTTTGACTCGATTTTTGTCTCCTGTAAGAGATGAAGTAGTTGTAGCCTTAAGAGACTTCAAAAATATTATGTCTACCTTACCTCAACCAAAATTACCCTATGGTAATGATGTGGCAACTAATGCTTTCCTTAGACTCAAATACGTTGGAGATGACTTGGCAAGAAATCTTGACAAACTCCAAACACCGAAGGGACAGGCTGTAGATTTAGCCGATATCTATTTGGCTTTGAAGAGGGCTAGAAAATCATTAGGTGATCTTGATTTAACTTTACAATTAGATCCGGGAAACAAAAGGGTATTTCAAATTTTCAAACAGAATCTTGATGATGCTATTGTAAAATTTGATGACGCGATTGCGGATATTATTACTAAATAATTTTTTTTCATGAAATATATTATTTCCGAACGTCAATATAATTTACTCATTGAGCAACCAATAGGTTTAGGGCCTGTAGGTGGTTATGACTACCAAAAACCAGAGGCAATTATGAAGATGGGCGAACTAATGGTGAAAGATGCTCATTTCTTTTTACCTCTTTTGGCCTTTGCAAGTTCTTTTGTACCTTTCGTTGGTCCATTCTTATCAGCAGGAATCGGATTGGGGGACGCCTCATTATATTACAAAGAAGGTGACACGAAAACCGCAGGTTTGGTGGCAATATTTTCTTTGATGCCTGGTGCTTTAGCTATTATAAATAGAATTCCTGCAATCAAACAACTAGGAGTTAAAGGAATGTCTGCCTTAGCTGAAAAAATAGCTAAAGGTGATAAAATTACTGATTCAGTAGAGTTGGCCGTCATTGAGGGTATAAAAAAAGGAACCGATTTTGTTAAGAGTTCTTTGGACACTCACGTCAAAACTTTGGCTCAACAAGCTGCATCAAAACCATTATCTTCATCTATAAAAACATCATTAGCAAATTTGGGTAAAACAGGATTAAAATACTTGGGAGTGGGTGTAGGATATAGTGTTGGATATGATATTACAAAAAACTATTTCGATGCCAAAAAAGAGGACGAAGATGTAAATAAACTCAGGGTTGCCTTAAGTGATAAAAATTAGTGTAATATAACCCCTCCCCATAAAGGAGGGGTTTTTTTATTAAAAAATTTTGTTTATCATTATAAAAAAATTTGTTATGGCAGAATTTACAGATAAATGGAAGAAGTCTTTTGAGAAGAAGTATTCCAAAGCATTGTCTCAGATTAGAGACTTGGAAAAAGAGTATCAGGAAATGAAGGATTCCAATCCTGATAATTGGAACTTGAATTATTTGTATGTTAATGATTCAACTTTGGAATTCGATAATGCATCGGGTCTTTCCATTTATCATTGGGACGGATCTGATGGGACAAAGGAATATGTTGAGATTGGGGTTAATGGTTCTCCCGCATCAAGTTATTCCTTTAAGATTTATTCTTTGAAAGATTTGATTGCGTTTCGCAATAGTCTGATGGAATCAATCGATAAGTTTGGTAGAGTTCCTGAGGATGTTAAGAATGTTGTTGATGATGATTGTGAGGATGAAGAAGGATGGGAAGAGAATGAGGAAACAGAATATACAATTCAAGCATCAAGGAGTTGCGTTCAGACTTGGACTCATACTGTGATGGCAAGAAGTTCTTGTGAGGCTTATAGAAAACTTCATGAAGATATTGACGGTTCCACTCACGATGAGAATGATGAATACGACCAATACGGTGAAATCGATTGGGAAATAATTTAATTGATAACCCCATCTTAATAGGTGGGGGTTTTTTTTCAGTATTGTGATATTTATTGTAAACTGAAACTATTATGGGAAAAATTATAAGAATGACCGAAGCTGATTTGGCAAGATTGGTTAAAAAAACATTACAAGAACAAACTAGTCAACAAATAGCCGCACAACAAGGACTTGATGCCGCTAGAGCAGGTGTTCGAGATGCAAGGGACGCAAGAAGAGATGCAAGACAAGATTTGAGACAAACAAACCGAGCAACAAGTCAGGCACAACAAAATGAAATAAATGCAATTTATGACATTTTGAAAATCAGAAGACAACTTGGTAATCTTCCTGATACTATTAAAAAAGCTGTTTCTCAATATCAAAATACGGAATCGTTCAAACCATATTTACCGGCAATTTCCAATGTATTGGCACCACTTGATGCTTTGGCACAAGCAATTGCAAGAGCACAAGCACCTCAACAACCTCAATAATATATTAAGTATTGAAGTTAATATCTCCCCACCCCATAAAGGTGGGGTTTTTTTGTGTTTAATGATATTTATTGGAAATACAATATTATGAATAGAAGTTATAGTAAAATCAGACACATTCAAGAAGTCAATCAGAGATTAGAGAAACGACTTATGAGTGAGCAAGTTCAAACAACGGTGACTCAAACTGGTGAAAACCCTGGAACAAAAACCAAAATTAACCCTCCGATGTCCAAAGCGATACCTGAAATCTCTGGTGATACTCCTCAAGACAAAGTCAATGCGTTTAGTGAAGAAAAATTTGAATCCTTCAAGGGAAATACGGTAAATCTTTACACTGATCGTGAAAATAGAAAGTTCAAAAGACAAATTAGAATTGATTATATGTATAGTGGGTTAGGTGACTCTAAAGATAAACTTGGAAAAATAGTTATTGCATATAAATACGAAGAGGTTAAACTAAGTGATGGAACAGACTACCGAGTTGGTAATAGTGACCATGTTTATTTTTTGAGCTACTCATGTGATAAACCCGACCAATTAATCCCATTTGACACCAAACTTTTTACGGGTCCTCAGGGGATTGCTCTATATTCAAAATATTTTACTGATAAGTTGAAAAAAGATTTTTGTACTGTAGGTTCTGGTGGATCATCAGTTCCAAAAGGAACATATGCTAGTACCGGCAAACCACAACAATCTAACTTAGCATAAAAAATTCAATCTGTTATTTACCCCACCCCATAAAGGTGGGGTTTTTTATTTGTATTCGGATCCGCTTTCTCCCTTCGGTCGTGGAAATCCCCAACCCCTTTTTTTTGAATGTTTGAGATATTTATAATAAATTAAAAATTATGAAACATATATTAAACGATTTATCGGAACAGGAGAAGAACTCCATCCGTGAACAACATACAGGAGGGATGAAGGTTATGACTGAGAGTTTCTCTAAATTGTTAAATTCGAAACTTGGGGATGTGAAACCTTTGGTTAATGAACAAGACTTGATGGGTATGCTGAATCAAGTCCTAACTGGATTTGGAGATTCAGACAAAAAAGTTAAGGAGTTTTGTGATATATGTAACAAAGAAAATTCTTCTTACAGAGATAGGGGTCGTGTGAATCAGTTTGCTGATATGATAAGAGATGCGGTACAAGGGGTTGGAACGAATGAAGAATTAATCTATAAAGCATTTGAAAATTTGAAATCATTTAGTGAATTTTGTGCATTGGTAAAGGCTTATAAAAGTAGTTACAATGTTGATTTATACACGGATTTGAGTTCTGATATTTCTAATGAATCTGAATGGGCTAGAATTATGAGACCTATTAGAAATTTGGTAACGAACTTCCAACCCTCAGACGATACACCCTATCCACCGTTGAAACCGGGTGAAAAAGAGGAACTAGAACGAGAGGCTTTAATACGGACAGCAAAAGGGGAAAGACCGTCAACAGGATATACTTCAAGAACTGGTAAGTAATTTCGAAAACACAATCTATAGTATAACCCCATCTTTATAGGTGGGGTTTTTTATTTTATTGGTATTTATAAATTATGGATTATATTATTTCAGAAGATAGACTTGTAAAATTGGTTGATAAGTATATTACTTTAGTGGTGGGGGAACTTATCGAAAGAGATTCAAGTCATACAATTGGGACGGAGGAGGACTTCGACCTTGTTGATAAAAATGAAAATATGATATTTCAGTTTCTTGACCAACACTTGGGAGTTAGTCAGCATTTGTTCTTAACAATTAGTGGATTGTTCAACAGGAATTTTTCTGAGACTGAAGATTTAATTCAAAGATGGTTTGAAAAAAAATATCCTGATAATCCCATTAAGGCGGTTTATTACTCAATATATTATTAACCCCCTATTCAAAGAAGAAGTTATGAGATACATCATCACGGAAAGCAGATTGGAAAACTTAATATTCAAATTTTTGAATGAGAAGTTGGAGGGTATTGAACTCAAGAAAGGAGATTATTCTGATATTGTCTTTGTGTTTCCTGGTGAAGAATTTGGATTGATGGGATGGAAAAAATCTAATCAATTATTCTCTTATTACGAAATTGTTGATGAAGTTAAAAATGTGTTTTCAATGGATGAATCTGATGTTCTTGATGTTATCGGAAGGTATGTTGAAAGTAGATACAATTTGAAGGTGGATGCCAACAAGTACTTGCGTATTTTCAATTTGAAACCGTTAAAAGTAGATAGTTATTAATATGAAATACATCATCACGGAAAGTCGGTTAGAAAATATCATATTCAAATTCTTGGATAGTAAATTGGAAGGTGTCGAACTTGTGAAGGGAAAATTTTCGGATGTTGTTTTTATCTCTCCTAAAATGGCACCTAACGGAGATAAAGAACTTGGAATATTGGGATGGGAAAAAACTGATAAAGGAGGAAAATTATATGTTTTTCTATTATTGGGTCGTGAGGTGGAAAACATGTTCTCTCTACAATCGGAAGAATCTTTGAAAACAATTGCAAGGTATATTGAAAATAGATATAATTTGAATATCACTTCTGCAACTTGGAATTGTGGTTTTGAGTTTTCAGCATTGAAAGTAGATGGGATATGATAACACTACTAATAACCATTGGATTTATTTCTTTATTTTTTATATTGATGTCCGTAAGATTGATATTTCTTAAGGGAGGTGAGTTTAAGGGAACTTGTGCTTCACAGGGGAATGTCTGTGAGGTATGCGGAAAGAAGGGTGAATGTAATAAATGATTGGGATATTTATAAGATATGAAATACATCATTACGGAAAGTAAATTAGAAAAAGTTTTATTCAAATTTTTGGATAGTAAGCTGGAAGGAACCGTTATAAAGAAAGGGAAATTTTCGGATTTTGTTTTTTCCGTTCCTGGTAAAGATGTTGGGTTATTTGCGGTGAATAAGTATCATAAAAAAGGGGATAATTATTTACACATTTATTTTCCATTCTTTGAGGAAATACAAACTATGTTTTCTATGAAAGAGGGTGATGTTCTTGAGGTAATTGGGAAATATCTTGAAAGTAGATACAACATGAAAGTGGATTATGCTCCGAGGATTAAAAGTATGTTTGGTAGTGTGGTTGATAATGATAGATTTGACAGAACTTACTTAATACTTGATAAAGAATAATATGAAATACATCATCACGGAAAGTAGATTAGAGAGTATTGTATTCAAATACTTGGATAGTAGATTGAAGGGGATTAAGAAAAAGAGAGGTAGGTATCTTGATACTGTCTTTGCGTTTCCTGGTGAAGAACACGGGATAATAGGGCATAACTTCACTGACGATTTATACATTTTAACGGATTTAATTAAGGACGTTATGTCTATGTTTTCGGTAGACGTAGGTACTGCTCGTCACTTTTTTGGAAAGTATTTCGAAAGCAAATATAATCTGAGAGTTGAACGTACTCAAGTTGTTCCTTATAGCACTTGGGCTGAGTTCAAAATAAAAAAAAGTTAATATGAAATATATACTAACAGAAGAACAATATAGAAGACTTAACAAGAGTAGTCAGTCCATTAGTAATTTTATTGTCAAATATATGAATCAATATATTGGTAATGGTAAACGTAAGGTCATTCCGAAGGCACGTAATTACGGAAATCTTCGTGAGGATTGGTGTTTTGATGGAAAAGAAACAATTACCGCAATTTATTATTTTGAGGATGGTAGATTTGACCAAGGATATTTGATGGTATCCAAAGGTCTTGTTGATACTCTTTCAGAATTATTGAGCATAAGAAAGTCATATGTTTTGCATGTGATTCTTGAATGGTATGATGAGACGATGGTTCCTAAGTTCGAACAAATTGTTGGAGAGTCGGGGTTATCTATTGAAGACATTGGCACATCGGATAGAGAATACGAGTGTACTCCTGAACCTGAAAAACCTAAAGGAATCACAGATGAAGAGATGATTGACTATATTGTTAGAAACACTCTTTATAAAAAGGAAGATGTTATTGACAAAATTGAATCAGGCGAAGACCTTGACGATATATATTTACACATCGTAGATATTCAAAACAAAGAAAGAATTTTAAGATTTTAATTATCCAACCCCATATTAATAGGTGGGGTATTTATTGATATATGAGAAATTTCATTGTTACGGAGGAACAGTTAAATCATTTGGTTGAGGTCATCCAGACGGGTGTAAATATTGCTGTCATCAAAGGTAGTTCGTTGGGCTCAAAGGGTAATTTTTATTATGTGAACAATCCTGTTGTTATTGATGGAGGTGAAGGTAAATTAACTGCCAATGATTTATCTCAGTTGTATGGTAATAAGGGATATTTGGAGATTAAAATTGGTGATGATGCTCTTGAGTTGGATATGAGCTCATATGCTTGTAAACGTATGGTAATCACAAAATTTGGTGGGTTGCAAATTCCATTTGGTTGCATTGGATACCAAAACAAGAATAGAGAGGCGGTTGATAAAATTCTTTCCCGACAAGAAGAAGAAAAAATTAACAAGAGTATCCCAAACGTGTTGGGTGGAAGTGTATATAACAAATTAAATTCTCTCGGATCTTGGCTTGAAGATGAAAAGGGATTAAATCTTAAAAAAGTGATAGGTGATATTTTGTCGGGAATAACATTTAACATTCAACAAAAAGATATTGAGGATAATATTAAAGGTGCGAATATATTGGTTTCATATGGAAAAGTAACTCAATGGAGATATAAATATTTTGTTAAATACATATACGATAGAAAATTGGTATATGTTGACGATGAAGGTAATTTGGACCCAAATGGAAAATGGCATTATGTTAACAAATTGAACACTAACTATTCTGATTTAGCAGATCTTTTATCCACTTATTTGGAAAAAGCCAAAAATCTTGGAAGTAAAGCCTCTACCCAAATATATGATACAATATCTAATACAACTGATACGGAAACCATGAAAAAAGTTCTTCTAAAATATAAAGGAGATTTCAAGGAACAGTTGTTCGAAAAATATTTGGAAAGTAAAACAGACTTAATGAACTTCACCAAATATTCAACAAAATTTTCCAAATATGGAGACCAAATGGAAACTGACGTTTCCAAGGCATTCGAGAATAAGGGATATAAACTCTTATATCGTGGAGGAAATGGCAATTTTATTGATATGATTTTTTCCGTTGACTTGATTATGGGAAGAGGTAAGGATGCTATAACAATTCAAGTCAAATCATCTGAATCAGATGCTAAAAGATTTGAATCAAAGAAAAATAAGGAAGCGGTCGATTATCTTGTTTATCCTATAACTCCAACCGAATTTCAAGTTGTTGATTTGAAAGATCGGAAAAATGATTTTATCTTGTATAAATAAATCCTCCCACCTTTTTTCGGTGGGTTTTTTTATCATAAGTCAAAACATTTATTTTCGATTTGTTTATTATGAACCCCAATAAACCAATCCGCAAATTGTCTGTGTCCGTTTTCAGACCAATGTAAATCATTTAATTTTTTTTCCGTTTCGTCAGATATTGTTTCATAACGGAAGTATGAGTTATTGGTCCATGTCCAATGTATTATTGAAATATTAGGTAAAGATTTACTAATTAATTTTGCCCACTTGATTAATTCAATTTTATATAATTTGTGGTATCTATTTGCGGCTATGTCTGCGAGTGTGCTTACTGCCATTCCTTGGAAATAATCCCCTTTCATTCCATAGGAGTTTATTACCTCCCATTGATTGGTAGATTCATTTACAAATCTTATTCTTGAAGTTGCGGTCCATCCAAAGGATACGATATCACCTTCATTGAATCTATCCATGTTGTCTATGAATAGTTCAATCATTTTATAGTTGTCAAAAATACCTTTGGTTAAAACTTCATAATCCATATTGAGGTCTTCTGAAACAAATTCACCAAAAAACTTTGGATGGTATCCTTTATGTTTACAGTATAGATTTTTCCAACAGTTATCGGCGTCATTTGGTTCATAAAAATTGGTACTGAATGAATCTCCTATTATCCATAATTTTTTCATATTGATAAATATTATATTCGTTTTTATAATTTGATATGGATTTTTCTAAATATAAGTTTGTTGTATCGAGCGGTTGTAGTTATGGCCGACTTGCAGATTATGTATTCAATATCTTTAATTATTTGATTGAGGGTGAAAGATTGAAAGATGAATATGGACAAGTTGATTGGTTGTGCATTGAGGGGAACAAGATAGTATCTATCAATTTATCTATGGGTAGTCAGGGTTCGGATTGGCAATCTGATTCGTTGACGTATGTTGTCGACGGGTTGTTGAAGTTGGGAGTTAAACCTGAGAATATTTTTTGTTTGGTAGAATGGTCGCAATGGCATCGGTTTGCCATCCATCCCCCGCATCATTATGGTTTGGATTTTAATAAGTTTGAATTTAAGGGGTTCGATTTTGGGCCGATGTGTAGATTTGAATTTTATGAGATACAACGTGGAATTACTCTGACCAATGGAGATGTAAAAGAAGATTTGGAATTTTTTTATGAATATTTCAAGTTATTCCGTTCAAAGAATGGGTCTAATTGGGGTAAAATCGAAGATAGGATTTATATGATTCCTGCTCATACCAGTCATAATGCCTATTCAGAGTTGGGACCTGATTATGAATTTTTCCATGATGACATTTCAAGAATTGAACATGAATTCCCATTGGAAAATAAAATCAAAACTTATTTTGATAACATATTGCGAACCCAATATTATTTGGAGAAAAATAAGTTGAGATATAATTTTTTGTTCATGCAATCCACCTTATCAGATTGGGATATCTCCAAAAGTGGAGTAATTACCCACCCATTATTTAATGGAGGAAGACAACAATATGAGATTATTAGTAATCGTGTGGTATTGAGTCCAAATTTTAATCCCATCAATAATCCCGAATCTGATATCGAAAAGATTATGCCTGAGATTAAATTCAAAATGGATCAAATAAATTTCGATAACTTTTGGATGTATGAATCTGAAAGGTTTAGAAGAGGTGGTATTGATGAGTGGGCAATGGATAACATGACCGAACTTGGATATGTGGAAATTAGTCCAAACAAATTGGATTATAATTTTGGTGTCGATGAAGTTTTACCAAATTATGGACATCATCCAAATTTAATTTCATATATCATGTTATGGAATAAGGTCGCGTTTAATTGTAATTTTGTTAAGGTCAAACCTGAATTCGAAAAGTTCATTTGGGAGAAATACATGGAAGATTATAACTATGATGGGATTACCAAACACAATATCACATTGTCCAAAAAAGAATGGGATAGAATAACTAAGTTCAACAAACTTTTGTAATTGTATATTTATTGTTATGAAAAAAACATTGACCGAAGAATTGGTGAGAATGCATTCCATGATGTATGGTAATCAAATTGTTGAACAAGAATTCGTTGATAAATTTTTGAAAGACTTGGGATACAGAAAAGAAGATGACCCGACTAAAGCTGATTTGGTTGGTGATGATGTAGATGAGTTTTATAGTACATTGGAATCTGCGGCACAAAGTGGTGGAATCTCTGAACAACAACGAGGTAGTTACGAATTCAAAAAAGAAGTTGAATCAATGCAAATTGGTTTGATTCTTCTTGGATATGATTTGCCAATTCATGGTGTTGATGGATTATTTGGACCTGAGACTGCTGCAGCAGTTAATAAGTTCACTGAAGAAAACTTGGGAACTGATGAATCCATGAATGAAGCCGTAAAATTGGTTGCACAAGGTGGTGGAATAATTGGTACACCAGGTCAAGGTACCCACAGTGCATCAGGTTGGTATAATAATAATGCGTGGGACATTACAGCTCCTGTAGGTACGGAAGTTTATTCACTAACCAACGGAGTTGTCGAACTTTTCAAAGGGGGGGACTCCAATGTTGTTAAAAGTGGAGTCAAAAAAATATATGGAGACCAAGTTGTAATCAAAAGTACTGATGGACCAGACGTATTTTATACCCACATCGATTCTCCACTAAAAGTTGGTGATACAGTAAAACAAGGTGATGTAATTGGTAAAATCATGCAAGGTGGAGGTATTACTCCTCATGTTCACGTTGCAATATCTTCAGGTAATTTGAGTGATTTGGCAACAGGATTATCCAAGGCAGCGGTAGGTACTTCAAAACCTATGGGTAAGGCGACTCCTGAGATGTTGAATAAACTGATTGATATGTTGAAACAAAAAGGGATTACCTCTGAGGACATAAATAAATTATCTGACCCAACAGTGGGAGGGGAAAAAATATCTTTGACAGGTGATTGGTTGGAAATGTCAAAACAACTTATAAGAAAATTCGAAACTTTTACAAGTAGACCTTCTGAGGATGAAGGTACATGGAGAGGGGGATATGGGTCAAGTAAGAAATTGGTAAATGGTAAATTAGAAGATGTTACCGCAGATACTCGATGGACAAAAGAAGAAGCTGAGGAAACTTTGGATTACCAATTAAAAAATACATTTGCACCTTTGATTGCCAAACAACTTGGTGTAAGTAATTGGGATGGGTTGAATGATAAACAAAAAGCATCATTGATGAGTTTCTCATATAATGTTGGTCCATATTTTATAACCGCCAGAGATTACGGTCAAAAAATAAAAGATGCGATTGATGATGGTGATATGGAGGCAGCTGCTGCTTATATAAGTCAAGGTCCGACAACTGGAGCAAAGACTGGAATAAACTATTCATCGTTGGACCGAAGACGAGACTATGAATCGACACTATTTCTAAGTTGAGGTTTAATAACCCCAACCCCTTTTTTTTTGTGATGATATATTTTTTTTCAATATTGTAATATTTATTATAAACTGAAACAACAATATGAAAAAAATTATAAGAATGACCGAATCTGATTTGACAAGATTGGTTAAAAGAGTTATCAGAGAACAAGCTGCAGCAAAAACTCCTGATTTAGAGGCAATTAAAAAACAAATCGTCGGAAAAAAGGTGGGTTTGACATCTAATACTGGAAAGTTCCACCCTGAAGGGATTGACACGAAAACAAACTTCCAAGCTGGAGATGTCTTTACTACTTTCTTAATCGAGGACGCAACTACTAATAACACTGGTGAACAACTAATTATGAGAGGAAAAGATTTGAAAGCTGTAGATAATAGAGGAGTTGATAAAAGTCCTTTAGAATTTGGACAGGTTAAAATTAATACACTAACATGGAAAGGATGTAAAAACCCCAAAACTTTTTATGCAAAGGGAATGCAGCGGGTAGGACACACCGAAGCAAGCACTTATCAATTGTCGAACGGATATATGGGTGCAAGTAACCCTGCACTTTCAGATATATTATTCAAAGCTTTCGGTTGTGCTGCAGATATCGATGCAACACCAGATTTTCAACCATAATTAAAAAAAAAATTTTTTGATAAACCCCATCTTATATAGGTGGGGTTTTTTTATTAAAAATTTTTCTTATAATTTTCTCATGGAAGTTTTAATTCAACATAATGTAAGAGCCGGCTTGGGTGACTATACTAATGGAATGTTTAGGTATTTTCATTTGGTAGATAAAATGAGAGAAAATGGATTTACAAAAATTGGTCTTCATGTGAATATGAAAGAAAGTACAATGTTTGATAAAGATTTTTTCTTCAGATTATATAAAAAATCCTTATTCGAAACGTTATTTGATGAGATTGTAGTTTCTGATGTTGCAATAACCAATCCTGATTATAATGGTTTGTCTTTTTTTTATGTGAATGGGGAAAACAAAATTGGGTTTAACCAGTTCGATATTTTTATAAATCAAGATGCACCAATATTTTATTATTTCAAAAATAGCTTGGGACTATACTTCTATGACGTAATAGTACCCAAATTTGTTAATTTTTTCTCTGACTATGTGATAGAGAGGTATGAACAAACTAACGTTCATAAAAATGAAGAATATAAGTCACTTCATTTCAGAGCGAAAGACCATCAGGATAATGTTGATTTATATATTGACCACGAAGATGAGTTCAAGGATATAATATTCAATAAAGGGAAAGTATTTATTTGTTCCAATTCATATAAATTCAAGGAGTATATCAAATCGTTCAATTCTCCGAATGTTTTCATGTATGATTTGCCATTCGAACAAGAATTCGGAAATCACTTATCAGCATTACCGTTTACAGGAGAATTTGGAAAAAGTGAATATGAGGAAAGAACAATAGATGCTGCAGTTGAATCCTTAACCATATCAGATTCAAATGAAGTGTTTTCATTCAATTTCTTTGGAGATGTCCATTCAAACTTTTTGAATCTTGCTAAATGGAAATCCGTTGACATAAAAATTGTCGCATTAAAAAATGGGTTAAATTGGACTCCATCTATGGGATAATTTGATTATGAACAGAGTTTTTACTTTTGGTTGTAGTTTCACAGCGTTCAGGTGGCCGACTTGGGCCGATTTTTTAATTCATCATTTCGAAAGTAATGGGTTAAAAGGAGTTAATTGGGGAAAGCATGCTTCAAGCAATCAATATAGTTTTATAAAATTTATGGAAATGAATGCAAAGTTCAAATTCAATAAAGATGATTTGATTATATTTTGCTGGACTTCTATATGTAGGGAGGATAGGTACATATCGGGTAGAGGATGGGAAACAACTGGAAATGTGTTGACTCAAAATGTGTATCCAAAAGAATTCAATGAAAAGTGGGTTGACCCAATTCATTATTATTTCAGGGACTGTGCAATGATTTCTGCGGTAAAAACTATTTTGGAAAGTATTGGATGTAATTATCATTTTTTTTCAATGAATAAATTGGAGGAAGATGAAAATGACGCGAACAAAATTACCGACTATACAAATAAAGTTATTGAATATTACGGTGATGATATGAAAATGCATTCTATTCCCGTGATGGATTTTATGAAAAGAGATTTGAAAAGAATTGGACCTGAAGTTTATTATGGGGAAAACAAACAAATCTTCAAGGAAGAACATCCAACTCCAAAGGAACATTTCTCATATTTGACCGAATTCATTTTACCGAAATTCAAAATTGATTTACATCCAAAAACAATTGAATTCATCAATGAATGGACTGAAAAAATAGATTTGAGTAATGAACCAATTGATATGTTGAGTTTAGGTTGGGATCCATATCAAAGAAATGTTGATTTAATGGGAGTTATAAAAGGTTAGATTGTATGAAAATTTTAATTTATTCTAGTGGTAGAGTTGGTTCTCATTCTTTAGGTAGGTGGTTATCTCGAGAATTGAAACTTCCTTTTATTGCCGAGAGTGTAGAATTTGATTATGAAAACAATGATAATTTTATCCGTAAAATTTATTTCAGACCAAAATATAATACTGAAGTTAGTGACCAATGGATGTCTGATAGACAACCAATAAAGTTTGAATGTTTTGATAAAATCATTTGTCTTTATCGAAAAAATACATTTGAACAATCAATAAGTAATTTACATACAATAGTCAGCAAACGTTTTCAACATAGTGATGGTAAGTTCGATGCGTACTATGAAATAACAAAAGAATTTTGTGATACTCATTATGCCGAAATTTTCAGAACAATGAAATCTTCTGAAAAGGATAATCAAGAGATGAAAGACCTTGGAGTTGGACTCCTTATTTCATACGAAGAGATATTCGTTGAGAATACTGGACAGAAAAGAATTGAAGAATATCTCGGATTAAAATCTCAAACAGACATTTATGATTCAAGGCACAAACTTAGAATTGAAAATAAAGAAATGGATAGATATTTGAATGATTTAATCGAAAATCATATCAAGAATCGTAATCTTATTTAAGATTAATTCCCGCAACAACATGAGGATCGATTCGGTCCCATAGATTTATTTTGACTCTGTTCGTGTATTCAAGTTGTTCTAAAATTTTTTTATACAAATCATAGTGACCCTCCTCACTATAGTGACTATCATCGATAAGTCCTTTGGTTTCAGTGTAAATTGATAACGAATGTTTGTGAGGTACGGTTGCCCAAGTCCAATGAATTACAGTGATATCGTCAGATAAACAATTATCGATGAATTCAATAATTTCTAATTGTCTTTTGGTAAATAACGGATCCATTCTCATTACCCTAATTTCATCTTGAGTACTTTTGGATAGAATATTGAATCCGTGTAAATTACTATACCACATATCCTTATTTGGGATTAAAATTCTTTGTATATCCGCCCATCCAAAAATTACAATATCCCCATTAGTAATGTTTTTATAGTTTTTCATGAACTCTAAAAAAATGTAATCATTACCCATTCCTCCCCTTGAAAAATTTTTTATTGGTTGGATAAATTTTTCGGACAAAAGTTCCGTATAAAATTTGGTTCTTCTTCCTTTATATTCAAAATATTTGTCTATGTACGTTGATTTTTTGGGGTTTTTTGTATCTTCTGAAAAACTATCACCGAAAACATATATCATTTTTTCTTTTTTCAATAAATAACCTTATAACCCGAATATTTATAGTTAAAAAATAAAATGGTGGAAGAAACTATAACTGACGGATTGGGAAATTTTATAACTCTTCGGTACAACGATGAGAATGACCAAGTGACAATTAAGAATACTGGTATCGATGGAGAATTTCGTATAGTCTACCTCAATCCAGCAATGTCAGTCCCTGATAATGTCATCACAATCGAAGGCATAAATGGACCAGAACAATGGGAAGGATTCACAGATAATACAGGAAGAAATTTCATTGGATTATTTTGGTTGAATCACAAAATAGACCAAGTAACAAAAGGACTTTAAGATTCTCAAAATATTATCAAAACCCCCAACTATTAATAGTTGGGTTTTTTTTTGAATTTTAACTGAAATTTATTATTTTTGAAAAAAAAAGATATGGGGATTACAATTGATAAAAAAAATTTTATGGTCGTGAAAACTTCTTACGGTTATTATACTGATAATAAAGGTGCTATCTATCCTTTTTCAGTAGAAGTTAGTGAAATGAAGGGTGAACAAAAATGGATTGAAATATCTTGGGATGATGATACACCTGGAAACATCGATGATGTGGAGGGAGATATATTAGAGCTGTATTAATTTTTAAGTATGGGGAAATTATTTTTGTTTGGATGTAGTTATACTGCCGAATTTAGTCATGGGCCTGGGTTGAATCAGTTTTATTTGGATTACTATAAGTTTAGGGGATATAATTTTCCTCCGACTTGGGGACAAGTTCTTGCCAATAAACTAAATTTAGATTTGGTTAACTATGGTAGAGGAGGGAACGGAAATGACCAAATCTTTCAGGATGTATGTAAACATTGTTCCGAATTTACTTCAAGTGATACTGTAATTATCGAATGGTCTTATATTATCAGATTCAGGTGGGCCCATTTTCTTGGTAATCATTGGCAAAGTTTAGGTCCTGATAATGTGACACCTGATATTATTGAGGAAAACACACACAATAATATTATTATCAATCGTACTCACGAATTATATATCGAACAAATTTATGATTTTGAAAAAATCATTGAAGCGTTATCAAAATCAGTTGGTTTCAAATTATATTTTTGGTCTGCCGACTATCAAATAATCTATCCAAATGAAAAGATAAATAAACAATCGAAATATATTGGGAACGGATATATTAAGAATGGAGAAACAATATTTGACGAAGTTTTTAGAAGAAAAGGACAAAGATTATTGGAAGAAACTAATGGACTGATAAAAGATTTACACTTCGGAGAAAGTGGGCATCGAATTTTAGGTGAAATTTTTTATTCTCATATCAAAGACAAATTAATCTGATGAATAAAATAATAATAATTGGTGATAGTTTTTGCGGAAGAATGGATTGGGTTGAACCCCAACCAAATGAATCCAAGAATTTTTGGCCCGATGTATTAAAAGATAAACTTGTTGATTATCGGGTAATAGTTGATTCTTTCCCTAGCCGAGACGTGCAAACAATAATCGAAAATTGGATTCGAGTTATTAAAAATTTGAAGGAAGATGATTTTTTAATCATTTGTCTCCCATACTTCAGACGAACTAGATTACCACTTTTGGAAAACCACTACACTCAATCAAAAATTGACGAGGATATACTTTATACTCGATTTGTGGGGACTCCATCATACAATAATGATTACACATCTTTAGAATTTTGGGGTCAGGAATACTCTTGGAAATACTTTGAAAACGAACTATCTCACCAAGAAATTATTAATACGTCAATCTCAAATCAAAAAACAACAATCGAAGTTATTGAATCCTTGATCGAATTGACAAAATGTAGAACTTACGTATTTTCTTGGGATAACATGGACATCAAATCTCAAAAAATAGAAGATAGAAATACCTTGGAGGATAACATTGGATTTTGGGAAACTCATCAAGATGTTTTTTTATCCACAGATGGTTGTTATGGATTAGAAGGGGATTTTCATTGGAGTTACAAAATGAATTTACATTTTGGTAGATACTTGTTAAATAAATTTTTCAATTAAATCAATCACATAATATGGGATTAATCAATCCTTCAAAAAAATATAAATCACTTTTAGTTTGTGGATGTTCATTTACTCAAGGAGATAATTTTACTAAAGATTATTCTTGGGGAGATTCATTGGCTAAACGACTTGGTTGTGAAAAAATTCCTGTCGGGATGCCGGGCTCAACAAATTATACAATAATGTCTCAATGTATTTCTTATTGTGAAAATAATGATATGACGGATATTTGTGTTGGAATTCAATGGAGTCAATCAGTCAGAAGAGAGGTTTGGAACAGTGATGATAAATTATATAATGTAGTTAATTCGGATATTTTCAAGGGACAAACCTATTCAATCCCTTGGATAAAATTTGAAGATAAAGATGTTTTTGAAAAAAACGAAAAGTTTTTTAACTCAATTTGGTGGGATTATCAAGAAAATATACTCCGAACAATCCATTACATGATATTGGTAAAAAACTATTTAATATCGAAAAATATTGATTTCGTAATGTTTGAGGGTATAGGGTCAATTATGGATTATCTTCCCGATTATGAAAAGGATGTGAATTGTATTAAAGCATCTTTACAATTATTCGATTCAAATGTGAGGAAAAGTATTTTGAATGATGATACTTTTTTCTCTGATTTAGGTAATATGTTTGTCGCAATGAACAATCATAAAGATTTTGATGGTAATGAAAATAACGGACATCCAACGTATCCAATTTGTGAATGGTGGGCGGATAATTTAATAACTTACATGAATAAAAAACATGGACTATAAAATGAAACGTATAATTTTTGCAGGATGTTCATTTACGTACGGACATGGATTATGGCAATATACCAAAGAAGAAGGGATGTCAAAAGATGATGTATGGGTGTCCCCAAAAGAGTTTCCTGTGAGTTTGGATTTTATGAGAAAAAACCGATTCCCAAGATTAGTGAGTAAATATTTTGGGACTCCCGAGGTTATTAGAGATTTTACTTCTGGATCTGATAAATTGAATTTAGAATTTGTTCCTGAATTACTAAGATTCAATACGTGGGAACCAAAATGGGCGAAAGTAGATTTAGATTTTAGTGAAATTTCTCATCTTGTTTTTCAGACAAGTTATTTGGATAGATGTTCTTTGATTAAGGACGGTAAAGAAATATGGATTGGAGATTTGGCGAAAGTATGGAAAAATTATCCCAACATTTCTCCAAATGTTAAAGAGTTTTGGAAAGAATTGAAAATAACATACTATAATAAAATAAGGGATTTGTTCCTTTTTCTCGAAGACAAAGGTATCAAATGTTATATGCTGGCAATTACCGATGATTATTTTGATTTAATAAAAAATGATGAGTTTATCAAAAGTAGATTTATTGATATTGAATATAATGGAACTACCTTCAAAAACTTTGGTGACCTTTTTGCATTTGATAAAAAACTAATGATAATTAATGACACTGATAATTTTGAAGAACCTCCCAAAGATTTTCATCCATCTTTGAAATGTCATCGTATAGTTGCCAATTCAATCATTAAAAAATTGGAATCGGATTTGTTTTGATATTTATTATTCATGAAGGTAATAATTACAGAATCGAGACTGATTGACTTGGGAGCATATTTTTTGAATGATACCTATAACAATTTGGATTCGTTTTCAGGTGGAAAATTATATAAAAACTGGGATTTTTATTTGAAAGATGGGGAAATAGTTTTTATGTGGTCAAAACCTGAAGATAAAATAGTCTTTGACAGAGCAAAAATTTCGGATCCATTAGAAAATATGTTTTCACTTGACTATGAACAAAAAAAAGAGTCAATTAGAAAATGGTTCTCTAACTACCTTGGTATCGAACCACCGACAAAAATTTATTTTGGAAGCTTTAATCATATCGATTTAGATGAAATATCAAATTAACCAATCAAGATTACAGACAATTGCAACGAAATACTTACTCGACGAATTAGGGGAGTTGAAAAAGTCCGAAATTCCAACATTGGAGATTTTTGTTAAAAATGGATATGAAACTGCACTGTTATCCTATTCACCTGAAATGAACGCGTATTATTTCAGTATTGATGGAAATATTTTCGGTTCAATTATGAACTTATTTTTACTCAGTGACAAAGAAGTCCAAAAAATAATAAGAAAACTTTTATATGATTTAACTGGCGTAGAAGTTGCCGAATTAAGTATTCTTTAATATATTCATCGTAAAAACTATTAAAATGGTAACTGTTTCTGAACGAGCAAAAAATCAACTTTTAATTTTAATGGAGAATGAGGGTATATCCCCTGAAACTCATAAGTTAAGAGTCGGAGTAATTGGAGGAGGATGTAGTGGATTATCTTATCAAATGAAATTTGATGATAAGGAGGAACCAAGTGATACAATCGTTGACCTCGATTCTATTAAGGTCTGTATTAATAAATTATCTCTCTTATACTTGGCAGGAACCGAGTTGGATTATGGAGATGGTCTGAATGGTAAAGGGTTTGAATGGAAGAACCCAAACGCAACAAGAACCTGTGGTTGTGGTGAAAGTTTTAGTCTTTAATAATTAAATCATTCTTGTTTTTTTAACATTCGGAGATATTTCGTCATACTTCAAAATGTGTTCGTAAATAATTTCTGCTAAAAGTTTGTGACCTTTTTCACTTGGATGTTGACATTTGGTCATGTAACCATTTGGCCCGATAGTGTCAATTTTCACATTTCTAAAACCGTATCCAGGTAAATCCTTATCCCACCCTTCTAAATGCATCAACATGTCAGTGATACAACTAAAACCAAGTGGTCGAATTATTCTTTCCCATGGAACAGACCATATTAATTCATCTAATTTCATTTGACCTAAAACTGATGTTACATTTGGAGATAATACATCGATAAAATGATTTTTATTAAATTCTGGTGTAAACGCACTCATTAACAATAGTTTTGCATTGTGTAGTTTACACCAATTCATCAATTCAATAATGTTCAAAATAAATTCACTTATTACAAATTTTTCAGAATAAAGAGAATCACCATTTTCTAAAGTTAATTCTGAATACCCTAACTTTTTTTCTTTGTAACCACCATAGACAGGCCATTGTGTTGTAAAATGTTCTTCGCCAACTAAATCTTTTGCCAAGTCAAATCTTTCGAATCCTGAAACCGCAAAAACTACAATTTTCTCTTTTGCCTTTTCAATACCTAAAAGTGGATTAACCATCAATTCTTTTATTGCGTATCGATTCCCTTTACCTGACATTCCTAAATTCAATGGTGTCCAATCTGGCATATGATTTTTACACAGTTGATTTACCCAAGAGTTTGCGTAGTTTGATTCCTCCACTTCCGCTCCACCTTCACCATACATTCTTTCCATGTCCCAGCCATATTTTTCCCATATCTCTATGGAACATGCTCCTCGTCCTGCACAAAAACTATCACCAATCCCAATTAAAAGTTTGGAATCCTCTGTAATTCTATTTTCTTGTGTATGTGGATAATAAAAATATTTTCTCATAAGTGTTTTTATTTAAGGTGTTGCAACTCCCCTTTTGGATACTACAATTGATGCCATCTGATTTGCAAATGTTATTGATTCTGAAATATTTTTTGTTTCAGAATATTTCAAACTAAAAAATGCTGTGAATGTATCTCCAGCTCCACTCACGTCTATGGTTTGTTTTGGAGACGGTGATGGAAATACAATGTCGTTATGTTTTGCTCCGTTCATTCCTAATGTAATTATAAACTTATCTTTATTCTTATCAGAAATATTTTTATTTCTTTGATATTCATGTTCATTTAGTTTTATGAATGTGAATGAGTTGATAAGGTCTTCCGTGATTATTTTTTTGGTATCGATTACGGATAGTTTTGATAATTTACCAATTTGAATCAGGGTTTCTTCACTTAAGAATCCTTTGTTATAATCACTAACAATTACCAAATCGGATTCTGAAATATCTTCAATTTTTTCTGGAGTAAGTACTAATGAATCGATATTATCTTCACCTTCGTCGACTCGGAGAAACATATGGTTTGTTTTCTCATCGATGTATCTTGTTTTCTTAATTGAATTGGTTTGATTGATTATCGATATTTTTAATGAGGGATTGTGTGCCCATAGGTTTTCTCTTACGTTTCCTGCCATTCCCAAATTCGACTCTGTTACAATGTCTGTGAGAACTGGAACAGGAGCTTCGGGACATAAACGTTTTACATCACCATAGATGAACACATCATGACATAATTCACCTATTATTGTTATTTGCATAATTTAATATGTCGGTGGTAGAAAATTTATCTAATCTATTGAAGATTACAACTTGCTTTGCAAATTCTTGCCCGATTATTTCTTTACCAAGATAATCTGATCCAATAAAAAATTTATCAGGTTTATATCGTTCAAGAAGTTCTCTTAATTTTTCATCAGAATCGAACACCACTACGGTATCAACACCTTTGATTTGTTTAAGATTAAATGATCTTTCACTTTCAGAATGGAATGGTCTTCCTTCTCCTTTCAGTTTTTTTACTCGTTCATCAGAATCAATTCCGATTATGACTTGACCACCGAATGATGCGGCGTGTTGTATTAATTTGAAGTGTCCGTGATGTAGGATATCAAAACAACCATTTAACCAAATCTTCATAGCGTATCCCCCTTCCATATTCTATATGAATCAGAATCAAAATGTTCTGTTGATACTTCAAAGACCACACCTTTGGTTAGAGCTTCGAGTTGATGTGGTTGTCCTGGTCGTTGTCTTACGACATCTCCGACATTGAGGATTTGTTCATTAACTTGTGCAGTTTCTGTATCAATCCATCTATAAATGAATTGACCTTCATCAACATACCAAGTTTCATCTTTAATCATGTGGTAGTGCATTGAGAATTTCGCACCTTCCTTGAAACACAATAATTTACCACAATATAATTCATTATTTGTGATAATGATTTCTTCACCCCATCCTTTCGGTATTTTGCATGAGGGGCATTCCGTTACATTATGAACTTTAGGTTTTTCCATATAAAAAATATAACAAAAAAAAATCAAACCTCCATAATAAACGTATGGAGATGTAAATGAATTATATTGAATTCAAAGCATCTTCTACACGGGAATAATCGGAATTGGAGTCAGGAGTTGTGGTCTCAATCACATTTTTCATTAACGCCTGAACGATTGCTTCTTGAACAAAAATTTGGCTGTCGGCAGAAACTCCTTCAGCATTCAATATTTCTTCCACTTGGGTTTCTTGTCTCAATTTTTGACGGCGTGTTGAAACAACCTCACCATTCAATACCTTTTCCACCATCACTTGGGATGGAGGAAGGTCACCTAATGTTGAAAGAATCTTACCATCCAATACCTCTTCCACCCTACGGGTACTCGCAGCACCTGGACCATCAGTTGAAACAACCTCACCATTCAATACCTCTTCCACCCCGTTGCTGTCAATACCCCTCCACACTTTTGTTATATAAACCCTTGAATTCAATACCTCTTCCACCCACTCAATAATTATTGGCACAAACTCACGTTGTTCCATGCTGAACAATATAAAGAACTCTTCAAAAAAATCTAATCTCCACCATAGTGTTTTAGTTTTTTTGTAAAGTTCAAGGTACCAATATTTGGATTTGGGATCAATAAACCAAATAGAACCATTATAATTGATAATGCTCACCGAAGACAAATCTTCGGAAAGTTTATTCTTGATGATATTTTTGAGACGAGGGTTCATAATTATGCTTCTTAAGGTAAAGATACTATTTATATTCAATAAAAAAAAATATGACAGGAATTTTTAACTATGCCATCAATTTGGAATTTGTATCAGGGGACAAGTCAAAATTGTTGGAAAACATTTATCGAGAGTTAGATGAACAAACATATGAATGTATTGTTCTTCGGAAAGCTTTATTGACCCCTGAATTGGAAAATGGCCAAGTTATATTTTCAGGGAGAAACCTTCAAGACTGGAATTATCAATGCGATGAAGAGGTGATGAATAAAGTAATAGACATTTCCGAAAAATATAATGGTACTTTTGTTGGAAAGTTGAAATGGTGGTATAAAGAACACAATTTACTTAAAAATTACACTTTCTATGAAAATGGTAAAATTTCAACCGAATTTCCTAACAACTAATATATAATCCCACAATTTTGAAGGGATTTTGTTTTTTTGGGGTATTTATGAATATGAAATTAATTTTTGAAGCCAAGAAACCCGATGAACAAGTAACCGCCGAACTCCAAGCGTTATATCCTCAATGGGATTTTTCTAATGTTGAATATTACTTTGATAAAGGGGAATTAAGCCCGAATATGAAAGGACAGAGATATTTGAATAACTTATATTGTCCTATCAAAGATGAAAATGGAAATCCACATGGTGTCAGTAATAATTTGAAAGTCTCTTATTTATATAGAGGAGAGGGTGGTTGTAGGGAATGTCGTCGTCTAAGCATGGGACCTAAAAGAGTGGACTTCGATGAGTACGTAAAAAATTTTCCAAAAGATAGGGGTTATAACTTTGACCAAAGTACATTTTATCGTGAAACAAGAGGAAACACTATAAGAAGATATGTTAAAGATGTATTTTGTACAAAAAAAGACGAAAATGGTAATACCCATGGAGTTTTTGCTAAAGATGGGGTCAATATAGATAATCTTCGCCAAGGCAAAACTGGATGCCCCATATGTAGAAAAGCTGAAGGGTCTATTGGCGCGAAAAAATTAAACGATATTTTAATAGAAAAGGGTTATAAAGATTTCGAAAAAGAAAAAAAATTCTCAGATTGTAAAAGTGGAAAAGAATCGAATAGATGTACCCGATTGAAATTTGATTTTTATTTGAAGGATAAGGAAAACAGAGAAATTTTAGTTGAATACGATGGAGAGCCACATTTCAAGCCAAATGCGAAACATGGAGGAGAAACGAGATTCAAAGAAAGAGTAAATTATGATACAATCAAAAATCAATACACAAGTCAAAATAATATTAAATTAATAAGAATCGCTTATACCGATTTTAATAACATTGAAAAAGAATTACTTGCTGGATTGGAAAGTCCGAATCAACTTTATTTAAGTTCGAATTATCCAAAGTTAGGATGGAATGACCCATCTAATTTAACAGAACAAAAATTAAAAAAAGAATATATTATTACTGAATCACAACTTGAAAGAGTAATTGAATCACAGCACGAATTATTATCTGAGTCATCCTTAATGGATAGATTGAAACGGAGGGTTACTAAGGAATCCTTCATGAAATATATTCTTGAGACACAGGAGGAATTTCCGGATCTTTGTGGAGACTATGATGATGAATACGAATATTCCGGTAACATTATTGCGATGGCGATTGAACATTTTTTTGCGGTTAACGAAGATTATTTTACTGAGAATAGTTATGAAGAATTTATTGACAGAATTTTTGCACTGTGTCAGAGTTGGTATGGTGATGATTTGATGGAATATTATCTAACCGCTTGCGTTGATGATAACATGATGAATGAGGCGGTCGATATTGAACCAAATAAGGTGATTGTCAAACTATTCAAAATTCTTAATACCCAAAAAAGTAATTATAACAACAAAAGAGACTTACAAACCGCAATCAAGGATTATTTACCTTATTTTGGGATTGACGCAGATTATGCTTCATATATTTTGGAATTATATCTTTTGAATTATCGAGAAGATGGTGATTATTCATCATTGACAAAGGATAACTTTATCGATCCAAGAAAGATGAAAGGTAAACGTACTCCGAATTATAACGCCAAAGTTTATACCAAAGCTCAACTTCCATTTGAAGGTTCAAACTTGAGGGGATATTGGAGAACAACAATGGACGGAAAGATATATATTGTCGAGTCTTATGGATGGTATCCAGTTTATATCTTCAAAGATGGAAAGTGGTATGAAACCTCAGATAGATATTCATCGTCCACAGGAAAACAAATGTATGCTTCTCAACCATATAGATGGAATGATACTTTGGACTCTCAAGTTTATCTATTGTCTCGTCAAGAAATGGAAATGATTGAGAGAGGGGCTACTCACGAGAAAGTGATGGAACTTAAACGAAAGGCATTCAGAGAACTTGCTCCTTCATTGATTTCCCAAAAAGTTTCGACCGCAAAATCTTCGTCCTATGGTATGGAACCAAAAATTAGCATCAAATTCAAAATTTCTTCCGTTGAAGATATTGACGACAAAAACGTCGTGAACGTGGACATTCAAGACGTTTTGAAAGTGGTAGACGGAAAACAAGTTCCAACACCTGAAAATTATTTGAAAGGTGAAATACCAAACGTAACTCCTGAAAAGGTTGAAAAACAAATCGAGACAAAGTTGAGAAACAATTTTCAAAATTATTTGGGACCGAAATTCTCAGATAAACCTGAAGAGGAGAATATTGTCTTCAGGTTCAATCATTTGAAGAAGTAAAATTACTTTTTCAACGTTACCAAATTCATTCCTTGAAATATTTTGTTTAATTTTTCATCTTCCTCTTTTGTTGGAGTGCCTCCTGAGAAAATTTTTATGAAGTACTCAGAAACAAACGAATCATAATGCCGTTCCACGTCTTCGATTGGAAAACATTTTACATCTTCTGTGAAAATCACAGTTTTACCTTCTACAGTTTCGATAGACTCGATAACGTGTGTTGATTTTTTTGTTAGGGACTTTATTTTTTGTCCAATGTTGAAGTTTATCATGAAACAAAGATAAACAAAATAATTGATGTTACCATTATATTTATATAAAAAAGATTAGTTTGTGGTACAAGAGGGTAAATATCTTTATGAAATTGAAATCGAACGAATTCAAAGTTTGATGGGAGTTTATGCGGTCAATGAACAAATAAGTGTTGGGAATTTACTCACACCAATAGGGGGTATGGGTGGACTCCTCAAAACTTTTAATTGGTTCAAAAGTTTCAATGAACATGATTGGTTAACTTTTGTTGATATTACCACAGGTCTTTTGGGTATGTTTCCGACACCTGCGGCGCCATTTCTTTTGGGAGCGTCATTAGTGGCGTGTCACGCCGATGCTGCGCTATATTTCAAAGAAAATGACCCGTATATGGGTGGATTAATTTTGTCTTTTTGTTTGATTCCTTTGGGAGAATGGATTCGTATTGCACCAGGGGCTACAGGCGTACTTAAAAAAGGAAAACAATATGCAATTGATTTGCTCAAAAAAGCAAAGTCTCTTTCAGGTAAAAAGGTATTAGATACCACTGAAAAGGCCATTATAAAAGAAGCCGATACTTTGATAAAATCACTTACTGAAAAGGCTGATGAAATCGCAAAACTTACACAAAAGTATTACACTACAAGAATATTATCAAATATAATAAAAACTGGAGGAAAAAAATTGTTTGGTACAGTGTTATTATTATCTAAAACAAGTTGGGCAATCGGAAAGCCTTTCGCATTACTTTCAGGAATATATTATACATGGGATGAAATATATTTAGCTCTTTACGGAACAGATAAAGAAAAAATGAAATTACGTTTTAATTCTGGATTTCAGACATTAGTTAGGTTACTTAAAGTTCTTACTAATCAGGAGAGCGTAGAAAAACAAGCTGAAGAGTACCTTAATTATAATTTCGAGCAAATATCAAAGGATCCAAAAAGGTTAATAGAAATTGATCCTGAATATAAATCAGATATCACAAAGTCAGAAGAAGAATTAATAAATCAAAATGAAAATAAAACTACATCTCCTTCATTTGAAATTGTTTTATCAAAACAAATAGACCCCATCACTGGTGAACCTTATGTCATAAGAAAAGGGCAAAAGGGAGAATCAGTCAGAAAAATCCAAGAGATGTTAGAAAATTTAGATTTAGGAGATACTTTGAAAGGATATGATGATAATAAAAAAAGTATTGATGGAGATTTTGGAGATAACACATTCGATGCGGTATTACTATTTCAAAGTCAAAACAAACTCAAAGAAACTGGAGTTGTTGATTCAGAATCATTAAAGAAAATAATTAGTAAATCAAATGAGAAAAAATAAAAAAAATCTTCAGGAGGAGTTAGATAGACTTAAAGTTTTGATGGAAGTTTACCTCATAAATGAAAGTGTTTTAGTTTTTAAGGAGCTATCGGATTTAATTCTTAGAGCCGCAGATAATCTACCTGATATTAAAATGAAATACTCCAAGATATTCGGAGACCTCGCAAATGCTAAAAATGATGAAGAGGCGATTGCAGCACTTGCTAAGTTGGCAGATGTTAATCCTTCATTTAGAAATGTTATTATCTCGAAAGTCATGTCAACTAGAAAGGCTGAAGTATTACAATTTGTTGACGATTTAATTGCACATGGAAAAAAACTTTTACAAGAAAAAGATGAGAAGGGAAACCCAAAACATACCTTAGATTCAGTGAAAAAAACAATCGAATCACTGGTCGATAACCGTATAAATACAGAATTTCAGGGAGTTAAGGATATAATAAAAAAGGACGTAATAGACGCAATTACAAAACCTGTAAAAGTAATTGATGATACAACACCAGAGGGTAAACTTAGTAAACTAATAGAAGATTGGGATATTATAACTTCGAGAGGTTTGTCTGCCAAGGATAAAATCCTATTGACAGATAAACTATGGTTTCGTGGGTTAAGAGCTAAAATAAATTACATACTTAATAATGCCTACAATACTCAAATTAAGAGGCTCGGAATAGATGGTGGGCAAAGTAAGTCTTTAGAAAAAATCATAGGTCTAATTAAACAAATTGACAGTGATAAAAAATTTTTTGAAACGAAACCTCAAATATTTGCTGCAATAGACGCTGAAATTGAAGCATTGAGGCAAACCGAATATTTTACCAAAAGTGAGATTTATAATGTTATTCAAGATGCGGTTGAAACTAAGCTCGGACGAGGAAGAGGTTATGATTTCGTAGAAAAATTGAAAAAAAATGATAAATTAAGTGAAGATTATCCGAGTTACTATAAATATTTGACAGATGAGTCGGCTCTCGGAAAAATGTTAAGGTTTCCAGGAAAAAATGAGACAATATTTAACCCGTCTCCATGGATGATTTGGTGGGGTAATTTTATTCAAAGGACATTAATGTTTATTTCTACAAGTACAATTTACAAAATTAACGAAATATTCAACAGTTATGTTAGAAAACACGGTGTTGCTTTGGGATCTTTGTATTTTGCTGCAACATCGAAGGTAATTAAAAGTACTATTGTTCCAATATTGTATGCGTTATATGATTCACTTTATCATGGGATAACTACTGATGAACAAGGTATAGGTTTTTGGGAAAGATACAAACTATTTGTTATTGAAAGGTTCAAAGAATTTGCGTTAGGATTGGAAAGAGACATAGACCAACAAGCTAAAAATAGTTTGGATGAGGAGCAATATAATATTTGGAAAGCTTTGAATCCATTTACAACTTTTTGGGATGAAATTGGTACCGGTTTAGATTGGTTTGAATCTGGAGGTTTCAAACGATGGGCAGATGAAACCGAACGTAGAAATCAAGAAATAATCGATCGTGAAATGCGTAGGATAAATAATATTCCTAATATACAACGACCTCAAATACCTTCCGTTAGAATCAACCCACAACAACCAAACATAACAACCCCAAATCCTCAACCAGCACCAGGAGGCCCTCCTGGTGGTCCTCCTAGTATTTAACTCGACTCATTGGGTTATTAAATATATTTATAAATAAAACGATTATGCCAGATAAAAAATGTATTATAGAATTTTATAAAAAAATACCTCAAGAGGTCAGGGAAATGACTGACCGTTTATATACAAAATATCCTCAGGACAATTCAATGTACGTATTTACTTTCAATGGTGATTGGTTTTATTTACTACCAAACGTTGATGGAAAATATGAACAAAAGTCAACAGGAACATGGGAATGTAAAGGTAATAATAATTTTATTATTACCACTGAGAAACACACTTGGTCTTCCGATGGTGGAGGTTGGGTGGAAAGACCATCTGTAGAAGATGAGTCTGACGTTAATAATTCTGTATTTGCTTGTATATTAAAAAATAAAAATGTACGTGGTCCTGTAGCTACTGTAAGTTCAGATGGGAATTCTGTATCTTTCTTTGTAGACGAACCGAATAAAGTTTCACATATATTTTACAAAGATAAAAAATGGGTTCAGTCCAAAGATGGTGTAAATGAATTTACTGGAAAATGGAATTGTGATGGAGACCACCATTTTTTCATTTTTACTGATGATGAGAGTTACTCCAGTAGAAGTGATAATTGGGCAACAATAGACCGTGATACATTTCCATTGAAATACGGTAGCAAAGGTCCAAATGTTGTGAAATTACAAAAATTCTTAAATAGTAAGTTACCTAATAATCCTTTGACTGTGAACGGGATATTTGATACCCAAACAGAAAATAAACTAATAGAATACCAAAGGAAGGAGGGATTGATAAAATGAAAAAGTTTATAGTACACGAAGACGAAAAAAATAGAATACTCAATTTACATAAAAAATTGATTTCTGAGCAACAACTAGGGAATACCCGTTTCAATACTGCTAGTACTGGACTAGGTTCTAGACAATTACCTACTTTACCACAAGCATTTAGACGGGCAAATATGCCTGACCCGGAAACAACTTTCCGAGGGTATGAAGAAAAAGAAGGTGAAGTTAGTAGATCTTTTTTCGAGGAAAATGGTATTGATCAATATTCTGATGACACATCATCTACTGGTTCAAGTTCTTCTGGAGGATCTACGGGTTCATCAGGAACTTCTGGTGGAGGTTCAGGTTTTTCATGGAAAGAAACAACTTTAACTATAGAGGATTTGAAAAATGGTAAAAGTGTTTCGATAGGAATGAAAGGTGATGTCGTTGGTAAAATACAAGAATTATTGATTGGTAAAGGATATAAAGACGTTAGTAAGTCCGGTAAACCTGACAGTATGTTCGGTCGCATGACTAAAACACAAGTTGAAAAATTCCAATCAGAAAATAAAAACGATAAGGGAGAATCATTAGAGAAAGATGGTATTGTTGGCCCTGAAACAATAAATGCTTTACTCGCTCCTCCAGCAGCACCAAATACACGAGGAGTCCAAGCAGCGTTTCAGCAATACGCCGATAAGAAATTTCCCACAGATGGAAACAAATAAAAAATTAGACCCCACCTAATAGAGTGGGGTTTTTTATTTAACATTTATTTATTATATTTTGATTATGGAAAATATCAATTTAATTAAAATCGACGATAACAAGATTCTCTTAAAATATCCTAATGAAATTTTAACTTTCGAGCCATTAAAAAAGCACATTTTTGAGGTTGGTACTGAGTTCTTTGATATCAAAGGTATCCGTTATTTTTTAACAAAGAGAAAACTTAAACAAGACCCTCATTAATTGAGGGTTTTTATTTACAATCGTATTTATAAAATACATAATTTAATCATGATTAAGAAATTTTTTGAATGGTTAGTCATTTTGGCCTTAGTATCGGGTATTTTGTTCGGTACCTATGTCCTTTATGTGATTTATTACATATTTTTTTCTTGGTGGATATAATTGACAACGTAAAATTAAGAAAATTCATTTATCAACGACTTTCTGAGGAATTGTCGGATAAAATTTACTATCCATACGGTAAAGATATCTGGATTTTAGATTTGGAAGAAGTAAATTGGTATTTTCAGTACAATAGTGAAGGAAAATTGAACTATAATCCAAAGTTTTTTGATGATTTTTTCTATTTTTTCTCTTTGGAACAGAAACAATATCAAATTTTGTTAAAAAAATGGGTTGAAATCGGTTTTGGATACCAAATAAACCAAATTTCAAGGAGAAATTTGGATATTTCGTACTATATTGACGGAATTACAAGAGGAACCACTAAAAATTGGAAACTTAACGAACGTTATGGGTTCCCACATAGTGTTGTAAGACGATTTTTGGACTTAAAAAAGCATATTCCCGAAAAAAACATCAAATTAGAACATTTTTTACATGAAATTGAAGTTTTTTAAGTTTTTTATCAAGTGGATTGCAACAAATCTATCAATTCCCTTTTGGGTTGTCGGTCATGTACACCTAACAACTAACATTTACCATGATTTACACGAAATTTTAGCCTCAATGGGCATGAATATCATTGTTGCAACAGGTTTTTGGTTAGAATGGAAGGAAAAATCCTCAAAAAAACCTAAAAAACCTTAATTTTCCCTATTTTGGACTCTACTTCTCGTTGGTTGTGTCGTAACAGGTGTATTTGTTCGTTGTTGAACCCTTGAAGGTGTCTCTACTCGACTTGGTTGTGTTGTAACAGGTGTATTTGTTCTTTGTTGAACTCTTGATGGAGATTCTACCCTATTTGGTTGAGTTGTAACATTAGAATTTGTTCTTTGTTGAACTCTTGATGGAGATTCCCATCTATTTGGAGTTTCATTCTGATATCTGTTCGGTTCAGTTCTTCCTGGATACAAATTATCTGTACGATTGGGTTCATTCTGAAAATTTCTACTCGGTCTAGCTCCAATAGATTGTCTTCTCTCATATCTTGAAGGTTCAGATGGTTGAATTCTATTGGGATACACGTAATATCTTGGGATTACTCGATATGGATACCAATTCCAGTTGTTCCATCCCCAATATGGGTTATTCCACCCATAAAATTGGTTATTTAACCCCCAATACGGATTATTATTCCATCCAAATCCGAATGTGGTGGTATTACAATCGCAGTTTCTATAAACTACTCGTTGTTGAGTTGAACAAGATGTCATAATAACTAATGACAAAACGAAGATTAATTTTATAATTTGTCTCATAAGCATACTTTTATGTATTTATAAATATAAATCAGATTACGATGAAAGTCATTATTAGCGAAAATCAATATAAAAAATTAGTTGAAACAGGGTCAAATAGTGTTGCCATGGATTTGGATATATACACACAACCTATGCAAACAGATACTGATAATGGTAATTTGGATGTAATCGATGCGAGTGAAGAAGTGATTGATAGTTTGGAAGAGTTGATATCCATGTTCAAGGGAGGAAAGAAAACTCGTCCTGAAGTTAAGGATTTAATCTACAAAGGATTAGATGGTATCAAGAAAGCCCACGAAGAAATCAAATACGAAAAGTAATTTACAACCATATGTTTATTGGTATTTTTTAATTGATGAACTTACACGCTTATGGAGATAGTTGGACCGAAGGACAAGGAACAACAAATGATAGAAAGGAGTGGAAAAACCACTCTTGGGTAAAAATCGTATCCGACAAACTTGGTATCAACTCTAATAATAGCGGTATTTCAGGAAATTCAAATTTAAGTATTTTCAATAAAGTTGTTGACGACCTGATAGAAAATAAAATTCAAGAAAATGATGTTGTCGTTGTTATGTGGTCATCATCATTAAGAGACATTGTGCCATTTCTACCCAAGAATGAGTGGGTAAGCTGGTCTGTAAAACATTTAGTCGAACTCCCACACAAATTCATAGAATCATACCAAAGTGAAAATGAGAAATATAATAACTTCTTATATTCCTTCAAAGAATTATTTATAACAGATTTATTTAACCAAAATTATTATAACATCGTCAATCAAAACTATATTATTTTTTTACAAAAAATGTTTGAGTTCTACAAAATCAAATATGTTATGTTCGATGCGTTTGAAAGCATGATAATCAACGTAAATGAGAATGACAGTAAAATAGATTTGATAGATAACAAAAATTATTGGGAGTTCAACAAAAAAACTATCCGAGATTTTTTGAATAATACAAATAGGGAAGATATATGGGAGCACATTGACAATTATAAAGATCGTCCCACCCAACACCCAAATATTGAAGGATATAAATTGATTTCCGAATTAGTTCATGATTTTATTGTGAAATGTTATCATGAATTAGATAATGACCTTATAAAAAGGTAGTCAGATATATTATTTCCAATACTAATAACTTTTTTCTTATTTTCTTCGAAACGATGTTGATTGTTGTTATAAAACTCAATCAAACTTTCTTTATTATCATGTAATCTTTTCACTTCCTTAACAAACATACTGAACCTTTTCTTTTGGTCCATTTCATTATCGTAACTATGGTCAATTATATCATCAAAAAAATCAAACCCATATTTTTCTTTTAAGGATTTTGTATGATGATGAGTTGCCAAAATCATTGGGAATTGGTAATAGAAAAATGGTTTGAATGATTTTTCGGTTATTTGAATCACATTTTCTTTATCTAAAAAATTAGATTCGGTTACAATATTGACATATGAGTTTTCGTAATTGAGAGGCATTTCGGGTGGGAGCAAAACCTTTGCATATTTTGGATTTAATACTGTGATTCGATTATTGTCATCAAAAGATAGTTCTGTTGATTCATGGTCACTTATTTTCCGTTTCAATTTATTCAGAGTATCAATCTCTTCTAAATAGTTTTCACACTCACCCATCTCAAATATTTTATCATAAGAGTTACAATTGAAGTCAACAAAATAAACTGGAATCAAAGACCAGTTGGTGTCAGACAATAGATTATTTTTCATCATAAACGCCAACAAAGAATACCTATGTATTTTTGGTACCCTATTGAAGCTCATAAAAAATTTTTCTTTCTCTTCTGTACTAAATTCTGTTCCACCCAATTCTCTTAATGACTCCGAAACCACGACGGGCAAGTACATGGCACTATGAACTTTAATTTTAGAATTATGTTTATTCACATATTCCGCCAATTTATGATTATTGTTTATGATGTATATTTGATTTTTTGGTAAATCCAAATTATTCAATCTAATAAATCCATTTTCGTCATCAGGTTCATGATGTGTGAGAAATACAATATTAAAATTATCACATAATCTTAAACACTTTTTGATTTCTTCACTAATAATTAAATCATCCTCAATTATCTCATCAATATTCATTGTTGCATGACCGATAAAATAAAAATATTTTTGATTTGGATTTTCATATACATCGGAAATTTTAGTATTCTTTACAGTAATTTTATCACCCTCACCCGAAAAAGAATTTATGTATAATTTTATAAATTCTTCGATATCCCAAAAATGTTTTTTAGGATATTGAAATTTACCATTTGGTATTGGATTATCTCCGTCCCAAAAATTATAAACCGTGTTCAATGTAAATTTTCCCATTAATTATAAAATACTAAATTAATTTACAATTATCAATCCCATAATATATTTATAAAAAACGACACTATGGGTTACTTAACAAACGACGAAAAAGCAAAACTTTACAACGACATGTTATTCAGATACGAAAAAATGGCGGAACAAGTTAGACTGATTAAAGCCAAAAGTTTTGATGTTTCAGAAGCCGACCAAAAACAAATTACTATTTTGGAAGCACGAATGAAACAACTTTATTTGGACACACAAAGATTATATCTATAAACAAAATTTAGACCCCTTATATTAGGGGTTTTTTTATGCTTATGTTACACAAATTAAAAATGACCGTGAGAGGTTGGTTTGCTAAACAACCAACAAAAAAATTAACGTATAATGTTAAAGATTATAAAATGGGAAAAAGATGGGCGAAGTCTCAACCTCACCCATATCTCAAAAATAAAACCTTATGGGAACATGTCTACGATAAACGAGAATCTACTTATACCTTGGATAATATCAACAAGTATTTGTTTCACGAAATGTAAGTGGTTGTCTAACGAAACGTAAATCCCGTTAAAGCCATAATTTCTTTAAGGGCAACTTCGTTGTTTTTGAATCCATCAGGAGCTGACGTATTGTTTTCAAACAAGTACGCTACCCACTTATTTTCCTTTTTGATGTGGATGACTTTCCAACAATATTTTGGAACGGACACACTTCCTATTTTCTTAATTTCACCAACATTTCCCGCCCAAACGTGAATTGAATCTTTTAATTTGGATTCATCTCTCGTGAACGTCTCTAATGATTTCCAATCTCCGGCATTTAGTCTATGTGTCTGAGCCGCCATATTAGAAAAATAAAAACTTTCATCTTGAATTTGTTGTGTTTGACATAGATTGTCTGCCGCTGGCATCATATGACCTCTATCGTATCCACTTCCGACATAATCCTTTGCGATGTCTGTGTGTTGTGGTAATAATGGATCTGGTTTGAAATTATCTTTTCGTTTTAGTGGTGTCGGACAACTTACCATTGCTTTTGTTACCCACCATTCAACCACCACAGGATATTTTTTGGAAATACTAAATGTTGATGTGTAGTTTGTGTGTTTTAGTACGACTTCATTCTTATTTTGTGCAGAACTTACAAATAATAGAGATAGTAAAACAATTGTGATTGAATATAAAAATCTTTTCATATGTTTTTAAGAATAAATAGATTGTCAATTTGTAATGATTGATATATTTATCGGTATGAGCAAAAGATTTGTACTTACGGAAGAAGAAAAAGAGTCAATCAAGAAATTATATATGATTGAACAATCAGAAGAAAAAGAGGATAGAAAATTCTGCCACGGTGGAAATGTAAAAACTCTTGAAGACATTGTTGGGTCTGATGAACTTGAAGATTACATTGAAGGGGTCCAACTTAGAAAGAATGGAGTTGGAGGTCTTACTGATAGACTCGAATTATTAAAGACTTTGAGAATCCACCCAAATATTTCTGATGGTGGGGAACACATAGCGTACAACATTATGAATCATTTGAAAGAGTTCAAACCTTACAACTACTTTGATGAGACTAAAAAAGAATGTAATAAGGCAATGGATAAAATTATTGAACTTTATAAGGAGAACGAACACGGTGAAGAACTTGTAAAAGACATCGAGAAGGTTTATGCATTATCAAATGTTTCACAAAGAGCGAAGGAATTTTTGAAGCATGGATTGGCGATGATTAAAGGAGAATAATTTGAATCCAATAAAAATTTAATTATATTTAACCTCGGTATATCCGAGGTTTTTTTATGTCTACACCATCTCACATTGATAAAGTTAATATGACCCCAAATTTGATGGAATACCCCCATCATGTTGGAGCACCGAAGATTGTACCCGTAGATTTGACACCATTCAAACAAAATGGTACTGATAAAGCAAACAAGATATTCAATCGAAGGTATCAAGAACTCTTAAAAGAGGCTGAAACCCTCCAAAAATCGTTTAATATTACTCAAGAGGTCTACGACTCATCTTATAAGTTTGAGCCGATTATAGGGGAGATATACCACCTTTATGAGAAAAAGGACGGTACGAAGTTTCTTTCCATAATTGAACCTTCTTTATGGAATCAAAAATATCTTTACTCCACAGTATTAAACAGTGATATGACATGGTCACAAGTAGAATAATATTTATTGACCTTCCGAGTAAAAGTTGATTACTCCTCATATTTATTATGTAAAAAACAAAATGGAGGAACAAAGTATTTGGACGGCAGTAATTACATTGATCACAGTTTTAGGTGGGGGTTCAGCTTGGAGATTCTATGAGAAAAGAGCAATGAAAAGAGATAGAGATGAAGATTTCATCCGACACGACTGCAAAGACAGAATTGCTAAATTAGAAGCTCTTCTTGAAAATTCGTCCAAAGAAAAAGATGAGATGAGAGCAACAATATTAAAACTTACTGAACAAGTGGCGGCTCTAACAGTTAAAGTGGAATTTTTACAATCCAAAAATCCAACAGGTCTTTAATATTAGACATCAAATCTTACCATATAACATATTTTCGTCACTTCGGGATAAAAATATTGTAAGGCATCTTCTAAAAGTACTTCGGCAAGATTTTTATCCATAACGGATTCATTAATAGTACTACCCAACACAACAATTAGTTCAAATATAAATTGGTCTCCTTTGACATTATGGGTCCAATTATGAACTTTTATTTTTGCGTCTTTACCATACATAAGTTCAACATCTTCTTTCCGAGACTCATTCATATAGGTTTCCAAAAGGCGATAGAATCTACGTTTCTTATCTGACATGATAAAAATATATTAAAAAAATAAAAAAAATCTCAAGTTATCTTCCTTGACCCTGATATTTCTTAGGTTTTTGTTCGTATTTGGAATAAGATTTTTTTGCTACACCTGTTCTTTTTTTACCAAAAGAAATTTTACGAGATGGAGATGAACCCCCTTTTGAACCTTTTGCCATATTTTTTTTTTATTATAAATATCTTATAGAGAAATAATAAAAAAGAGAACGGTAGCGAATCGTTCTCTTAAATTGTCCCATAACTGGAACGGTCCTAAACGCCCCAAAAAAGGGGAGGCTTTTTTTCATAAATAGTTTGACAGTCCGAAAACAATTTTCTATATTTGTAAAGGGTTTGGGACTTACAGGCGATGAAAGATACTCGGTTCCAAACCCCGAGAAACAATATGGTTGTGGTAGCTCAGGAACTCCTTAGAGTTTATGGTAGAGCAATCGGTTGAAACCCGATGAGCCAGTGGTTCGATCCCACTCCCAACCACCAAATGGATAGCGGAATATTTTATCATGGTGTTTTCCCATACTCACCTTAACAATTTCTTCTCCGCTTTATAAATTAGAAAAACGTAGAATCAGGTATGGGAGGTTAGAAGTTGTTGTTTTCTGTATCTTTGACCTAGAAAAAGATAGAATTAAACACGTCACTATTGGATGTTTTGAGACGATAAATAAAACAAAGGACCATCCATCCTTAGGGTTTGTGATCAGCCCAATCCAAAAAGACACGCTATATTTTCTCGACGGAGAAAATTGGGAGGTACGACGGTATCTCCCTTTTTTTATGATATTTATTGGTAAGTAAATTACCAAAATACTATGAAAAAATTCTTATCTCAGTTGTTTGATGACAACAACACAATCAATGAAAAAAGCGTCGTAGGATTTATGGCGTTTGTAATGATGACAGGATTCGCTATTGCGGATATTGTAACCGGATCTTTAGGTAAAGACCTAGTGATAAACGAATTCATCTTTAATGCCTTCTTATGGTTAGTTCTTGGTTCCTTCGGAATCGGGTCAGTCGACAAATGGATTAACAAAGGAAAGTCAGACCAAATCGAAGAGTAAATTAACTAATCCCCACTTAAAATAGTGGGGATTTTTTATTTATGTGAAAATTAAGTATATTTGTCCTATGAGAACATCAGGAACTACAAAGTGGGAAATAACCTACGAAGACGAGGAATCGGTATCCGTATTCAAGTACAATTCCGATATTAATAAAAACGGACCCATTTCCGTGGAATTTAGACACAAACCAGGATTCAAACATCCGACAGAACAGAAAAAGAAAACTTTGGGTGATTTGGCAAAAGAAGCGAGAAAGCAGACCCGAGTTAAAAAATAAAAAGATGGATTTCTCCATCTTTTTTTTATACAGTGAATTTCACAATTTTTCTTTCACAAGTTTCGGGTAATCCACAACTTTTCAAGTAGTTGTTAATCAAACTCATCATATTTTCTCTACCTGGAGGATTAGACGAATGAATATAAACCTGAGGTAAGGGAATGTTTGTGTTCATGCTTTCCTCAACCAAGAACTTGCAACAGTCCATTCCAGTTTTTTCCAATATGTTGTCGTAATTCAACATATTGTTTGGTTTGGCGTTTGCATAATATTCTGCAATGGCTGAATCGTCCAAATCATGATCTAAAGAAATTACTTCTATATTATCTAATCCTAACCTTTGGATTATTTCTACGAATTGGTCATAATTTCTAGCAATTTCCCAATCATTTTCTATTGGAGTTCTAACGTCATCCAAATAGACTTTATACATTTTTTCCATTTTTTAGATATAATTAATTTCTTTTGTTTCAGTATCGTACTCAACAAAGATTGGTTTGTGAGCGTATTCATATCTATCGTTGAGAACTGATGCATTAAGAAATTCAATCCCAGCCATCGTTTTTTGTCCATAACCATCATGGATGTGACCACAAACGTGAATCTTTGGCTTTACCTCCACAATTTTGCGATATAGTTCTTCACAACCAACATGACCACCTATTGGGGCATAATCCAAAATACCATATGCCGGCCCGTGTGTTATTAACACATCAACATCGTTTGGAATTTGTTCCCATTTTTCTGCCAACTCTTCTCCTCTTGATAAATTGAATGCCCAATTATGAAACTCTGGTTGCCAAGGACTTCCATAAAATTTTATTCCATCAATGGTGACATCGTTGTCAAACAAATAGGTTACTCCCATGTTTTTATATTCTTGAGCAATATCTGTTTGTTGTTCAAATCCAAAATCGTGATTTCCGGCAATGAAAATTTTATGTTTGAAATCAGTATTCGAAAACCAATCCAAAAACTCATTAATTTCGTGTTTGTACCCCATACTTGTGCAATCACCTGCGTGTACGAGAATATCACCACTACCCAATATGTTTCCCATCCCCTTACTTGTAAGGTGTTTGTGTTTGTTGTGAGTGTCAGAGATGAATGTTATTTTCTTTTTCATAATGATATCGTCAATTCCCATTTTAACCAACCAATAATTAGTTCCAAATCACCGTTAAGTTTTCTTGTATGGGTTATTTTTACAAATGGAAAAATATAAATTTGTCCGTATACTTCATATATTTTCATATCACGACCACCAATAACGAATGTTGTGCCCTATAAATTTCCATACTAATTGTTCGCCTTTCTTTTGTTTCTTTTCTGATTCTTTAATAAATTCAAATTTCACTTTTCTGATTTCTTCAGCATTATCCCAAGTTTCATATTTGTATCTAAGGTAATACGTTTCTTTTCCTGGTTCAGTCTCTTCAAAGTCGTGGTCTAATACATCATTTCCGTATTTCTCGATGAATTTATCGATCCATTCCGAGCTATATCCTTCATCATAAACTTTATCCATCAAACTAATTGCAGTTCTGATTCTTGATGCATCCTGTTTCGATCTATCTGAATATGATTTACCTGATTCAAAGAATTTCGCCTGTCTTTCCAATTGTTTTTTGAAAAGTTGAATAGAATAGATATAATCAAAATCAAATCCATTCCAAATAATCGGCAAGAAGTCGATTACTCTTTGGATTTGTTGGTATTTTCTTCGGATTGGATGAGTGATGCGTTGCCAGTTCATAGTTTTTAGATTTAATATACAAATATAGTAAAAAAAATAAGACCCACCAAAAAAATGTGGGTCTTAAATAAAGGGATATATGAGAACACTCACTTTGTGAGCGATTGTATAAATAAATATGTTAATTTTCAAAAAAATACGATTGACGGTATTCACAGAGTAATTTTTTTTACTTTACCAAGAGTCCGAACCTCGAATATTTATTTTTGAAAAAACACCAAAATTGATATCTCATATGTTTTACCGCGTCAGCATCTGTCTCAGTGAGTTTTTCTTTGGTGTGTTTGTTTTCCCAAAGATTAAAACACCGAAGTGTTGTATCCAGATGTTCTTTACTCTTCGAAGATTGGAGTAGTTTGAGTACCCACTTGAAATCTTTGATTGCGGAAGTCATATTCATTGTCATCATGGTTATTTATTTACAACAAAGATACAATAAAAATTTACTCTGCGAAACCCACAAGAATAAATAATTAAAATTGTTGAGGTTTATCTTCAACTTCCTTATTTCAACAAACCGAAATATTCTTTGAAGTGTTTGATTCTATCTGCAAGTCCTATGGTACCACCATTGACTCTTTTTGTTACTGCAGTAACAGTTGCGTCATCAGCACCTTTATCACAGATTTCCCACAATTTGTTTGAATCAAAGAAAAAAGCCGCGGACGCCAAAGGATATTTTGTTGCAACCAAGTCAGGATTTCCTACAGTATCTTCGCCAATGAATTTAGCGAATTTAGTGTAGTTGTCTTTTCCTGTCAATTGGATATAACCACGACCTCTAAACTTGAAACCTTCTTTTGTAGTTTCATCTCCGTTACCCATTCTACTTCCATAAACTTTGGATGCAATTTTTTCAGGATTTCTAGCGTAACCTTCCGCTAAGTTTCCAGGGAAATACTTTGGAAATATTTTTTTCAAACCATCCGCAGAATAGTTAAGATTTTCTTGAACTGCTTTGAATCCTGCAGATTCATGTCCACACTGAGCTAAAAAGTGAGCCAATCTTAGTGGATTTGAAATGTTGAATTTTTTTGCGGCGTCAGGAATCTGTGCGATTACCGCATCAGGAATGTGACCCTTTAGATTTTCTAACTTCAAAGGGCCTGCGTTTACGATTGGAGTAGATGGTTCTGTAATTAATTGTTTCTCTCCGAACATCTTTGCCCAAGTACCTTCACCAACAATACCGTCAGCAGTTAATCCATTAGCCGCTTGCCATTTTTTAACCGCAGCTTCTGTACCAGAACCGAATACACCATCGGCACCTAAACCTAATTTTGCTTGGAGTTTTTTAACGTCTTCCCCTTTAGACCCGTTCTTTAGTATCATAGTAATTTATTTTATGTCTATAAATATTGACTCATTAGGATAAAAGAGTTCACACTAACATAAACTAAAACTTTAGGACAAAATTAAATTTCGTGGTATTTATGAATACCAAGATACTATCGAATGAAAATATTAACCCTGTTTATGGCGGGTATTATACTATATATAATGCCCCATATCACCACAAATCTTACTGATGAAATATGGGTTGAATCTGTTGTAAACAAGATTCAAGTGGGAAATCTCGCAGGAAATCGAAACTTAGAATTCGGTTTGAGAAACATCACAGAGGAATTTTTACAAGAAAAAAATTTCGATCTAAACCCTGACTCCAAACAAAAATTATCTATTGAAATTATCTACTTGGATGTATTAAAAACCAAGACGAATGTCTCTGTATTTCACAAAGACAGTGAATCTGTTGTAATACGTCTTAGAGGAGTTTTGAAGGTTGATGGGAAAAAAATCAAAGAAGTTATTGTCGAAGAAGAATCATCTGAAATTTCTATGTCAACACTGATTGTGGACAACGGAGGAAATTTCAATCAGCAATCATTGAGTAATGCTTTGAAGAAAGCAAGTGATAACTTGGTTACTAAACTATTTGAAACAAATTAAATGAAAAATATATTACTAATATCTTTTTTCCTAATCTCGTTCACTTCATTTGGACAAATTAGGTTTAAGTTCCCCGACACAAGAGTTTTAACAGATATAAGTGGGGGAGTGATTGATAGAGGAGACCAATTTGATGTTATGGTTCATGCGAATGGTAATGGTGATGCTGTAACAAGACAATTACTATTTGACTTTCAATACGACCAAACAAACTTTGAAATAATTTCCATCAATCATACAGGTACTGGTGGAAACGGAGGAGTATTTCCAACAGGATCTAATATACAACTATCTTGGCAAAACTACCCTGGGTATGGCTATGCTGGAAACACAACTAATACTAATGGAACAACAAGATATACAACAGGTTTAGCTTATTCATATAATGTAACAAGTTCCAATGCAATCATAAGAGCAACTTTAACATGGGCAACAACCTCTCCAATGCCTTTCAATGAGTTTTCTCAAATAATAATTGTAAGATTTAGATTGAAACCAACATCTACATCGAATGCATTTAACCCTGTTAAATTAAACTTTGTTGCTGGATGGAATGGACAAGGGATAGGAGTACCTACAATCATGGATTTACCATTATCAACTGATGTAATCATGAATCAAAACACGGGTAAATTGATTACTGCGAAAGTTGATGCAAACACTAATTTACTTAATTTGTCAAAATTGAAAGTTTCTTTCAAAGATACTGTAACCAATACTGGTCAAACTTTCGATGTTTTGTCAAATGGTAATGTTGATATAAATCAGTCCTTGTTATCTGAAAATAAAGTTTATGAAGTTTCTGTAATGCATGAAATGGATAAACTAAATACGATTTATAATAATGCTATCACAATTTCTGATTTCACATCATCACAAGGAGAATTCTCGACTATGGGATTGGATGGAAGTAAAGGACAAACAATCAATACAGGACAATCTCTATACACAGCGGACATTAACAGAAACAAAACCATTGACGGTGGAGACTTACCAAAATTATTATCACAAGTTGTGGGTATTGACCAACTGGTTACTCTTCCAAACGGATACACCGTAGGTAGTGGTCAATTCATGAGTATCCCAACATGGATTTCAACTGATGCGACAACAATCGCAGGACAAGTAGAATGGGGTATCATTACACCTAACCATTATTCTCAGAACGTGTCAAGAATATTGATTGATATGAGAGAATTTAGCGGAACTAACATTCCTGACAACGTAAAATCACTTCAGATTTTTGACTTATATGTAGGTCCTATAGAATTTGTATCAAAAGATGCCACTTGGGCAACTTTCAGAATACCATCAGGTATAAGCACTATAGGAACATCGGCATATGCCCCATACATAAGAAATATAAATGGAGGACCAGACTTCGGACTGAGGGCTGAATTTACATTTAATACTTCACCGTCCAATTCATGGGGAGCAATCACCACAACGAATTGGAAAGATTTTGAATATCCAAAAGTTTATGTGAAAACAGGGACAATAGGAACTAACACAGTTGTAGACTTGAAATATCTTTTGTGGGGAGATGTGAATCGTTCACATTCATCACAAGTTGTTGTTAGTAATAATGGAGTATCATCTGTTGTAAGTAGAGCATCAAATAGTTTGAAGTCTAACACTGCGTTTAGAACCATGTCTACTGAGTCATTTATCAATACTCCAAATAATGTTCCATCAGTAGATGTCAACCTATCTAATTTGACTGTGACATCTAACAACATCGAAATCCCAGTAAATGTAACAACAAATGGTAATCCTATCACAGGATTACAGTTTGAATTTGATTATGACCCAACAAAGATAAAGTTTGAGGAGTTGTCGCCAAATCTACCAAATACATGGTACATATTTGTCAATTCTGTTGACGGTAAAGTCAAATTCGGTGGTATAGATCAAGGTGAAAAAACCCCAATAATTGGAAATACGATTCCGTTCAAGTTGAAATTTTCAACCATCGGGAATGGAGTCGATATTCTGACTTCTATCAAAGTATCCTCAACTATGGACGCAAGTACAGTTAAGGGTTCTCAGTTAGGGATAAAATTAAACACAACCCAAATAAAATTAACGGGATATAATAATTTCTAAAATGAAAAAAATAATAGCAATACTAAGTTTCTCAGTTCTCTTGTTACAAGGATGTTTCAACCCTTATTACGAGGAGATGCCTGAAATCAATTTAGGAGTTGAGTCAACAACTACAAACATCAAATCTGTTTTTCAGAGTGAAAACGTAGTGATAATAGAGTTTGAAACCACCATTGGTGCGAAATACTCTGTTCAAATAGTCGCGTTTGGTCAAGAAATCCCCGCAAAGAAGGAGGGATTCACGGCTACTAACACAACCACACAAAGAGTATACGATTTGACTGAATTTCCCAAAGGATATTATGACTTGGTCTTTTTGGATGTTTCAGGAAAAGAAATAAAATACCCAATAATAATAAAATAAACCAACTAAACTAAAATAAATTATGAGTGAAGAAACAGAAGACCACAATGATGGAACATGGACAGGGTTAAAGAAAACAATCATCGGATTGTTGACTACTGCAGTCTTAGGAGCTGGTGGTGTTATGACAAGTAAATTCATCGGTGGAGATGAAGAAGCTGCGGCAACACCTGTCCAACAACAAACACCAATTATCATCAACAATAACAACCAACAGCAACAATCTGGTGGTAAAGAAACTGTGATTATCAGAGAAAAATCAAGTCAACCAGCATCACAACCTGCATCGACAGATAAACCTAAGAAAAAAGAAGGAGACGAGTTCAAAGAAACCTCTCCAAAATGGTAATATGGAACAATTTTTAAGTTTTATGGTATTTCTGTCATTGTTGATGGTTGCCATGTTTGTATTTTATTCACCATCATTATATATGTTAATCTTCTTCGGAGGTGTGACTTACTTGATGTTGAGAGGTAAGAAGAAGGGTTGGGCTTGGCCAAAGAGACCTTAATAAACATATAATACAATTGAGGTTTAATATGAAAAAATTTATATTATCGTCGATATTTGCACTAATAGTACAAATATCGGCGTTTTCTCAAACTGTGGGAAGCACAAAGACTGAGCAATACAAGGCTTCATTCGAAACCGCAATTGACATAAGTCAATTTATGGATTATGAAGGAAAACAGATTCCAATTCAAATCCTAAAGGCAGGTATTTCAGATGAAATGTATGAGATGTATCCTGAACTCAAAGAAAAAAGAGTTGGATTAGGTGTTGCGAACATTTCAATGGAATATCTTGAGAATCTAAACAGATTCAAATTTACTGAAGATAAGACGGAAATTAAAAACCGAATGGTGAAACAATTTCAAGCATCTCAGGCGGGAATTTCTGAAAATCAATTAGATGGATTTGGTAAAATCAATTTGGCAGAATATTTTGTAACTATTGAATGTTATGATTACTCCATCTCAGAAGATGAAACTGTAAACCTGAAAGATGGTGTGAAAAATATGATGGTTACCCGTATTGGTCTACAAGTTAGATTTACAAATGCTGAAACAGGTGTCGTATTTGGAGCATCAGGACTTGGAGAGGCGGTTACCACAAGAGAATTGACTCTTTTATCAGACGCAACTGTCGATCCAGTAAAATTTAATCAATCTACAATATCTATCGCAACAAAAAAGGCACTTGACATTGCTTGTGCCAGAATCTTAGATAGAATGATTAAAAAAGGTATATTCACAGAATAAAATATTTGGAAACCGATGAAAATTGAAAAGTTTGAAAATATTTTTAATGTTATTATTCATGGTATTAGCATACCACGAGTCACAGGGGCAAGTTGTTACACAAACATACATTGACCCCTGTGATTCAAAAACTTATGTGGTATCCATACCCATACAATCTAACAATGGTGTATTAGTTATCGTCAGAAACAAATCCAAGATATTCAATTATCAACAATTTACTTCGGGGGAAGTTACCATTTGGATTAACGGAATTTTTTCAACTCCATGTCCCGCAAATGCGGTGGTAACCCAAACTGTCACCCAAACTGTATCACAAGCGGCGGCAAATGCGGCGTCGTCAGCAGCCTCATCTGCAGCATCTTCCGCGGCATCTTCATCAGCCTCCTCAACTGCTGCGTCTTCCGCAAGTAGTTCCACTCCTACATCCTCATCATCTAGTTCGTCTAGTTCATCATCACAATCTTCTTCAAGTGAATCCTCATCGTCTTCGAGTAGCGGTGAATCAAGTTCAAGTGAGTCAGGATCGAGTGAATCAAGTTCGAGTGAGGGTGGGTCTGAAGAAGGTGGTTCAGATGGTGGAGACTCGGGTGAAAGTGATGAAGAAAGTTCAGACGGAAAAGGTAAAGAAGAAAAAAAGAAAGTTGGTCCCGTAAATCCAATGTTGGTTTCCTCAGACTTGACAACCGCACAGGGACCCGATTTGAAATACAGCGCCATCGCCTCCTTTGGTGTTAGTCAATCGTCATTAGCAGGGAATGAAACTTGGGGTGCAAACGCCATGATTTGGAGTACATTAGACCAATTTGCTTTGGGTGGGGGATATACAAAAATGAATTTCCAACAAGGTAAATTAAGTCAAATCCACTCTTACTCATTCACCGCGGCTTACTTAGATGGAACTTATATGGGATTACTTGGGTACACGAATATTAAACCAAGTGAAAAATATGGTACATACGGATATAACGTTGGTTTAATAACTTTATTGTTGAAAGATACTGAAGTTAATACTGAAACAAGAACAATTAAAAGAGCATTTAACGTATCTCTTGCGACCTCAGCGGTTGTATTTTGGACAAAACCTTATGTTGTAAATCCAAAGCTCACATTATCTCCCCAAGTATTCTTAATGAACTCACCAATTTCATATAACCCCAAAACAGGTGAGTCAACGGTGAATAGACAATTTTCTTTCTTAGTCGGTTCCTCATTTGATTATAAAATAAGTAAACGATTCGGATTAAGCCTAAACTACAGAGCATTGGGTAACTCAAGTTCTCCAATTCTTAGCAATTTCTTGATTGGTTCAAGATTAATGTTATAACAATATGAAAAAGATATTTGACATCAGACACATAGTAATACTCATAATGGTGGGTGTAATAATCTTCTTACAATTTTTCGTTCCTCCACAAATTGAAATAGAAGAAAAATTGGTTTATGATACAATCCCTCAGGAAGTTATTTATGAGGTCGAAGTTGAGGTTCCATACGAAGTTGAAGTGGAAAAAATCGTTGAGGTTCCATCCCCAACACCACTTGTTGACACTGCATTCATCTTAAAAAATTTTTTTATAAAAAATTTCGTTCAAGATACAATAATGTTGAGTAATAATCAGGGGGTTATATATTTGTTTGACACCATTTCACAAAATAACGTTGTTTCAAGAAAGTTTACAACAAATGTAAAACCTAAGATTGTTAGGGAACCAGCACCTGAACCACCAAAAGTTAGAAACCAAGTTTATGTGGGATTGAACGGAGCCTTAAGTCATCAAGATTGGGTCAACTCACTCGGGACAAGTATATTATTGAAAACAAAAGATGACAAGATATTCCAATTGGGTGGTGGTGTTGCAAATAGAACCTTTGATGGTGTTACTGGTAAATTTACCCCATATGTAACAGGAGGTGTTTATTGGAAATTAAAATTTAATAGAGAGTAAGAGTATTTATAGGAAATATCAAACCAATGGATTTAAGAGAACTAATCAAAGAAACATTAGAAGAACATTTGAACAAATCTTTAATTATTAAAGAATCAGTTGAACTTTCTGAGGCATTGAAATACCATGTTGATAATGAATTGACTTTAACAAATAACATTTTCAGAGCTTATTCTGAAAGTTATTTCGATTTGGTAAATGAAGTGAGAAGATTGTGGGAAGCGGGTAAGATTAAATTGAATGAGGAGGATACTTTGATGGTTGAATCAGACTTGGGTAAAAAAGTAATGATTAAGGGTCAATTAATCTATCTTGATGCGCCATTTGTAACTGAAGAAGAAGATGAGGAAGACGTTTTGGAAGAAGCAAAACATAGAGGTAAAAATGTTAAGTTGAACAAACCATTCAGAACTTCAGGAGGACCAAAGAAATTTGCGGTTTATGTCAAATCTCCGAGTGGTGGTATTAAAAAAGTATCTTTTGGAGACCCTAACTTGAGAGTTAGAAATAAAAATAAGGGTGCTGCGAAATCATTCAGAGCACGACATAAATGTGACCAAAAGAAAGACAGAACTACCGCAGGATACTGGAGTTGTAACGTAGGTCGTTACGCAAAACAGCTCGGATTATCATCTTCAAATTCTTGGTAATGGATTTCCCTTTTGAACAAATAGAAGTAGATAATAAAAAAATTAGGACGTTTAGTCCTGATGTAGAGGAAGAAGAATTAAAGTGGCACCAAGACTTAAGTGATCGTAATGTAACCATTATTGAAGATGGTGGATGGTCATTTCAAATGGAAAATGAATTGCCGGTCAAATTGTCTAAGTCCAGTCATATTCACATCCCTAAATTTGTTTGGCACAGAGTCATAAAAGGATCGGACCAATTGGTGGTCGAAATTGAAGAATTATAAGGTATGGAACCATCAAGTCCGTTATGGAACAAAATCAATAGATTTTTAGAAACACATACATTCAATTTGGAATGGACTCCTCCCGGTGCCGATGAATCTTTCAAATTCCACACAAACTTCAAAATGGAATTAACAGGGACAAAAATTTATAGACAAGTCAATGACAAAGAATATATTGAATATAGACTTTATATTCTTCCATCAGGAGGAGGGTCAGATATATATTTTTCATCAATTAAAGATTTGGCGGGAGAGAGAACATTAACCGCCGAACGTGGATCTTATTATATGGTAGTTCGTAAAACCAATGATTTATTATCTGATGTTTTAATTTACTTCGGGATAGAAAATCCATTAGTTTGTACCGAAGTTGTTAATCTTGTAGATTAAAGTATTGTTACCCTATTTTTTTCAAAATATTTTTCACCACATCTATCAAAGCTTGTTTCCCAACCAAAACTAAACCAGTTGCAAGTAATCTTTCGGCGATTAATATTGATGCAGTTTCAATGTCTTCCGTTTGACTTAATACAGATTGAACATCTGTAATAATAGGAATTAAGAAACTGTAGGCAATCGCCTCCAAAAATGTTCCAACTCCTGTGTTAGCAGACGATAAAAAGTTTGTAAATGCGTCTCTTAATTGTGTTCCTTTTCGAAGGCCGTCCTGAAAAATATCTTCCAAACCATTTTCCTTAATTAAGGACATAATTTTCACAAATGGTCTTTTGGTCTCGAAAAATAATGCAAAAATAATTCCCACTAATACCAACATTCTTTGGTCTTCATTCAAAGCTAAATGTTGAGTTCTCAAATATTGGTCAAGAGGAAGAACCAAACCTCCAACTGATGTACCCCAAGTCAGCAACATTCTTAGGTTTATACCATAAGATTTGAAGACTTTATTTAACATTTGTTTTGTGAAGGCATACATGTTTTTCATGTATAATCCAAGTTGGGATTTTTCTTCTTCTTGAAGAAGTACTCTTAGTTGAGATTCTGTAATTAAAAATTCCATATGAATATAAATATATTGTATATATTTATTGTTATGAAAGGATTATTAAATGCGGAATTAAAAGTTGGAGATAAAGTTATGTGCTATCACATGGATGGAGAAATTGGTGTGCCTCCTGGAACGATTGGTGAAGTTACCGGCGTAACCACTGACCCCTTTGAACCTAATGGAGATGAAAAGATAATTAGTGTTAAATGGGAAAATGGGACTAATTTAGCACTAATTAGTTCTACTGATTCGTGGAAAAAACTTATGTCTTAAGAATAAAGTGGGAGAGATTAATTTTCTCTCCCGTAGTCATCCTCTTTAATTTCTTTCATATTTACGAGAAAGTGTTAAATGATTCAATCTTCAAGAAAGTTTGTCCACTTGAATTATCGAGAATTTTTTCCATTTCTGAAACTGCCATTTCTTTTTCAGCATATTTTTTACTAAACAAAATCCCTCGAAAATATCCATACCCATCATAGTATCCATTATCGTAAGGATTAAAAATTACAAATACTTCTTTAACTTTTTTCATTTTTTTAACCAATAATCTCCTTTAATATAATTTTCAATAGTTTTTTGTGGGAGTTTGGCTTTGAATATTGCATTCAATTTTCCTTTTGAATTATAATGGAATACCCAAGGCCAACCACATTTGTAATTTGCTTTTGAATTTTCCATATCTTATTTAATTTTCTAAATGGAAAAATTCTTCAATACTTTTGTTCATCGGACAATTTAATTTTTCTATCTCATTTGATAAACTACGTAGAAATTCTTCAGACCAATACCCCCAAGTTCTGTTTTTTGGTGGGTCATAATAAAAGAATCCGTCGATGTTTACAAATGAACCTACAACAATACCTGTTGATTTCAAACTTATTTCGTAAGTTTTATTTTTCACTTTTTCTGTAACTTGTAACATTTATTTGAAGTTTATAACAATTTTAGTCCCGTAATCATCTATTTTATATCCACTCCATCTATTATCAAGTGCAAAGTATTTTTTGAAGTTAAATATTATTATTTCTTTACCCTTGTAATAAGACACTAATGAATTGAGAGCGTAATCAATTGAATATCCACCTTCCAATTTATGTTCGAGGATAAGGTCTGTGATATCAGGTTCGACATCAGTACTAAGTAAGATAACAACTTGCATGACTCAATTTGATAAAGGAGCTTTGATGCTCGGGTGAGATTGATAATTTATTAATTCAAAACATTCTGGTCTATAGGACATGATTTTTTCAATGAAAGTTTTTTCACCTAAGTGTTCTTTTACTTTTTCATGTTGATACCAATTCCTTTCGGTAATTTCTACTTTTGGTAATTCGTATGGTTCTCTACTGATTTGTTCTTTAGCTTGGTCAATATGATTTTTGTATAAATGCACATCACCCAAATTACCAATCAATTCATCAGGTACCATATTCACTTCCTTTGCAAGGATTTCTAACAACAATCCATAAGAGGCAATGTTAAATGGTAATCCTAAGAATGTATCTACTGAACGTTGATTCCACATTAGGGAGATTGCTCTCTTTGGTGCATAATCCAATGGATCGAGGTTTTTCGCATAACCCATCTTCTCGTATGCTTCAACTTGCTCTTCAATACTTAACTCTCTTGTATAAACTTGAAATCCATAATGACAAGGAGGAAGTACCATTTGGTGAAGTTCACCAACGTTCCAAGCACTGACCATCAATCTTCTACTATCGGGATCATCTTTCAAATCCTCAATCAAATTTTTGATTTGGTCAATTTTGATACCATGATGTGTTGGTTGACCTGGAGTAACATAATGGTTCTTTTTAGTTTGGTTAGTCCAATTTCTCCATTGTTTTCCATAGATAGGACCCAACTCACCCCACCACTCAGCTAGTTTTTCATCTGTCTTGATACCCTTGATGAATTCTTCTTTTGTTATCTCGGGGCAGTTTACACACTCTTGACGAAACTTTGTAATATAGTTCTTATATGCATCACCATCCCAAATATGACAATCATAATCCAATAAGAATTTGATATTGGTATCCCCACGTAGAAACCATAAGAGTTCCGTCACCATAGTTTTCCACGCCATTTTCTTTGTGGTAAGTAAAGGAAATCCCTCACTCATTTTATGGCGGATTTGTCTACCAAAAACGGAAAGGGTTCCAGTTCCTGTTCTATCCTTTTTTTCTACTCCATTCTCTAAAATGTCTCCGAGTAGTTGTTGATATTGTCTTTCTATGTTATTCATTATTGAAATCACTAAATTTTAATCCCCACATTAAAGAAACCATTCCCATTTCTCTTTCACATAGGGTTTTATTCCAACGAAATACTCGTTTCATATAATCCATACCCCACTTTTTCCATTGTTCATTTTGTTCCATGGTCATTGTCCATTGGGTATACCAATCATCTTTCCTATCCTTTACATCATCGTAGGTTACTTGGTGTCCTGCGATTTCAAACATTTTGTTGATTACATCTACCACAAATTGTTCTTGTTTCTGTTTTATAGTCAATCGCTTTGTCATAATTTTATAGTTTACCAAATTGTTGGTGATTTTGTTGAATATAACTGGAAATGGAAAACCCTTTCCAAATCTCTTTTAGAATAAAACTAATCTTTTGAATCATCTTTTTCATCTTCATCTTCATCGAATAAATCATATCCTTTATAATCAGGATGATTTTTATGCATGTAATCTATACCTCTTACCCACAGAATAGAAATAACAATGGGTGTTAGAAGTACAAAGAAAATTGATATTAATATTTCAACTGATATAGTCATATACTTCTTTGTTTTCGTTAGATAATAAATCGTTATACTGTTTTACAAGTCGGTTGACATCACCCCAAATAATACTTGCATTTGGGTCAAGTTCCTTGATTTGTTCTGCCAACTCCTTTTGTCTTCCTTGAGAAAAATATTCTCCTTCTATTGCATTTGCCAGATTATGAAGATGTTCAGGAGCGCTTATTGAAATTCTCAAATCATAATCCGCCCACTTTGTTTTATAATCATTCATCATAATCCCTTTGGTAAGTTTCACTTTCAAATTATGTAAAGTTAGGTTACGAACTCTGATAATAGAATTATCTGACCCAAACAAGTGCAAGAAACGAAGAAACCATCTTGGGCAACCTTTAGGTTTCGCTTCGTAATCCATTGCTAGTACCAAAGGGTACATTGCTTTGAATACAGTTCCGAGTTCTCTGTAAGGTACAGAACCCAAATATTTATATTTCTCGTAAAAATTTTCTGGAAAAAAAACCGCACGAATATCGTCCCAAGTAATATCCCTGGTATAAACCATTCCTTTTTTTCTACCTCTCCAAAATAGAAGGCTTTGTAGAAAATCCAAAGCTTTCTCATCAAAAGGTCTGTTGTCCTTGAATGGACCGAATTTACTAGTTGTCTTCATCTTGTTTAGGTAGTTTATTTTGTAATTTACTTATTTTTTTACCAAAAAGTTTGAATATTTTATATCTGATGTTTTCTACATGTCTCATCGCAATCCATTTTCCAATAACACTACCACCAACGTAAAATGGAATTACCCACCAATCACCTTCAAACAGAAGGTCCAATGACCAATAAACTGTTGCTAAGGAGACTAAGTTAATGTAAACAGAATTATATAACAATAGGGTCAACTTGTTCTCGTACGTATATTTTATTTCCAACACCTTAAAGATATTGAACATAATTTGAAACGCCAAAACCAAAAGATAATATTTCATAATTTATTTTGGTTCTTCCATTCTTCGATGATGTAGTTTATGTTGTCGGATAGATAATCTTGTTTTGATAACCATTCAATAAATTCTTTAGTCCCCAAATCATAAGATTGTTCCATACATTTTTCAACTGAATTCCTATCAAAAAATCCAGTGTGTACAATGTGATTATTCAATATTTTTTCTAAACTCGGTTTCATGATTCTTTCTGCCAAAACGGTTTACTGTACTCCGGTTTTATTAATTTCCAAATAAATGGTGAAACATCTTTTCCATTCAACATACTGAATAATATTGATGGATGGTCATATCCTTTTGCATTCTCAGCAAAATCTTTTTGTTCCAAATTCTTTGATTTCAGTTCATTGAATATCTCAGTGTAATCTTTGAGGATATTTTCATATCTGGCAACCAAATCTTTTACGGTGTTTTTAACCCAAGAATCAAATTCATCAGGTACTCTATCCAACAACACATTCAAATCCTTATTGTCTTTCAAATATTCCCAAATATCTACATTTGAAAACTCAGTCAATAATCTGTGAAGATAAACGTAATCTTCACCCTTTATCTTCATTCTAAGACCACTTCTGAATTTAATAACATAACCCTCCCTTTCTTTGGAGATAGTGGATTTAAGACTCTTGTAGTCTTGAATTCCATCGTATTTTTTGACTACGGGGATATTAGTTTCTTTATTTATCAATAATAACGAATCATGTTCAAGTTCTTTACCGTTGGCATTACTAATCATTGATAGTACCACCAAAGATTCGTCACTACCGTAATCACATACGATTCTATTCTGAGGGTAAATTATTTCGACTAAAGTAGTGTATCCTTTTGGGATAGGTTCCACATTATACTTTTCGTCTAATATTTGTTTTGCCTTAATTGATTGTTCTGAAGTAAATGACCCCTTACTAGCGATAATCCATTTGCCTTGATACCAAAACAAAATACCCAAAGACCCATCAAGTTTTTCATATACTTCAAAATCTTCGTTGGGTATTTCGGTAGGAGAATGTTCCTCTAAATTGAAAAACTTGTCGAATGACTTCGCGATTACATTCCCTTGATTATCTAAAATTAATCCTCTACAACTTTTGGTAATATTGTCCCACAATTTTTCGTATTGGGTTTTTCTGGTGTAGTTGTATATAGATAAAGAAAGGGTTGGATGGTCATTTTTGACCACCAAACCCTTTTCAATGTAATCATTCAATATGTTTAAGTCGAAGTTCATTTTTTTTCAGTACCCCTAAAGATACGAAAAAAAAGTAGATAAAACACAAGTGAAATTAAAATTCCCCCCAAAATTGTCGAGATTGTCGAAACAAAAAAATTTGTAGATTCCGTCAATGGTATGAGAGAAAAAACTAAAAAGATTCCCAACAAAAGTGGTGGCAAAAATCTTTTGATTAAAATTACAATTTTTTTCGTCATAATTTAATTTTGGATTAGCATGTTTGTGTTAGAGACTGGAAATCTACCTACAGGTACTCTTATCTCTCCTTCTTCACTTGCTTGTTTAACCATAACTTCGTAGTAGGTGTCCAAAACTTTTACGGTTGGAACGTCTTGGAAAGTATAAAGAATTTTTGAATGATGTTCTCCTTCGTAAACTACGACGGATTTGGTTTTTGTGTTGAAAATTAGTGTTTGTAGTGCCATATTTTTTTATTTTAGTAATATTGTTTTTGTATAACTATTCCGTAAGCAAAATTATAAAAAGAAACATTAAGACCAAAGGCTGGAGTGTTTACTCCTGATTCCAAGAAGTAATATTGATCATACCAAATAGATATACAGGGAATTATCCAATATTTTCCCGGAACTTTTCTAAGTTTACTGTGATTTACTTTCCAGTACATTTTTTTGTTTTTTACAATAATAAGAAAAAATTACTCGGAAACCAAAAATACTGGATTTTGTTCTCCAGCGTAAAGACCGATGATATTGTAATCATAAAACTCTTCGGCCTCTGAGTGTGTCATTAAATCTCTTTCACATAAAATGTTAAGGATTTTGTTTTTGGAATAAAGGATACGAGGCCCGTTTCCGAACTCCTCAACAATCCCAATGATTGCCTCGTCAAGTCCATCAAGGATGATGGCACCTTCAGCGTATTCGTGGATATCGTAGTCGTTGATTGTCATAGTAGTTAAAAAACAAGTGAGTCCATAAATTGAGGCGATAAATAAATTACCAAGATACTATCGGATGAAAATACAGAACTCACTTGTGTAATACAATAATAAATTTTATGTGAGATAATGTCAAATGAAAAAACGAAGAAATAAAAGTATTTATAAGTAAAACTATTAGTTATGAGAGGATACTTCGGATTAGGTCAATTATCTGCAACAGAGAAACAAAATATTTTAGACCAACACAAAAGTTTATACAATGGATACCAAACTATGCAACCACAGGTTTCCAATACCCAACCCTTACATGTTTACGATTTTGCCGGAGATAAAGACGGAATGGTTGTAAACAACAAAGGTGAAGTGAAGAAATATACAAATATGGGAATTAACGAACAAGTTGAAAAAACAGAAGTTTGTGACGAGTGTGGAGCAATGAGAATGAGTGAAGGTATATGTGAACAATGTGGTAGTGGAAAAATGGAAGAAGCCACTGGTAAATTAGACGACATTTATGATGAATCAGACCTTAATCCATCTGCGGGATTTGATTACATCGAAGGACCGTCTAATAGTGTTGATACATTTGAGAAAATGCACAAAAATCTATACAAAGAAGACGAATACGAAGATCCTGATAATGAAGATGATGGATTCGAAGATTTAGAGGTTGGAGACCAATTGGATGAAGATATTACAGATGATATGCCTTACGAAAAAGGTTCAAGAGGTATGAAAGCATCAAGAGCAAGAGCATCATTTATCCCAACTCCAAAAGAAAATGAAATTTTGAGTAATTTATTTGGCCAATATGGTGAAGATATACCACCAATTGTAATCAGATATTTGAGAAAATTACCAAGAAAAACATTATTGAATCGTTTAGTGAGAGTAGGTCTTATCGACAAAGATTTGTTGAAGGGTACAGAAACTATCGATGAACAAGGTTATACAGGTGGAGGAAATGCTCCTGATATGGATTTAAGTAATATCGATCCAGCATACAACTTTATTTCCGATGGGCCAATGGCAGGTGGAGATGTATATCCTACAGAAGGGGAAATGGAAGAACAAATGTCACCTGAGGATATGATGAGATATAAAAGAAGAGGAATTACTTATCCGAATTTGTTAACTTTCATTGAATATGAAAAAGACCAATTCGATGCTTGCAAAGACTTCGGTGATGAATTTGAATATGCCGACAATGTTATTACTACCGCATTAGATACTTTTTTTATTGAAACTGAACAAGAATTACATTCTGATTTCTATTATGAAATTCATGATTTGTGTAAGGACTGGTTCGGTGAAGATTTAATCGTAGAGTATATGGAAGAATGTGGAAGTCAAGAAGAGGAAGAAGAAGAGGATTTCATGTTCATGGAGTCGGCATTCGCGGATGAAATTGATGAAGTCGATGTATCAGGTTCTCAAGGAATTTATGGTGAAATGGATCCTCCATATGACTTTGACTCTGAAGGACCGGGTAAAGCAGGACCATATCAGAGAACAAGTTATAATGAAGAAGAAATAGATGAGATGGAAGTTGAAGATGAAGAAGAATTCGAAATAGATGAAGATTTACAAGAATCTTTCCACAATCAGAAAAACAAAATTACTGAAATGATGAGTAGAATGAAGATTATAAAATAAAATTCCCCTCCTATGATAGTCTCGTAGGACCGACTCAAATGAGTTTCAACCCCATAGTAATATGGGGTTTTTTTATTTTATTATAACAAAAATATAACTTTTCATATGTTTTCTAATATTTGTTATTAAATTGTTGCCATATGGAAATAAAGGAAATCGTCTCTTACTACTTTAACGGTGAGAAAAATCTATTGGAAGTTTCGTTCAGAACTATTGAGGACGAAGAAGATGTTGTGAGAATCGACACTATCAATTATGATGTAGTTGAAAGTTATGGATTCGATTTGATAACAGAATCTTTTGATTTTTTCGATGATGACCTTGAAGAAGATTCATATGAAGAAGAAAAAATTGAATTAGATGAAGATGAATTAATGTCTTTTCTAAACGAATATTATATCGTTAATACAGATTCAATACCTCAACCTGAATTTTATTAAGGGCCGACCCGAGTCAAATACAGTGTCATGACTTGTTTTTCTCCAAACTGATTGTTTGGCCAAATCCCTGTTGACTTTAATTGGAGAGTTTCTAATCCATCATCTTCGATAATAAATTTCATTGACCTGAGGGAACCATCTTTTGATAAGTAATCAAATTCAAGATTACCTGAATGAAAAGGGGTTGTATTAGATACTCGGTAAAAAATTTCTTTTGGGGACATCCCATATTCCCAAATATCTCGACCATTTTCCACTCGAATCCCCCCCATTCTTACTGTAGAATAATCAAAATGAATATAAAAATTATTTATAGTAATCTCGTTAAATGGATTACCAAAATTGTTATTTATACATGTACCATTATTGTATTTTTCAATTCTTGGATTGCTTTGGTCGACACTAGTAATATCCAATCTCGAAACAACGTATTTTCCACTCAACGTAACGTTCTTGATTTCGGTGACGTAGAATTGACAAGAGGTTAGAAATAAGAGGAGTATTAGTGTAATCTTTTTCATATTCCAAATGTAATAAAAAATTTTCTAATTAAACAAATATTTATTAGTATGATATTAGACGTTGACTTCCTTATAGATTTTTTTTCAAAGTATTCTCAAATCGGAGCTAAAGATGAAATGGGTGAACAAGATGACGCTGGGTCTGCTCCGGCATCTTCAGGAGGTGGTGGAGGAAAAGTTCCAAAATGGTCTGATTCATATACAATTACTAGAGGTAAAGCAAATCGGTTGGGGGCGTCGGGAGAAAAATGGGAAACAGGTCTTACGAGAGGAGCTGCCAATCAAATTTGGTAAATTACGTGTATTTATAATATAAATTAGTGAATTATGGTCCAACCAAAATATAGCCCTGAAGAAGCATTAGAGAGAGTAAAGTTGATGATGAAGTATGATTTATCAAAAACTTCTGTTGAAAACAAAATCTTAGTTTCAGAACAAACAACAACATTAACTCCTGACGATTTGAGTGAAGGTGGTAAATTTGTTAAGTTGGGAATGAAAGGGGATATTGTTGGTAAAATTCAAGAATTACTTATAAGTAAAGGATATAAAGATATTAGTAAAAGTGGTAAGGTAGATAATTCCTTCGGTGAAAGAACAAAAAAAATGGTTACGGCTTTTCAAGTGGCAAATGGTTTGGAAGATGATGGTGTGGTAGGGGGAGATACTTGGTCTAAGTTAAATGATGGTAGAGCGGTCCAATCAGGAACAAAAACTTCTTTAGCGTGTGTAAAAAAATTCTATCAAGTCCACGACTCATTTGTTCCTACACAAGATTTAGGAAATTCTTTTAGAGTACACATAATTCCATTTGAAAGTGAAATGGCTGATCAAGGTGTAACAGTATGGGATTTCAAATTTGAAAATGGTGTTGGTGAATGGAATCAATTGGATGAAGGTCAAATCACTGAAAGAGGGACATTCAATTGTTTGGATGACCAACATTTTCGGATGAATAAGGAAAATGGTTCAAATAAATTTACAAGTAAAAGAAGTGATGGTAGTCCAAAAATTAGTAGAAAGTCAAAAATTGATAACCCATCTTATAAATTAAAATTTGGTCCTACAGGAGAACCTGAGTCGAAAATTCAACAAACTCAAACTAACACATCTGACCCACTTTCATGTGTCAAAAATTATTTCCGAACAAAAACTTTTTATTATTACAAAAATGCCAAATACACTCAAGCTTCCGTATATGGAACTGGTGAGTTGGAAGTGACATTACCTTCAAACCTCACTTGGAAATTTCTTACTTGGAAGGATGGAAAAAAAACTTGGAAACAGTATACAGATGGGGATTTGTCTGACAACGGTGTATGGAGTTGTGACGGGGATTCAAATTTTACAATGAGAAGTGTTTTGGGAAACTTTAATTTCGATAGCAAAAACGCGGAAGAATTCTTCAAACAAATTCAATCTGGCGGTCAGCCAACACAAGCTCAACCTGTCGCTCAGCCAACACAAACTCAACCTGTTGCTCAACCAACACAAACTGGACCAGCCGCAGGTTACACTGACGCTAATCAACAATCCACACTTAGGAGACAAGATAGTATTTTGAGTGATATTCTAGACAACCAATCGGTTAATAAATCAGTTTGTAGAAAAAATATTACAGATTTTTACGATTCATTCAAACAAAAAAATAGTATCGTTGTTGACCCAGCAACAATCGCCAAGGCAAAAAGAATTGTTCAGGCTTGTAGAGACCAACATTATGGAAAATTCGGTGTGTTAGGTAAGGGTGGTGAAAGAATTGATAACATGCTAGATATTCTATCAGGTCGTAAAGAGGGAGGACCATTAACACAAGGATCCGATTCAATGTGGAGAATTAAGTAATTACACTTATGTTAGAAATTAAAGTAAAAAAAGCAATCTTAGAAACAAAAGAAAGAAAAGAAAAACTCTTGATTGAACAAAATTTAGTCAAGAAAAGAATTCTTATGATTTTTGAATCTGAAGAAAATATTAAAAATTTTGGTTCATTATCGAAATTAAAACAGGAGAAAATTGCGTTCAAACTTGTATCTGAAATGAATTATTTACAAGAAACAAATTTATTGAACGAACAACTTAAAGATTTCTTGGGTAAAATTTTCGGAGATGGATTTACAGGGATTTTCCAAACAATTATTGACCCGATAGTGAATTCATTGATGAAATCATTACAACTTGCGGATTATTTCAAAGAGTCATTAAAATCTATTTTATCTGCAGACCCAACAAAACTTGCCCAATCATTAAGAAGTTGTGACGAATTATCCAAGTTGATTGCAGACGCGTTATCAGATGTGATACACAAAAGAATTCTTCAACAAAGTGGCACTGACGCAATCGAATCCAAATTCTTGAATAGCGCTTTAGCGGATGCAGTACAAGACCAAAGTTTCTCTGAAAATGTACAAAGAAAGATTAGAGATGTAGTATGTGATTTATTTAATACAATGAGTGAAAAGGCTTCGAAAGTTTATGACAAATTGAAACCTGATGTGGATGGAGGATTATTCACACAATAGCCAAAATAAGTAAAATTATTTTGTGATAAACTGACGAACAAAAAGAAAAGGGGGTGTTCTAAGTCTAAAAAAAAAGAGGGGTTATTTACCCCTCTTTTTCGTTTTAACAATCTCGTCAATAATTCCATATTCGAGGGCTTGTTCACTATCCAACCACAAATCTCTACTAGCGTCCAACTTAACTTGTTCAGGGTCTTTTCCACAAAACTCACCAAGGAGACCAAATAGAATATCATTCAATTTTGCCCATTCTCTCATTGTGATTTCAGCGTCTTGAATGTTACCTACGGCACCACCAGAAGATTGGTGTAACATTGTTCTCGAAAATCTCAAAGAACTTCTTTTTCCTTTGGTTCCTGCTCCTAACAACACAGAACCCATAGAAGCTGCCATACCTGTATTCACCGTTCTGATATCACAAGCAATGTAGTTCATTACATCAACCATAGACAATCCTGACTTCACACTTCCACCTGGACTATCAATGTGCATAGTAATATCGGTCTTATCAACATTGTCCATAAACATCAATTGTGCTTGTACAATAGTCGACATTCTATCATCCACAGGACCAGCCACCCAAATAATTCTGTCTCTCATCAATCTTGAGAAGATGTCGATTTGAGTTGCCCTCATTTCTCTTTCTTCAAGAATATAAGGAGTCATTGATGATTGAATTTGACTTGAGAAATTGTGAAGGTCTAATGACCCTTTTCCCAAATGTTTCACGTAATAGTTTTGAAATTCTTGTCCGATGTTCATATCTGATTTATTTTTCACAAAGTTAATACAATTTTTATTTTATACAAAAGATTTTTGGAAATCTGTCCAAACATTTAATAACGCCACATCATCATACATTATTGGTGGTTCGTATGCCGGCTTCTTCATTGGCATCTTTGCCTCATCAGGAGTTTTGTTGTCCTTATCTCGATTACACTTTGAACAACAAGTAACCAAGTTTGTCCATTCATTCGAACCTCCTCTTGATTTGGGTATAACGTGGTCTAAGGTTAGATTCTTTTTCGACCCACAATAAACACACTCATATCCGTCCCTTTTATAAATGCGACTACGGTTGGGTTTGTTCAATCTTGTTCTATGCCTAATATATTTTAATAGTCGTATGATAACGGGTCGTATAAACGTCTTGTAACCTGTCACAATCGGATTTTCATCCGACCTTAACACTTCCGCCTTTCCTTTGGTAACCAATACAAATCCTCTCTGAACACTTGTTACGTTCAGAGGAGTGTAATCAGAATTCAAAACTAATACCGTACTCATTTATCAAATATTTCAACAAAAGTAATTTATTTTTTTTAGAAACGAAAGTTGTTGTGAATGAAAAATTTTATTACCTTTGTCATGTTGATTTGAAGAAAAACATAGTTAATATTTACGATACTTCGGGCCTGTAGCTCACTCGGTTAGAGCGGCACACTCATAATGTGAAGGTAGTAGGTTCGATTCCTACCAGGCCCACAGATATTTAATTATACGCTCCTAAAGCATTGCTGGCGATGCACATGACTTGTAATCATGATAACTTGGTTCGATTCCGAGTGGGAGCTCCAACGGTAATTACCACGCTATCCATAAGAACAGCGTCCCAGGGTAAGCCGTGTACCTCGATGTTAACCGTAAGAACAACACAGAGGTTGTATTGTGATATAAGTGAATAGCCCAAGGTATAAGCTAAAATCACACCCCTAACCTCTATTCAAATGACGATTTGATTATGTTAGGTTTAATTAGAGGAGTGGACAGCGGTTGTTGAGCGGTCTTGAAAACCGTCGGGTGTAAAAGCTTTGCAGGTTCGAATCCTGTCTCCTCTGCAATATAGTAACGATTCGAAAGAATGACGGAACGGACGCTAAGAATGAAATGGAAACTGAAGGATTATCCTTGGAAACAAACCGTACAGACGTTACAATCTTTTTCACAAATTAAATCATAATGGCACATCCAAACTTACATGCAAAATCATCCGCCAAAAAGTTTGGTGGAAAACCTGAGGACTACATTCATTTGCATGAATGGTTAGACGAAACCAAGTCATGGTTTGGTGATTCCCTACATAGAATGTTTAGACATCATAGTGAAGGAATATTTGAAATGGAAAAAAGGTTTGGTACCGAATTCAAAAACTCGGATGGTAAGACAGTTTATACCCGATATGTTGGTGAACAACATGTAAAGGAAGATTGTAACAACTACATTCCATCCGCAAAAGAATGGGTTAATAATGTTGCGACCAGTCAAAGACCACAATGGATGTTGAAGACAATTAAATTAGAATTCGAAGACTGATATTTATTTGTATGGCACAAAATATATTAACACCAGAAGAAAAAAAATATTTAGGTAAAGTTTCGAGATATCTCAGTTCATTGGGAATAAGCTATGGAGAAATTACATTTGAAATGGAACCAGACGACGATGAAATTTCATACGGGGAAAATTATTTTCCAACTCATTTTGAGAATAATTATACCGCAGAAATTCCAGACGGCCTTGTACCAATATTGAAAAAAATTATCAGTTATGTTGATGATGAAGGATTATACGATGAATTACCTAATGATGCTAACATCGTTTATCAAGGATTCGAAATAACGATTGATAGTGTTAAAAAAGAAATCTCCTTAACACACATGTATAGTTATCAAACTGAGGGAGGTTCAGAAGGTGTCGAATACGATGATATGATTGAAGAGTGGGAAGAAAAAGGAGTTTTCGATGATATCGAAATTCCTGAAGATAATTATTTGGTCTTGAAGTATAATGGAGGTGGTGATAGTGGATACATCGAATCGAATTTTGAGAGTGGTCAACCTGTACCACCCGAAATAGAAGAATGGTGTTATCAACAATTGGAAGAAAACTTCGGAGGTTGGGAAATAAATGAAGGATCTCAAGGAGAATTCCAATTTTACTTTGACAAAAAATATGTTATATTATCACACGCATACAACATTGAGGAGTCTATATCCAACACACTGTGGGAAGAAGAATTTTAGAATGATTTATTAAATTTATGGTGGAAACAACAATTATTAACGAAGATTTTAGAAACTGCGACATACCAACAGGATTAACAATAACCGACCCACCTTATAATCAAGAATATTCTTACAACGAATATAAAGACAAATTAAGCGAAGAGGATTATATCGAATTATTATCCAAAATCCCAACCCCTTGTGTCATCATTCATTACCCCGAAGAAACAATCAACTTGTTACCAAAGGCAATCAACGCCAAATGTGAACAGGTTGTTTGTTGGGTGTATAATTCCAACACAGGAAAACAAAGTCGATTGATATCATGGTGGGGTTGTAAACCTGACTTTAGGAAAGTCAGACAGGAATATAAAAATCTCAAAGACAAACGTATTCAAAAAAGAATTGCTGAAGGAAAGACTGGTGCAAAACTTTATGATTGGTGGGAAATCAACCAAGTCAAAAATGTTAGCAAGGAAAAGACCGAGCACCCTTGTCAAATTCCTGAGGAAGTAATCCGAAGAATTATTTTGACAACCGCACAACCAAATCAAACAATTATCGATGTATTCGGTGGAAGTGGAACAACAAGTAAGGTTGCTCAAGAGTTGGGATTCAACTCTATTAGTTATGAAATCGATGAGAAGTATTGTGAAATTATGAAACATCGGGTTGAAAGTATCTAAAACTTTCATTATATTTGTAGAATAATGTCGGAGTGATGGAATGGTATACATGGCAGACTTAAAATCTGCTGGGCGAAAGCTCGTGTGGGTTCGACTCCCATCTCTGATACCGGAGTACTTTTTTGTACTTTGCTATATTTATATATATAATGTATAAGTTATGGCAAGACCACAAAAAAAGTATCATTACATATATAAAACCACAAACCTTAAAAATGGAAAGTTTTATATAGGTATGCACTCAAGTGATAATCTGAATGATGGTTATTTAGGGAGTGGAATTAGATTAAGAAGGTCTATTAGGAAAAATGGTAAAGAAAATTTTAAGCTCGAAATTTTAGAATTTTTCCCAAATAGGCTTTCTTTGTCTTTAAGAGAAAAAGAATTAGTAAATGAAAATTTATTGAAAGACCCGATGTGTATGAATCTGAAACCTGGTGGATCTGGTGGATTTGTAAACGATAATCATAAATATAAATTTTCAGAAGCAGGAAAAAAGAATCTAATTAAAGGGTCACCAGAAGTTCAAAAACTTCTGATGAATGACGAATGGAATAAGTGGTTCTCGAATCGAATTAAATTGGGATTCCAAAAAAGTAATTTTGATCACGCAACATTCAGAAATAGGCTTCACACCGAGGAGACCAAAAGAAAAATGAGAGAAGTTCAAAAAGGAAAGGGTATCGGAAAATCTAACTCACAATTTGGTACAAAATGGATTACAAATGGTGATGAAAATAGAAAAATAAAAAAAGAAGATATTATTCCCGACGGTTGGAAACCAGGTAGAGTAACATAAATGTAGAGTATAACACTATCGTTCTTTGGAATAAAGGAGAAAATTATATGGATTTAGTATCATTTATTTTAGGAATGTCTATAGTTGTGGTCATTGCTGTGGCAGTGGTTGCGGTTATTGCTTTTGTTAGAGTGAATAAACAGAAGGAAGAAATTAAACAAATAAATCAGTTTCTCGCAAGAGAAATTGAAAATCAAATGAGAGATCGTGATAGAATTATTGACGATATTTATCGAACAATAGATTCACGACTTGATAAACTTGAAAGTAGATTGAACGCCGCAAGGCATAAAGATTAAATAAAAACTTTCAAAGACGATAGTGTTATTCACATATTATGTTCGGATTATTTAAGAAGAAAACAGAAAAAGAAAAACTACAGGAAACTTATGAGAAAATGATGGCAGATGCTTATAAATTATCTCATACAAACAGAACCGCATCTGACAAACTTCTGGCTGAAGCCGAAGAACTTGCTAAAAAAATATACGGTCAGTAATATTTGTCTCCGTAGCTCAGCTGGATAGAGCGCAAACCTTCTAAGTTTGGGGTCACACGTTCGAATCGTGTCGGGGATACAAAAAACATTTGACAAAATAAAAATATTTCATACATTAGAAGTAATTATCAATACAATGAGAACTACAGGTCAACATATTAACAGTAATAGTCAACAAGAGAAATGTTGGTATGAAGGTATTTGCCCTGTAGTTCGGATGTCATAGAAAGTAATTTTTTAATTTAGATAAATTAAATTTTTAGACCCCGAACTCTTAAAAAAAGTTTGGGGTTTTTTTATGACATGTTTTTGTTCTTTGAAATATTGTAGTATCTTTGTAAGACAAACAAGCTCCGTTCGTCTAATTGGTTAGGACACTCCCCTTTCACGGGAGAGCTTACGGGTTCGAGTCCCGTACGGAGTACAAACGGGTTTAGATTGAGGACGCTTAACCAGCAGAATCATGACGTAACCTAAGTGAAATTGATATAAACTGGCCGAGGTGGTTCTTGGAGAAGTGTTGATAAAGTAACTAAAAACATTGGTCAGGTGGCGAAATTGGTAGACGTGTAATGGGTGATTGATTAATCGGGCCGTGAGACATCACATTAAATATGTTGACCATCCCGAAGAACCGAATAAAATTGGTCTTTTCAATCATACAGGTTCGAATCCTGTCCTGACTACTTTAGAGGTATGGGAAATTCCCTGACACGAAGTACAAGTGATGTTTCGTACGACCTTATGGTTAACAGCCTCTAACCTAATATAGTCAGGTGGCGAAATTGGTAGACGCTACAACGTGCGATGGCAGGTGGAAACCCTTGAGGTAAACCCATAGGAGAAGAGACACACATACTCTTCGTACAGGTTCGAATCCTGTCCTGACTACGCAAAAAACAAATAAGATGGAGTTTCTTTACCCTTTCGAGGATGAGTTTTAGAAATCTAAATTTAGTCAGGTGGTGTAAATGGCAGCACACAGTAGTTAACTGAGGAGCGGGTTAGAAACCCGTCCTGACACATTATAAATGGTCAGATACCCAAGTGGCTTAAGGGGCTTGTCTGCAAAACAAGTATCCATCGGTTCGAATCCGATTCTGACCTCATTTAATTTTAGAATATGAAAATTGTAATTGTAAGCGGTTATTTTAATCCTGTTCATAAGGGACATATTGAATATTTCAATAAGTCCAAAGAACATGGTGATAAACTCTATGTTATCGTCAATAACGACAAACAGAGAGAGTTGAAAGGTAGTAAAGAGTTTCAGAGTGAAGATGAGAGAATGTTTATCGTCCAAAATTTGAAAATGGTTGATAGAGTTTTCCCCTCCATAGATACAGATAGAACTGTTTGTAAAACACTCGAAACGATTTATACTTTGGGGGATAGAGAGGATGAATACTTATTCGCCAATGGTGGAGACCAAACTAACAATAGCATCCCTGAGAGACACATATGTGATTGGTTAGGGATTAAGTTGATTGATGGACTTGGCGATAAAATCCAATCTTCGTCTTGGTTGTTGAAAAAATAAACACATGAAAACAGTATGGGTATTCGGTGATTCATTTTCTGTGGATTTCGAAAATAACCGAATTGGTAATTTCGAACTTTACAAGGATTTGAAAGGATATTTCCCAAAATCATGGGGGAAATTGGTTTCTGAAGAATTGGGATATGATTACAAAAATTTTGCTCAAGGAGGATGGGATAACTATTCAATACTCCAATCTTTTTGTGAAAATATTACAGAAATAAAACCGAATGATATTGTTTTTGTTGGATGGGCACCTGAACCAAGAATTCGAATAACTGATGAGAATGGTGAGTGGAGATCATTCAATGTGATGGAACAAATTGATTGGGGGGGGATTGATAGTGATTCTATTCTCAACTTGCTTCTAAATAGGGTTACGGGAGAACATCGTGATCCGAATAAAGGAATAGAGGAAGAACGTATGGCTTGGGAGAATATGATAAAATTTGTAATGAAAGATATGATTTTACATATTTGGAGGTGGAATCAAAATGGTTTATTTCAAAAGTATCAAACCATCAAAGAAGAAACAAATGGACGTATATCTGATGGACATTGGTCCGAAAATGGTCATAAATTTTATTGTAAAGATTTGATAAAAGAGTTAAATTTGATGAACAAATTTATTTAACTTTGTTGAATACAGGAGTAGCTCAGATGGAAGAGCACTGGTCTCCAAAACCAGTTGTCGGGAGTTCGATTCTCTCCTCCTGTGCTAAAGGTTGATTGGGGAAGGAATGTATGTTAACCTGATGATGGAGGTGGTACATTTGGAGTTTGGAATCATCGTAGTAACGCCAATCGTAAAAGGAGATGTCCACGGAACCATCTTCTCCTTTCCTTATTTTGGGAACGTCGCATAGCGGCAATTGCCGGAGACTGTAAATCTCCTCTCTTCGGAGTTCATAGGTTCGAGTCCTATCGTTCCCACAAGACAGACACACGCTTCCCACGGTGTTAAAGTACAAGGATAATGAAGAGAATAATACGTCTCCTAAGGTCTGTCTAAACTATCCTATGGTGTAACGGTAACACTACTGATTTTGGTTCAGTCGTTCGAGGTTCGAATCCTTGTAGGATAACAATAGAGAGTTGCCTGAGTGGTTAAAGGAGCAGATTGCTAATCTGTCATCTCGAAAGGGATGCATTGGTTCGAATCCAATACTCTCTGCTTTTTGTAAGGTGTTGAAATTGGCAGACAAGCCCTCCTGTCTCGGGGGTGGGGAATTAGAAATAGACAAATAATATGAGGGGGTAGACCACCAGCCGGCCGGCGATATGTTATTTGTTGAATCTCCTCGTGGTGGTTCGAATCCATCTCTTACAGCATAATGGAATATAGCTCAATTGGTTAGAGCATTCGTCTGATACGCGAAAGGTTGGTGGTTCGAGTCCACCTATTCCAACATGGAAATTCAAGTGAAAAAAAGAATTGGCAACAAGGCTAAATTCAATAAAATTGTAAAAGAATATAAGGACGCAAGTTCTTATGAAATTTGGGAGGGTGTTCGAGATAATTTTATCTTTGGATTCATTGCGGCAACTTTAGTTGTCTTCATTGCAACTGAAACTGATTTGGCGGTTTTAATAGGTTATTTGACTTATTATTTCTTTATGGGTAAAATTGTTAATAGACCTAAATATGTGACAGATTTGGGGAAATTGATTGTATTTCCAATACCGTCTGCTCTTGGGGCATTTACGGGATACAAACTTTCTTATATTTTTTTACAGATTATGAATTAAATATTCTGCAAAAAAATCTAAAATATTTGACGACCTCGAGAAACTTTCGTATATTTATAGTTCGTAAATTAAATTAAAAAACAAAAACACAAAAAAAATGAAAAAAAGTTTAGTAGTATTCGCAATCCTTTCTACCATGATTCTTGCATCTTGTGGAGGTAAAGCAGTTGAAACTGTTGCAACTGATTCAGTTGCAGTTGATTCAGTAGCGGTAGATTCAGTAGCGGTAGAAGTTGCTGACACAGTAGCAGTTGAAGAAGTTGAAGCCGTAGAGGTAAAGTAATCTCAACCTAACCCAAAAAAAAGACCCACCTTATGGTGGGTTTTTTTATAACAATTTTTTTATCCTTTTTATATTTTCTGTGATTTTTCGTTCTTTGATTCCTTTAATAAAATCAAAATCTGCAATATTCCCTTTTACATTTCCCGTTAAGAAATCAAAGTCAGCAATTCCGAATTCCGGTACGGTACCTTGACTATCCGAACTTGAAGTTGGAATGGTTGCAATGTCTGTACCTGATGTTGGTGATAAAGGTACTGTACCAACTAATACTCCCTCTTTATCTATATAATCCATCGGATCCAATGGTTTTCCGTCTTTTCTTATCGATAAGTGTAAGTGTTTTCCGGTACTTCTACCTTTACCTGGATCACCTTCTCCACCCCCACTAATTCCGATTACATCTCCTTTTTTAACTTCTTGTCCTACTTTCACGTTTATTTTTTGCATATGACAAAAACCTGTGGTATAACCATCTGAATGTTTAATCATTATAGTACCTCCACAAGGGTATTTGTCGGCATGAGTCGCAATTACAACCCCATCTGCAAGAGATTTAACAGGCTCATCAACGGCATCTAAATCAACCCCATCGTGATGACTTCCCCATCTTGGTCCAAAAGGGGAGGATACTCGAAGTTTATTCAAAGGAGGTGAGAATGTAGATGACTCACTTAGAATGATAGATTCCGATATAAGTTTTTCCGATTTTTCAATTTCTTCAAATAATCTTGATATGTTTTTTTCGATACTCATACTAAATAAATATCAGGACAAAAAAAAAGACCGAGTTATTCGGTCTTCTTTGTATAAACTAATCTTTTCGGTCCTGTGGTTGTTACAGTATTTGAAACTCCTACAGTTGACATGGAGTCCATAATACGTAAATCAGGTTTAATTGGATCTTCAACTTTTGTGACACCGTACTTTATGTATCGGTACCATATTCTTTCGTGGAAATAATATTGTAATGGTTTCCAAAGTAGTTCAAATAAACTGAATGAAATCCCAACCATTATTCCGAAAAAAAGCCACATCACCAAAAAACCAATAACACTACTTAAGACTCTATAGCTTATTGTTTTTAACAAATGTCTTTTTGGGGAAATTTTAATAAAATCTATCATATATTTTTAACTATTAGTAAAGTTATTTTTGTTTAATTCTTTTATGGTAATTTCATTATGTTTCCACATTTTCCATGTGTTGAAATCTTTCAAAGATTCAAGAGTTTTTTCATGGACTAAAACAAAACCTTCGGGAGCTACTCCACCGAATTTACGAACTTCACCTTCTTCTTCTAATATTTTTTGTAAATCAATCATTTGATAAGTATTTTATTATTTTATCTTTTATCCCACTTTGTTTAATACCTTCATCACTTTGAGGTGTCCATACAAAGTTTTCCAATCCCCAATCTCTGTCGTATGAACCGTAACTACTCGCTTCAACGTGGATGCCCATGTGAAGGTCATCAATGGCCACCCAATGTGTAACTTCGGGGTGTGATTTCAACCAATCTTTAATCTCAAAGTGTCTTTCTTGTTCTCGACCATCGGTCCTATTCCAATCAAAATCAGACGGAACACGACCTTCATTTAACCAATCTGTGTAATGAAACACTTCGGTGAATCCGATTGGTTTTTTGATGATACCTTTAGATGTGTAGTATTCTCCTAATTCCTCTAATGATGCGTACAATCTCCAATCAGAACTTACTACAATTTCGGCGCCTGTTTGTTCCAAGATTTTATTCAACACCTTGACTGCTTTGATATCAAAGTTATCAAAGCGATATTCAACTGGTAATTCATGATTAAATACCGGTTTGTTACCCAGTTTTTTTTGCTTTTTGAGGCGAGACCCCCAGTTATTACTTAAACAGATAACTCCATCGTTATCTAAAAATATAACTTTCATTTCCAAAATATTTGAATTCCAACAATTGTGAACGCAAGAATTAAACTTATGACCGTTTTGAGGTTTAAGTGTTCTTGAAAAAGAACTGAAGACAATATTGTGAATATTACAACTCCCAATGCAAACCCAACCAATCTGCTAGGCCAAATTTGACCCCCAAATCCTTGTACGTAAAGATTGACAGATTTAATGTAGAGGTAACTGATAGGGATTCCTGATAGTAAGAGTAACCAAAGGTATTTTTCTGACCAACCATATTTGATTGAACCTTGAAGTTGCATAAAAGACCCAATTTGTCCTAAAGTCATAAACAGGGTGGCGAGTAATATTTTGGCTATATCCATTTTGTAAATATAAATAAAAATTCCCTGATAACAGCATGAAGTCCAAGAATTTTTTGTTAACAACAACTTAGCCGTTTAATAATATTCATTTTGGGTATTAACGGAATGGTCATCCTAATTATTGTTGATAAAAATTATATATGATTAGGACACTAATTTTTTTACTCCTATTTCCATTGACCTTGTTTTCACAACAAAAGGAAATAACCATCAATGGGACAACAAAATCAAAAACTGAAGACATTTACTTTGCACACGTAACATTTCAAGATACTGATGGTAATAAGTTCACAACAATTTCTGATGAAAACGCCAAGTACAGTATAACTTTGAAAGAAGGAACTTATGAAGTAAAAGGAACATACATCGGATATAAAGATTTCGTAACCACTATTACTGTAACCACGGTTACAATCTTTGATATCCTTTTCGAACAAACTGATACAGAGTTAAATGAGGTACTTGTGAGAGGAACTGCTCAAAAAGTCACAGATATATCGGTTATGAAATCTATACGAAATAATATTGTCGTATCCGATGGATTATCAATAGAATTCATAAAGAAGACCCCCGATAGAAATTTGGGTGACGCATTGAAACGAGTAAGTGGTGTCACAATTCAGAATGACAAATTTGTTTTGGTTCGAGGACTTGCCGATAGATATAATTCGGCATTATTAAATCAGACACCTTTACCATCCACAGAGCCTGATAGACGGGCATTCTCATTTGATATTATCCCAACTTCTTTGATTGATAATATTATGGTCTCCAAATCATTTTCGGCAAACCAACCTGGTGATTGGAGTGGAGGATTGGTTCAAGTATCGACAAAGGAGGTGTCCGACAATTTTTTGGACGTAAGCTTGGGGACGGGAATCGGATCTGTCTCGACTTTCCAAGGCTTCAAACTGGTGGAATCGATCCCATTTCCGTCAACCTTTCCTTCCACTTACAAATACAGAATAAGTGGTAATGGAGACAAACGACTATTCACCAAACAAATAGGAAACCCAACTGAAAATGGGTTTCAATCCATACCAAACTTAAATGGAGGAGTTTCATTTGGTTATGTGAAAAACAAATTCAATTCATTATTCAGTTCAACAATTAGAAACTCATATACTCTCAACAACATTGAGAGAAAGGATTATCAATCTTCCACTGAATTGGCATATGACTATAACGATAGATTATACACCCAGAGATTCTCCACAAATGGATTATTAAACTTAACTTATTTGGGTAAAAACAAATATAGTTGGAAAACATTGGCAAACTTCCAAAAGGAAAGTTCATACCTAACAAGAGAAGGACAAAACTTTGACAACGTACAAGATGTGTTGAGTAATGCGTCAAACCATATCAATAACGTGGTAATCAACTCACAGGTTGATGGTAATATTGAAACTTTTGATTTCAATTTCGGATATAACTATATCTTCAGAGAACAACCTGATTATAGAATTAACCCAATCACCAAATCATTAGGTGTGAATGAACCATTTGCAACGGCATGGAGAGACACCTACAGATTTTGGAGCGTTATGGATGAAAATTCATTCAACGGAAACTTGAAAAAAGATTTGGGTAAATTTGAAGTTGGTGGAGGTTATCTGAAAAAGATTCGAGGATTTAATGCAAGAGTTTTCAGATATCAAACAACGGATTTATTGGATGAAATAACCAACAATACAGACAGATATACCGCTGACTTTGATTTGGGTAATCTTTATACGATGTATGAGAACGAAATCGGAAAATGGAAAATCAATACAGGTGTAAGAGGTGAATACAACTTGTTTGATGTGGAGACCGCAGATTTCAGTGGTCAAAAGGTGAATGTGGATAGAACATATTTGGATATTCTTCCATCATTGAACCTTTCTTATAACTTGGAGAAGACAAAATATAGATTCTCTTTGAGTAAGACCTTGGCAAGACCAGAGTTCAGAGAAGTTGCGAACTTCGCATATTATGACTTTGTTAGAAACGCACAAATATTAGGAAACTCCAACTTGAAAAAAACCGACATATACAATGTTGATTTGAAATACGAATTATATCCTTCAAACACAGAAAATATTTCTCTCTCATTTTTTGGTAAGAATTTCGTAAACCCAATCGAACAAGTTGTTGCCGATGGGTCAGTCCCATCCAACTTACTTTTAACTTATTCAAATCCTGAATCCGCTCTTGTATATGGTGTTGAAATGGAAGTTAGAAAAAGAATAAATGGATGGTTTGATTTTTACACAAACGCTTCAGTTATGAATTCTGAGGTTGATGTAAATGGTGTAAAAAGACAATTACAAGGACAATCAAACTATGTTGTTAATTCAGGTGTAAACATCAACAAGAAAAATAATACACTTAATCTAACCTACAATAGAATTGGAGAAAGGATTTCCGCTGTCGGATTTCAGGGTTATCCTGACATATTCGAAAATAGTAGAGATGTTTTGGATATTACTTTCTTACACAAACTTCCAAAGGGAGAATTGAAATTGGCAATATCAGACATTTTTGCACAACCATCAATAAACTATCAAAGAATTTCAAACCGTAATTTAATAAACACAAATAACGAAACAATAGTTTCATTAACCTTAAATCTAAATTTATGAAAAAACTATTAACAATTATGATTGCATTAGGTCTCTTCAGCTGTGATAGAGATTTAGGTGGAGGAGAAGGACCAGTGAATGTCCCAGCTACCACAACACTTACAGGAAACATAAACACGACAACAACTTTGACATCTGACAAAGTTTGGACACTTAAAGGATATGTTTATGTAACCGATGGAGCAAAACTTATTATCCAACCTGGAACTACCATAGTTTCTGATGTTGCCGAGAAGGGAGCGTTATGTATTGAAAGAGGTTCCCAAATTATTGCGGAAGGAACCCAATCCAAACCTATTGTATTTACGTCTGGGAGACCTGAGGGACAACGATCTCCTGGTGATTGGGGTGGTATAGTAATTTTAGGTAGAGCGAAGACAAACCGTTCTTCTGAACCTACAATCGAAGGTGGTATTGGAAGACCTTATGGTGGAACAAATGATTCTGATAATAGTGGTGTATTGAGATTCGTTAGAATTGAATATGCAGGAATCGCAGCGATGCCGAATTCTGAAATCAACGCACTTACTTTAGGTGGTGTAGGAAACGGAACAATTCTTGAAAACATTCAAACAATATATGCTAACGATGACGCATTCGAATTCTTTGGTGGAACCGTAAATGGTAAAAATCTTTACGCATTTGCAACCGCAGATGATGATTTCGACTTTGACTTTGGTTATACAGGGATGATTACAAACGGAGTGGCAAAAAGAGACCCTCAATTTGTCGATAGTGGTGACGCTGGAAATGGTGTGGAATGTGATAATGATGGAACAGGATCCGCAGCACAACCTTACACACACCCAAAACTTTTCAATATGATTTTGGTTGGACCAAATACATCTTCAGCATTGGCTAACCACAACTTAGGATTGAGATTTAGAAGAGCTACCCAATTCACAATGAAGAATAGCGTAGTTTGGGGATGGATGAAAGGTGGCTTAAGTTTGGAAAGTAATGAAACCGCACAGTTCGTAAAAGATGGTGTATCTGTCTTTGAAAACAATTCTGTTGGAACATTCAATCCAACTCTGAATTTCATTAGTAGAGCGACAACAATTCTAACAAGTGAACAACTTAAAACATTGGCATTATCAAAAAGTAATAAAGAAGTTGACGTGGTAATACCGGAATTAGACAAACCTATATGGGTCAATGGATGGACAAGATTTCCGTCAAAAGGAAACTAAAAAAAAAGGGAGTCAATGACTCCCTTTTTTATTTAATGGTGGAGGTGTGGGATACCGCCTCCCAGTCTTACCCGCCATATCAAAAATGGACTACACGTTTAGGCCAAGGTTTGTGATACCTTCCGAAATAGATGGTTCCTATTTTGACATCGTTACCAACAACTGTGTCGAGTTCACTTTTACTAAGGTAGTCCTCTGAACGTGACCTTTTGATACGCTTCGGGTGGTATCACACCTTGGAGGGCTTCTGTTCCTAGGTTATATGCCCATTCGACCTGACGTTGTATCTACTTCTTAAGCAGTTACAACAGATGCTTCTCTAGTTAAACCTAAAGCAGACATCTTAGCAAGAGTATTGCCGTTTACTTTCTTCACCGTAGATTCAAGTCATAGATGAATTCTGACTACGTGCCCATTGATTATACAAACGTTAATCAATTCTATTTCACCCCCATTGTTGTACAAATGTAAGTATAAATATTTCCGAATCCAACTAAATTGATATTTATTTGTAGTATGAATTATGAAACTTTCAGGTCATTAAGAAATTACGCTAAACACAAAATAACCAAAGATGAACTTTTAGCCTCTGATAAGCTATTCTCGTACATGAGAGAAGACAGAAGTACGCCTGGTCAGAGTGTTATTGATGTTGAATTTCGCAATCAACAAGATTTTTTAGAAATGTTGGGAATGCGGGATGATGATGTTTGGTTTTATCAAATGGTGAATGCACCTTATTCTGAGTATGAATTTTTGGATCACTATTCCGCAGTAGAAGATTTTATGGTGGGGTATGGGTTTTACTACACTTTGGACGAAGAAAATAAGGAGCTATTGTCTGAAATTTCCAACGCCATACTTCCTATGAAAGTCAACTTTGAAGATGACGAATACAGAAAGGAGTTATCTGAAAAATTAATGGAAAATTTCGGAAAAAAAATAAAATACGTTATTGAAGATTACGTAGACGAAAAAAATCATGCATTCAAGACATCACTTGCAAGAGAGATAAATAAAGAAATGGATGAGTATTTTGCTGAGTTGGGTATTGACGCATATAGTGAAGGTTTCAGAATTACGGTAGCAGACTTGATAGCGTTGTATATTGAAGAAGGTGAACTCCATATTTCTTTGAAAGAATTATTAGAAAGGATTTTTAGTAGAAAAGAAGCACCAGGCGGTTGGGAAGAAGATTATTATGCTTATGAAGACCCCAATGAGTTTGACTCTTTAGGCTTCAACAGAGTCGCAAACACAATTTTTACTGAAATTTTGGATACGATTCAAGAAGAGGGAGAAGAAGAGGGAGTTAGTTTCAAAGATTTCACTGATATGACTTCGAGAATTTTGAAAAAATTTAGACAAGAAGAATATTACTTTTTACCAAAAGACCCCAAAAAAGAAATAAGGTTCAAAATTGAAGGATTTAAGTTTCCTGAAATGAAAATAATAGTGACATTGTCGAAAGGATTAAAACAAAAGACAGTATCTTTAAGTGAACAAAATTTTTACAATTTATTATACCAACCTTCATTATTTAGTTTGGATGAAATCTAATTTATTTATATCTTTATAGAATGAAAGATATAACTTTGCTCAAAGAAGTTCTGAGCGTACCCACAAAAACTTACCAAGAACATCGTATGGTTGAATTTTTGGTTAATTGGTTAACCGAAAACAATATAGAACATTATGTCGATGACACAATGAATATCTATGCAACCAAACAAGGAACAACAGACCTTCCTGAAGATTTTTATTTTCCTTGTGTAATATCACATACAGATACAGTTCACCATATCGATACAATCAACGTAAAAGAAATGATGTTGAAAAATGCCCAAGGTGAATTGAAGCCAGCATTGAAAGCATTTAATGATAACGAGAGACCGACAGGCATTGGAGGAGACGACAAATGTGGTGTGTTTGCCTGTTTAACTTTACTTAAAGAATTACCATACCTTAAAGCGGCATTCTTCGTTTCAGAAGAAACTGGATGTCATGGCTCAAAAGCTGCCGATTCCAAATTTTTTGAAAATGTTGGATATGGTATTCAGTTCGATGCCCCCGAAAATTGGATGATTACTGAAAAATGTTTTGGACAGATGTTATTTGACAGAGGTACCGAGTTCTTCGAAAAAATTGATAAGGTTTTGACTGAAGGAATGATTAATGAACAAATGCAATATATGGTTCACCCATATACAGACGTTTATGCCTTGAGAAGTAAATTTGATTTTTCTTGTATTAATTTTTCTATTGGATATTATGATTATCATACGCCAGAAGAATATGTCGTTATTGAGGACGTATTCAATGGGATAGAAATGGGAAGAAAAATGATTGACGAGTTAGGGTATAAATTACATTTCAAAAAGTCGGTGCCAAGAGGACAATTTCATCCCTTTTGATTATGGAATTATTCAATATCATCGATCTTTCAGTATTCTACGAAAAAAGGTTTGACGGAGGTGGCACTACTTTTGGATTTAATGCCATTACCAAATCCGATATTATAAATAAAATTCAAGACCAAGGGGACGTATTGGAAATATGTTCAGGGCCTGGATTCATCGGTTACACTTTATTGAAATATAATAAAGCAAATAGATTAGTTTTGTCAGATATTAATCCCGAGGTTCGAGATAGTATAGAAACAACAAATCGATTTAATAATCTGAAAGTTGAGTTTATTCAGTCCGATTGTTTTGATTCAATGGAGGACTCCAATAAGTTTGACACTATCGTATCAAACCCCCCACATTTCAAAACTGAAAGACCTAATGGTTATAGAAGTAGTGAAGAAAAATTAATCTCTTTGGACTATGACATGCAATTTCATAAAAAGTTTTTCGAATCTGTACATAGATACCTAAACCCAAATGGGAAAATTGTATTAATTGAAAACTGCGATGGTGTAACCGAAGAAGATATTCGTGTGTTATCTAATCAACATTTTTCAGTTGAATCAGTCGATTATGATTCTTACGGGTGGGAAGGTAAATCAACTTTTTATACGATAATATTGAAGTTGATAGATTAAATAAAATCCTCTAACTTATCGATGTGTCTTTGTACTACCGGGTGGTCTTGAATATCAGTATATTCTCCACCCGATTTTTTTATTCTCTTAATGTCATTAATAATTTGTTGAATACCTCCACGAACCATGTTTGACATGGTTGGATATTGCTGAACGTATGGTGACAACGAAAATAATTTTTTTGCAATATCGATTGGAATCCCCAATTTGATTACCAGTTTTGCCACCATTTCTTTTGCGAATTTATCGGCATCCAACTCCATATTCCAGTATTGTTCGTAAAGAGCCTCGAAATCCTCTAAATCAAAATCCGTTAAAGGATTTAACATTTTCAAATCTCTAATCTGTTGCTCATGCCTGATTTCGTGAAATATGGTATATAAAAAGTCTCCTATGGTTTCCATACTGATTGGAGAACAAATAATAATTTGGTCTCTTGTCCTAACTCCTTTGAACCCTGCGGAACATGAATTCAAGAACTTTACATTGAGGTCATTTTCTTGAATATATCCCACAACAAAATTTTCAATTACATCAACTTTTGATTGTAAGTCTTTTGGGAATGAATTTTTGAATTTGTCTAATAGTCGGGAAAAATTACTCATGTCTATAAATATAAAAAAAAGGGGAATTATCCCCTTTTTAATTTACCGACCTTTCTTGACTACTTTGACTACTTCATCTTCGACTTTAATCACGTAGGTTTTTCCTACTATAATTTTGTCGGTCAGAACTTCTTCAGATAATAAGTCTTCAACTTTATCCTGAATCGCTCTCTTGAGTGGTCTTGCACCGTATACCTCATCATATCCGATTTTTGAGAGGTAATTCAAAAGTGATTCATCATAAGTAATCTTATACTTCATTTCGTCAAGACGCTTCATCAACTTCTTAAGTTCGATGTCGGTGATTTTCTTGATATCCTCTTGAGATAGAGAATTGAAAACAATGGTGTCATCGATACGGTTGATAAACTCAGGAGAAAAGAAATTCTTCATTTCTTTCATCAAGATTTCTTTCTTCGCCTCTTCGTTACCATAGGTACTTGATGAGAATCCAATACCAGTTCCGAAGTCTTGTAGTTTTTTAACTCCGAGATTTGATGTTAAGATAATTAGGGTATTCTTGAAGTTAATCTTTCTACCCAAACTATCCGTAACGTGACCATCGTCCAAGATTTGAAGTAATACGGTGAATACATCTTTGTGAGCTTTCTCAACCTCATCAAACAAGATAACAGAGTAAGGCTTGTTCTTAACTTTCTCAGTCAACAATCCACCTTCTTCGTATCCAACATAGCCTGGAGGTGCTCCAACCAATTTGGATACGGTATGTTTCTCTTGGTACTCAGACATATCCACACGGATTAGCGCGTCCTCACTTCCAAACATTTCCTTTGCAAGTTGTTTTGCTAAGTGAGTTTTACCAACACCTGTTGAACCCAAGAAAACGAATGAACCAATCGGACGATTTGGATCTTTGATACCTAGTCGGTTTCTCTTGATAGATTTTGCAACCTTGATAACCGCGGCATCCTGACCAATGACAGTTCCAACAATGTGTTTGTCCAAGTTCAACAACGCTTTGGTATCATCCGTAGACATTTTGTTAACAGGGATTTTAGTCATGTTTGAAACAACATCATAAACATCATCCATTCCGACCTTTTGTTTGTCTTTGGACATTTGTTCCTCGAATTTTTGTTTTTCTTGGTCCAATTTGTCCAACAACTTTTTCTCTTTGTCTCTGAGTTGTGCGGCTTGTTCGTAATTCTGTTTTTTAACTACATCCAACTTCTGTTGTTTAAGTTCTGCAGCTTTACGCTTCAACTCTTCGATAGCCTCAGGAACCTTAAGTTCGGTCTGCATTCTAGCACCAACTTCATCCAAGATGTCGAATGCTTTGTCAGGGAATTCACGGTCGGTGATATATCTATCCGCCAACTTAACACAAGTTTCAATGACTTCATCGGAATAAGTCACTTTGTGATATGTTTCGTATTTGTCCCGAACATTCTTCAAAATTTGGATTGTCTCAGTCACTGTAGATGGGTCAACAATAACTTTTTGGAATCTACGTTCCAATGCCCCATCTTTTTCGATGTTCTTTCTGAACTCATCCAAAGTGGTTGCACCGATTACTTGTAGTTCACCACGAGATAGTGCTGGTTTGAAAATGTTGGAACCATCCATCGAACCTGAAGAATTACCTGAGCCAACCAAAGTATGAATTTCATCAATGAATACGATGATGTTAGGATTAGCCTGAAGTTCTTCGATGATAACCTTCATTCTTTCTTCAAATTGTCCACGATACTTTGTACCAGCAACAACTGAAGTTAGGTCAAGGTTAACCAATCTTTTATCCAAAAGATTACGAGGACAATCACCATTGACAATTTTCATCGCCAAACCTTCAACAATTGCAGTTTTACCACAACCAGGTTCACCAAGAATAATTGGATTATTTTTCTTTCTTCGGGAAAGAATTTGTGCGATTCGTAGAATCTCTCGGTCTCTTCCGATGACAGGGTCCAACTTACCCGCCTCTGCAAGTTTATTCAAATCTCTACTGAAATTGTCTAGAACAGGTGTCGAGGTATCTCCTGACTTCTGTTTTTTACTCATCATTTTGTCTTCGTCGTCCATTAAGTCGTTCATAATGTTTTTTAATTTTTACAAAGTAATAACAATTTTTATTCTTATCCAAATGATTTGACAAATTGTCAGGAAATATTTATTTTTATTATATCTTTTTCTGACATATTGTCATAGAACCACTACCGGCATAAATCTTGGAACAAAGATAACAAATAAACTTAAAACAAAAAACTAAAATTATGTTTGGTAACAGAAGATCTTATAACGACATCTTTAGAACATTCGACGAAATGTTCAATCAATTAACCCCATCTAACGGTGAGTGGAAAACTCAAACTAAAGTTTCAGAAGATGGAACAATGAAAATAACTACGTATTACTACGACAACACTAAAACAAACCCAACTTCAAAAAATCTGAAACAACAACTTGAAATCGCAATTGAAAATGAGGATTTTGAAAAAGCGGTTGAATTGAGAGACCAAATTAAAAAGTTGGAATCAAACCAAAAGGAAATCGATAAACTTGAAGAGGAACTTAAAAAGTCAATCGAAGAACAAAATTTTGAAAAATCAATCGAGATTCGAGACCAACTCAAAAAACTAAAGTAAAAAAAAATCCCCACTCAAAAGGTGGGGATTTTTTTTTATTCTGTGGATATTTATAACATATGAAAAAAATTATAAGATTAACCGAATCTGATTTAACAAGATTGGTTAAAAAAGTAATCGCCGAAACAGGAACCGACTCCAAAGTAAGATTCTTAAAATTGGATAGAAAACTTAAAGAAAAATATTACAATGATGTTTGTAAGGCCGGAAAACTCGTTCCAAAAGATTCCGAAGTTGAAGAATATCAAGAAGTACATAATCAAATAAAAACTCCTCTCCTTAAGATTGATGGATTATTGAGAGGTGCAACTAAAAAAGTTTTTTGTACTGTAAACCATAAGTTATAAATAAAATGAAAAAAACAATAAGATTAACCGAATCCGATTTGGTTAGATTGGTAAAACGGGTTATTAAGGAACAAAGTGATTTGAACATCGAATTCGACCCTACAAAAAAAGTTGAACCAAAGAAAGAAGATGAACCTAAATCTTTAGAAAACGAAGAATCTTTCGGAAAGGTTAAAAGCTCATTGGTGTCATTCAAAAAACCTTCGAGAGATAACTTTGGAACATTTAACGGTAGACCGTATAGTCACATTGATTATACGGATAAATTTTATGATACGGCAAAAAAAGTTGCGATTGAGACATATAATTTGTCGATTCGGAATAATGGAGGCGTGTATTTTACATATAAAACCCCTGAAATGAAAAAAATTGCAGAGGATAATGGATTTGTACCTTTTGAAGGTAATCCAAATACTTTAGTCCTGAAATGGATTGAGGGAGACTTAGCATCTAACATTGAACGAATTAAAACACTTTTGAGAAACCCTAAATTACGAGTTTCTTACGACAGATTCGCAGTTTGAAAAAACTTTACAACCTCCACGTCGTAACTAAAATTTAACCCACCCCACAAAGGTGGGTTTTTTTATTTTTGTGGTACTTTAGATACAAAAAGTTTTTATAATATTTATATTTATGAAACCTTTTGAAAAATATTTAACATATTCTTCTCATTTAAGAGATCTCTTGGACATTTATTTGAGATTAAGACAACATTTACAGGAGATGGGATTCAGTGAATCAGAACTAGATAATCCTCCGACATATACTTTTAAGATGATGAGTTTACAAGAAAAATTCAATAATGAATTTAATAACGTGGTTAGGTTTCTTCAGAATTACGGATTTGAAGTGACCAAAGATGAAGTTTCGGATTTTATCATGCCTCAACTATTAAAAATAAACGAATTAACACCACTTAGAGATGGCGATACTGAAAGAAGAGATTCAGGGGACGAAGATTATTAATGAAATAAAATCTTCCAACATTAAAAAAACAGAATACGACACGGAAACAAAAAAACTTGTAGTAGAATTTAATAATGGATTCAAATATGAGTACGAAGATGTACCTCACCAAGTGTATACAAAATTCAGAATGTCGGAGTCGCAAGGAAAGTTTTTTACTACGGACATATCAAAGACGTTCAAGTATAAGAAGTTATAGTATTTATCTAGATGAATAATTTTCAAAAAATCCTTAATAGTTTTTCAGTACAAGAAACTCTCAATCCAAAAATTTGGGAGAACCCTGAGAACCCACAGAAAGCAAAGATGGTTCCGAAGGTGAAAAACGCTTTATTGAAGATTGCCGAAAAATTCATCGATTATCTTGGTGAAGATGTTTTTGTTGAAGATATTGTTTTAACTGGATCATTAGCTAATTTTAATTGGTCGGAATATTCTGATTTTGATTTACACATTCTTGTAGATTTACAACAATTCGAAGATGAAGCTCCTTTATATAAAGAATTGTATAATCTAAAGAAACAAGTATTCAACGACAAACACGATATTAAAATATTTGGGTATGATGTCGAATTATATGCACAAGATAATGAAGAGCCACATTTCGCAACAGGTGTTTATTCAGTAATGAATGATGAATGGGTGACAAAACCTAAACAGTTAGAAAACGAGATTGATAAATCAGTTTTGGAAAAGAAAATCAAAAACTGGACTGAAAAAATTGATAAGGTAATTGAATCCGAAAGTTCGGAAGATGATATCAAATTGATAGATTCAATCAAAGAAAAATTAAAAAATTATAGAAAATCAGGTTTGGAAAAAGAAGGTGAACTTTCGTATGAAAACTTGGTTTTTAAGTTTTTGAGAAGGTCGGGACACATTGAAAAATTGTTTGATATGTCAAATAAAGCTCTCGATAAAGAACTTTCTATTGAGAGAAAATTGGAAGACTGATACTTACACCTTAATAAATGTGAATAACCATATATTTATAAAGAAAAAATTAAATGGCTTTTAATTATTATATTGCGTCTTCTTGTAATTCTTCTAATACTTTATACATAAAGTCAGAAGAAAATCTTATTGTAGGTGATATCTACGACTTAATCATCGGAGGGGGTTCTAACGGATGTTATACAATTGAACCTGGTATCGATACTCCTTTAGCTGCGACTGCAACAATATTTAATGGGCCATGGAATAGTTGTGTTGAATGTCTTGGAGATGTTACGCCAACACCAACTGCGTCTAATACTGCAACTCCTACACAGACTCCAACCAACACACAGACTCCAACGAATACCGCAACGCCAACTAATACTCAAACTGTTACTAATACTCAGACGACAACTAAAACCCCAACACCAACTGTAACACCAACAAATACTGCAACACCAACAAATACTGCGACTAAAACTCCAACACCAACTGTAACTTCAACAAATACGTCAACTCCTACGGTAACCCCAACTAATACTGTTACACCAACAAAATCCCCACTACCGTTTACATATTATATTATAACTCCATGTGCGGGAGGAGAAGCATTTTACGCCAAATTCATTGGTAGTTTAATTAATAATAAAATATATGACTTATCATTACCGGATGGAAGTCATCAGTGTTTTACAGTTGGTGATGGATTTGAAACTCCATTAGCTGCAACTGTTACAATTTTTAACGGACCGTGGAATACTTGTGTTGAATGTCTTGGAGACATTACGCCAACACCTACTGCATCAAACACTCCAACTCCAACCACAACCTCAACTCAAACACCTACACCAACTCAAACTGGAACTGCTGCGGTAACTCCAACTCCAACCACAACCCAAACACCTACAAATACTGCAACACAAACTCAAACACCTACAAACACCTCCACATCTACTAACACTCCAACACCGACTGTTACGAATACACAGACCGCAACACCGACAAATACTGCTACGAGAACACCAACACCAAGTATCACTGCATCACCAAGTGCAACTGCACCTGTTACACCAACACCAACAGGAACTCCAGCGTCAACTCCAACTTCCACACCTACCCCAAGTGTAACTCTTGGATTTGTGATTGAAGTAAACCAACAATATGAATATACTATCGGTATGTTAGGTTCATTTAGTGGAGGTACTGCACCATCCGGATCAACTGTGCCTTATTCTGTTATGACGAGTGAAGATGGGGATGAAGTTATTGTTCAACTAAACGCAATATCACTAGGAGGATTCCAAGGATTGAATAATTAAAAAAAAAACAAAAAAATATAAATAAATCATAATATGGGAGATTTGAAACCACTTGGCAGTGAAAAATTAACTGGACAAGATAAAATAAAAAGAATCATGGAAATCGCTCGTTTTAACGAGGTGATTCCATCAAATATTAATGAAACTGCAAGAAGCGAATATTCTATTTCTTTGGCAGATGGTAATCAATATGAAATAGTTAAAGAAAGACAGGGTTATATCATTAAAAAAACCATTTCTGAATCTGAAACAGATTATATTGAGCCAATGAAAAATAGAAAATACTATTCTTCATATTCTCAAGCCTTCAAAAGATTAAACTTAGTTGCAGGTGAGTTAAACAGAATTAATGAAAATGAGGAAGGTGTTTCTTTTTTCGGTGAACAAAAAAAGTTTACGTTAAAAACTCCTAAACCAGCGGCAGAACCAATGCCAGCTGCCGAGGTACCTGCCGCTCCACCCGCAGTTCCTGCTCCATCTTTACCACCATCTCCAAATGATGAAATGCCAGCGGGAGAAGATGAGTTGAACATTGATATGGGTATGGAAGACATGGGTCCTGAAGGAGAAGTTGATGCAGATGTATCTATGGATATTGAAACTCCAGCAACTGGAGAAGAAGAACAAGTTACGTTCAAAACTATTCAAAAACTTACGGGAAAATTGACCCAAAAAATTAGAACTTTGGATACTGACCAAGGAATGACTTCTGAGGACATTAAGTATGTAATCAACATGGTATTATCTTCATTTGATTTGAACGAATTATCTGAAGAGGATAGAGAAGACATACTATCTAAATTTGATGAAGAATCTGAAGATTTGGGTGGAGATGATATGAATGGATTAGATTTGACTGATGATAGTGAAGTTGAAGACATTCAAGCTGACATGGACATTCCTGTAGAAAGTGAAATGGAAGAAGAAGGATATGGAAATGGAGCAATCATCGATAGCATTTTCGGAGAATCCACCGTAGACAAAGTTATTTCTAAGTACTTTGAAATTACAAAAAAGGAAATTCTTGAAAGCAAGGGGAAAACCACGAAAGTTTCTGAAGTTAAAAAACAAATGAAAGAAGTTGTAAGATTAAGTGAAACTATCGAACAAGAATTATCCGCAAAAAAATTCTTAGAAGAAAATTCTTCATCAAAAATTGTTGGAGTAACAAATAAGAAAAACTTAGTGTTTGAAAATAAAGGAAAACAAGTAAAAATATCACCTGAAGGATTATTAGTATGAGTTATTTGATATACGTAAATGGTTTAGGACCCAATTATAAGGGAGACAATCTTTACGAATTCATTTTCTCTGATAGTCTTGATGTTTGGGGAGATTCTTGGGAAAGTAGACCGGCTAACGGTTATCCAAGTCCTCCCGAATTACATCATATTAAAAAAGTAGGAGTTCTGAGAAATACTGATGTAAAATTGGAATTGATTCAGAACTCCGATTTTTTTTCTATGGAAGATGCAATCGATGATGTGGTCGCATTAGCCTGGGAAACAGACGAGTATGAAAATCACAAAAGAATGGTTTTTAGATTTGGAATGTCCGAACAACAAATAAAAGACAAACTCTACGAAAGAGATTTGATATTAGAATTCGAAAAAAAAGTAGTTTATGAAAATTAATAATAAGGCACTCGAATTAATTGAAAAAGGATTATCTGCAAAAACGGTTGGTAAATTGACAGAATCCCAAATTAATATTCTACATAGTAGATTAATATCTGAAGCAACTGATACGATTACTAAACAAAGAACTTATTCTTCAAGTGAAGTACAAACAATGAAAGCCAAAGGACAATCTATTCCTGGAGGTAAAGCGGTTAAAGTTAATGCTGATGGAAGTATATCAGTTACTACTGAAGGAGAAATGGATGAAGATGTAGAAGTAACTACCGACCCAAATAAAGAAATTGAAACTCAAGACCCAAAACAAGTGGGTCCTTCATCAGATGATGGATTTGGTGATGAAACTGATGGTATGGGGATGTTTGAAAGTGAAGCAGACCTTAAGCCAGGTCAACCAAATCCATGGGCAATATGCCATGCACAGGTTGGTCCTAAAAAAACAAGAAAATTCGAAAGATGCGTAAAATCTGTAAAAAAACAATTGGAAGAAGGAAAAAATCCTGTATCTTTGTTTATTGAATCAGAAATTACAAAAATTGTGGAAAGAAACTTACCTCCGAGAATTACTAAGGGTGACTTATTGAAATACCTTTCAGAAGCAAACGCACCATTGACCGCACCTGTCAAACCTACTACTAAACCCGACACAAAACCTCGGACAAGACCATCACACCCTGGCAAAAATCCAAGACCGGGAGAACAAATTGACCCAAAAGCTGGTGAACCAACTACAGCACCAACTAAACCAATTACTAAACCTGACACGAAACCAAGAACAAGACCTTCTCATCCCGGAAAAAATCCGAGACCAGGAGAACAAATTGATCCTAAAGCAGGAAGAATATCTCCTGAAGATGCAAAACAAGAAGTAATTGATGTTATCTTAAATTTATTGAAATAATAAAATGGCGAAGATTAAAGAACAAATAAATTACGGGGATAGACCCGAAAGAATGGACCCAAGATTAGAACGAAAATTGGGAAGTCCTGAAAGTTTGTATGCAAAAAATCCTGCAATGAGAAAGGGGGCTGCGGATGTTCAAAGATTGGTAAGTTCAAGATTCGGAAAAGTTGCCGATAAGTTAAAACAAGTGACTGGAGTACAGGATATTAGCTCTCAACAAGTTCAAGGAATGCTTTTTCAAGAAATGATGAGCAAAGTTCCAGGAATAACAAGAATTGAAGGAAGACATAGAGAAGAATTAGAACAACTTGCAATTGATGCATGTTTAGAAGAAACTCAAGTTCCTGCAGATTGGTTTACGATTGAGGCATTATTGAATAGAGCTCCTATCAATATTTCGGATTTCAGAATGCAAGCTACTAAACCAAAGAAAAAGGAAGATAAAGAGACACCTGAAATTCCTTCTTTTGACGTTGAAAACCTAACTGACGAAGAAGTGATGGAACTGGAGATTCATAAAAGAAATATGATTAACGCTCTTGTTCAAGGAGCCGCAAAAAAGGGACATTATATTTTTCAAAAACCTGAAATTAAAGAAAGGTTGGATGAAATTGATCCACAATTATATCCCGCGTATTTGAAAATTATGTCAATCAATGACTTCATGTATTTTTCTATGGAACAAATGATTGAAATGATGTCTCAAACAGGAAATGGTGTTGCTGGAAAAGTTAAGTTAGAAAATAAAGATGAAGACGAAGAAGAAGGTGGCGACGGTGAAGATGAACCAGATACAAAAATTGTTGCGGAAGGTTTAATATTCCCAATTTTGTGTCATGAAATAATCAAAGGGTTAGAGGAATCTATTGCAAGACACGGATTACCTGAAGATCCGGAAATGTCTCAACAAGTTAGAGGAGTAACGGATGTTTTATCAAACGAACCGATGCAACTTAGAATTGGTCCTGAAATTGTTGAAAAATTAAGGTTTGCATTACCTGACGAAATGTTTGACGATGTGAACAAAGGATTGGTACCTTGGTTTTATTCAATTCTTTACAAGACAGAAGCTAAAGAATTTTTAGATATCATTGGTAATGCAATTTCGGAAGATGAATCAAAAGTAAGGAAGGCGACTGCAAAATTCAAAGAAATTATGAAACAAGCTCAACAGTCGAAGAGTGAGTATGATGATTTCAAAGGAGAAGAAGGATCTGAAGATGAAGATGATGATTTAGACCAACTTTATAGAGATTTGGGAATCCCAAGACCATAAAAATCAGAATATGATTTTATTTTGTGAATAAAGAACAATTAATTATAGAATATACGAAGTGTATGAGGAATACCCCTTATGCACTTCGTACTTATTTACAGACATACGATAATACAGTTTCAAAGTATGTTCCGTTAGAACTTTTTCCCGACCAAGTTTCACTACTCGAGGACTACGAAAAATACAACGAAAATATTGCCTTAAAATATAGACAAGCAGGTGTGTCAACCGTGACCGCCGCTTGGTCTTCAAAAAAACTCGCCTTTGCTAGAAAGGAAAAACCTGAAAAGATTCTAATCATTGCCAACAAATTGGATACCTCAGTTGAAATGGCAAATAAGATTAGGGGATTCATTGAACAGTGGCCTGCTTGGGTGGGGATAGCATTTTCTGCTGAAAAAAATTCTCAAAGACATTTCAAACTCAATAATGGATGTGAAGTAAAATCTGTTGCAACATCTAAAGATGCGTTGAGAGGTTATACTCCTACTATTCTTATTTTTGATGAAGCGGCATTTATCGAGGCTGATGGTGACTTCTGGTCAGCTTGTATGGCATCACTATCTACAGGTGGTAAAGTTATTGTGGTATCAACTCCAAACGGATACGACCCAATCTATTATGAAATCTACGACCAAGCATTAAGAGGTATGAATGATTTCAAAATCTCAGAAATGTTTTGGTACAGAGACCCTAGATATACAAAGGATTTGTATATGGTCAAAACAAATGATTTGGTTCATTATTTACTCAACAGAGAAGATTATCCAATAGATACCGTTATTGATTTAAGTACAGATAGTCCATACGAAAGAGACCATGGCATAGTTACGGATTATATTGAAAAGGGTTACAAACCTTGTTCATCATGGTTCGAGGGGATGGTAAAGAAACTTAAGTATGACCGACGTAAAGTTGCTCAAGAATTGGAATGTAATTTCTTGGGGTCGGGTGATAACGTATTCGATTCTGATTTGATGCAGAACATTGCTAAAAATCAATTACAAACACCCCAAGCAAAACTTATGGGTAATGCTTTATGGATTTTCAAGGAACCTGTAAATGGTCACAAGTATGTAATGGGTGTTGACGTTTCTCGTGGTGATTCAGAAGATTTTTCATCCATACAAATTATTGACTTTAATGAACGAGAACAAGTATTAGAATACGTTGGAAAAATTCCTCCAGATGTATTAGCTGAGATTGCATATAAATGGGGAACAATGTACAATGCATTTTGTGTAATTGATATAACTGGTGGTATGGGAGTTTCGACTGCAAGAAAAATGCAAGAATTACAATACCAACCAGGACTTTATGTTGATGGGGTTGACACATCTAATAAGTGGAAGTGGGATCCAAAGATAAATGACAGAATTCCTGGAATTAACTTCAATACTAAAAGAGTTCAAATTATTGCCGCATTTGAAGAAGGTGTTAGACATGGATTCAAAATATATTCTCATAGGACATATAACGAGATGAATACCTTCGTCTATATAAATGGAAGACCTGATCACCAAAAAGGTCAACATGATGACTGTATTATGGGATTATCAATGGCAATTTATATTGCAGAAAAATCATTTCAATCATTAACAAAAGTTGTTAACCATACTAAGGCAATGTTAAATTCATGGGCATCAGTTGTGAATGAGAATAAAAATACTTCAGAATTTTTTAATCCAATGGTACCTCAAATGGGTAGAGACCCAAACCTAAATAATAATGGTGCTAGTAAAGCAGATTATCAAAAATATGGTTGGTTATTTGGTGCTAAATAACTATTTATATTATCAGGGTAAATAGTAACATTACGTATGGCAGAACAAAATATGACAGTTTGGCAAAGATTGTCACAAACATTTGGACCGAATTCACTTCTCAATCAAGATTATCCAACATTCAAGTTTGATAAAAAGGAACTCCTGCGAACCAAAAGTAGAGAGGAATACGAGAAAGAAAAACTCCAAGCACAACAAACATATTATCTTACCAATCAATGGGCTAAAGTTGAGAATAATCTTTATTCTCAAGCAATTTATTATGAACCAACAAGATTATCTGCCCAATATGATTATGAATCAATGGAATACACTCCTGAGATTTCTGCGGCATTAGACATTTATGCTGAAGAATCCACTACAACAAATGAAGATGGATTCATATTACAAATTTATTCTGAATCAAAAAGAATAAAGGGGGTATTAGCCGATTTGTTTAACAATGCTTTAGATGTTAATACCAATCTTCCAATGTGGACACGGAATACCTGTAAATATGGAGACAATTTCGTGTATCTTAAATTAGACCCTGAGAAAGGAATTGTTGGATGTCAACAATTACCAACCATAGAAATTGAAAGACATGAAGTTGGTGCCAGTGGTAAAATATCTGTTGATGTTAAAAATGAAGTTGATAAAGACAGAAAAGCATTACACTTTACATGGAAAAATAAAAACATGGAGTTTCAATCTTGGGAGATGGCTCACTTCAGATTATTGGGTGATGATAGAAAACTTCCTTATGGAACATCAATGTTGGAAAAAGCAAGACGTATTTGGAAACAATTACTCCTTTGTGAAGATGCTATGTTAATATATAGAACTTCGAGAGCACCTGAGAGAAGAATATTCAAAGTTTTTGTGGGTAACATGAACGACGATGATGTCGAAGCATATGTACAACGTGTTGCAAACAAATTCAAAAGAGAGCAAGTTGTTGATAGTAAAACAGGTAATGTCGACATGAGATTCAATCAAATGGCGGTTGACCAAGATTATTTCATACCTGTAAGAGATCCTGCAGCACCAACACCTATCGATACTTTGCCAGGTGCAACTAACTTATCTGAAATTGCCGACATTGAATACATTCAGAAGAAATTGTTAACTGCTCTACGAGTACCAAAAGCATTCTTGGGTTTTGAAGAAGTGGTAGGCGATGGTAAAAACTTGGCGTTACAAGACATTAGATTTGCTCGTACAATTAATAGAATCCAAAAAAGTATGTTGGCAGAACTTAATAAAATTGCCATTGTACATTTATTTTTATTAGGATTCGAAGATGAATTATCCAATTTTACACTTGGATTAACAAACCCATCAACTCAAGCAGATTTGCTGAAGATTGATGTTTGGAAAGAAAAGGTATTATTATACAAGGATTTGGTTGCCGATCCAGGAAATGGAATACAGGCAACTTCATCTACATGGGCTAAGAAACACATATTTGGTTGGTCTGATGATGAAGTTCGTTTAGACCTACAACAACAAAGAATCGAAAGAGCGGTTGGAGAAGAACTTAAAGCAACTCCAACTGTGATAACCAAAACAGGTTTGTTTGATAATATCGACAAATTGTATGGTAGTCAAACAGGTTCAACTCCAACTGCTGGGGCGGAAACAACTATGGATGGAGGAGAAGAATTGGCGTCACCACCATCATTCGGGTCAGAACCGTCGGGTCTCGATTTAGGAACGGAAACTCCACCGGCAGGAGGAGGAGCAGAAGAAGCTCCACCCGCAGAAGTAACACCTGAATCAACAAAAAAAGACCTTAACATTTTAGTAGAAAATAATTTAATCGAAGGGTCACAGATAATAAATTTGGGTCAGGCACAAGATTCTTTGGTAGAAATTTCAAAAGAGTTGAATAAGTTATTAAATTCATAATATTTATTTGAAAAAGACACAATGACCTTCGGAACAGTAAAATCCCTAATTGAAAAAAATCTCTTGGAATCCTACAAAAATGAAATAGAATTCAAGAAGACTTTACGAGAATTCAAACACAACGTTTTGAATAATAAAGCTATGTCTAAAGCATATGCGATATATGATCAACTGAGTTCACCCCAAGGGTTAAGTGAACAGGATGCAAAATATTTTATTGAAGAAGGGATTAATCTATTAAACAAAGTTTTGCCAAGTATTAAACTTCCAATCACACTTTCCGAAAAAACTGAAAACAGTTATTCCGATATTGATACCTTAGTTTACACACAAGGAGTGGATTTACTCGAAAGAGTTAAAGCAAAGAAAAATATTTTGAAAGTTATTACTTCTACAAAAGAATCTATTAAGGAAAGTATAAATATCCCAATTAGTTCTATGGTTGCGGTGGCAAACCAAACCGTCAATAACTATATACTTAATTTAGATGAAAATTCTAAAAAAGAATTTTTTCAAATAGTTTCTGAAGACACTAAAACTTTGGAAACTAAATTTGAAACATTAAGAGAAAGTACGATATCCAAACTAACCGAGATTCAAAACAACGAAGATTCTCAGGACATGAAAACAAAAATTTCAGAAACGATTAACAAAATTAAATCTGAGAAATTCGACCAATTAAACTTTTTGAAGTTAAAAAATTTGGAAGAATCAATTTGATTGGTCTTTGAGACTTTGAATATGTTTTGCCTTCAGAATCTGTGCTCTTCTAAGTACAGATTTTTTTGTATATTGCTTTCTATCAAATAAAATCTGATTTTGTTTTGTTTTAATTACTTTTGACTTTAGGGTCTTGAGAGCTTTCTCAAGAGGATTACCCTGGGTGATTTTTATTATTATCATATATTAGAAATATCTATAAATATAAAAAAATTTTGACAATCATACATATTATGTATATTATTTCATCAATAAACATACATAATATCATTATTAATGAAAAAAGGAAAAAGTGTCAAACTTAACCTGTTCAATCCTATAAAGTCACAGTATGGGACAGTAGATTCCAAAAACTTAAAATCAGTTTACATAAACATCCAATCGTGGGTCACACCAAAAGAAGAGTTAGATAATTGGAACCGAGTTGTCTCAGGTTTGGGACGAGAAATAAAAAATTCCGTTTATGAATCAATAGATTGCAAAATTTTTCAAGAAAAAAATATTGTTGATTTGGACCTTCGGACAAGTGGAATATCTAAAGGGAAAAAATCATTTTTTAATTTGGAAATCAATCTATATACCCTACGTGATATGGATTTCAAGTGTGATGAACTAAAAGAATCAATAAAAACTATAGTCAAATCCATCTACAAAAATAACGTAGTTCAAAACAAATATTTTGAATTTTCAATTTCTAAAAAAGACGAAAACTAACAAACTATTCAAATCCGTATATTTATCTTAAAAGATTAGATGAAAAATTTAAGAATTTTAGAGGCAAGCGAACTTGGCCATGGTATATTGATTGAAATGGATGCAGGTTGGGTTTCTCCAAAAGATACCCATAATATTGATGTTCTGAAAGAGGCCGCCAATTTAGATTATAGAAATCCATTTGAGTTTTATGCGGTTCTTCAAAAATACGACACACCAAATAGAAATGGTAGAACGTATCCTGAAAGGATTTTGAAAAGAGAATCTGAAAGATATAAGCAAGCAATTTCTAAGGGATTATCCACATCAGAATTAAACCACCCTGAGTCATCATTAATAGACTTAGACAGAGTATCTCACATCATCACAGACATATGGTGGGATAAAAATATACTAATGGGAAAACTCAAATTATTGACATCTCCAGGGTTTCATGAAAGAGGTATTGTTTCAACTAAAGGAGACCAAGCGGCTAACTTAATGAGACAAGGAGTGACCTTAGGTATTTCATCAAGAGGTGTCGGTTCATTAAAAAAAGTTGGAGAAAGAAATGAAGTACAAGATGATTTTGAACTGATATGTTTTGACTTGGTATCTTCTCCATCAACACCAGGAGCATATTTATTTTCTAATCCCGACGATAGAAGTAAGTACGAAGAAAACTTAGAAGAAGAAATAAAATCTAAACAAAATAACGACTATGTTGGAAAGTCGGTTGACTTAATGAGAAAATTAGACGATTTTTTAGGAAAATAAAATTATGGACGAAAAATATTTTGTAGCAAAAATTCAGTATGATTTCCCTGATGAAAACACAGGTAAGATTAAAAAAGTTAGAGAAGAGAAACTGGTTAAAGGTTACTCTGTCACAGATGTGGAAGCTAAGGTGACTAAAAAATATGAAGGATTCACTCATGATTGGAGAATCACTGCAGTATCTGAAAGTAAAATCGACGAAGTAATTGAGTAATCAATAATCAAACTGAAACAAAGAAAGTGGTCAATCGGCCACTTTTTTTATTTTGGGGCTATCGTAAAATGAATTTTTTTAGTTTTGGTACTATTTATATGATAAATTAAACAATTTTTTTCTATGCAAGAAAATAAAAACTTAGTACAGGAGGCGTTGATTCAAATGAGAAATGTTGAAGAAGCAATCGCCCAAAACGCAAAAGGAATACTTGCTTCAACTATGAAGGAAGAAATCAACCAATTAGTAAAAGAATCTCTGTCAGAACAAGACATGGAAGATGAGATTGAATTAGATACAGATATCGATACCGATATGCCTGTTGATAATGATGATGATATGGAAATGGACATGGAATTTGATATGGACATGGATATGGATTCAGAAGAAAGTCCAATAGATTTAACTGACGCTTCAGACGAAGAAATTCTTAAGGTGTTCAAAGCTATGGGTGAAGAAGATGGTATTATCGTTAAAAAAGACGGTGAAGACATTCACTTAACCGATGCTGACACTGATTCAGAATATTTAGTTAAGCTTGGTGAGTCCGAGGAAGAGGAAGAATTAGATGAAACTATGAACGTAGATGAAATCGATGAAATGGATGTTGATACAGAAGATGTAATCAATGCTATTTTCTCAAAAGACGGAGATGTTGAAGATATCGACATGGACCAAGACGAAGAAGTTATGTACGAAATCGAGTTTGATTCGGAAGACGACATGATGGAAGGAGATGAAGACATGATGGAAGAAGATGAAGACATGATGGAAGGAGATGAAGACATGATGGAAGAAGACGAAGATGAAGACGAAGAAGAAGATTTGGACGAATCTTACAACCATAGAAGAGCTGTTAGAGAGGCAAAATCGACAGTAAAACCTAAAGGTGTTGGAATTGGTTCTGGACCTAAATTCACTTACAAAGATAAAGCTGCAGGTGGGTTCAAAGAGGACAAAAAAGAAGGTCCTAAGACAATGGGAACAGGAAAGGCTAAATTCGAATACAAGAAAGGCGAAAATATGGAACAAAAATCCAAAGTTGTTAAGGCAGAAACAAAAGAAGGTCAAGGATACAAAGACAAAGAGGATGAAAGATTGGCAATGAAACATGGCAAAATTGCTTCAAAAGATCTTAAAACTACTAAGGCTCGTAGAGATGACGCAGGTTTTGAAAAAAGAGAAACCAAAGAAGCTGCTAGAACTTATGGAATGGGTTCAAAAGAAGGAAGAGGACTTAGAAAAGGTATTACTAACAACAGAAATTATGTTTATGGTAAAAACGGAGTAAAAGTTGAATCCTCAGAATCAGAAGTTGCAACGTTAAGAGAGAAAAATGAAGAATACAGAAAAGCATTAAATGTTTTCAGAGAAAAACTTAATGAGGTTGCTATCTTCAATTCAAACTTGGCATATGCTACAAGATTATTCACTGAACATTCGACTACTAAAAAAGAAAAAATTAACATTCTTAGAAGATTTGATAATGTAGATACTTTGAAAGAATCTAAAAATCTTTATAAGTCGATTAAAGACGAATTGTCTAAAACTGAAAGTACACCAATTAACGAATCAGTGGAAACTAAATTAAACAAGAGTGTTTCTACAGGTTCATCAACTACCCTAATTGAATCAAAAACTTATGAGAATCCTCAATTCTTAAGAATGAAAGATTTGATGAGTAAAATTGGGTAATCAAAATTAAATAAACAAATAAAACAAACAAAACAAAATACTAAAAATGGGAGCATTATTAGAATCAGGTCTTGTTGGTAACATTGGTCTTAAGCACCTTAAAGTTATTAAAGAAGACACAATCAACAAATGGGACAAATTAGGATTCCTTGAGGGTCTTAAAGGTCACATGAGAGAGAACGTAGCTCAACTTTATGAAAACCAAGCTTCTCACTTAATTAACGAAGCATCATCTACATCTGACACAGGTGCATTTGAAACAGTTGTTTTCCCTATCGTAAGAAGAGTTTTCTCTAAATTATTAGCAAACGATATCGTTTCTGTACAAGCTATGAACTTACCTATCGGTAAATTATTCTACTTCGTACCTAACATTCAGTCTTACCAACCAGGTACTTCTGAGCACTACGCACCTTATGGTTCTCCAAACGCTGCGGCTGGTCAAACTCCAAACAGTGGTTATGACTATAATAACACTAAGGATCTTTACGATAGATTCTACGAAGGTAACGAACCAGCTTTGGATCCTCCTGGGTTGTTCGATTACTCTAAAGGACAATATTCTGCTATCACAGCACAAGTTGGAACTGTTGCATGGTTAGCCGACCAATTGGTTCCTTCAGCGTATACTCTTTCTGATTACAGAAAAGTATTAGTAGTTATGTCAGGTTTCGCATCTGACGGAGCAGGTAAATTAATCGGTCCTGATGGTCAACCAATGGATAACGAAGCATTCTTATCTGATTTGACAGTTTATGGTGCAGCAGGAAACGTTTACACTTCTGCTAACACTTCAAACCCTTACTTATTCAGAGTTGTAACTCAGAGATATGGTAAAGGAATTGTACAGTATGGTAACAACAACGCTACGTTGGTATTCCCTAACAGTAAGACAGATGGTGGTCAGTATGACAACTTATGTGACGCTGAAGGTAAAATCTACTTGGAAGTTGATTTACAAGTACCAGTATGTGTTACTTGTGGTGGTTCATTAGACGGTTACACAGGTTCAACATTCTCTTCAACAACTGCAGCAGACAACGCATTCACAGCTACTTATAGAATCTATAAGAACTTGGAATTCGAAGATAAGATTGGTGAAGTTTCATTCGACCTTATGTCAGTAACAGTTTCTGTAACTGAAAGAAAATTAAGAGCTCAGTGGTCTCCAGAAATGGCTCAGGACGTTGCGGCATTCCACAACATCGACGCTGAAGCTGAATTAACTGCATTGTTATCTGAGCAAGTTGCGGCTGAAATTGATAGAGAAATCTTGAGAGACCTTAGAAAAGGAGCAGCTTGGAACTTAAGATGGGATTACAATGGATGGAAGAGATTAGGATCTAGTGCAGTTCCTTATACTCAGAAAGATTGGAACCAAACTCTTATCACTGCAATCAACCAAATTTCAGCACAAATCCACAAATCTACATTAAGAGGTGGAGCTAACTGGATCGTTGTTTCTTCTGAAATCAGTGCTATCTTTGATGACTTGGAATACTTCCACGTATCAAACGCGGCTCCTGAGCAGGACCAGTACAACATGGGTATTGAAAGAGTTGGTACATTAGCAGGTCGTTACCAAGTGTATAGAGACCCTTACTTCCCACCAAACCAAGTATTGATGGGTCACAAAGGAACTTCTCTATTGGACACAGGTTACATCTACGCACCGTATGTACCTCTACAATTAACTCCTACAATGTACAATCCATTCAACTTTACACCAATCAAAGGTATCATGACTAGATACGCTAAGAAAATGGTTAATAACAGATTCTACGGTAGAATCACAGTTGATGGAGTTAGAACATTCGACTTGAGAGAATTGAGATAATCGAAATTTCGATATGGTAAAAAGGGACAAGAAATTGTCCCTTTTTTTTTATCCTGATATTTATAATAAATTGTATATTATGATTAAGCAAACTTGGGAAATATCTAACGAAGAAAGAAATAGAATTTTATCTCTTCACGAATCAGCAACAAAGAATTTTTATTTAATGTCTGAACAATATGGCGATCCCGACCTTATGCATGCTCAAGAAAGTGGAGAAGACACTTGGAGATTATGTAGTTACACAATCATAAAAAAAGGAGCGGATTATTACATTCAAACTAATAAAGGAGAATTACGTAAATTACCTCTCGCCAGTCAAATTACCGCAACAATAGATCCCACAAAGGGACAAGGGTTATACTTTCCAGAGGATGTGATGACAGGTATGAAATACGGTCTATATATGAAATACGCTGCTGGATATATTGATGATACAGAGGAAAAATATAATGGTCCAATTGCGGGTCCTTGTAATAGAGTTACACCAGCACAATATGACCCCACAAAGATTTTCAAAGGTGTGGGTGGTAGTTGGTTTGTATTTATTGATGATTTAGGACGATATTTTGATGAACCTACACCAGTTTATAGTATTTTGACTTGGAATGGTACTTACGGATCGGAGTCTAAACCGATACTTAAAGAACTTAAAAATAGGAAAGGTGTTGTCATACAATACGCTAAAAGTTATACCCCAAAACATGTTTTAGGAATAGGATACGCGTTTGCTGGGGACAAAGTGGAACCAATAAAACCTGAAACTCCACCATCAACAAGACCAGAGTTTGAGGAAATTAAATTGGACATTCAAAGCCCATTTGAATTTGATAAAACAACTTTGACCCCCGATGCTGAAATTGAATTCAAAAAATTTGTCGAGAAAGTTAAATCAAACTACCAAGGAGTAAGTGGTAATGTTGAAGTTATTGCATCAGCGTCGATTGATGGTGATGAAAATCAGAAAAGAGACTATAATCAAAAACTATCTGATAATAGAGCAAGTACAATCGCTAATAGGTTGAAAACTGAAACAGGTATATCTACATTGAACTTCATCCCTAAAGGTATTGGACAAACTGACCAATTTGCAAAAGGGATGAAGTACCCTGAAGTCAAAGACGTAAATAAAACTGCCCCAAACAGACGTTTGATTATCAAAATGCCAACTATAACCAAAGAAAAAAAATAGAATTATTCAATTACGTGTAGTGTAATTACATCAATTTTGTTGTTATTATCTTTGGAATATGTTAATATTACTTTCTTTTTTTCATTCGATATCTCATTTGATTTATTATTGTAGATATTAAACGATACTATATCATCATATTTAGACATTGTAATGAATTGGTACTTGCGGTTTCTTAAGTATTCACTACTTGTGTATTGTAATTCCTCATCAGATGTTATTCCAATACAATCGGTTAAATCGACATTGGACATTTTTAAGGTAGAATTCAATAATTCTTTACCTGATTCAGTTAGCTGTTGATTAAAATTTACTTCAGAATCTGCCCAAAAAAATCTTTTAGTTTTTATTGCAGTTCCTTGTGCATTAAGACCTAACGAAAAGAAAATTAACAGGATAAATATTTTGAATGTTTTCATGTTTTTATATTATTTTTCTTGAGTGAAATGATTGTTTAATATTCTGAGTGATTTTGAAACTAATTCGGATTCTTGAAGTGTAAAGATATTAGAATTGTGAGAATATTCCAAAGCCTTTATTATCATAAAATATGCTTGTTCTAAGTTCATGTCATCACAGATAGAATTTATGTCATCAGGACTGTAATACCCGACACTTCCAAATAGTAATCCAATAGGTTGTCTTTGTTCCATAATTTTGATTTAACTGTATATTTATTATTGTGAAAGATATTATAAGAAAAATAATCAAAGAGGTAAGTGGGGCAGGTTTAGCCGGATCTTATTCAGGCCCACTTGTACTCGGGCCACAAACATGGAAAGATGACCAACTTGGCCCTTTCACAGAGCCAGTTTACAAATATACGAATGCCCAACTTGCCTATCAAGAGGCGGATGGAGATTTTACTGAATCCCCTGAAGAAAGGGAAAAAATTGAAAAAAGAACCAAATTAATGAGTAAAATTAACATGCAAAAGAAAAAATCTTATATGGGTCAAAATGATGAGGATGGGTCGGCAATAAATCCAACTATGAGTGGTGAACCCTTGAAAGAAAAGATAGTAAAAGAAGATTTGGCAGTTTGGTTTGGTACTAAGAAAAAACCTAAAGGTTCAAAACAACCTTCAGGACCATGGGTTAATATTTGTAGAAAGAAAGAAGGAGGAGGACATCCCCCTTGTGGTAGGCCTGAAGCGGATAGTAAGGGATACCCTAAATGTCGTGCTAAAGGAGTCGCGGCAAACATGACTGACTCTCAAAAGAAATCAGCATGTTCACAGAAAAGAAGAGCAGAAAAATCAGACCCAAAAGTTGGTACTGGTAATAAACCAACTATGACATCTTATAAACCAAAAAAATCCCAAAATGAATCATTAAGGGATTTAATTGTTAAAATTTTGAAAGAAAACATTAGATAAGTTTTTCTAAAATTTTTTTCAATGAGTGTTGTACTTGGCTATGCATTTCCTTTTCAAATTTCATTCTTGCTTCTTCCACTTTGTTATCGAACAACCTCCCAAGTTTTTCCCCCATTTGTAATGAAATTGTGATATCATAATTGTAAATGTGGTTTGTAATGTTTATTCTATCTCCTTGAATTATCACAAACATTTGTAGAGTTTCATTCTTGATGTATCTTTTTTGAGAAAGAGGAGCAATCAAAAATTTGGAATCCTCATGATTTATTAATTTTCGACAAATTGATGATGAAGTTTTTTCATTATCATCAAAATTGACTTTTGGTTGAATTTTTCGATTCATCCTTATTAAAAATTTTAACCATAATTTTCTGAAGAATTTTTTCATGTCTTTCGTGAGATATAATAACTACACAAAGATATAAAAATTGTTGGGTAAAAAAAAAGAAGAACCTAAATTCTTCTTTTTATTTTTAACAATAAGCCCCTGAACAATGTTTTTTACCGTCTAAACCCGGCATCTTACCTTTACATACTTGGACTCCGTAGCCGTTACTATAAGCTGAGGGGTGAACCTTAAACTTTCCCTTAGCGGCAGCTAAACCTCTAGCACAAAGTTTGGTTCCGGTTTTCTTTCTCCCTTCGGTCATTTCTTCATAATCGACATATTGGCCCATTTTTCTCTTCTCATTCATTATGAAGTCAAAAACTTGGTCCATGTTTGTCTTTGCTTCTGAAACGTGGTCGTCAGCCCAATCATGTCCATCTTGTAGAATTTGGTCAATCATCTCTTCGTCCATTTCTAACAACATTTGACATTGTCTTGCAATTTGTTTTAGATTACTGAAGAACATATAATTTTCGGATTCTTGTTGTTCACTCAAAACTCTTTTGACTAAATGTGATAAATCCTTTTCTGTTAATTTTACTACTTTATTCATTTTGTATTTACGATTGAAAATGTTAATTGTCTCTTATAAGTATCTTTTTCACCTGAAGTGTTCACTTGAATATCAACAAAATATTGATTTGGGATTTTATCTCTCATATCGAATATGAAGTAATACTCATTTGGTGTTCGGTTCAATGGAGTCCAATCTTGTACTAATACTTCAGTTGTCCCTTCCATCACATAAACTCTGTAGAATCCTGAAACATCCAATAGAAGTACTTGCCCTGTGTAAGCCTTTTTGATTGTAACACCAACCTTACGAATATCTGTATTAAGAATCTTTTCATTTTGGAGAATACCGTAGAAATCAAATCCAAATATTTCTGGTTCTTTAGATACTGAACCGATTTGGATACCTGAGGTATATGGTTGTAAGGTAAATTGATTTGTTACGTTAGGAATAGATTGCCCATTGATTGTAAGACCTGACCATACATCATAAAAAATACATGGAGTTGGATAGTTGGAAAACCCATTTGGAACGGTTACTTCATAAACGCCTTTGGTTTTTAGGCAAGTTGTTAAGGAAGCCATACCCGCCACAGCAGTTCCATTTCTATCTTCAATTCTTACAAAAGGGTCTGAATCGAGATTCACAAAATCACCATTTTGGTAAACATATAAGAATAACTTATTTTCCTGATTTTTTAAGAATAGATTTCTATCATCCGTAATTAAGTCATTGTAATTTGTTAATAGATATGGCTGATAAAATGTTTGAGTGTGTCTTGAAAAGAAAGCAACACTATAACTTTCTGTTAGACCTGTAATATTTTCTATTTGAGGAAGGTATGATATACCCCAACCTGTGACTCCAGTAATTGAACCATTCAGAATACCATTAATTTCTGCGGTCATATCCATATTCAAATCTTCGTTTCCGAGTTCGAAATGTTGTCTCGCAACGATGGTCAAACCTGAATAGTTTACAGACCCTTCATTCTTATTGTTGTAAATACCATTTTGAGACCATCCAGAGAGAGTTGTCGTCTGATACCAGTTAGATGGTCGTGTGGAATATGCTCGACTGTCAACGTACGTTAAAGGGGAAATTCCACCATTCGCACTATTTTGTGCAATATTGAAATCGTTGTAGTCATAACCGACACCTTCATCCCAATATTGAGGTTGACCTGTAGTTCCTGAAAACTTAGGGATTCTCCATAATATTAAGTCAAATGAAGTTGCTCTTCGTCTTTCATTGGACATAAATGAATTTAATAATTCATTGTCAAATGAAGATGTGTTGGTCATTTTCAGGGTGTGTGTCATTGCAGAAGTACAACCTGTTGATATAACACCTGACGCAATGTTTTCTTCTAATAAAGATAAATCTAAATCGAAGATAAATCTTGTGTAACCAAAGTTTGGGACAATTAAATCCGAAGCACCAAAATTCAACTCAATTACAGGGTTTCTTCCCGTATTAACATATGAGTTTGAAATGATGGTATTGTTTTTATTTATATAAGACCTTAAGATCGACATTTATCTTTTATCTTATAAATATCAATTAAGTCGAATATTTTTGCTTAGAATTTTGTTAACAGCATTATTGAGCTCGACTAAAATTGTTTGAGCGTTTGTTCCGTCTTGAGTTACGGGTATCGGAGGGAGACCTGGATATGCGTGAGTATGAGTTATCAAGAATTTTACAATCAAGTTAATTAATTCCAAAAGTTCCTCACCTCTAACCATACTCGAAGTTTTTGGAAGAAATTCATTAGCAAATTTTTCAGGAGTAATACCATATAAAGTGTCATCAAAATTGATTTTACCTTTTCCTGGTACTTGTGAATTGTGTGAAACTAAAAATAGTACATCGCTACCTAAAGCCCCATAAGAAGACTCTTGGTTAATGTATTTTTGTTGTTTAACCACCTTTTTTACCGGTGTTCTTGGATTTCCAACCTTCCCTTTTGCGTAAATTAAACCATATCCACCTTTTAGTGATGGATTCAATTTTACTCCCTTATAAATGTCACTGATGTTACTTACTTCTATTGGTGTTGCTGTTGACCCTAAAGGTGTGGATGGGATCAACTTTGAATACATTATTGTATTAGGTCGATAAAAAATTGGAAATTTACTTGAATCGTTGTTATCAGTAAATAATTTTACACCACTTTTGGTTACATTACTTTGATTACAGGTATTAATGAAGTTATTTATAAATTCAATAGTTTGTGTTTTTGATAACATCGTAAATGATTCAGTCGCAACTAATTTCTTAAGATTTTCTGAGATTTCACTATCTACTGTTATATTTTTGGAATTTATAGTAACGTCAGGTTTTAATTGGTACAAATAGACGGCTCCTGTAAATTTATCGTGAGCGTTTTCAGGATTAACCAAAGTCCATTCGATTAAATATTTTGTAAGTAAAACATCTTCTTGAAGTTCAAAATACGTTTTAGGTTCTAAATTCTGTAATGTACTTTGGAACTTTGATAGTTGTAAAAACCCTCTTTGTTGATTAGCAACAGGTATGACGTTAGGTTGTAGTTGTTCTCCTTTGAATTTACCTGCTCTTATTAATACTTCGTCTTGTTTTACAACAACGTCAGCACTACCTCTACCTAAAAGAGCATTATCTCCTGGCTGTGGGAATACTCCCTTGTGAACCGATTGGTCCGTAAACGTTCCATCTTGATTTTTGAGTGGTTTCGGATTCTTAATTTGCATACCCGTACCCGTGAATTTATTTCCACCGAAATAAAATTCTTTGAACGTTGCAGTTGGGCTTGAAAAAGTGTTTTGAACGTAGTACTGATTTTGATATTGGAAATCTTTGTTTACGTAAATAACCTGAACTAATTCGTCTACTTTAGGTACAGAATATACGAAATAGGGAAGTAGCGCGTTGAATACAAATGGGTCTCTTGATGTCCATATATCTTTTTCTTCATTCCACGGAGGGTCACTAATACTTTTCAAGATATCGTCATAATTGTCGATAAGTCTAACACCTCTGATTCTACCCAACATCATTGGGTCTTCAGTATTTAATACCCTACACTGAAAAAATATTGAGTTATTTTCCATTATTTCTTTCTTGATAAACTTTTAATACTCTGTCGTATAATTCTTCTACTTTGTCTAAGTATAGAGTGCTTTTTATTATAGATTCTTTTGTTGATTCGAAATCCGATGATAATAAATCCATATATTCCACCAACTTTGTATTTGGTAAATCTTTGAGATTTAGTTGACTATCTAATATTTCCTTAAATTTTTCGTCTTTCATTATTAAAATTTTTTACCTACCATCAAAAATCCTCCAGATTGAGGTTTTATTGTTGTTAAAATTTTTCCGTTTTCCGCTTCTTCTTTTTCACTTCCCCTTTTACTTATTAAATCGTATAATCCCATTAAGTTTGGTGAACCATCGGGTAAAGTTCCTGTTGGTATCCCTACCTTTTGTAGACCTTCGATAACATTTATTGACGCTCTTTCAGGTGAAGTTCCCGGTAATAAATCTGCCAAGGCCAATAACGGTTGTGGTATTGTGATACGTGCTGTTTGACCAATTAAATTCAGTAAAAGTAATATATTGTCTAAAAGGCTTTTACATTTTCGATAATCATTTACCAACTGAGACACAACTAACGCAATTTGTGCTAATCTAATTATCATGGTATATTGTTTCAATTTAGCCGAGTTCGCAACATCAGTAATTATAATAGATACTAAATTTATAATATCTTTTTTTAATATTTCATAAAGAACTTGAAGAAACTCCGCATTAATTTGAGAAATAACTTGGATTGAAAATGTCTTGAATTTTTTTAAGAAATCTTCCCCACTATTAACAATATTACTTCCTTGAGTTCCAATATTAGCCGCTTGATTTCCGAAATCAGTAATTGGTGCAGTAGTTTGATTGATTTCAGTGACTGCTTGATTATAAGTGTATGTCGCGCCAGATTCTACCACAGATAATAAAGTATAAAGTGGAAGAAGATTTTTTGGTGTTAACACTCCAGCAGCAACGGCCAACGGTATTTTTTTAATTACATTCTTATCTATTGATAGTTTAACGTTTAAGTTTGAAGGCGCCGTTAAAGACCAAGCAGGATTATCTGATATTGTATCAATAATTTCACCGATATTTTCAGCTTGTCTTTCAACGGTTTCCCCACTCAAGTTATTTCTAAACTCTATCAATTGAGCAATTAACACCTCAGAATCAACAGGTAATTGGATATTATCACAATCCTCGAATTCCATAATTCCATTTTGAACATTTGAAATTTCAACTTCAATATTTCGTAAATCAATTTCATTAAGTTCAAAAAAAGAATCGTCAACTCCATCTAATTCACCAACTTTTGCAACACCACTTACATCAATTTCTCTTCTTTCATCAAAGCACAACCCAAGGATTCTTGATGCAATTAAGTTAAATCTACTTTGATTATTTAATTCTCCAAAACCAACTTGTGCGTTAGTGTTCATGGCCCCTGAAATTAAATTTACAATTTGAGCACCAATATCGACAGAGTCTACTATTTTAATAGTACTATAATAGTCAGAAATAAATTCACCAACATTATTTGTGATATTACCTTGGCCATCCTCACGGTCAATTAAAAAAACTCGGTAGTAATCACCAGTGACTCCGAAACTATTAGTATTTGTATATTGTAAATCAAACAAAGGTTGACCAGATTTACCATCATAATTTTTTCCATTTATTTGACTATATGACCTATCTTTGTTATCTGATGTCATTAAGTTGAATAATTGCTTATTCATTGGAAATGGTATTGCACCCCCGTAAGGACGAAATGTTGAATCCGCAGATGGGTCTTCACTTTCGTAATAAATTTTACCGAAACCGGTTTGAGGAGATTGTTTTAGATTTGAAAAAAAATCAACTGAATTAACAGGAATGTATATACCTTCTTGTTGTGGCCTTAATGGGATTGGTTGTAAAGATAAACTTTCTGAGGTTACTCCATTATATGTTTGTTCAACTGAACATCCAAGAGCATTTATCGTCTCTTTTTTCAGAATATCCGCCATTTTGGGCTCGATTTGTGCCGCCGCTTGTAATATTTTGGATCTTAAATATTTTAGTGTCGCACTACCATTCCCTTGTGTTTGTCCCAAAAATCCCAACAATTGATCCATCGAATTCGGAGGGTCTCTTTGAAATCTTTTTTGAAATTCACTAACCTTATCTAATTGACTTGAAATTTTGGAGGTCGCCTCAGTGGCGGAGTTACCCAACTTACCTAAAAGACTTTTTTCTGATTGTGAAACCTCTCTGTAAGTTTTGTAGGCGTCAATTTTACTTTGAATTGATTGTTGAGCTGAATTTATATCTAATGGCATAATTTATCTCATTTTGTAAGATTCCTCATCTTTGGAAACGTCTTTCTCAATAAGATTTTGTATCAAATCATCGTCTAAATCTGCAAGAGAAAACGATTCCTCTTTATTGTTGTTAGATTTTTCCCAAATACTTGACTGTAATTTTGATAGATTGAGTTTTTTCTCAACACAATCATTTACGATTTTTTGTTGTTTTTCAATTACGGGTCCAATAGTAGTCATATCGGATGGGTCCTTTAGCATCGCTAACATCTTATTCTGAATCCTAATTGCAGTTTGTCTTTGCTCAACAAGTTCGTTATAGATTTCTTGCATGAGTGATAATATAGAATCTTTGGTGAAATTGATTTCTTTTCTTTGAGGTCTCGGCATATCTATAAATACTTTTTTATTAGTTTTTGATTCTTGATTGAATTACTACATATAATTTTTTGAATCTCTTAATTGAACTACGTATTTCTTTAGTACTTAAGTTAGTCATCTCTCTGAGTGATAATAATATTACATTCTTGTTGAACTTGTTATTATCTGCCCCTGAAAAAATTGTTTCATAATTATCAAACAAATCAATTAACGCATAACCCAATTTTTTTTCGTTATCATTTAACTGTTCGGATTCAATATAATTTTTTAATTCTGTCAAATATTCATTAATAACATAATCAGTTTCGATTACATCATCATCAATTCTATAAGACATATCAGGTCTTTCTTCGAGACTTGATGAAATATCTTCGTATGATATTTTTCGGTTAGTTTCTTTTTGGTCCTTTATAATTTGGCCCATCAGATAATTTTTACAGATAGTCCCAAAATAAGAATAGGCCTTTTTATTTTTATCTGGCTTAAACTTATCGACTTTCGTCATAAGAAAGGAATGTGTATCTGTATGAATTTCCTCAAAATCCATATCTTTACGATATAACTTATATCGTCTAATGATTGAGGAAATCATTTTATCTAAAGGGGACCTTAAAAATTGATTATAGATTTTATTTTTTTCGTATGAAGATTCGGCAATCAGGAATTTCCTAACCGCCTCTTCTTCTCTTACATCAAAATAATTTTCTTTAACTGCCTTTCTACCTCTTTTTTTTGATAAAACATCCTCTGTTGTGGCAGAGAGTGAATCTTGCATTAAGCATTTTCAGATTGATATTTTATGGATCTGTCGTCCGTGAAAAAATATTCTCTTTTTGCGGTTTGAATCCAAAACTTTACTTCATCCTCAATCATTTTACTATCACCGAATTTGTAGTTCCAAAAAATAGAACCTTCTCTAAGATTTACGTGTTTGTAACCAAGTCTTGGGATTGTCATAACTGTAACGGAGTTATAAGTCAATCTTAATAAAAACTCATAAATGAAAGTTAGTTTGATTGATGGTTTGAAACCTCCGAAATCTTCGATAACAGATTTTTTGATTACAGAACCTGCGGTTTGGAAGTTTTGATATTCTTGTAAAGTATCATTTGTCAAGATACCCATTTCTTGAGAGAAATTAGCTGCGAATGTTGCTTCATTTGTGAAACCTGCAAACAATCCCTTCTCATCCGTTTCTACCACAACAGGTAAGAACATTTGAACATCAGGAAATGATTCAACATATTTCTTAACATTTTTGAACCATATTGATGAATATTCATCATCAAATTCAAAAAGAGAAATCCAAGTCCCTTTTGCATTCTTAATACCAAAGTTTACTTGACTAGCGTAATTTGGTTCTTTGTCCCACAATAATTTTGTTACATTCAAGTCCCCAAAATCATATGAGTTCAATAAGTCAATAAGGGATTGTTCTTGTGAATGAACAATTACTAATTCTTCAAATCCTACTTGTTGATTTTTAAGAGATAAAATTGCCTTTTCGAAATACTCATCGAAATCTTTTGCTTTAGAGGATTTTATAGGTAGTATTACTGATAGTGATAATGTATTATTCATATTATTCTTCTGTTTTGGAAATTTGGTTTTCGAATGAATCTGCTCTTGTAGTCAAATACCCTTCGAATAAAGAAACTACTGTTGATTCAAACTTTTGTTTATCCGTATATCTTTCAACGGTCTCCTTCATTTTTTCAAAAATTTGTGGGTCAATATTGTCTTCTAACCAATTTTGAGCATAGTCTGCAACCAAATCAGGTAATAAAGTTTGGTCTGTAACCCAAATACCATTTTCTTCACTCATCCAATCAGGTGACAAGTTTGGAACTTTTCCAATCACAGGAACATTTGATTTCATAGATTCAAGTGGGAACGTACCAAAACCACTATGGTCGTCAATCCAAACACTCAAAAAACAATCTCTCAAAGAATTCGCAAATTCCTTTTCTGACAACCCTCTTAAGTCTCTAAACGTGAACCATCTATATTGTGGAAATTTCAAATAGAAGGTCTTAATTAAATTAATCGCATCACTCTGTTCTTTTGCATGAACTCCTATGATGGGCATTGCCGGACTTGATTTAGGAGTAAACTCTTCACTAATGAGTGGGTCAATGATGTCGAAAGAAATTTGTCTCATGACCCTTTCAATATATTCTTTCTGTTTACTTGAGGTTGTGATACATTTCAAAAACCCAAATTGGTTCCATGTTTGACCTGGTTGTAAAGTTTCTAACATGTGGGCATATTGTTGTGTCAAAACAATTTTGGCACAAGGAAGTTGTTTTACTTGGTCCATTACATATCCAAAAATTTCAGGAATAACTAAAAAATCTTCTGGTGAGATTTCTAAATTTTGTCCTTCAATTGCTCTGTGAGGTATTGACATGTACTCTTCATCTAACCATGCAACAACACCTGCATAATCAGCCTTTTCATGAAGTATAATTGGATTAAATCCATTATCTTTTAATGTTTTTGCCATTTGATATATGAGCCTTACTGAAGCCTTAGCGTTACCTTTAGTATCTTGGACTAAAAAATATATTCTGGCTTCTTTGTCTCTTAAAATCTTAATGGACTGTTTTACTTTTTCTTGAAATTGGTTTTCCATATTAATAATGATTGATAAGTTTTTTATTTAATAAACTATTGAATGCTAATCTAAATGGGATACTTACTTGTGCATTAGATTTCATTCCAAGTTTTTCGTCAACAATTTCTTGTTCGTTCAAAATAGTGTCTAATAACATTTTGACCATTTCGAATTTTATAATATTAATTTTTGTTTCTGTTACTCCTGACTCTGAATCTTCACTGTCGTCAGTTTGATTCATATCGAGATAGTTTTCAATTTCATCTAAGTCGATAAAATAATTTTCGCCAAATATCTGTATCATATTATTTCTTGTATTTTTGTTTTTAACTCCTTAAGACTTGAAATATGAAAATTAGATTCAACATCATTATTATAACTCGTGTTGAATTTAATTACAATTTTGTTTTGTGGGTGGTTTAATAATAGTTTAGGATTTGCGGTAAGTAAAATGTCTACGGAATCCCACAGAGAATTAATTGTACTTTCGCTATAAAATTTAACGGATTCAACTAAGCATCCGAATTTCGAAATAAAAAATAACGATGCGGGTTTTGATTTACCAATCTCATCTGAGACAATGATAATATCGTGTGACTCTCTCATATCCAAGTAAAATTCATTCAAGTCTAAAAGACCTGAAGGTTCTACAGATCCGGCATGCCCAAAAATTTCCATCGTATGTTCTTTATAAAGGAAATCGTACAATTCCTCCTCATTTTTGAATTTCAAGTGTTTCAAAATGTCTAATGAAGTTAAATCAGATAAAACTTCGTATTCAAAGTTATCTTCTTCATTTTCTTCTTTGAATGGATTATTTAGGTACCATTTTTCGTATTCTTGTTGTATTTTTTTTAGAGTGTCTCTTAATACCCCATTCAGTTCAATCCCTATTCTCATTCTTCGTACTTTTCTAATATTTTAGATATTAATGGATTTCTAACAATATCTGTAGATTTGAATTCAAAAACACCGATGTCCCCCATATTTTGAAATTTTTTCAAAGCATCCCAAAGACCTGTTTGTGTTTTATCTTTGTGTCTATCAAATTGTTCTAAATCGCCTGATATAAAAAACTTAGAGTTGAACCCAATTCTAGTTAGTAACAATTTCATTTGACTTGGGGTTGAGTTTTGAGCTTCTTCAAAAATCAAAATCGAATTATCAATATTCATTCCTCTCATATATGCTAAAGCGAATACTTCTATTGCCTCGATTTCTTTTAATTTTTCTCTAGTATCTTTACCGATTATTTTATTTAATAGATAGTATGAAGGAAAAATATATGGGTCAAGTTTTTCTTCAACACCGCCTGGTAAACTACCTAATTTTTCTTCAGCTTCAACGGCAGGTCTTACAATGATAATTTTTTCGTAAGGAGTATTTGGGTCGGATAATAAATCAACTGCACATTTCATTGCAATATAACTTTTTCCTACACCAGCAGGTCCTGAACAAATACTAATTTGGTTATTAACTAACTTTTCGTAATATTCTTTTTGACTTTCGGATAAAAACTTTTCTTTAGTTTTTCGTTTAATTATTGAACAGATTTGTTGTTTTTTATTTTTAATCGGAGCCTCTTCACTAGGTAAAGTTGCCGTTGGTTTTGGTTTTGTTAATCTACCCATGTTTAGTTATTTAACTTTATGTCTATCTGTATTTCCTAACTCTCTTTTATAAACTGTATCTCCCCCATCAGGACTTTCATAAATCCATACGGTTTCATTTTGTTTTTTATCAACTTGAGACTTAATCCATTGATAGGTTTTCCGTAATCCTACTGATAGAGGTTGACTTACCTCCCATCCAATTTTTTCTCGATATAGCTTATTATCAGAGTTTCTCCCTTTAACACCTAAAGGACATTTGAAACCGTACTTCTGCACAAATTCCTCTCCCTCAATATTTTTAATAGTTATATCTTTTTCTGCAATTTCTATTGCCATTTTAGCCAATTGGTTAATTGTTACCATTTCTTCACTACCAATGTTTACAGGACCTTCGAAATCAGATTCCATTAATTTAAGAACAGCTTCAACACACTCGTCAACATACAAAAATGAACGAGTTTGTAATCCATTACCCCAAACTTCGATTTCCCCACCATTTTCAGTTTCGACAGCCTTTCTACACATTGCCGCTGGTGATTTCTCTCTACCTCCATTCCACGTTCCCTGAGGTCCGAATATGTTGTGGAATCTTGCAATTCTAACATTCAATTTATAGTTTCTACTAAACGCCAAATATAATCTTTCAGAGAATAATTTTTCCCAACCATACTCTGAATCAGGATTAGCAGGATACGCCGAAGATTCTTCACAGTTTGGATTTTCAGGATCCAACTGATTGTGTTCAGGATACATACATGCCGAAGATGAGTAAAATAGTTTGCCTACCTTTTTCTTAACTGCTTCACGAGCGACATTAAGATTGATAGTTGCGGAATTGTACATAACATCCGCATCGTGTTCACCTGTGAAAATATACAAAGCACCACCCATATCTGCCGCGAGTTGATAAACTTCATCAACACCCTCTTCGATTACTAATTCTACAACTTTGGGGTCAGTTAAATCTCCTAAAATAAATTCATGACAAAACTCGTCTTGAAAGAAGTATTCATGTTTCTTGATATCACATACTCGTACATGATTTCCTTCTTCTTTTAATCTTTTGGCAAGGTGTCCACCTATGAACCCTCCTCCACCTAATACTACAATTTTTTTCATTAGTTAAAGTATTTTTGATATATGTCAAAATATTCGACAGTTTTAGCAGGAAGTAAATCCCTAAAATTCTTGATGTTGTCAATAAGGTTTAATGTACCTCTGTATCCAATCACTTCGTTCTCCAAATTTTTTACAAGATCTTGTGGATTTCTTGCTTGATAAACAGAAGCTTTTGTAAAAATTACTGAATTTGGAAAATAGTGTTGCATTACATATGCCCCCCAAATGTCATCCATTCTTCCGGTATATGGAAATACTGAATAATACTTAAGGATACTTCTGTGTAGGAATGTATTCTGTGAGTTGAATGGTGTTAATTGTTTTGTTGTGAAAGGGTCAAAAGATTTGAATTTGACGATAGGTTTTTTACTTAGTCTACAAATTGCATCTATATCAGGATCTCCATCCCAAAACTCAGCTTGAACTAAAGGTGTGATTTTAGTTTTTCCTTTATATTCGATGTCATTTTTTACTTGTAGATATTCAATTGGAAATCCTCTATGCCATAAGTCATTATGTTCTGTGGTTGAAATTGCATCAAAGTAAGGACATGACAAGTTTTCATATTCATCCACTTCAATTTCTTGGTCCAGTAATATGTTGTCACCCCAGAATTCATAAGGTATATTATCGTCATCCACGGTGGCTACAATTTCAGCACCATTTTCATATGCGTAGACAAAACCAATATTACGTCTTTGAATGGTCTTCCATCCGATAATTTCGGACAACTCAGGATACAATTCAGATTGTATTTCTGGTGTGAGATAAATTACATTCTCGTATTGTTGTTCCAAATTATGATATTCATCATGTGGAGTTTTAGTATCTCCTACGATAACAAATTGAAAATCTTTTTTATCTGCAATTTTACAGAATTTTATAGTCGCTTCTGTTGGACTATTGATTGTTGTTGTGATTATAAATTTTTTCATAAGTAGTTTGAATAAGATAATGATGAACCTCCAACCCGAGTATTAAATCTATCGGTTTTTTCACTGGTCCTATGATTATGGTATGTTGGGTATTTGAGTACTGCAGCTTTAGGATCGAAATTCGCCTCAAAAATTTTGGTAAGGAAACAATTTTCTCCTCCTTGAGTTCCTAAATAACAATCTCCTTCTTGTATGGGTTTCTTAGTTTTCCATGACCAACCACAATAAGCATTGATTGCATAACTCTTTATACTCTCATCATCTTGAAACCAACTCGGGTCAAGAATTCCGTCTCTGTTGAATAACACTAATCCATCATTTTCAGATAATTGATATGCTTGGGGATTTTGTCCAATTTTTGGATCTCTCATCGATCGATTAGTAAACAATACAAACCAATTCTCTTCACAGTTATAATTTGAAATTTCATCACCAAATGTTGTATCCGAATTTGCAAAAAACTTATAATCTTCATCAGAAGAAACTTCATTTGTAAAATCATAAAGATCCTTCATTGAAATCCCATGTGAACGATTAAGATTATGGATAATAATTTTTTCAGAATCAAATTCTACGAACGCCTCATAATCAGCAGGCTCTTGGCACCAAACATGAATTACATCAAAATACTTTGAGTTCCATCTCAAAGTATTTTTTATTTCATTTAATCTATCGACAGTTTTATATCTAAAACCATCTATGCTTAATATTTTTCTCATAAATTAGTTATTTGTTATAATACATTTAAGAATCTCGTCTTTGTAATCCGCTACAGTATCAAAAGCTTTTTGAATGTTTTCAAAATCAAACTCATGTGATATTATTTTTTCTATTTCTTTATCTCCAGTATAATTTACAACACAATCGTCCAATGTTTGGTTAGATCTACGTACGTTCTTTATGGTTAATTCTTTTGTTCTCATTCTGTGTGGATTATAGGAAACAAAATCTGCTTCAGGTATTCCGATTAAAGCGACCCTACCATTTACCGCAGCAACATTGATACATCCATCAATAGATTCTGTTGTGCCACCAGTATCGATAGTTAAAGTTGCCCCCATACCGTGCGTTAATTCTTTAATTTTTTTATTGTAATCCTCCGCCAATAAAAAAGATTCTTTTGCACCGAATTTTTTAGCAAAATCTACTCTATAAGGTAGTTTGTCAATCATGTATATATCTTTAAGACCCATTTTTTTCAAAATAGAAAACATACATAATCCGATTGGCCCCGCACCAAATATGGCTGCTGATTCTGTGAATTTTGGTTCAATTAAATTTGCGGTGTGAAGACAAACTCCAAGTGGTTCAAGTAAACTCGCTAAATTAAAAGACATAGAATCAGGAATTTTTACAAGTTGTAATTCTTCAACGACAACATAATCTGCGAAAGCTCCTTGAGAATTTGCCCCCATAAAAGTTCCTTTTTCACATAAATTATGTTTTCCTTTTAATGACCAATAAGAAGTTATACATGGCATACCTGGCTCGACGGCAACCCTATCTCCATCACTAAATTTATTTGACCCGTTGGCATCTACAACAACACCTGATGGTTCGTGCCCCATATACATAGGTAATGGATTTTTGAAAGATCCGAGTCCTCCTTCCTTAAAATAATGCATGTCAGAACCACAAATTCCGACGGATTTCATTGCTACGAGTAATTGACCCTCTTTTAATTTAGGAATTTCTTCCTCAAAAATTTCAATTTTTCGTATTTGAGTTAATTTTGCGACTCTGTTCTTCATAATCAATTAAAGCTTGTTTTAATACATCACAGACATAATCTACTTCATCCATTGTTAATTCAGGATATAATGGTGGACATATGTGATGTTTACAATAATAATCAGTATTTGGCAAATTTACAGAGGTAAATTGTGCTTTATATAGAGATTGGTGATGAACAGGTATTTTATATACTTCTCCAGTCAATGTTATATTTTTTTCTTTGCAATATTTTTTCAGCCAATCTCCATCCATTGGGGTAATTACAATTGCTTTATAATTCGCACAAGTACCTTCACCATTCTGTTTAAGGACTTTGTATTTCGTATTTTCTAAATTTTTTTGGTATCGGCTTAAAAGTTGAGACCTTTGTTCTATTCTTTCATAAACTCTATCAAGTTCGATACAACCCAATAATGAAGTAAACTCATTAATTTTGAAATTATTACCTTCGGGGTTAACAATAATTCCACCATCATTAATATCTCTACCGAAGTTTTTTAAGGACTTCATTTTTTCATAGTATTTTTTGTTGTTGGTGGTAATCATACCTCCCTCACCAGTTGTCATAACTTTTGTGGGGAAAAAAGAAAATGTTCCAATATCACCTATAGTTCCGGCTCGATGTGAACCTTTTGACGAAAAGTGGGCATGTGCCGCATCTTCAATTAAAGATACTCGATTTTTCTTACAAATTTTTGCAATTTTAGTAATGTCATGACTGATAATCCCACCGATGTGTACAATAATAACTGCTCCTATTTCTGTAGTGATTTTATTTTCCAAATCTTTCAAATCAATTGAAAATGAATCTGGTTCCATATCCAATAATTCGATTATACCCCCAGCATTTGTCACCGCAACACTTGTTGCAAAAAAGGTGTTAGAGGGTATTAATACTTTTTTTCCTTTTACATCTATTGCTTTGAGTGCTAATTCAATCGCAGTGGTGCCATTGGAACATGCTAATGCAAATTTCGAATCACTCATTTTAGCAAATCGTTCTTCAAATTCTTTCGTATATTTTGATTCTCCCAATGGTCTATCTGAAGATAAAATGTCCCATGAACCTTTAAGGAATTTTAATTTTGATTTGAAGTCAAATTTTAATCTAAAAATTGGAATGTTAAATTTTTTCATATTATAATGTTTTCTTAATTTTTGATGGAACTCCAGCAACCATTACATTAGGTGGTACGTGATTTATTACAACAGATCCTGCCGCTACAATTGAGTTATCCCCAATTTCTATCTTTGGGATGATTGTACTTCCGGCACTTATAAAACAATTTTCACCAATCTTTACGTAACCACATAGAGTTGTATTAGGTGAAATTTGGGTAAAATCCCCAACATTACAATCGTGTTCTACTACAGAACTTGTGTTAATTATAGTACAGTTACCGATAACCGAATCAACGTGAATTACAGAGTTAGCACAAATTAAATTTCCATGTCCTATCCATTTGGTTTCAACAACTGATGTAGGATGAATACAATTAATCGGTTCTTTTTTAGTATAACCTTTAATCAATTCATAATGTGTTTTTCTCATTTCGTTATCTCCTGTTGCAATGAAATAATCAACATTTGGGAGATTGATATGTTCTAATGATTTTTCAACTGAGGAATATAATCTATTAAGTTGTATTTCATCAGCATAACACTCAACATAATATAAGATATGATGAGGATGTGTCATCCTGAATATGTTAGTTGCAATTTTAGCTCCTGCGGAACCTCCAACTATTAATATTGATTTGGAAGTACTCATATAATTTCTATAGGTAAATCTTCATTAAACATCCCCCAATCATCGGGATTTGTTGTTTCGGTAAAATTTTTTATTATTGATTTTTGGTCTGACATAGGTGGCACTGATTCATCTTCATCTCTATCAGCATTTTTACCATGATTGAGGTGAAAAATATAATGGTCTAAAACTTTTATTTCGGAATAGAATGATGCCTTCTTCATAACATTAGTATCAATTCCGCAACCAAATAAAACAGATTCTTCAAACCCTTTCATTTTGAACCAAATGTCCCGATGACCGATTTGATAGTCCCCACAACAATTAATCAATGACCATCTATCATCTTCACTCCCAATCCTTTCTTTTGGCCTAAAAGAATCTTTATTAGAACTAAGATGAGAATATAATGATTGATAGTTGTCAAAAGATAAATGAAATGATTCATCCACATCTCTTCTTGCTACTGTATAGAATGAATTCATATCTAATACACTGAAATCTAAAGGTGTAGATATGATATCAATATTCGTTGAAACTATAACTTCGTGTTCAGTTCTTCTGATACCAACATTCCTCCCAATTGATTCTATCATATTGTAATTCGCAATGTCAGGATATTTGGATTTCAATAACCCCTTAGGAACTTGTACCCATTTTAACTTTTTGGAGTGAGGTAAATTATTTTTAATATTGGATATAACACCTTCTCCATTAACGGTTTTCCAATCCACAAAAACGACCTCATCATGATTTTCAATTAGAGATGTTAACGCCATTGTCGTTCTTTTATGAAGATTACCCCCATAATTGTCGTTTCTGGATGATAATATAACCGAACTTTTCATTAAATTTTTTTATATAATTTATCACAGAACATTTTCCCATTTACGGAACTTCTATGATGATGACTATCTCTAACATGTGTAAAACCTTGAGACGTAATTGCATCATTCACTTTCGAATCAAATTCTGACCCTAAATCCGTAACTTCAATAATTATATATTCAAAGTTTTTCAGATTTTCTCCAATCCCTTCAAGTACTTGTAATTCAGCACCTTCAGTATCAATATTCAATAAATCATAATTAGAAAAATCTAAACCTTCTCTTTCAAATAAAGTTTTAATTGTGATTGTTTTCGTTTTCAGTACATCACCATTTTGTTCCATTAAAGAACTTGAATCTTGGTTATGAGGAGGACAATAAAGATTCAATTCTAAATCATCTTGATTCCATGCCGCTAAATTATAAATTTTTTGGCCGAACTGCTCAATTTCACTTTTGAACCGTTCATATGAATTTGGATTTGCTTCTAAAAATATGGAGTTATCTCCACAATAATGCGCGTATTGTTTTGCTTCCCAAGCATCCCATGCTCCAATATGTAAAACCCCTTTCGGGTACCAATTTAGATTAAAAAATAATCCTTTATTATTACCAAATTGACTCTCCCCTACAGGATTAGGGTCTTTGTCCCAAAATGCTCCAAATAAACTCATTTATTTTTTTCTTAATATAATTTCTTCTGTCCCTGACGAGACATTATTTATTTGTACAATTTCCCAATCAGGGGCATTTTCCCGTATCCAATTTTCACTAACAAGTACTACTTTAATCATTTGATTACCATCCCAACTTTCAAACCCACATTGGTCATTGTCGTTAGACAATAACCCATCGTACATGACAAAGATACATCCTGTGTTTGCGACCTCCGCTAAGTTTCTGAAAACATCTGATTTGAATCTTAATGGGATGTGAGGTAAAACCGCATTGGTAAACATAAAATCAAACTTAACTGGAAATTTATTTACAAAACTCTCAGTTAAATCGGACTGAACAAACTTCATAGTGTCTGTTTCGTATTTTTTAGCATATTCAATCCTATTGGAGGATAAATCAATTCCATAAGTTTGTTCGAAATTTTCACTTAAAACTTTTGTAAAATATCCGTAAGCACAACCTACATCTAAACAATTTTTTGAAATGCCTTCAACCACCAAATTTTTGATTCGAGGTATTAAATTTGATTTCATCCAATCTATATCTCGTTCTGAGTATCCTTTTTCAACATCCAAATTGGGAGCGATGCTTGTTTCGTTTTCAAAATAATTTTTAAGAGATTCTTTAATGTTTTGTATCATTTTGTTTGTAATTTACATATTCTTTCACCTCTCTTATTTCTGAATCGGTGATTTGGTTTATTTCATTTTTCAATCTAAATCTTTCATCATTTGTATAATAAACGCCTCTTGCAAGTTCTATAAATTCTACATTAAAAGATTGTCTTGTTTCTAATATTCTTAATTCATCTTCAATTTCCCATAGTTTTGCATTTATATCACACAATTGATGATATAATAATTCAATTTCAGAAGAATTTAGATAAACTGATGATAAATTATACAGTAATTCAAATTCTTTATTAACTAGTATTAATTTTTCTTCATTAATTATTTTGATTCTTTTGACATGCAAGATTGACAATTTGTCAATCAACTCTCCGACACTAACTGGTACGTGTATCATTTTATATAAGTTAAATCTTTATCGAACATATGTTCTACTTGGTGAAAACTCGGCGGGTTATGTCTTGAGTAAACTGTAACATTTTTTAATCCCAATTTATTAATTATATATAGAATCGAAGTTTCGACTGTGTAGATATGTTTCGCTTTCAACAATAGACCAATCCAATCAAAAAGATTGTCCCATCCAAGATATGTCATTTCAATTGAATTATCATATTGACCCATATGTGGACATGGTTTTGAATCTGGGGGAGAACCGAACATTCTATTAACTAAGACAAACTCTCTATCATTTGCGTCGAAATGGTCGATTAACTTTTGTTCTCTCTCCAAGTTTCTTTCGAAAGAAAAGTGTTCAACCCAATCGTCAAAATCAAGATCTAATAATTTGTACTTAGCATGCATAATAGGTCCATTGTAATGCCTATCAAAGTGTTGAATTGGTAGATAAACATCATCTAAATTAAGAAGAACTGGTTTGGAATATCCCTCATTATATATGTTTTTATATTGAAAATCATCATTTTCACTAACAAATATTAGGTTATCGATTTTGATATAATCTTTAATAAATTCGAATTGAGGAATTACAGGCCATATAACAGTATACCCTTTAGATATGTAATACTTTGCAATTTTTTGTGTGAAAAAAATATCACCGATTCCTGCTGGTTGTCTTATTAAACAAATCTTAGACATATTCTATTAAATAGTTTTCAAAAATCCAATCATCCAAAACACTGTACTTTTGTACTCTGTCATAGTTGTCTTTTATTGCGTCCATTTTTGATTGGTATAATTCTTCAGTTAGTAACGATAAATCGAAAGTACCATCAAAGAAAATTATTCCCTCAGGGTTGAAATATTCAACAACTTTTTTTGTACCCATATAAACAGGGATAGTCCCTGTTGCGAAACAATCCAAAATCTTTTCAGTGAAATAAGTGTCATAGGTATCATTTTCAACTGCAAATGAAAACCTGTAATCTTTTAATCCTATTTCTTTATTGGGTATTTCATTAATTCCTCTACCATAAACATCAATTTTATCTATGTTAGCCATGGCAAAGTCGTGACGAATTTCATGTTGATGAGTCCATCTCTTATTAGATGTAATCATTGATGCCATTTTTGTTTTGGGATGAATCCCAAATTCTTTGATATAACTACCGTAAGCTGGTGTCCACTTGAATTTTGAATCTAATGATAATAGTTCATCATTATGTGTCCAAATTTGTTCAAATGTATTTAATACACTATCCAAATTATTTTTAATGTTTTCAATCGCTCCACCATCAAATTTCCGAGATTCAATAATCCAAAGGAATTTCTTTTTTGACCCACCGTCATTTTTATGGTCTTCGATACCTTTGAACAAATCATTATCCAAATAAACGGAAATTGGGTTGTCGTAACTATTAAAACACCATTCAACTAGTTGAGGGGCTTTGTTTGCGGTAGATCCTTTGTCATGTGCAAAGTTTCTAGACAACATGTTTAATTTAACCATCCGTCTTCATATTTTACTTCAAGCACCGTCCAATATGGTTCATAGATGTCACTATAATTTCTAGGCCCTCTTGGACCAAACCAAATCGATGGAGCAATTACTTTTTTATTAGGGTTCTTGTTCAAAAAACTTCCCCACCATGAGAAACTTGAATTTACAATGATATTGTTTTTACATAAGGACATTAACCACATTTCCTTATAATCCTCATCTTCGATGTAAGTAACATTTTCAAATTTGAGGTTTTCTTTAACCCATTCTTTATCATCACTGAAAACAAAAACATGAGAATATTCTCCAACTTCTTTTAATGCTCTTTCGATGTATTTTTCAGTTGCAATTGGGTGAATGTCAGGATTCATGAAACAATCACCTCGTCTAATATGAACAGATAAGGTATTTTCTTGATTTAATTCAGGATGCTTTTGTAACATTTCTTCAACAAATTCTTCTGTTGGTGAAAAAATATCACGAACACTATCAAAGTGTGGGTTAAAATTTTTTGAACTTTGGAAATAACCGTCAAACACAGTATCATGGTCTTTCACAAATACTTCACTGAATTCCCAAGGTCCTTCACTGACTTTTTCAAATCCATCAATGTTATCTACAAATTTCAAATTACGAAAAATATTACTCACATAGTTTTCTGTTTGTCTTCCTTGCATTGGAGTCCAAGATTTAGGAATGAAAACCACTTCTCTATTATGTGTAATTCCTTGGGCAACCGCATGAGCGGCTTGAAAAAGTTGGTTTCCCAATCCTCCCATCAAATTACATGAAATAAAATTACTCATCTAATTAATTTTTTTAATTTTGGTTTATTACGTATTATATTTGAACATCTTTCCTGTTCACGATGTCCCCCTCCAGTCGCACTTCCTGGTTTGTGGTCATTATATGGAGACTGTTCATTATAAACGTAATATAGTTTAGGTAAAAATCTATAATTTTCTTCTCCCGCTAATTCTAAAAGTGAGAATGTGTAAGCAACATCGGCAGCCGATATGAAATATTCTCCATTATCATCTCTGAGATAATCTTTTGGAATTGCTTTCCATAAGAATGTTTTCCATGTTCTTAAATGAGAAAATCTAAAAACATCTTTACGAATAGTATCCGGATTACATTTACTTGAAAAACCTTCGTTACCACTAGAGTACATGAATGAACCGTTTGTTAACCAAACATCCCCTTCAGAATAAATCTTACGAATATCAGAAACAACGTCTGAGTTGAGTAAAAAATCATCACCATCCAATTCAATCACAATGTCATCATCATCAAATGTTGGGATTATCTCATCTAAATTTTTTAGTTTGAATTTTTTCTCCGTATTAATCACCAAATTGAATCTATTATCATCTATAATTAATGATTTAATTATTTCTACAGTATTGTCTGTAGACACATCATCAATGATAAAAACTTTGAAATCCCTATCTTGTTGGGACTTCAAAGTTCTGATACAATTTTTTATATATTTTTCTGCGTTCCAGACACAGACGACAAAATTTATCATTGTAAGTTGATTACATAACCTTCAGGAGAGGTTCCCGGTTTATAGAATTTTAATCTATTATCAAATTGTTCACTCAACTCGGAAAGTTGTTTAATTACTGGATCGATTTCAATCACATTAACGTAATACCCTTCCTCTAATAAATCCAAACACAATTTGAATTGTTGTGATTCTTCCAAAATATCTGTTCCTCTCTTGTATGTTATGTAGTTCATAACGAATGGTACACTTTTGTTTGGATTTTGATTCATGTAAAAGTTCTTAATAAATTCTGCATGCTCTTTGTTAAATTCATCTACTGTAAGCGGTAGATTTAATTTCAACCCAAGTTCATTGGCGTAATGACCCAAAGCTCGATTGTCTCTTGGTAAACATGGCCCACCAAATCCAAATCCATATTTCATATATTTTTTTCCAACACGACTATCACCACCAACAGCATTTAATACAGAATCAATTTCATTACTCAAATTCGATTTTGTCAAAATATCTCCCATCATATTGGCATAACTAATTTTAGTTGTCAAAAAACAATTAATACCAATTTTTGTAATTTCAGCAGCCTTTGGAGACATGACATGTGCGTTAACTGGCGTGGTTTGTATTTTGTCATATATTTGAATCAATTCATTTGCAAGTTCTTGGTATTCAGTTCCAATTAAAACTATATCTGATTGTTCTATCCCTTTAACAATTTCTCCTTGAGCAATAAATTCCGGATTATATGCAACTTGAATGCTGAACATTGAAAGTTTATTTTGGATTTGTTCCACATCACCAGGATTAGTTGTACAACCAACAATAAACTTTTTATTAAAAATAGGGATTTCTAATTTGGACGCAGCAAAAAAATCATTTACCACCTCAAAAACGGCTGACGTGTTATAACTTCCGTCAGTAGTGGATGGAGTTGCGACAAAGGTAAATATAATATCAGAGTTTTCAATAATTTCAACATTACTTGTAGTTGCACTGAAGTAATTAACTTCAAACAACATTTTTTGAATTAATGGTTCATTAGTGTTACAAATCCTATGATTTAAGTTATAAACATAATCCTCACGTTTATCTGATACAATAACATCATATCCTGCTTTTTCACATAATAGTGCAAATGTGAGTCCTAATCTTCCGGCACCTATGATACCTATCTTCATATAATTTCGTTTTCTTTCAAATCAAAAATTGGTATAGAAACCATTTTATGTTTATTTTTTTTATTAAAACTTAAAAAAGTTTCAATAATCTTGTATTCTTTTTCACTGTAATTTTGTTTAGCTACACCTCTTTCCATCGCCCATTCAAGTTCTTCATAGGTTGCTCCAATTTGAACTTCATCCACTCGGTTATCTTCCCATAATCCATCAGTAGGCTCCGCATTGATGATTTCAGTAATTACCCCTAAATGTCGACCTAAATTTCTAACTTCAGTTTTATATAAGTCTGCGATAGGAGAGATATCAACTCCACCATCTCCATACTTAGTGTAAAATCCGACTCCAAAATCTTCAACTTTGTTTCCAGTACCAACAACAATCCCATTTCTTGAGGATGCGATTTGATACAACGCCATCATACGTAATCTTGATTTAGTGTTTGCAAATCCTAATTCAGAATAGAATTCTTTTTCAAAAAGTACATTAGATTTGAATTCTTGAAATGTTTTTGATAAATCTATAGTATAACCATGAACATTATCATATTTTGAACATAAGAACGAAATATGTTTGTCAGATAATTCTGTGTTCTTTTGGGATGAGTTTAATGGTAAATTAAGAACTAAAGTAGGCAGTCCTGTTTCTGCACATAACGTTGATACAACCGCAGAATCAATACCACCAGAAACTCCCACAACTAAAGTTGTAATATTGTTTTTAACTACATAGGATAAAATCCATTCTTGGATTTTACTTGATAAATTTTTGTAATCAATAATTCTATCCATTATAACACTTTTTTATATTCTTCTTTTATTTTTGTTGCGACGTTTACTGAATAATATTTTTCTATGTCTGTTGGAGGATTAAATTTTTCTTTTGAGAGAATGAACCCTCCCGAATCAACCTTATAAATCCAACTTGGTTTTCCGCACATCCATCCTTCTATAGTCGTTCGGCCTAATTGAATACCCGCAGTTTCAGAACACTTTTGAACATATGGTTCCACATTCCATGTTGGTGGAAAATGTTTAACATGGGAGTTTGATAAGATTGCCGGAAGATAATTTGATTTATCTTCTCCAACTAACCAAAGTTCCTTACCATTATCCGCAGTATAGTCAATCAAATCCATAATTGTTTCTTTACGTAGATAATCTATCGTCCCAACAAATAATACATAATTTTCTTCTTTTACTGATTTGGATTTGAATTTTTCATTATCAACTGGATTATATATTACTTCAATCATATTTTCGTCGATTTCGAATTTATCAACAATGTGATCTTTAATTTCAGGCCTGATTGCAATGTATTTTTTGATTGATTCGTGTTTGATTGGATCTTCCAATTCTATTACTTCAGAGTGTATAGAATATACCTTATCGATTTCAGGATAAAATTGAACCATTCTTTCAGCAACTGGTTTATGTTGCATATGAATAATATCAAAATTTACCGTACCTATACGATACATTACGTTTGGTTGTGATGTCTGTATCCCATTTTCAGTTTGGACTCCCCACTTACCATCACCTAATTTGAACCCTGGTGCTTGTTCGAATGGAACACATTTAATTCCTTGTTTTTTTGCTAGTTCCGTTAATGGCCCACCAATTTGAGATAAGACTGTGACCTCACAATTTAGTTTCATTAAGTTCTTTGCTAACTCATAAACATATAATTCTGAACCCGTGAATGTTCTAAAGAACAAACAACTGATTAAAACTTTAAGTCTTTTATTTGGGTTGAGAAGTAATTTAAGTGGTAGATGTGATTTATACTTTTCCTCAAAGATTTTACGGTTTTCTTCCCATTGTTGATTAGTTTCTCCAATTGACTTGTGAGTCATTCTAATATTAGTGATAACACCAACTTTTACACCTTCCAAATGATTTTCGAGACAGAATGGAATGTCATAAAAGTGAAACCCATTGAACTCTTCATTGAATGGTTTTTTTATTCTTTTCTTATGTACTGCAATAAATAATCCGTCTACAATAACAGTCTCATGAACAGTATTACCTAAAGAATCGGCATATTTTGATTCCCATTTTTTTCCATCTTTTTCATGATTAACAATACCAACCATTCTTTTTCTATTCTCCCACCACATTCCTCCTGATGGCATTAAAGTAGTACCCGCCATTCCGATAATACCGAAATCGGTTTTTTCGAAATGTTTAAGGAGTTTGCTATACCAAGCGGGTGTGTCAAAATATATGTCATCGTGGCAAAGAAGAACTATATCTGTCTTTGCTTCAGATAAGATTTCGTTATAAACTTGGGCAAGGGATTTTTTCCCATTATTGACTTTCTCAATAACTTCAAGTTTTTTGAACCCTGAACTTTTCTTGAGATACTCAATAAATTCAGGTTTAGTTTCTCTAGTTGAATATCCTACGGTTATCATAATCCAGTACTCCCAAAACCTTTATTCCCCCTATCTTTATCACCAACTTTATCGACCAATTCAAACTCAACGTATTTACCATTTACTACAGGACATAAAACCGCTTGTGCAATTTTCATTCCTTTAGAAATTGTAACAGAATGATTGTTGGTGTTGAAAACAATAACTTGAATTTCTCCGACATAACCTGAATCGACTGTACCAGGTGTATTTAAGACTGTAAGTCCCATATTGATAGCTAGTCCACTTTTAGGTCTAATTTGAATTTCATGCTCTTCAGGAATTGATAGTTTAATACCTGTCGGAATTAGTGCTCGACCGAATGGAGGTATGTTTATTTCTACAGTTGAACGTAAATCAAAACCTGAATCTGATGGATACGCATATGAGGGAACTTTTGCATCTTCATGAACTAATTCTACACCTAATGATTTTGTTTTCATCATTATCATGTGGGATTCATTCATTTCATCAACAGACATTCCCAAAATATTTTCCAATTCTTTCATGTAGTCTTCTTCAGGTTCAACTCCTGCGTCTTGTTTGATTTGGTTAAATGTTTCTTGTATTTGTTTCCAAATATCGGCATCATTTGAATTTTCGTTTGTCATTTTCTTGCTATTTCATAATTTTTAATAAACCAATCAATGGTTTCGTTAATACCTTGTTCAATGTTGATGTACTCATAATCTTTAGGGACATCTGATGTTGCAGTTTTTTTGAATTGTCCTCTTGGTTTTGTTTCGTCAAAAATTATTTTATCTGTGTAAATCTCAAATTTTTTTGTAACGATATTAACAATGTCCATAACCGAATATTCGAGTTCGTTGACTGCCATAAATGGAGTTTCATTATTCCAATTATCGATTGCCCATAAAATATTTTTTGCAAGGTCTTCAGAATGAATAAATTGTCTTAAAGGTGACCCATCTCCCCAAACAATGAACTCTTCATTTTTGTGTTTACAATTGTATGCTCGTTGAATAATTCCTGGAATTATATGGCTATAATCAGGATGGAAATTATCGTGTGGTCCGTAAACATTAGCCGGAACAACGGTAAACCAATTATTTCCTGTTAATTGTCTGAATATTTTTGTCTGATAACCTGAAATCCTCTTAGAATATGCGTATCCTCTATTTGATGGGTGAGGGGCACCTAAATCCATTTGGTCTGGAGTAAGAGGGTATGTTACATCTGAATCAGGAAATATACAAGTGGAGGATAAATTTACAAAATTTTTAATGTTATTTTCGAATGCCGAATTTATAACATTATTATTTATTATATAATTTTGTAAAAAAAAGTTTTCATTGTCCATAATGTTGGCTTGAACCCCTCCAACTTTTGCTGCACAATTTATGATTGTATCTACTCCCGAATTTTTAACATGATAGGTAATATATTCTTTGGTTAATTTTTCATCGGTCAAATCAACATCTTGTCTAGTATGATATATGTGACCTTCACCTAATAATTCTTTGAATGGTGACCCAACTAATCCATTAGACCCAGTAACTAAAACTTTCATACTAATGTTGTAATTTTCTTTATGACATCAATCAATACCAACACATCTTTTTCACAGTATTCTACTATACCTTTGATGTCTTTATTTATCCAATACGCTTCATGTACCTTATTTCCTTTTATCTCCATATTTTTTGAAGATTCGACACCCATAGAAACGCACATCAATTCTAATGATGCAATCGTACCATATCCACCGTATTGCCAAAGTTCCTTGGTATCTAATGCCTTAATTTCCCATGGTTTAGTGTCATGACCTGGTAATATTTTGGGGGGTAATAATCCATTAATAATCATTCTTTTTGCCAACATAGGAATATCAAATCCTTTGACATTGTGACCACAAAGGAAAAATCCTAATTCTCCAACCCTACGTAAAAGTTTCTGAACTTCTTGTAACAAATCTTTTTCATTTTCGTTACTAAATGATTGCATCTTTGTCTCACCTTTGTCGGTGACAAAGGCAACACTTACACAAGCAATTTTTGCAAATTCGGGAACTAATGCAGAACGGTTATAGAAGATACTATCAATAGATAATGTTGAGTCTTCAGGAAATCTTTTTTGAAACCAATCAAGATAATTTATAAAAATAGATGAAAGTTCAGGCCTGTTTTTCCTCAATGTTTCCCAATTGGACTCAATTCCAACTGTTTCAATATCAATAAAAAGTAGTTTGTCTAAAGGTATGTTTATCATGATTTATTGGCAATATCTATATAAAATTGTTTTCTATCCTTAGTGACGTTATTCAAGTCATATTTGTCTTTTACTGTTTCATACAACCTTTCACCCATATCCTTAATGAGATTTGGGTTCTTAACTAATTTTTCGATGAATTTTGCCCAATCCGCATGATTTCTAGCCTCATTAACTAAAATCGCATTTCCATCTACAAAATTTCCGTTATCCAAGCAATGTTTCAAATCAATAGTGTAAGGTCCGATGTTTGAAGCAATTAATGCTTTTTTATAGAAACCAGCCTCAATTACTTTGAGTTGTGATTTCATTCTATTGAACATTGTGTTTTTGATAGGAGACAAGGAAACGTCAAATTTAGAATAGTTTTTAGCGTAACCTGTAACTGGTTTTGTCCAAACTCGGAGATACGATTCTCCACTATCACCAAGGTATTCTTCTTGGTTATATTTTAGAAGATGATTTTTGTATCCTTCTGAAACTATTTTATAATTTTGTGTGAAAATTTCTTCATATCTTGCCCATACAGTCTCTGATGGCAAAATATTTCTTTTTGTTTGTTCACCTGTTTGGGCATTGATTTCAGTTACAGTTCCTCTAGTGTCAAACCCACACAATACATATTGTACTTTATCTTTGAGATGTAATAGTTTGGAAAACCCTGAATCTAATAATTGAATATCATGTAAGTGAGATGAACCACCTAACCATCCAATTCTAACTTTGTCCGATTCTTCAGTTTTCTCTTTGAATTGAGCTTCGTTTGGATTAATGGCGTTCGGAAATACAATAACGTTTTTATTGTATTTCCGTATTTCGTCGGCGAATATTTCAGTAGTGGTTGTTACAAATTTAGAGACCTTAAGGTTGGCAACAATCTTTTCGTTAATTTTATTAACTCGAATGATATCGTGAATAGGATGTTCTTTACCTGGCATCCAATAATCGTCAATATCGCAAACGGTTACGACTCCTAAAGAGTTTAACATTTGGATTAACCTGTTTGCCTTATCAAAATCAGATCCAATACTTCTATGGTAAGCAACTATTTGGTATTGAGTCCAAAAATTCATATCCTCGTATGGTGGTTCATAGACAATGTCTACGTGAAACTCATCGGGATATTGATTTTGAAGAAAAATGTGTGGATCGACCGAACGGAATTTACCAACACCAGATCGGTCAGAAGGGACAACTAAAACTTTAATTTTTGACATAAATTTAGAATATACTCCAAAGTATAAGTTTTTATGTCAAATAAGAAAAGTGGTTAGGATAACTTTTTAATCTTGGTTACCTTACCTTCAAATATATGTTTACCTACTTTGAAACTAAAAACTTCATTGGTCTTTTCTGATGATTCCATTAACAATCCATTCTCTTTTAGAGCATTGTTGACCGCTTCATTAATCATTTTCTGTAAAACCTTGTAGTCAATATTTCCTGTTGGTTGGGATGTCTGTGTTTGTTGTTTTGGTTTTGCGGATTCTGGAACATATCCACTTGGATTTTCTTTCATCAATCTTGAGGCTCTTTCTACCAAGTCGCTTGACAAAGTTGGGTTTGCCTGTTGTGGTTGAGATATTGGATGTTCCATCATGAGTTTTTTAATCTCGTCAGGAAGCCTTGAGTTCTTAATTGCATCTATGGTAGGAACTCCAACTGGTTTGGTATTTTCTACTGGTAGTGATGACAAATAAGGTTGGCTCATTTGTTGCATCGAAGGTTGTTCCTGTAAGAATTCTTGAGGTATATTGTACTTTGCTTGTGGCATATTGAATGTTTCCACCATGTTTGATGGGGAATTCATTTCTCTATTATCAGTTCTTTTGATACCATCAGTCTTATCCATAATGGCTTTAGATATCATAAGTTTTTGCATTAATTGGTCCATAATTAGAATTTTGCTATAATAATAATCGAAGTCATACTTTTGTCACCATTTGGATTGAAATTTGGTTTCATTTCTGTGAAATTTTCTCCAGTTGGTTTAAGAGATAGAATTTTGTCTAATCTAAAAAGTCTCCATCCCGGTAAAGGTTGTTCTCCTTTGTAGGCTGTGTGAGATGAACCTTCCTCATCCCACGCTCGTAATACTTTGTTTCCCGCTTTACTTGTACCTAAACACACAGGTTCAATTTCTCTTAATCCTCTACCACCTGGTTCATCACCATCGTAATAAATAACCACTTTCTGTTTGTTTTTAATAGCGTTAACGACGCTATCGACAGAAGCGATTTCACAAATTAAACCTTTAAGTGTCTCTTGTAATTTCATTAAAAGTTAGGATAAGTTTTTGATGAATTAAATTTGTTAATTTTTATTTCATTTTTTCTTTCAACAACGTCTGTGATAGTTCCAGCGTTGACATTATAAACATCCAAAAATGTTCCCGTACCTCTACCCATAGAATCACCATCAGCAACAGCGTCTCTGTTTACAGATGAATATTCATTACCAACTGCATTATAGTCGTTTTTAGGGATTAATTTAGCTCTTTCCACATCACCAATTGCAGTCAATGCATTTGGTATATCTTGTGATAAATCGATTGCAAGTTCGTTTGCCATAATTATAATTGTTTCATTATTTCGTTTATTCTTTTAAGACTTTCGGTTACCGCCGCATCATATTTGTTAAAGGTGTTTGCGTGTTGTTGTGATGGTCTAACATTGGTAAAATCTTTTTTCTCATGAGGTTTAATAAATTGATTCTGCATTCCTGCATCCATTTTATTTGTTTTGGTCATTTTGGTATAATCCCTCATTTTCCGTAACTCATTATTAACCCAATTTTTCATTTCAACACCACCATTCAAAATGAATGAAGGTTCCTTATGATTACCTATAAAATTGTCAAAAAAGTTTTTTATTCTTTTTAATTGTTTGTACTCTATAAAATTTTTATCCTGTAATTCTTTGTTACGGTTAAATCCTTCTGTATTCTCATCGGCACCTTTAACCATGTGGAAACATTTTTTCATATGGTCCCTCATGGTTGATGGAAATTCAATTTCGCCTTTTGCCGAATTATATAAATCGTTATTCACCTTGAATTATTTTAATTAAATCTTTTTTAGAAAATCCGTGTTTCTCAGCTTGTTTCAATAAAGACTGAAGATTTTTTTTCAATACTGGAGATAAATTATCTAAATCTTTTGGGGTATCCTTTTTTCCAACGTCAGCAGAATTAGAATCTTTCTTTTTTGCCAACATATCTTCAACCACCTTAATTGCCTTCTGTTTTTGAATTTCAGATAAAGTTGCTCTTGTTATGAAATTGGGGTCTTCGTAATATTCTGACTTTTTATCTTTTTTACCCGACGGATCTTTTCCTTGTTGTTTTGTTCTTTCCTTCGCTTCATCTGGTTCCATACCCATGTCTTTAACCAAAAATTCATAGGTTTCTTTACCGTCCATGTCTTCAGTTTCTTCGTATCCAAAAGCTCCAGACATATCGATTTCCTTAACTTCACTTTCTCCGTAGTATGTTCTATATCCACGAGAAATTGGGTCGTTTGTGATACGTGCTGCTGAAACAGTCTGGTCCATAGTTTTTCTTGGATGTAATCTTGGGTCCAAAATTGGAATTTTGGAGTTTGACATACTTCCATCAGAATTTACTAGTTCCTCTAAGTCAGTCTTCAAAGTTTTTGTATCTTTGATTTTCTTTTCTTTTGCAACTTTTTTCAAATGTTTTTTTACTTTTTCACCTTTTTCTTTTGAGAAGTGAATGACCTCATCTTTTTTACGTGCTTCGGTCAAAGTATTCTCAACAGAGAAATATAACGAATACTTATTTCCCTTGTCTCTCATCAAGAAATAATATGGTGATGAAAAAAATTCAGTATCTACAGGAATCATAGCGCATTTTTTATCTATAAATACTATGACATAAGGTATTTATCATTAGTTTATGGCATATCAAAATATTAATCAGTATAATTTTAGACGTTGGGGTATTAAACCTGTCAACGAAATTACCGATATCTGTTTGGCTTCAGACGAGAAGGACTATGACCAAGAGGTAATTTTTTCACCATTATTAATAGGTGAAGTCGATGGAAATAGAATGCCATTTAGATTTGATTTCAATAGTACGGGTACAACGATATGCCAATCAGGTTCATGTACTTTTGATAATGACGTAATTGTTTCTGAAAATTATTGGAATCCTGATGACATTGACCCTAACTTTTGTCCAAAGGTTACTGACTTATGTGATGTTGGTTTGACCGGTATTGATAATGGCTTGGTTAAAAAAATGTCAGGTGAGACAATACAAATAACTACAGGGCTTTACACAAACAATACAGACAAATATAGTCGATACAAATACGATAGGAGAATGAAACTTCATCCTATCACAGGATTTACTACAACACAAAACCGACTATGGAATGATGATTCTTATAGTTACGATTTGAACTATGCAACTGATGGTGGTGCGGTAGGATATTTTGCTCGGCTAAATGGTGGGTTTTTTCAAGGGTTTTATAAAATACCTGGATATGATTATCAAATTTTTCCACAGAGAGTTCCTTTAGGATGGACTGCGGAGTTCATGTTAAGATACCGATGGACAGGAGATACAAGTGTAGGACTGAACAATCGATACCCTAATAATAAAGGTACGTTCTTTTATATGGGTTCGAGAGCGGAAAACAAATTCTACCATTATGCCGATGGGTCACCTAAACAAGATACAGGATATACAAGAGTTACGTCAGGATTAACTTGTATGCACACTTGTGGATGTTCAAGTTCAGCAAATACTGCGTCGACTTGTTTAGAAGTTTATCAAATATCAGGAGGTACTTCAACGAATTGTAATTGCGGTTGTCCTTGTAATTGTAGCGTAACCGCCAAATATGCTGAAAAAGATCCTTTATATGATGGAGTATCAAATGGACTTTCATTAAGGTTAAGTGGTGATAGTGGTAATCCGAGATTATGTATAAAAACCTATACAATAACTGGAGGTTGTGAAACAACAGGAACTTGTCAAACAGGATTAACTTATCACACAGGAACATCAGTTACAGAATGGTGTTCAACACGAGGAATTTTTGACGATTGTAAAAATACTCCATATATTCAGTTGGAACATTGGGTTCAAATTGATGCTGTCTTTCAAAGAAATCAATGGTTAGATACGTGTGACCTTTATGAGAAGGGAGGGTTGGGTCTTCTTGTTGATACCATTTATACTGCAACACCAGCAAACAATAGTGTTAGTTTGATTGAACCTCCACTGACTCATGAGTTACCTTACGATCCGGCAACAACTGAAATTGTTACATTCAATGATAATTGGACCGAAGAAAAAAAATATAGATTAGGAACTCTCAAAATATTCGTAAACGGCAAGTTGTTTATGGTTGCCGAGAACTTTGAAGAAATTATTCCAAGATTGTTAGATGTTGAACGAGAAAAACAAATTGGTGTTGGATATAATATTTCTTTGGGTGGAGGTACTCAAGGTCTTAAAGATAATTTAACATTCTCGGGAGGATGTCCAGAATCTATTAGTGGGATTACGTATCAACAAGACCCCGAATGTTTAACAACTGACGATTTAGATAATACAATATACTCAGGACTAACCACACATATTAAGTTAGAAGAATATTTTGGTGGTAGTATGATTGGTGATGTCAGTGCGTTTAGAATGTATGTTGAACCGTTGAATGCGTCACAAGTTTGGCATAATTTCAAATTGTTAAAAACAAGATATGGATTATTAGATCCAAAATGTCCTGATTGTTTTGTTATTCTTCCGAGTCCGACCCCAACTTCGAGTACAACTCCAACTCCAACAAATACACAAACTCCAACACAAACTCCAAGTCAAACTGCAAGTGTGACTCCAACCGCTAGTGTTGGACAAACTCCGACCGCTACAGAAACACAAACTCCAACACCAACAGTAACTCCAACAAATACAGAAACTCCAACTCAGACACCTTCTCAAACTGTGACTCAAACGTCAACAGTTACCCCAACAGCAAGTGTTGGACAAACTCCAACCGCAACTGAAACATCTACACCAACTCCAACTAATACTCCTTCTGTAACCCCAACTAATACCCAAACCCCAACTAATACTCAAACTGCAACCAAAACTCCAACATCAACTACAACTCCAACTAATACTCCTTCTGTAACCCAAACTAATACTCAAACCGCAACCAAAACTCCAACACCAACCGTAACACCTACTAACACTGGAACACCAACTCCTACACCGACATTTACACAAACTCCAACTCCAACTGGATTTATCTTTTTAGCACAAGAAGATTATTTTACAATACAACAAGAAGATGGGTTCAACATAATTGTGACATAAAAACAATATTTATAAAATAAAAAGAAAATGCCTAATTTACCAATATCAGGATTACCTAACTTAACAGCATCAACCAACACTTCGTTAATTCCAATTGTTGCTAGTGGTGTAACCTATAATATGAACATTCAGGATTTATGGAAAAGTTCCCCTTTTGGGGTTATGGTTCAAAATTTGATTCCTGATACTGACAATACTTACCAAATAGGGGACTTATTGAATTCCTTAAAATCTATTTATACAAATGCAATAGTTTTATCGGGTAACACAATTTCAGGTATAACAAATGAAAATTTACTCATAATTCCAGGAAATGGAGATATGTTTCTTAATGGAAATTTCTTACCTTTTTTTAGCGGTAATTCTTTGGGTTCAGTTGAACATCCTTGGAGTGATGTTATTTTAGGGAATGCCAGTTTGAAACTATTACCTGACTCTCCTTCAGGTAATACCGTAACCTTGAGTAATTTATTTAATTTTTTGAGGGTTCAATCAGGTGGTTTGATTGTCGAAGGAATAAGTGGACAGACAGTGGATCTCGGTGTTTTTAGAGTTGATCCCAATGGACAAGTTTTTATCACGTCTTCGTACCAAAATCCAAATAATGCTTCGGTTTTTGAAATTATAGGAAATGATGGGGGGTATTCTGCTCCACCTGTGAATCCTGGTGGAATGATTCACGTGACTGGTCACGATAACCAAGTAAGTAGAATTGTTAACGATAGTTATGGAGACACACGATTTAGTCAATTTGGTGGTCGACATGCGGGAGGTACCGCGCAATTTCCAACAAATACCAAAGTAGGGCCAATTGCAAGATTTGCTGGTGTAGGTTGGACAACTGAATCAGGTTTCGGTATTCCAGGGGATTTACCTCACACGTTTATGGATATGTATTCTTTAGGTACCTTCAGTGCGACAAGTACTCCAACTGAATTCAGATTTTATGCTACAAAACCAAATGAATATCAAGGTTCATTATCTTTCATAATAAATCCATCAGGAATAACTATACCACAAAGTGGGTCTACAATTAAATTTGGTGACAATAGTATTCAAGAAACAGCATATCTTGGGACCGCGACTATATCAAAAATTGGAGGTGTAAGACCAGATAATATTACGATTGGAATAACAGGTGGAACAATTGGAGTGATTGGTGGTGCAGGATCGAGTGGAACTAGCGGTACAAATGGAACGTCAGGAACTTCTGGTACTTCAGGTACAAATGGAACGTCAGGTACTTCTGGTTCATCAGGAACAAGTGGAACATCAGGTTCTAATGGATCTTCTGGTACAAGTGGAACGTCAGGTTCTAGCGGTCTCGCAGGAGACTTATATCGAACAACATCGTCAACTTTATTACCAATTCAAACAGGTAGTACTGGAACTTTTGTAGTTGGAACTAATTTAGGATATAGTATTGCACAAGACGTTATTATTGCCTATGACCTTTCAAACCATATGATTGGTACGGTAGTGAGTTACAATCCATCAAATGGTAATATGGTTGTTAATGTTACTGGCATTATTGGATCCGGAAGTTATTCTACGTGGTTAGTGAATTTAGAGGGGGCCGCTGGTGGTGATGGTTCTTCTGGCACATCAGGAACTAGCGGTAGTTCGGGAACTGACGGATCAAGTGGTACTTCTGGAACATCAGGAACTAGCGGTTCTTCAGGAAGTTCTGGAACATCAGGAACTAGCGGTTCTTCAGGAAGTTCTGGAACATCAGGAACAAATGGAACATCAGGAACTAGTGGGACTTCTGGATCTAGTGGAACATCAGGAACTAGCGGTTCTTCAGGAAGTTCTGGAACATCAGGAACTAGCGGTTCTTCAGGAAGTTCAGGTTCTACAGGCACATCTGGTTCATCAGGAACTAGCGGTTCTACAGGTACATCAGGTTCTTCAGGAACTAGTGGGTCTTCAGGAGTATCTCCTTCAGGAACAACAAAATCTTACGGGGCGTTTTTTGATAGTGGAACACAACCATTAAGCACTGTTAATACACCGCAAGTTATGAGTGCAAACACTACTACGTTGTCTAGCGGTGTTGTATTAAGTGCAAGTACAAGATTTGTGGTATTAAACACAGGGGTTTATAACCTTCAATTCTCAGCTCAACTAAGTAAAACCTCAAGTAATACCGATGAAGTGGCGATTTGGTTTAGAAAGAATGGTGTTGATTTAGCAAACTCAAATACGGAAATGCAAGTTGCAAAACAAGGTGCTTACGGTAAACTTGTTGCAGCTTGGAATATTGCGGAATCAATGAATGCTAACGATTATCTTGAAATTGTTTGGGCCTCTGCAGATATTACCTATGAGTTGTTAGGTGAACCAGTACAAACAACACCATACGCAAAACCTGCAACACCATCAGTTATTGTAACAATATCACAAGTATAATATGGCATGTAACTATTACCAAATAATAAACTACAATAGTGTTGAAAATGGATATTATCGATATACTGGTTGTACTAGTATTATAAGTGTCGGAACCATATCTCCATTAAACACAGAGTATGTTTGTGCAGAAGATTTGGTAAAAGAAAGTTATAGTGGGCCGTTGGACATTACAAACATAGGATTATGTCCAACGGCTACACCAACTCCGTCTATCACTCCATCAGTAACTCCAACCGTAAGTATAACCCCAACATCAATTACACAAACTCCAACACCGACTTACTCTCCAACACCATCCGTTACTCCGTCTGCGGTATATGAAAGAAATTTACGCGCCGGTGGATGGTATCAAAATGTTTGTCAATCGGTAAATCAAATCGCAAATCCTGCAAATGTCACGGTATTTACAACAATACCTTTTCATGAACTTGAGGTTGGCGACAGAGTTTATGGAAATAGAGAGTTAACTATCCCACCAATCGGTAACTTCTTTACGGTTTCTGATGGTGCGATTTTTGTTCAATTAAGTGGAACTTTAATAATAAACAAAGGAATTTGTTGAAAATTGAACAATTTTTTTTTTTAATGATAAACTATGGGAAATTGTACAACTTTGTAGTATTTATAAGATAAATAAGAAAAACAATGGCATGTAGTAAATATATACTCACGAACACAGGTTCAACAATAGTTAACTTCAGTTACAGAAGATGTGACGATTCACTTTGGGATTATCAAGTTGAATTATTACAAAACCAAACTAAAAATATATGGGTTATTGATGGTACCTATACTGTTGCTCCGGCATTTAAGTCAGTCATATCATTGGTCAATCAAGGAGCGTTTCCTCCTATTTCGGCAACAAACACTCCAACACCATCTCCTACTCTAACACCATCTCCAACAGTAACACCGACTAATACTGCGACTAATACTCCAACTCCAAGTGTTACAACCACACAAACCGGTACTCCAACTCCAACGCCTACGAATACTGAAACCTCTACACCAACTCCAAGTGTTACAACCACACAAACTCCAACTCAAACAACAACTTCAACACCAACTAACACATCTACGGCAACACCAACCGCAACTCCAACAGCAACAACCACTTCAACACCAACTCCAACAACAACAACCACTCTAACCCAAACAACAACTTCAACACCAACTAACACATCTACCGCAACTCCAACCGCAACTCCAACAGCGAGTGTGGGACTTACACCAACTGCAACATCAACTCCAACAAGTACTCCAACTGTTACTCCTACCAACACTACAACAACAACTCCAACACCAACTCCGACCGCAACAAAAGTTTATAACACAAGATTTGTAAATAACACGACATCAAACGCAGCATTTACGAGCTTCTTCGATAACGTTGGATCTATCACATTAACTAATCCAACAGGAAGTTTCCCTGTGTCATCAGGTCAAACTCTATCGGCCGACCACGGACTTACAAATAATAATCCACAAGTTAATGTTACGGGTAATACATCAATAAGTTTTACAGTTGTTCTAAATGGAATAACAATATCTGGCCCAACACCGATATCTCCTCCAGTAAACATAAGTACGACTCTAAGTGCGGTGCCATTACAGGCATCGGATTCCCTTGTAGTAACAATTACAGATTAAAAATAATTCATAATTATACGCTTGAAACCCTCCACTTATCGGAGGGTTTTTTTATTTTATAGTAAAAATATAAATCAAATGAAAATTTTTATTCAGATTGCTTCTTACAGAGACCCTCAGTTGGTTCCAACCCTTAAAGACATGATTGCAAATGCAAAAAAACCAAATAATTTGGTTTTCGGTATTGCAAGACAATATAGTGAATCTGACGGATTCGATAATTTGGATGAGTATAGAAAAGATAAACGATTCAAAATCTTGGATATTCCATATCAGGAATCTAAGGGAGTTTGTTTCGCTAGAAATCTGACACAACAACTTTATGATGGTGAAACATACACACTTCAAATTGATTCTCACATGAGATTCATCAAGGACTGGGATGATGTATTAATCAAAATGATTAAAGGATTACAAAAGGATGGATATAAGAAACCTTTGTTAACAGGTTATGTTCCTTCATTTGACCCTGAAAACGATCCCGCAGGTCGAGCACAAGACGCTTGGAGAATGGCATTTGATAGATTCATTCCCGAAGGTGCAGTATTCTTTTTACCTGAGACAATACCAGGTTGGAGAGAGATGACAAAACCTGTTACCGCAAGATTCTATTCTGCTCACTTCTGTTTTACACTCGGACAATTCTCAACAGAGGTACAACACAACCCAGAATACTATTTTCACGGAGAAGAAATTTCTATTGCGGCAAGAGCATATACTTGGGGTTATGATTTGTTCCACCCACACATTCCTGTTGTCTATCATGAATATACTCGTAAAGGTAGAACCAAACAATGGGACGACGATAAAACGTGGGGAGACAAAAACAAACATTCTCACTTAACAAATAGAAAACTATTTGGTATGGATGGTGAAACTCAAGAAGGTCATGACGGACCTTATGGGTTTGGTACAGTCAGAACACTCAGAGAATATGAAAAATATTCCGGTTTACTATTTGAAAAAAGAGCAGTTGACCAACATTGTATAGACAAAAAATATCCACCAAGTCCTCTAATTGAAGATGAGGAAGAATGGAAAAATAGTTTCTCAACTATCTATAAACATTGTATTGATGTTGGATATTCAAGTGTTCCTGAAAAGGATTATGATTTTTGGGTTGTTGCCTTCCACGGACCAAATGATGAGACCATTTTCAGAAAAGATGCCGACAAAAATGAAATTAATGGATTTTTCAAAGACCCTGACAAATACTGTAAAGTATGGAGAGAATTTCCTACAACAGTACTACCATCATATTGGGTGGTATGGCCTCACTCAGAATCTAAAGGTTGGTGTGATAGATTAACCGGACAATTAAATCACAATCACGTTAGTTAATGAAGTTTTCAGAAATACCAAAGTTTGTCATAAACTTGGATAGAAGACCTGATAGAATGGAATCAATAACCAAAGAAATGGAATACATTGGTTGGGATTTTGAAAGGTTTTCAGCAATAGATACAAACTCATATATGGGTATTACCAAATCCACATTCGAAATTATTAAAATTGCTCAAGAAAGAAAATATCCAAGAGTGATGTTAATTGAAGACGATTGCGGGTTTATGCCATACGCGAAAGATTTATTGGAACAAATCGAAGAAACTTGTTCTGATTTGGAGTTCGCAATGTTTAATTTGGGACCAACACAAAATAGACCTATCAATGTTAGTGACAAGTATGAGTTATTGTTTGATATGACAAATACTCCTGATGCTCCGTCAGAATGTAGAGGGATTTACGGTGCTAACATGGTGATTTATGATGAGTCAATTTATGACAAAATTTTTGATATTTCGCAAACCGCGTTTACTACAAGTGGAGAATATTACTTTGCATTAGACGATTACACCTATCAGTTTATAGTTCAAAAACATCAAAGTTATTCGCCAATATTACCAATTGCTCCACAGAAATCGAATTACTCAAACATATCAGAAGGTATGTACAACAATTGGTATATGCAAACATATAATTGGAACAGGTGGACACCAAGAAAAATACCTAATGAATTTATGGACCAGTATAAAGTCCAAGAAATGAAAGATAAAAACGAACATCATAAATTTTATTATGTCAGTTAAATTTATAACTTCGATATATAGTGACTTATATGGAACTGAGTTTGGTGGAAGAACAAACAGGGGAGGTCATTATAGATATAGTTTGTTATCATTACTAAAGATGACAGACGCAGATTTTTTGTGTTACACTTCAGATAGAGAATTAGATTCACTAATTAAATTCTTTTATGAAGAAAATCAAATTTCCCCCGAGAAATTAAAATTTCAAACATTTGATATTTCACAAACAAAATTCAGAGATTTAATTAATCAATATAAGAATATTGACGAAACCAAAAAGTCTGATAGATGTGTAGAAATTCAATATTCAAAATTTCATTGGTGGTGGAACGAAGATAAATCATACGACTATTATTATTGGATTGACGCTGGTTTATCTCATTGCGGTTTGATTCCATTAAAATATTTGACTCACGATGGTTTAGTTAGAAGATATTATGAAAGTTCCTTATTTAATAATGAATTTTTGAAAAATGTTATTGAAGAAACCAAAGATAAGTTTTTAATTATCGGAAAAGAAAACGATAGAAACTTTTGGTCAGGTACTGTAGACAGAAAATGGTATAAAGAATACGATAGAGGATTACATATTATTGGAGGGCTTTTTGGTGGTCACAAAAGTAAGTGGGACGAAATGGTTACTTTGTTTGAAACCTATATTCAAAACATTATATCTGAAGACAAAGGTATTCCACATGAAGAACATATAATGACCCTTATGTATTATAATCATAAAGAACTTTTTGAAAGAAAACATTTTGATATTTGGTGGTGTAGAGATAATGCTCCAAGAGGAACGTCGGAAGAATTATTCCAACAAAATAAAAGTTTTTATAAAATATTAGAAGAATTTAACAAAATATATGAGTAATATAACTTTAGTCACAGGTATTTGGGACATTGGTCGTGGAGAACTAACTGAAGGTTGGAGTAGGTCTTATCAGCACTATTTGGATAAATTCGAACAACTATTAAAGGTTGAAGAAAATCTAATAGTGTTCGGAGATGAAGAATTAAAAACTTTTGTGTTTGAAAGAAGAAATACTGAAAATACTCAATTCATCACCCGACCACTTAGTTGGTTTACTAACTCTGAATTTTTTCCGTTAATTCAAAAAATTAGAACAAACCCCGAATGGTATAATTTGTCGGGGTGGTTAAAGGAATCTACACAAGGTCGTTTGGAAAACTATAATCCTTTGGTCATGTCAAAAGTGTTTTTGTTACATGATGCCAAAATCATGGACCAATTTAATTCGGAGTATATGTTTTGGATTGATGGTGGATTAACTAATACAGTGCATCCAGGCTATTTTACTCACGATAAAGTTTTGAACAACTTATCTAAATACATTTCAAAATTTTCATTCATTTGTTTCCCTTATGATGCGGAAAGAGAAATTCATGGATTTGAATATAACAAGTTAAATTCCATTGCCGGTAATAAAGTAACTAAAGTCGCTCGAGGTGGATTTTTTGGTGGCCCGAAACACACAATTAGTGATGTTAATGGAATTTATTATGGATTGTTAAAAAGTACTTTAGAAGAAGGATACATGGGTACTGAAGAATCGATATTCAGTATCATGTGCTATAAACATTCAGACCTATTCAATTATTTTGAAATCGAAGGAAATGGATTAGTTGGTAAATTCTTCGAAGACTTAAAAAATGATACCCTGAAAGTAAAAAATGAAAGTTCTGTACAAGTTGTAAATAATTTAGATACAAACAAAGTAGGTCTGTATGTTATCACATTCAATAGTCCAAAACAATTCAAGACATTGATTGATTCTATGTTAGCGTACGATAAAGATTATCTCAACAAAACTAGTAAATTTTTATTAGACAATTCAAGTGATTTGTCAACTACCGAAGAATACTTGGAAATTTGTAATGAGTTTGGATTTGAACATATTAAAAAAGATAATTTAGGGATATGTGGGGGAAGACAATGGGTAGCAGAACATTTCCAAAATGAAACTGATTTGGATTATTACTTGTTTTTTGAAGATGATATGTTTTTCTATCCAAATGAAGGTAAGGTTTGTAGAAATGGATTCAATAGATATGCCCCTAACTTATACAGTAAGTCTTTAGAAATTATTAAAAAAGAAAATTTAGATTTCTTAAAGTTAAATTACAGTGAGTTTTATGGAGATAACGGTACTCAGTGGTCATGGTATAATGTGCCTCAACACATAAGAACCGAATTTTGGCCTGACAAACCTAGACTACCTGAAATTGGATTAGATCCTAATGCCCCTAAGACAGAATTCCATGCGGTTTTATCTTATAAAGGTATACCTTACACCAAAGGTGAAGTCTACTACTGTAACTGGCCTCAAATTGTTTCAAGAACAGGAAATCAAAAAATGTTTTTAGATACAACGTGGGCACACCCATTTGAACAAACTTGGATGTCTCACATGTATCAACTTGTAAAAAAGGGGGAATTAAACCCTGGATTATTACTACTAACTCCAACAGAACACGATAGATTCGAACATTACGATAGGGGGCTTCGTAAAGAGTCATAACAGTATATTTATTGTTATGGAATTTTATATTAAAAAGAACGCAACTCTCCCTGTGTTAAAAATGCAGGTGGTAAAAGACGGAAGAGCAGGTTACCAACAACTCATGGAAGACCTTGAGGTCTCGACTATATTTTTTACCATGATTGATGTGGAAACAGGAATACCCAAGATTGTTTCAGCACCTTGTGAAATCGTTAATTTAATTTTACCTTTGGGAGCCGCTCCCGAATACTATATTTATTTCAAGTTCACCTCAAGAGACACAAATACTCCTGGAAGATATCAGGGTCAATTCCTAATCAGAAATGACGAAGGTAGTTTGATTCTTCCAATCAGAGAAGAACTTTTTATTAATATACAAGACAGTTTTATTTCTGAAACTGCATGTTGCTAATTTGACAAGACACAAATTTCCGTTATATTTATACTCGATGAGTAAGGTAAACTTCACGTTAGTGTGAAAGCCAATAAACCACTCGTGTATAGAAAATGTTTACAGAAAAAGAAATTGAATCGTTCCTACACGGAAACGACCCCGAAGAATTTATAGTCGCCATTGAGTTCGACTACGCTTCCAACTCCATTTACAAAATCAAAGAAATTCCAGGCAAAGGTAAAGAAATCCGTAAGGATACGTTTACTCCATTTGCGTGGGTTGGTGATTTACGAGACATTAACTTTTATGGTGGTTCCAAAGCCGCACAGAAAGAAGCCATGACCAAACATGGTATCATGATTGATAAACTCGAGACACACGGTAATCCAAGATTAGAAAAGGGTATGACCTTTATGGTTAAATCTCTAAAGGGATACCGTGAACTTGTACAATTTTTTAGAGAAGGTGGATGTGACCCATGGGGAGAAAGAACAAAAGAAAAAATTACGATTCTTTCTCCTGTCGAACAATACTTGGTACAAAAAGAAAAAAGATTGTTCAAAGGGTTTGAAGATTATAATCAAGTTACCCGCCTTGTATTTGACTTAGAAACGACCGCCTTGGAACCAAAAGACGGTCGTATATTCATGATTGGAATTAAGACAAACAAAGGATACCACAAAGTAATTGAATGTATTGATGAATCTCAAGAACGAGGTGCCATCATAGAGTTTTTTAGTATTATTAATGAATTGAAACCAAGTATTATTGGTGGGTACAATTCGGCAAACTTCGACTGGCATTGGATATTCGAACGATGTAAAATCTTGGGTATTGACCCCAAGAAGATTTGTCGTTCATTACATCCCGACCATTCTTTCACAAGAAAAGAAAGTATGTTGAAACTTGCAAATGAGGTTGAGTCATATACTCAAACTTCTATTTGGGGTTACAATGTTATTGATATTATTCATGCGGTTCGTAGAGCACAGGCAATCAACTCGAGTATCAAGTCGGCGGGTTTGAAGTATATTACACAATATATTAACGCTGAAGCACCTGACCGAGTTTACATTGATCACTTGGACATTGGTCCATTTTATGCTAAGAAGGAAGAGTTTTGGCTGAATACTCAAAACGGTAACTATCGTAAAGTTGGACAAGATCCCAAGATAGATGAAATTTGTAATGAGAGGTCTGATGTTTATCTCAAGGTGACAGGTGACAACTTGGTTGAAAGATATCTTGACGATGACTTGGACGAAACCTTGAAAGTTGACCAAGAATTTAACCAAGGTTCATTCTTGTTGGCGGCGATGATTCCAACCACTTATGAGAGAGTATCCACTATGGGTACTGCAACATTGTGGAAAATGTTGATGATGGCGTGGTCTTATAAACATAAGATTGCAATTCCTGCCAAAGAATCTAAAACTGACTTCGTTGGTGGTCTATCCAGACTACTTAAGGTGGGATATAGTAAAGACGTACTCAAACTTGACTTCTCGTCTCTATACCCATCAATTCAGTTGGTACACGATGTATTTCCTGACTGTGATGTTACGGGTGCAATGAAGGGTATGTTGAAGTGGTTCCGTGATACTCGTATCAAATACAAAAACTTGGCAGAACAATACTATGAAACCGACCGTAAAAAGTCAGAGTCCTATGGTAACAAACAATTGCCAATTAAAATCTTTATTAACTCCATGTTCGGCGCTTTATCCGCTCCTCAGGTTTATGCTTGGGGTGACATGTATATGGGTGAACAAATTACTTGTACAGGTAGACAATATCTACGTCAAATGATTAAATTCTTCATGGCGAAAGGTTATGTTCCATTGGTAATGGATACTGACGGTGTGAACTTTTCCACACCTGAAGATGCTAAAAACAGAGTTTATGTTGGACGTGGATTGAATTGGAAAGTGAAGTTGGGTAAAGAATATTATGGTCCTGAAGCGGACGTTGCGGAATATAATGACATATTCATGAGGGGTGAGATGGCATTGGATACTGATGGTGTGTGGCCGTCCTGTATTAACTTAGCTCGTAAAAACTACGCAGTTATGGATGCGAAGGGGAAAATCAAACTTACGGGTAATAGTATCAAATCAAAGAAACTTCCAATCTATATTGAAGAGTTTTTGGATAAAGGTATTAAGATGTTACTTAAAGGTGATGGTAAAGAATTTGTTGAATATTACTATGAATATCTTCAGAAGATTTATGACAAGAAGATTCCTCTTTCCAAAATCGCACAGAGAGCAAAAGTGAAGTTGGGTATTGATGAATACAAGAAAAGATTAACAACCAAAACTAAGTCGGGTAATAGTATGTCTCGTATGGCACACATGGAACTTGCTATTCAGGAAGGACTAAATGTAAACTTGGGAGACGTAATTATGTATGTTAATAACGGTACAAAGGCTTCTCAAGGAGATGTTCAGAAAATGACTGTGAAACAACTAAAAGATTTGAACGCAGCAAATAAACTTCAAGACCCTAAATCTTTAGAAGTTAAAGATGGCGTTGTGGTTAATTGTTATATGTTAGATAAAGACATTCTTGATAATAATCCTGACCTGACTGGTGATTACAATGTACCAAGAGCAATTGTTACATTTAATAAAAGAATTGAACCTCTTATGGTTGTATTTCAGGAAGAAGTTAGAAACGGTTTAATTGTTAATGAACCTGAAAAGAGAGGAATTTTTACAACATCACAATGTGAGTTGATTAACGGACAACCTTTAGCGGATGGAGACCAAGACAGATTAAAAGAAGATGTATTGGATATTACTGAAGCAGAATTAAAGTATTGGGAAAGAAGAGGATTAAGCCCTTTCTATATGTATGATTTGGCGGAAGAAGGTTGGGAAGAAAAAATTAAGAGTATCTAGTATTTATTAGAAATAAAAAAAAATAAAATGAGGAAGATAATTAGAATAACAGAATCTGAGCTATCAATATTAGCTAATAGAATAATTGAAGAAAATAAGAAATACGAATTCCTTGATGAGCATCCTTCTTATTCTGAATTGAATGTAAAAATTAAAGAATTAAAGAAGTTAATGAAAACAATCAGTAAGGGCATTAGTGACGGTAAAGATTATGTTGCCGAGTATGTTATTGAAAAACTTTCATAGTAAAATCTAAGATTGTTTTAGACCGTCCGAGGAGAGGATATACCAATTACCTCCAACGAACCTGAATTCTATACAAGCAAACTTATCAACAACAACCTCATCATATTCTTCGTCGATTAGTCCGACATCAGGAAGTATGGTGAGGTTGGTCATTGATTTAACCACAACGTGGTCTGTATTTGTTGAATCCAAAATTATTACCGATTGAGCAACACCTCTTACAATAACACAACTTTCTCCGTTGGTTCTATACGTGGTTTCTGAAACTACAGAAATTTCTGAAGCAGTTAGAACTTCTCCTTTAATTATTCTTTTTGAAGGTATTGATTTTACTATTGCCATAAAATTAAATTACGTATATTTGTCGAGGCATTGCTCTAAACTTCATTTGTTTATTTAGATTCTCAGCAATTAACGCTTCTCTCTCCATAACCTTATCAGGTCTCATTCTTGTCAACCAACCCTCGGCACCAATTAATTCTTCAACTAATTTAGTTTTTTCATCTTTAGCTTCAGTCAACAAACTTTGATAATCCATAGTAATTTCACTGTCAGGAGTTTTCAGATTACCACTGTACTTTCCTCTTACTCTTGCTAAAGTTTCTTTACAATATGCTGTGAACCATCTTCTTACCCACTGCTGACCTGGTACATTTATGTCTGTCCAAGTTAGTTCTTCAATAGGTACGTCAGTAGGAAGTTTGATAATATCAGGATTGTTTTTCAAACAATCTGCTCTACTATCAGGTTCAACATCATAATACCAATACCATACCGCTTTGCCAACATAAAGGTTATAATTTGACCAGTTGAATTTACCCCCCGGAGTATTATACAAGTGAATAAGTTTTTTACCATCAGGAAGACCTGTAATTCTATATGTCAAGGAACCACCTAAGATTCTATTAAGGATGTTTGCCTCTTGCATTCTAATCAAGTAATCAAAACCTGACATCATGAAATAAGACCCTTGATAACCCATTTGAGCGTAACCCGCTTCATTGGCACCTAATCCTATACCACCAAATCCAAATCCACCAAGACCTCCCAATCCAAATGCAGTCCATGCTTGGTTAGAAAACCATAATAGTTCATTGACCTCTCGTCCTGCAGGAATTTCATAAGTTTGTGTATTAGCACTTAAAATGAAATAATCTTTTTTTAGAACCCAAGGACCTTCAGTTTGAAGACCCACAATTTTAGAATATGAATAGCTGAATTGTTGTTCAAAATCCATAGTTCGAGTTACCAACGCTCTGGCAACCGATCTTTCATTCATATTCAAGTTTACGAGATTAACCCACTGTGAATCGATTAACCACTGAAGGATATATTCTTCATAATCCCCGATGGCTAATTCCATTAGTGAATCCAACATTTCGTCTTCGAGTTCAACACTTCTGAGTGGTGCACCTAATTGGTGTTTAATTCTAGTGTATATTCTACTTCGTTCTGGTTCTGGTATTGCTGACATATAATATAAATATCTTTGTTAATCTATTTCGTGAATTAGAGATGACGCATTGAAAACATATTGGTCACGACTCTCAATTGGATTATTCTCGATAATTAGAATTTTATTAGACTTAGTGTTTATAAATATCATCCAATCTACGTTATATGGTTTAACGTTGCCTGTATTCAAGACTGTAATTTTGTCTCCTTCTTTTTTTATAGAAGAAAAAGGTTTTACTTGAGCGGTGTATTTTTTACCATCAACATTAACAATCAAATCAATACCTTTGAATGCGTCACTCTTTTGACCGTGTCCACCTATCTTTTCAACTGAAGAATCTTTACCGAAATATTGTTCTATTTTAGAAAGAACTTTGTCTTCAGATTTTTGTCCTCTATCCCAAAGTTTTAACAAAACACTGATTATGTTAACAAAATCTTCATTGTTTTTTGTAAAAATTTCTTTTTTGAAATAATCTAATGCTGATATAAGTCTATTGACCTCACTAATTGTTCGTTTTTCTTTGATAGAAAAATCGAATTTTTTGTTCGGTTTGTTAATTGACTCTATTTGTCTATTGATTGCCTTTGTCAATAAACAAAAAGTATTAAAGTTGGTATTCAAGTTATTCAAAACCGATCTAGCACTGTCGGATTCAATCCCATAAAATCCTGACATTTCTTTCTCATTACTCTCCACCCAATATTCATGAAATACTTTTTTCAAAACATCAGTAACACCATCTTGATATAATTTTTTTATCTTAGGGTTGTTGATTAATTCCTTATAAAAAGTAATTTCATTTGAATCACAAAATTTTGGTTCTTTGAATTCTTTGATAATTTTTTTCATTTCAACAGATTCCAAAAGTTTTGTTTCTGTTTTCATATCATAAAGTTTGGAAACAAATTCCCAATTCACCACTTTCCAAAAGTTAGAAATATATTCATCTCTTTTGTTTTTATATTTGAGATAGTATGCATGTTCCCATAAATCCAAACCTAATAACGGAAAACCTCCACCTTCAATAATGTTCATTAAAGGATTATCTTGATTTGGGGTGGACATGATTTTCAAACTATTTCTACCTGTCAAAACTAACCAAACCCATCCTGAACCAAATCTTTCTTTGGCAATCTCTTCGAATTTTTTCTTGAATAAAATAAAACTACCGAACTCCTTGATAATTTTTTTCTGTAAATCCCCTTTGAGTCTTTTGGGTTCAGGTGTTAACATGTTCCAAAACAATGCATGGTTAAATGCTCCACCTGCATTATTTCTAATTGTTTTGTCAAATCGACTTATTGTTTTGATTATTTGTTCTAACTCCAAATCTCCATATTTTTTCTTGGATAGAGCGTCGTTTAATTTATCAACATACCCCTTGTAATGTTTGTTATAATGGAAATCCATTGTTTCAGGGTCAATAAATTGCTTTAGAGCTGAGTAGGAATAAGGTAGTTTTTCTATTCCAATTTTTTTCATTTCTGTGATTAACAACTCTTTTTCTCGTGTTACTTTTTGTTCTACAATTTGTAACTCGAGTTGTTGAATCTTTTCTTGTACTTTAGTCATTGTTGGCTTTAATTTACTATAAATAATCCAACTTGTTAGATTTTTTCAAATTATCTTTTGCCCATAATGGTTGAAGATTAGTATAATGACATAATTTATAAACTTCTTCTTCTGTTTTTGCCGAGGATAGTGGTACTATATGGTCGATATGCCACCCAAAAAGACCATGATTATCCCAAGACATGTCTTTAGTAAATTGTTTTTCAAGATGGTCTTTCAATATTTCAGGTGAACATCCAATAATCTCAAAAGTCGTGTTATTTTTTTTTGACCCTAAAACTTTATTTATTTTACTTCGATACAATGAAGATAACTTGAATAAGATATTTGTTTTTTTTCTTTCAGAATATTGTTTGGAAATTTTAGTTTTGTTTTCTTGATAGTATTTTATGAAATATTCTTTATTTTCTTTCCTCCAATTACTATTACGAGTTAAATGTTTTTCTTTGTTATTTTCTCTATATTTTTTACCTCTATCTAAATTTTTTTGATGGTGTTTTTTGGTATATTTCTGTCTTTGTAACTTTAATTTCTCTTTGTTGTTCTGTCTCCATTTTTTAATATCTTCATTATCACATTCTTTACAAGAACTTCGCTTTCCGTCTTTAGATGTAATTCGTTTATTGAATTCACAAATATCTTTTTTAATCTTACACTTACTACAAATTTTTGTCTCCACAATACTCCTTAATTATTTTTTCAATTATACGAGAAACCTTACCACCATCTTTCATAATTTTATTATAAAGTTGTCTATCTAAACTAATACCGATTTTAATTTTTTTATCTTCTTCTTTTTTGGACGGTCTTCCCATAATAATAAATATCTATATGTATAGTAAAAGTTTGACTTTTATTTCCTTAATTGGTGAATTTTATTCATAATTTCTTCAGCAGCGTCTGCAGTATTTTTATCATCACCCATTACTGTTGCAATTACTTTTTTCTTTGCATTAACGATGTCGTAAATAATTGCTTCAATACTGTTATCAAATATTGGATAATAAACTAACACGTTATTTTTTTGGCCATAACGATATGCCCTATCTTCAGCTTGTGCCATATCTGACGGCAAAAATGATAAATCATTGAAAATTACAACCTCCCCAGAAGTTAATGTAATTCCTGTTCCTGAAGCTTTAATGTTACCTACAAATACTTTTACTTTATCATTTTCTTGGAATTGGTCAACACTAAATTGACGTTCATGTTGAGCCATAGACCCATCCACTTTGACTGCAGTTTTTCCAAAATGTTGACAAATTTTATTTAAGGAGTCAGTGAAGTTACAAAAAATAATCACTTTCTTGTCTTGTTCAATAATGTTCTCAGCGATCTCAATCGTTTGACTTATTTTTTCATCGGCAATGATTTGTCGTACTTTCGTGAGTTTAGTAAATTGAACCGTGAGTGATTTTGATTCTTCGGGATTTTTATCGTACCAATCATAATACTCTCCCATCACTTCTTCGTATGCCTTTGACTTCAATCTCAAATAAACAGGGGTGATTATTTTTTCAGGTAAGTCCAATACGTTTTCTTTGAGTCTTCGTAAGACAAGACCTGTGGTTCTGTCCCGTAGTTCTTCCAAATTAGATGACCCTGTCACGTTCCAAACTTTACGTCCTCCAACATTAAATTGATATCCGCTGCAATATCTGATAGCATATGCCATCCAGTTACGGGCGACAGGTGATTCAATAAGATGTAACAAGTTGAAATAGTCCATTGGCCTTGATGTCATCGGGGTACCTGTCAATAACCATAGTCTATCAACATTTTTTGCGATGTCGTTGATTAGTTTTGTTCTTTGGGCCGTAGGATTCTTGATATAGTGTGCTTCGTCAACGACCACCAAATCAAAATTGGCAGCAATAACTTGCGATTCATCTTTTTTCTTAGTGTCATGAAAGTTTTTAATAATGTCGTAGTTTATGATTACAAAATCGTGTTCGGTACTAAAAGTTTTTCCTTCAGATATGAATATCGATCTGTCCGAGTAATTTTCTATTTCTCGTTTCCAATTAATCTTCAGAGTTGCAGGACAAATGATAAGAATCTTCTTTGCTCCTGTTTCTAAAGCTGCGATGATTGTTGAAGTGGTTTTTCCCAAACCCATATCGTCAGCTAATATGAATTTTTTATTTTCAACAAGTTTTTGGATTGATTCTTTTTGATGTTGGAGTGGAGGTCTATGAGAATATTTTTCATAATCTATAACAACATCTTTAACTGAATTGTCTTTTATAATTGCTGCTTTTGGTAACCAAAAATCGTGGAATTCTTCAGTTTCGAACACCTTACCCCAAATGTGAAATGCTTTTTCTGTATCACACAATAGTTTTTCAACCCATACTCTATCAGGTATTATGGTATATAATTTGTCATCCGCTAACTTTTTTGCAAAGTATGCGTCTAGTATAACCCACTTCTTTGCAACCTTTGGTTGGTTGTTATGGTTATTGATAATATACTCAGATTGGCTTCTTGTTGGATAGAATTTTTTATTTATTTGAGACTTTCGTTTGAGTTCAAGCAAATAGTTATTTCCACCTTCATAAGATTCCAATAGTGCTAATGCTTTCGATTCTAGACTTACATTCATCTATAAGAAAAATATTTGGTTAAAATATAGTTATAAACTGAGTATTTATCAATATATAGGAAATCACATAATATAATGGCAGAAAAGTTAGTTCCAATAACAAGATTAGGTAAATTCTTCGGAGCTGAAGATTATAGTTTAGATATCGGTATGGGTGAAGAATGGCTAATCGGTGACATGAATTTCACCATAGTACTTTACCGTATTGATAGAAGGAAGACAAAAACTGATGATGTATATGGTGAAGTATTGGAAGATGGGATACAGTTTCTCGCACCTGTTGAATTGAAAGGATTAGTTCAAGTTATGGCGCCCGCTCATAAAAATCTTGGAAATTCCAAAGTAGAGCAACAAGAGCCAGGTAACATGAAGTTCAGTATCTACCAAAAAACTTTGGATGATATGGGTGTAGAGATATTTATGGGTGATTATTTTGGATACTATGAATCGGAAAACCGAGTTAGATATTATGTGGTTGCCGATGATGGATACGTAAAATCTGATAATAAACATACGTATGGTGGGTACAAACCTTTTTACAGAACTATTGTTGCCACTTATGTGAGTGAAAATGAATTTAGGGGAATATAATGAAAATTATTGTTAGGGAAACTCAGCTGACTCGAATCATTGAAAAGGTCACCAAAGAGAAAGTTATTTGTGATGAATGTGGTTGGTCTTGGAAATTATCTGAAGGTGGTAAAGACCCTTACATGTGTCATAAATGTGGACATGATAATTCTGAAAAATAAAAAAAGATGCCATTACCAAAACAAGTCAAACCTACATTACCTTTAGTTCCGAAGAAAACTTTGTATGCAAGAAGAGAACAACTTCTTGAGTATATAAACAAAGATGGAACTTACTTACCAAAGTCAGTATTACATGCTGATTTGGATCGTGGTATGTTAGATTTTGTCAAAGAAGATCTTCAAGTTGTGACCGCTGGAAAAATAATTCCAATGGTTGATATTATAATTACAACACAAAATTGGTCTCAATATGTGGAGACCGCTTTATTTACCAACTTAGATTTCAATCCTGAACCTCCATTCATTACTGTGGTAAGACAACCTGAAGTTAAATTCGGAACTAATCCGTCTTTACAATATACTATACCTAACAGAAAACAATTCTATTATGCTTCTGTACCAACTTGGAATGGTAATGAACAAGGTATGGATATATATACAATCCCACAACCAGTTCCAGTTGATATTAATTACAGTGTCAAAATTATTTGTAATAGAATGAGGGAGTTAAATCAACTTAATAAGATTGTAATGCAAAAGTTTTCTTCAAGACAGGCTTACACTTTTATTAAAGGTCAATATGTTCCAATTATTCTTAATAATATATCTGATGAGTCACAAATGCAACTTGATGCTAGAAAATATTTTATTCAGAATTATGACTTCACTATGTTAGGTTATTTGATTGATGAGGAGGAATTTGAAGTCAAGCCTGCGATTGCTAGAGTTGCTCAAATTATGGAATTAGATACTACCGTATTAAAAAGAAGGAGACCAAAGTTTCCTGAAAATCCTGATGAATTTTTATCCAACTTTTTATACATAGTTGGAAATGATACCTTAAGTGAAATAATTGATTTTACTGCCAATTTATCTTTAGTTGGGTCGACCAATGTTGATAGTTTTGATGTTTATATAAATGGTGATTATTTTGGTAGTGATGTTTCAGAAATTCAAATCACCACAAATGATATTTTAAGGATTGATGTTGTCAAAACTAATAACTCCTTAGAGTCCACCATCAAGTTTGAATCTCAGTTGGTTTAATCCTCTCCATAGATATCTTTCTTCTCTTTACAATTTTCTATAATAAGATTTTCTAAAAACTTATAGATTTTTATCCCACGCTTTTCACAGTACTTTTTTAATATCTCGTGTGATTCAGGGGATATTTTGATATTCTTTATTTCTTTGGTTGTTTTCATGGGCAGAAAAAAGGTAGAATAAAATCATACTCCTTACAAATAGATATTCAAAAGTCAAGTTTTTTCATATAGATATGAATATTTATCATTAAAATAAATCTGCAATAGAATAATTAAAGCATGGCAACACAAGTAAATCAAAAGGTATACGTATCGCCTGGAGTATATACGTCTGAAACTGACTTATCATTTGTGGCTCAAAGTGTGGGTGTGACTACACTAGGTTTAGTGGGAGAAACAATTAAAGGTCCCGCATTCGAACCTATTTTTATCACAAACTATGATGAGTTTCAAGCATATTTTGGGGGGACTGAACCTACAAAATTTATAAACACACAAATCCCGAAATATGAAGCGGCTTATATCGCAAAATCATATTTACAACAATCTAACCAACTTTTCGTTACGAGAATTTTAGGTTTATCTGGATATGACGCAGGACCATCTTGGAGTATCAAGGTAACTGCGAATGTTGACCCATTAACTATCGGTCTTAATCCGGCAACTGGAACTACATGGAGTGCAAACTTCTCAGGGTCATCTTCAGGAAATACTGTAACATTTACAGGTGGAGCATTACCTCCACAAGTTCTTGCGAATTTTAACACTCAATATAGATTGTCTGATGGTAGCACATCAACTTTAGCGTTGGATTTTACAAGTAACCTTGATAATATCATGGATACTCCATCTTTATCTGCTAACACAGCAGTTGTTTATGGAGCAATGCCTGAATCTAACTTTTATGACTTGACCGCAACTTATTCAAACATAATAAATGAATATGATTGTGACACAGTTAATCTTGCAACTAACGACTTGTCTTCTGATTCGAATGATCCATGGTATTATGCTAACTTTGATATTACTTCAGGAAATGCATATTCTGGATATTCATTCTTCTATTATGTATCTTCATTAACTTCAGGAGCGTCCTCAACATTCACAGGTACGATATCTGGTAATGTTTATACTTACTCAGGAACTGCTTACTCTGAATATAACAACATGGTTGTTGCAACTTTACGTTCAAGAGGTATATCTTTATACACTAATAGTTCTACAAGTGACAACCACGGACCGATTTATGAAGTTAACGCATTATCAGCTTTGACTTTGAATTGTAGTGAACAATACTCAGGTGTTACTCAATCACCATTTGAGACATTCTTAATTTCAGGTGTAACAAAAGACGGAGACAATTTCTCTTTTGAAACTTCAATGGCGGCATCGTCTTCTAAGTTCATCACTAAAGTTCTTGGTGTTGATAACTTTGGTAAATCAAGAAACGAGGTTCCTGTTTATGTTGAAGAGATTTACCCTAATACTTTGAATTATGCGTATAATCAAGGATATATTCGTGGTTTGAATTGTAATTTGATAGCACTTGAAGATGCTAGAAGTGAGAACTCACAATCAATAGCTTACAATGTAACTCAATATAAGTCACCGAGTACACCATATTTAGTATCTGAACTTAGAGGTAATAAGGTTTATAACTTATTCAAGTTTATATCAATTTCTGACGGTAATGCTGCAAACACAGAGGTAAAAATTTCTATCACTAACTTATCATTTAATAACATGACATTTGATGTGTTGGTTAGAAATTTCTTTGACACTGACGCTAACCCTGTGGTGATTGAAAAATTCACTAACTGTAACATGGATCCGGCATCTAATAATTTCGTTGCTAAGAAAATCGGTTCAAGTGACGGAGAGTATGCATTGATTTCACGTTACATTATGATTGAGTTGGCTGACGAAGCACCAATTGATGCTATCCCTTGTGGTTTCTATGGATACACACAAAGAGAATACTCTTCGGTAACCAACCCTTCACCAGTTCCAATTTTCAAAACAAAATATTACTTTCCTGGTGAAGTTATTTATAACCCTCCATTCGGAGCTCCAACTGATGTAACTGAATCTTCAGGTGACATTGTTAGAAGAAGTTACTTAGGTTTCTCAAGTCAATTTGGAGTTGATGATTCATTCTTACAATATAAAGGAACACAAAATCCTATTAGCTGGATTACATCTCCACTTCCTGTTGAAGGGGCACCATGGAATTATTTAAGTAAAGGTTTCCACATGGATTCTGGCGCAACAGTAGTAACACTTGCTAATTCATTTTTAACAAGTGGTCAAACAGCATTTGAATGTGGTGTTGCTGACTTTACAAGAGACCCTGAAACTCAAGAAAACCCTTATTACTTCATCTACTCAAGAAAATTCACAATATGTTTCGCGGGTGGTTTTGATGGATGGGACATTTATAGAGAGTTTAGAACTAACGAGGACAGATTCCAATTGGGAGCAACAGGTTTCTTGGCAGGAGCATCTCCATCTACAAGATATCCAAACGCGACTGGTGATGGTCTATTCAAAAGAATTGTAGTTCAAAACAATACTCAAGATTTTGCGAACACTGACTACTACGCTTACTTACTTGGTATATTGACATTTGCAAATCCTGAATCAACGAACATCAACGTATTTGCGACATCAAGTATTGATTATGTAAACAACTCTAACCTTGTTGAAGAAGCTATTGACATGGTACAATTCTCAAGAGCGGATTCAGTTTACATTGCAACTACACCTGATTACCAAATGTTTACTCCCGATGCAACAAATCCACAGGATATTATTTATCCTCAAGAAGCGGTTGACAACTTGGATAACACAGGTATTGATTCTAACTACACTGCGACTTACTATCCTTGGATTCTTACAAGAGATACTGTTAATAATACACAAATCTATCTTCCACCAACAGGAGAAGTTTGTAGAAACTTGGCATTGACAGATAACATTGCATTCCCTTGGTTCGCTTCAGCGGGTTACACAAGAGGTCTTGTAAACTCTATCAAAGCGAGAGTTAAATTGACTCAAGAAGACAGAGATACTTTGTATCAAGGTAGAATCAACCCAATTGCAACATTCTCTGATGTGGGAACTGTAATTTGGGGTAACAAAACCTTACAAGTTGCTGACACAGCACTTAACAGACTGAACGTAAGGAGATTATTACTTCAAGCTCGTAAGTTGATTTCAGCAGTAGCGGTAAGATTGTTGTTCGAACAAAACGACCAAATCGTTAGACAACAATTCTTGGATAGTGTTAACCCTATCTTAGATTCAATTAGAAGAGACAGAGGTCTTTATGATTTCAGAGTAACAGTTTCTTCTTCACCTGAAGATTTAGATAGAAATACATTAACAGGAAAGATATACTTAAAACCAACGAAGGCATTAGAATTCATCGATATCGAATTCTTCATCACTCCAACAGGAGCTTCGTTCGAAAATATCTAATAATTAATAGGGGGGTAAAATCCCCCCTTTAGCCAAATGGAAAAAGTTTTTACAGAAGGATTCAAAAGTGAGGGTACTCCGGACTTAAAATATTATGCGTTCGATTGGGACGATAATATAGTTCATATGCCAACTAAAATTTTAGTTAAAGATGAGAGTGGTAATGAGGTTGGGATGCCTACTGATGATTTCGCTGAGTTTAGACATCAAATAGGAAAAGAACCATTTAATTATAAAGGTAACACAATTGTAGGTTATAGTGACTCTCCGTTCAGAAACTTTAGAACCGATGGGGATAAAGATTTTTTGGTGGATGCAATGAGGGCGAAAGAAGGACCAGCGTTCGATGATTTCAGAGAAGCAATCAATAACGGTTCAATATTTGCGATAATTACTGCGAGGGGACACAATCCAAACACCATAAAAGAAGCAATTTATAATTATATTATAGAAGGGTTCAACGGAATCGATAAAGACGAGTTAATTAAAAATCTTAAAAAATATAGGTCTTTTATAGGTGAAGATGAAATGAGTGATGAAGAATTAATTAAGTCATATTTGGAACTTAATAAGTATCATCCAGTGTCTTTTGGAGATGACCAAGGAGCAGTTAATCCTGAAGAAGCTAAAGTAGAGGCAATGGAAGGTTTTGTAAATTACATTAAGGCTATGGCGGCAGTGCTTAATAAAAAGGCTTTCTTAAAAAAGGATATAAGTAATAAATTTAATCCGGATAATTTATCTATAGGATTTAGTGACGATGATCCAAAAAATATAGAAGTAATGCAAAAACACTTCAAAAATAAACCAGATAATATAGTAAAAACTTATTCTACTGCTGGAGGAGTTAAGCAGGAAGTTAAATAAGAATATCGTTTTCAAAAAAAAAGTAAATAGAAAAATTTTTGTGAAAGGATATATTTATCAATAAAATAACAAAAACAAAAAAATTAAAAACACATGGCTGATTTGTTAATGAAAATGCCGATTCCTTACGAACCAAAACGACAGAATCGTTTTATCCTAAGGTTTCCATCATCTCTTGGTATAAATGAATGGTTTGTTGAATCTTCTGCAAGACCACATATTATTATAAACCCAGTTCCAATTCCTTTCTTGAATACTGAAACTTATGTCGCGGGTAAATTCACTTGGCAAACAATTCCGGCGGTGTTTAGAGATCCAATTGGACCTTCAGCGGCTCAAGCTCTTATGGAGTGGGTTCGTTTACATGCTGAATCTGTAACAGGTCGTATGGGTTATGCTGCGGGTTACAAAAAAGATGTCGACCTCGAAATGTTGGACCCAACCGGTGTTGTTGTAGAAAAATGGATTTTGTACGGAACATTCTTAACTGATGTTAACTTCAATACTTTGAGTTACGCACAAGACGGACTAGCGACAATTAATGCAACACTTAGAATGGACCGTTGCGTACTTGTTTACTAATTTATCAAGATACTATTTATTAAAATTCAAATACAATTATATTTAACCGTAAAGCACTAAACTTTACGGTTAAATTTTTATATGGATAATCAAGCAAGAGAACACGGACAATCGAATTTTACGTTACCTCACGACGTTGTGCCTTTACCGACACAAGGTCTCTTCTACAAGAATAAGAAAAAATCAATCAAAGTTGGATATCTTACCGCAAATGATGAAAACATCCTTATGGCTGGTGGTAATGACATGACACAAACTCTTTTAAGATCAAAGATTTACGAACCAGATGTTCGTATTGAAGATTTATTGGAAGGTGATGTTGAATCGATATTAATTTTTTTGAGAAATACTTCGTTCGGACCTGAAATGGAATTAAACTTGGTTGACCCGATTACAAAAAAACCATTCAAAGGGGTAGTTAGATTAGATGAATTAGATGTTATTAAAGGTCAACAACCGTCTGATGATGGAACTTTTATAACTATGTTACCTAAATCACAAACTACTGTAAAATTGAAACCCATGACTTATGGCGAAATTTTGGAAGTACAAAAAATGTCGGAGTCATATCCACAAGGTAGAACTGCACCAAAAGTTACTTGGAGATTGAACAAACAAATCATTGAAGTAAATGGAATAACCGATAGATCTGAAATCGCAAGATTTATAGAACAAATGCCAATTGCAGATTCCAAATACATAAGAAAGTTTATGGAAGAAAATGAACCAAAATTAGATTTAACGAGAACAGTAATAGCCCCATCAGGAGAGAAACTAACAGTCAATGTTGGGTTTGGGGTTGACTTTTTTCGTCCTTTCTTCTGATTATAGGAAAGGGCAAATAGATGAATTTTACTACCTCAAGACACTTTTGAATATATCTTATTCTGATTTTTTAATAATGCCAGTATTCATTAGGAAGTATCTTTTAGATAAATGGGTTGAACTAAACAAAAAGGACTGAAAAATCAGTCCTTTTATATTTATAGATATAATAATCAATTATGTTTTTTCAAGCAGAAACCGCCGGTGATACCGGAGCTTCAAAACCCGAAAGTTTTAACATTGACGATGTTCGAATAAGTTTAGATAAAGTATCTAATCAAATTATTGGTACCTTTACTCAAGGTAGGGAGAGAGTTTTTGAATTTCAAAGAGCGATAACAGATTCGTTACCTGGGGTTAGGAGTTTAGGGGGGGATATAAAGGATGTTGGTAGAATCATACAAGAAGTTGGTGTTGCCGCACGTAGGAATGTTGTTGCGAATGATGAAGAAATTAAGTCGTTATTTGCTGCTACAAAAACTCTTGGAATAAGTGCGCAAGATTTAACTAATAGTTTTTTGGACGTTGGTGTTGGAATTGAACAAATGTCAAAAAAACTAGAAGAGTCTATCGACTATGTTAGAGGTATTGGAGGTAATGCTCGTCAAGTCATGCAGGATGTCCAAAAGAACATGGATCAGATGAACCGATATCAGTTCGAAGGTGGTGTTGTAGGATTAACAAAAATGGCGGCCCAAGCATCGATGTTGAGATTTGAAATGTCAAATACATTTGCTCTGGCAGAAAAGGTAATCTCACCTGAGGGTGCGATTGAAGTTGCGTCGGCGTTCCAAAGATTGGGAGTTGCTGCTGGCAATTTAGTTGACCCTTTTGCTTTGATGAATGCATCAATTAATGATCCCGGTGCTTTACAAGATAGTTTGGCAGAAGTTTCAAAACAGTATACGTTTTTTGATGAAAAATCAAAAACATACAAAATGAATCCACAAGGAGTTTTGATTCTCCGAGAAATGGAGCAAGCTGCTAATTTGAGTGCAGGATCTTTATCTAAAATGGGATTAGCAGCAGCAGAATTAGACGATAGACTTGCTGCAGTCAATTCTGCGGGTCTATCAATAGTTAATGAAGAAGACAAACAATATTTAGCGAATATTGCTAAATTGGGCAAGGATGGAACTTACCAAGTGACATTGAAAGATGGAACTCAGAAAGAGTTAGCCGACCTTACACAACCTGAATTTGAAAAATTAATTGAAGCTCAAAAAACAGGACCAAAAACTGTTGAAGAGTTACAAAGATCCCAATTAACTGTTAATGAGATTATGCAGAGTGATATCGCGGCTATTAAATACGCGGTTTTAGGAGGGATACTTACCGACAAAAATATTGCAGATTTACGTGAAGGTGGTCGAACCCTTGCAGAAATTACTGGAAGGGCTGGTGTTGATACTGTTACTACAGATTCAATTAGGAAATCAAGTGAAGAACTCAGCGAAAAGTTTAAGGGTAGTATAGAGACAATGATTTCATCCGGAGATATTAAGGGAGCATTAACTACGTTAGTAACAGAAACAGGTGGGTCGTTCATAAAGTTGACTGGAGAATCAAAAGAAAAATTGTCAGGAGCTGCTGAACAAATAAAAAAAGAATTAGCCAACGAAGGTGGATATTTAGGAAAGGCTGGTGAAAATATTGATAAAATTTTGGAAAATTTAGCAACAAAAGTTTCAGATTTTGAATTAAATCCATTGAAGAAAGGTGGTAGTGGAGGAACAACAACTGAAGATGATTTTTGGACAAGCCTTACAGTCGAAGGAATGTCGGGGGCTAACCGAAATTTAGGTACTGTTGAGAACCAAGTAAGAGAACAAAAAAGCCTTATTGAGTTACTTGGAGAAATAAAGGTAAACGTGAAATTCCAAGATATGCCGACAGGATTAAGTTCAGAACAGAAAGAACAAATTACCAAAACTTTCTCTGACAAGATTAATGAGCAGAGATTTAAGGATTATATCGTTAATGTTACTACTCCGAGTAATGCATATAAAGGTGGAGGAGGAGCATCCTACTGAAATTTATAAATAAAAAAACAATCATAACCTATTTATTAATAAAAATATAAATGGCAAGTCCGTTATTAGATTTAGCAAATTCAGAGGGTTTCAGAAAAAAACTTTTGACTAGGAATTTAACACCCTATGCAAAAGCCCCAAATAGACCAACACAACCAATCGATACGGAATACGTTCAATCGAATTCGTCAGTTCAAGATAGTCCTGATAAATTGATTGATGAACCTTCTTTTGCAAATAAGTTATATCCACTAAATCAATATGGAAATGAGGGTGGATATGAACAGGTACCGGATCCAGGAGCATTATTAAACACGAAATCCAATGAGGGTGAATATGGATACCAAGATGCAAATATCGTAGGTCAATCGTTACCAGAATCTCAAAAGTGGAAACCTCTTAATGTTTTTTCAAATGGGAATCAGGTTCAGTTGGATAGTGCGGAGTTTTTCGGATCATTAAATAGACCAATTACTACCAATGGTAATAACAACCAACCATATCCAACAACATTTGTATCTTCCAATTATACTCCTGTATCAATATTATTGTCCCCTGATCCGAGCGGAAGTAATGGTTTTTTGAGTCAAGATTCATTTATTGCTCGTTTAGGTGCTCAAACTTTGAGAAGAGAGTTTGAACAAAGAATTGCAGCTCAAATACGACAAGATACACTAGGTAGGGCAAATATTCTTAACGTTTCTAGTGGTACTGACATTGTTAATATATTAACAGGTGTTGTTCCTATCATTGAGCCTGTTTATACTATCACAGTAACTGCAAACCCAATACTTGCAGCAACGAACTTTGCTTTAAGACTCGGAGGAAGTATATTACCTGTATCACCTATACCAGGTTCATATTTTGACCCAAATACAACTTTAGGTCAGCCAACCACAATACAACAACTATCCAATGCTTTTAGACAAAGTGGTGTTGGTAAGTTCTTTAATCGATTAATGGGTGGTGGTGAAACTGGATCTCAAATCATGTTTAATAACATGGGTGCGGGACAAAGGTCTCGGTTGTTCAAAAACATAGATTTTAACAGATACAAACCTAATTTCCCAAGAAACTTTTTCCAAAGGGTAGGTGGTACTCTTTTAGGTACAGTATCTGATAATAGTAACTTTTATGTTGGAAGTATAACTTCCAATCCATCTCAAGTATTTTCTCCTGTTGGAGATGTTCCTGTTAACCAATTCGGTGTTGAACAACAGTCACCTGTCTATGGTCCTTCAGAGTTAGCTCAGTTATATGAAGGACCAAGTCAATCTGTAAGACTTGGTGCGAATGGGCCGACATATAGTAATGGTGGAGGTATTGAAGGTGGATTTACTTGGGTTTCACCTAAGTACAGAGGTAATGCTGGTAAAAAAGTTGGTATTGGTGGTGAGGTTACTGAACAAGATGAGGACTTTAGACCATCGTCTTACGTTAATACAGAGTCAGTTAATAACGATTTCAGAGATGGGTCTATTCTTGACAAAACACAAAGAATAATTGATAGTCAGCCTCAAGGAGGTAAACGTCTTCAACACGTTGGAAATGCAATAGACCAAGTAAGTAAAGTATTCAATGATGGATATAAAGAACTTACGAAGGGTTCAAGAGTTTATAGATACGTTGGAGCAATCGGGCAAGAGGTAGGTACTGAATATTGTCGTGTATTTGCCAAAGATTTACCATACTTACAATATAATGATTTACAGAAAACAGATGGTATTACAACTGAAGGAAGAAGATTTGCGTATTCAGTATTAGATAAAACTTATAACCTTAATATTGTACCAAACAAACAAGAAGGTGGACAGGATTCAACGAATATTGTTGGTACAATAAACAATGCGGTTGCCAAAAAATATATGTTTTCTTTAGAAAATTTGGCATGGAGAACATCTAGCACTCCAGGATTTTCAACGTCTGATTTACCTGTTTGTGAGAGAGGTCCTAATGGTGGTAGAGTTATGTGGTTTCCACCATATGGATTAACATTCAGTGAAAACATATCATCGAATTGGAATCAATCTGACTTTTTGGGACGACCTGAACCAATATACACTTATAAAAATACATCAAGAACGGGATCACTACAATGGAAAATTGTAGTAGACCATCCATCAGTTCTTAATGTCATTGTGAATAAAGTTTTGGGTAACGAAACAAACAAGACTCGTGTTGACAGTATTTTAGAATCATTTTTTGCTGGATGTAGAAAATATGATATCTATGAGTTAGCAAAAAAATATGTAACAGTAAATCCAAATGATTTGTTCGAATTACAACAGGCAATTTCTTCAAAGGAAATGACCCGAGAACAAATTGTATATACTCGTGGAACCATAGAATCAGGAGCTTTTTCACCTAATGGAGGAGATCAGCCACTCGCCCAAGAAGGTGGAGGAGGAAACACAAACTTGAACTTTGACAAATATATACAAATAGGATTTTATTTTGGAAATGATTATCCGTTACCAAAAACAAGTATAAATTATACTACCGAATATGCAAGATACACTACGGATGTTAATGAAAATTATTCCAAAAGACCTAATGCACAAGAAACTAAGACTTTTTTTGATACAACTGTTACTCCAAACTACGAGGCAATGAATGAGTTTGCAATTGATTTAGGAAAACAATTGGAAACTAATGAAGGTACTGTAACAGTATATGTAAGTTCGAGTTGTTCTGCACCTCAAACTGAATCATATAATCTTGAATTATCACAACGTAGAATAGAAGCGACAGTTAGATTCTTTCAAGAAAACAACGCAACTAAAACATTCATGTCTCAAAGTCGGTTGATGGTAAAAGAAGATCCTGGTACACCAGAAGAACGAGCCGGTGGACTCGGAGAAGCTGCAATATCAAATCCAAAGAAAAGTAATTTAACTAAAGGGCCATATATTGATTCACTACAACCAAACGGAAAAACTTTTGGTTGTAGTGACACTAATCCAAATGCTGTTGGAGGAGACATAAAAGTTGGGGCTTTAGAAGTTTTTACAGTTGGAGCAATGGCTTGTAGAAGGTCGTACATTTCCAAGATAGTTCCGAATTTGAAGGCACCACAGACAGAACCTAATGGTCAAGGGACACCAGGAGGACAGACAAATCCTACAACAAGTTCTGGTACAATCCCAATTTTAATTGGAAATGTTGTCACTCAGACTGTACCTGAACCAGTTATTGAAACAAGATGGGAACCAAGAGATAATATAACCAAAAAAGTGGTGAGAGCCTTATTATCCGAGTGTGACTACTTTGAAACTATAAAAGCTGAAACTCCAATGGTATATGATAATCTGAAGGATAAGTTAAAGTTTTTTCAACCATCGTTTCATTCTATGACACCTGAAGGGTTAAACTCAAGGTTAACTTTTCTACAACAGTGTATGAGACCTGGTGATACAATACCAACAGTTAAACAATCTACTCCGAGTGGCAATAAAGAATTACAGTATGATAATGCTACCAACACCTCATTTGGTGTACCTCCTGTGTTAGTGTTGCGAGTAGGTGATTTTTATAATACAAAGATTATTCCTACATCGCTAGCAATCAATTATGAAGGGTTAGATATCAATCCTGAAGGAATTGGTGTTCAACCAATGATTGCAAACGTTACATTATCATTTAACTTTGTTGGAGGTAGTGGATTGAAAGAGTCGGTTGACAAGTTACAGAATGCATTAACCTTCAATTACTATGCTAACACAGAAATTTATGATGATAGGGCGGATGCCACGGATATTGAGTCTTCAAAAATATTAGACCAAATATTTTTGGCGGGTCAAGTTCCTCCACCAATTCCTGGTGTCAACAGTGCCGCACCAAACAATGGTCAAGATAATAATAATACTATTGGTACGATAATCAGTTCTTTAATAGATGTGAGTGGAATCACAACGGGTGTAATAAGTTATAGTGAATTTATGGGTAAGGTTGTTAGTGACACTCAGACGTATTTTACAAATGTTGTCAATAAGACCAAGGAAACTGTCAATCAATATAATAATGCGGTAAGACAACAATGGATGATAGAAAGAAATTACACTCAAGGTAATTTCAATGTATCCGCTGACACAGTAGTATTGTTTGGAAAACCTAATAATGTGGAGAAAAGATTTGATGAAATATTTGTACAACTTGATGAAAATATAAAAGATGGTACAGAAGGATTTATTAAATTTATTTCTGAACCATCAAAAAATTTATCACCTAAGTTAATTAGAGCTCTGAAAGAAAATTATCGAAATTTTGTATCAAAGAAAAGAAGTTCATTTCAGAATGGAATTTCAACAATAACACAGAGTTTAGTGAATGAAGAACAGACATATCTACAAACTCTTGGTAGACTAAATACAATATTGTTTGACCCAACAGATTCTAACACAGGTACTGATGGACTACAGGCTAAAAATGGACCTGTCCGAATATATGTAACGTCAGGAACGACAGACGTACACCCAACTTCGACAAGTGCTGTAACAGATACATATTTGGAGTTAGTTCAAGATACAACCAAAATACAACAAGATATTGCGGCATTTAATGTAATAATTCAAGATAGAAAAAAATTCGTGTATCCTGCGACTAGTACTACATATGAAGGAATATTAGTGTTCGAAACCGCAAATGGAAAATCAAATGTAGTTACAGTTGAAAAAGTTTTCTTACCATTTAGTACTAATCCTTTATTTGGGGATAATGTTGAAAACTATCCTTTTAGAAGAGTATATATGATTATTTCTGATGATGTAATCGATGGAAAAAAATATGAAACATTCAAACAAGAACTTATAGGAAATATTCTCGGTAACCAAGCATTACTTGGTGATGGATCAGTTGACATTGAAAAAATATTTGATACGTATTGGATTGCAACTGCTAGACCTATTTTCTTAGAAGAAAATAATATTACAAAATCATTTATAGAAAATTTAGAAAAAAATGACTTGAAAGATTATTTAATTTATACACCATTCGACTCTAACAAACAAAGAAATTTGACCTTTACAACAGAGAATTCTGCGGATAGTGGACAAAAAAAATCTCAAGAAAATATGATAAAAGGTTTGGCAAATACAACAAATCAAAATACTAATATATTAACTTGGAATGATACAAATGGAAACGGATCTGGCGCATATATATCTAAAGCAAAACTTAACTAATGGCATATCAATATTGGAATAGATATAGTGATTTTCTTATTAATGGGGAACAAACAGTTGTACCCTTTGTATACCTGCCTCAAAAACCAACAGATAAGGCATTTATCTATAAAGTTGCTAAAAGTAGACTAGATAAAGTTTCACAAGAATTTTATAACTCACCTGTATTTAGCTGGTTAATCCTTCAGGCGAATCCGCAATTTGGAGGTCTTGAAAATAATATTTATGATGGGGCTGTATTGATTATCCCATTTCCGTTATTACCATCTTTACAGGACTATAAGGCGGCATTAGAAAATCATTTTTATTATTATGGTAGGTAACACACAAGCGGACACAAGTGGAAATATTTTAGTTGAGTTGGACGAAAACAATATTATTGTAGTCGACCCTAACAAAACTACAGATAATTTTGGAAATATTAGAGAAAGACTTGTTGACCATGAAAATCTTGTCATGTACGCCAATCTTGAAGCTGATGTTCTACCGAGAACAAAATTATCGGTTGGTGGGAGTCCTAATGATAGAATCGGAACTATCTCTGTGGCGAAAATGAATTTTTTGAAACCTAGTAAAAATTCGTATCTTGGAACAGGTTATTATGATGAGTTAACTGGAGAAAATACAACACAATTCAAAGGGGAAAATCAAAAAGCCGCAATAGCACAGCCTGCGACAGATAATAGTAACCCTTATATACTTGACACGGTTGTAAATCAAAAAGACATAATTGATAATGGATTGTTAGGAATTACATCAATTAATATAAAAACGTCATCAAGTTTCATTCCTACTGTAGAAATGTTGTTGGAAGATGTTCAAGGGAAAGGGCTATTTCAATTAGGAAACAATTCCCCTTACTCCGCATTTTTTAATTTGCCATACCCACAATTCTATCTTACATTAAAAGGGTATTATGGACAAGCAATTAGATATCAACTTAACTTAAAAAATTTCCATGCTTCGTTTAATGGATTTAGCGGAAATTATCAGGTTAGATTAAATTTCGTCGGATATAAATTTAATATCTTGAATGAAGTTTCTATGGGTCACCTATTGGCGGCTCCACACATGTACAGCCAAAGGTTTGATGTTACTCAAACAGTAGATGGGCCACAACAACCCAATAAGGCAGCGGAGTCTCAAGCAAGTACTCAAGCCGAAAGGGGAGCCAATAATTTAGATTCTAATGAAGCGGTGGTTACTCAACTTGTTGCGGAAAAAGGGTATCAAAAAATAATAGAAGTTTATAGTGAATACAAAGCTAAAGGGTTAATTGCTCCCGACTTTCCTGAATTGACATTAGTACAACTTATGAATAAGTTGGAGAGTTTTGAACAACTAATTGCAGATTCATTTGACAAAACTGAAGTTGAATCATTAACGAATATAAGAAATTATAAATCTGTTCTCACACAATATTTTACTGCAGTAAGAGGGTCAAATACATCTTGGTTTAACATTAATTTGAATACTAAGCCAATAGTTCTTAAAACAGGTCAAAAATTATACGTATTCAAAGACTTGTCAAAAGAAGCTAAAGAAACTGCGATAACTCAACTACAAGGGGATATTGTAAAATTTAATGATGCTTTAGCAAATAATCCGACTTTAGGTTCTAAAGGTGCCGCTCCGATACCAAACCCTATAAAGTATGATATGATTGAAACAACGGCTCCGGTGTTTTCAGAAATAAATTGGAGAGAAACAACTAGAATTCAGACTGGAATTGCAAATCCTAGTACTATAGATGAAACACAGACGAAAATTAATTTGACAAAGTTTTTTGTCCCAACTTCTATAGAATTACCTAAAACCCCATCTGGAGTTATTGAAGCATTAGAACTCTTAGCTAAGGGTACTTTAGTTAAAGAAAAATGGTTTGTATTTGAAGATGAAGGAAGATTTGATAAACAAATCACATTACTCGAAACTCAAGCTAACAAAAAACTATCTGATTACGAAAGCCAAATTTCTACCGCCCTCTTAAGAAAAGTTGAGGATACCGCGACTGGAATCGGTTTTAAGCCTACAGTAAGAAATATGTTAGCGGTTATTATGGCATCCGCAGAGGGTTTTATTCGTCTTTTGGATGATGTTCATACAAATGCATGGGATGTGAAATACGACCCAGTAAGAAAACAAGCAATTTATAATGACTTAGCCTCAGCACCAAGTTCGGACTCTCAAGATGATTTGAAATTAGCTGCAAACGCATTTGAAGAAGAAACTGGACTAAAATTAGCTGAGATACCTGTATATCCATGGCCACAATTTTTTGTTGAAACCCAAGATGAAAAAAACAAATTTCAATTAAAATACATAGCGGACCCATCTGTTGTTGATTTGACTCAGGGATATCTTTTCGACAAATGGCCTGAAGTTGAATTTGTTGAGGAATATATGAAAGGATTAACTCAAAAGTTTCAAAATCCTAATGCTCCACCACCGTTAGATAATGAACGGGATACTAATATTATTAACATTAATGCGATTGAATTCCCGTCGGTGGGATTAGCGTATTCAAACAAAGAAGAAATAAAGTTTTTTTATGAAATATGGGAAAGACAATTTTTAACTTCTCATTATTCTGGATTCATAAGAGGTAACACAAATCAGATTAATGAATTAATTACGCTAAACATTGAGGCGGAAGCAAACAATATTATTTCGAAACTTGGAATAAGTTCTCCCTACTTAACATTAAAACTTAAAAACTTTAATCTGAATGCTCAAGACTATCCTGAATTTTTGAGAACAATATCAAACTCGGGAACAGGTAGAGCTTATCAAGATTTTATTAGAGATTTTTTTGTTACTCCTTATATTAAGAGAATAACTGAAAATTCCTTTTCAATTCTTAGTACTTTGGATTTAGGTAAAATACCTCAAACCGCAACAAAATCAGAGGCATTAAGGTCTTTAGTAGTTAATGCCCCAAATGACCCTTTAATTGTTGATACTTTACCCTACACAGACCAAACTTGGTGTCTTAACAATTTGAATCAAGGAAATAGTGCCTTGTCCAATCAAGTTTATAATACAAATAAGTCTTTAACTATTTTCGAGCAAAGAAGAATTATTGCAAACTTTACTGACGTGTATAACTACACAACGAATAGACCTGTAACAAATTTTTCATATATATTAAACCAAAATCCAACTAACACTATTGATACGACTGGACTTTCTACATATACAACATATGGACCACTCGGACTCAATGCGTTCTACTTGAATAGAACTCCTCAGGATTTTGTTGCGACTGAAGGATATATTAACGGTACCACTCCTACAAGAGCGTTTAGTCCAAGAAGCACCACTTCAATGTTGAATACCCCTTACTTTATAAATGCTGTGCAAAACGGAGTTTATAATTCTAGGTTGTCAGGGAACACCTATCCATATGTTCAAGCGGCATATATGTTCTTGAATTCATTACCTTTGGCAACATTGAGAGAAAAATACAAATCTGTTTCTAACAATATTACAACCGACTTGGATTATATATCATCAACATTCAAAAAATTTGGTGCAATCCACAAGTTACCATATGCTTGGATTCTAAAATATGGTTCGATTTGGCACAGGTACAAAAAATACAAAGAGTCGAATGTTGATATATTAGAAAGTGCTTGGAAAAACTTTGATTATGCGGGTAATTACTATCCTGTTACAAGTGCTGTAACCGAAACGTATGAATTCAAGTATTCAAACGTAGATACAAAAATAACACTTCAAAGCGAAGAGGACACTCAAATTCAGATGCAAGTCGGATTTTATCCTAAAGTTATTAACGACTTCAACGTTTTTCTAAACGGATATGATTTGTACGAAAATTATACAAGTGAGGAAATCCAACAGAGTGTTAATTCTGGCATGAAATTATATAATTTCAGTTCATCAAACATTAATAGTGCTAAACAAGGGGATAAAAATTTAAGATTGACTACATGGTCAATTTTATTACCAAACATAACTATCAGACCTCCAGTTGATTGTAACCCTAAAGATAATACTGTAGGTGATGATTATTTCGTAATTCCGTCGTTTGGAACATCATTCAATCAAACAGTTGATTCTTGTTTGAGTGCGCAAACAACATCTCCAGCAACTGTTGTGGATTTAACTAACAATCCGAACATGTACAATGGGTCGGTAAGATGTTTATGGTCGGCACCTAATTTTGGATATTTCGATAGCAATCAGTTGGCATTCCCTGAACCAGATTCTTATTTAACTTCAATCACGACTGGAAATAGCCAAACACCATTGTATTTTCTAACACAAGACAACTATACAAAAATAGAAGAAGTGTTTTCTGTGTTCGAAAAGAAAATTTTAGATTCGTTTGAAACTGAGTTTTTGAACTTTTGTAAACCAATTGGTAATGCTTCAACAGGGAGAAATATTGTCACGTTTGGACAATCTCCTGTTGACCCAAATTCGACTTTCAAAAACTTCCAATCATTATTCAGAAGTTTAATGGTAGTTCCTGCTAAAACACAAACAGAAACTGACGAATTATATTTCAACAATGTGATTAACGATCAATATTCAGTATTTCAAAATGGTATAAAATCATTTATGGAATATGATGTCATATTCAAATATGGTAATCCTTCCAACTATGAAAGGAGAATTTTTGATTCTTACTTATCACATAATAATACTCAGGAAGTTGTAGACCCCATTACTTTTGAACCTTACGTACCTAATTCTCTTCCGAGTGCTGGTGGTAATTTAACATTAAGTCAATCTCAAATTAATAATAGACAAGCTTGGACAACTTTGGAAACAGAAGTAGGGTTCTCAACAATCCCCAACGTTAGATATAGTTCAATAGGGTCATATATTACAGATTTTTTTATCGATAACAATATAGCATTCACTAGTGATAATGTTACATTGTTAGCCCCGATTATTAAAATGTACGCTACTCAGAAATTAAATAATCCAAATCTGAATGCAATACAATTTCAAAATCAACTAAATCAATATCTTGAAAGAGAAACACTAATACAAAACAATTTTTTGAATGGAGTTTTGAGTCGATTAAGGAAAGATTTACCAGACCAAGTACAATTACCTGAACGTGTAATTAATAGTGTTATCACTGGAGACCAAAGTAAGGTAGAAAATTATGAAGTTTTCAAAGCATTGAATGACAAGTGGATAGCTGGTGGGGATTGGAAAACCAAAACTCTATTTGAAGATATGTTGTTTTTGGATAGAGCATCAAGAAATATTGGTGAGAGTATATTACTCGATATTTTTGATTTGAAATACATGTTTGGTGTTGGAGGTAAAACTCCTGGAGAATTTTCACTCAATCAAGCAATGAGTGTTTTCACTTTTATAAGTGGTATTTTGATTAAAAATAATTTTGTTGTGATGCCACTTCCCGCATATGTAAATTTTTATAATATACAAGATGTTGATGTGACCGCAACTCCAAAACTTGATAGACCTGAACAATTTGCAAATAATTTATGGGGAACATTTTTAGATGTTGATTATAGAAATTCGGGGCCAAAGATGGTTTGTTTTTATGCTGGAAAACCTTCACAATATTTGAAATTACCTAAAGGAGATTCCAAATATAGAGATGATGCATTTGAGATGAGAAGATCTTCTGGTAATCCGTTGTTAGAAGACCAACAGGGAAAAAAGGATTGGGCTCTTTCAAACAAGTGTGTTGGTTTCAACGTCGATGTTGGAATTAGAAATCAAAACATTTTTTATGCATTAAGTGTTTCGCAAGATAACGGGGTTGCAACATCTGAATCGATTAATGTTCAACTTGACATGGCAAATCAAGCTTCAGGTAGACAGATAGCGACACAAAATAATAGTTTATATAACTTATATAAAAATAGGTCATATAAATGTTCGATAACAAGTTTGGGAAATGCGTTAATACAACCTACAATGTATTTTAATTTACGGCACGTTCCTATGTTTGATGGACCATATTTAATTACGGATGTAACTCATACAATTCAACAAGGGTCATTTCAGACTACATTTGATGGAACAAGACAAGGTTATTTTGATTTGCCGACTATAGATAGTTTCCTACAAAGTATTAATCAAAATTTGATTACAAAGTTAGAAGAGATACTGAAGATAAATAAAGACCAACTAAAAATTAGTGCAACAACTGATAATGTTAAATCATCTCAAGTTGTACAACAGGCGGATAACACAAAAGACACGACAAATTCATGTAGTTCAAAAATAACTGCGCCTGTGTACACTAATGGTGGATATGAAGTGGTCAATGCTACATTAACCGAAATGACCCCACAAGATTTTGCGAATGCATTGAGAAGATTGATACCTAATAATGTTGATTTACAAGTTGCAATATATACTATTTCTTACATCAGAACTTATCAAGAAGCTTCTAATACTGGAGCTGGTATGTTCAATGGATGGAATAATAATTTTGCGACATTATCTTTAAGTCAAGATTGGTTTGGACAAGTTTCTCTTTTACAAAAAACATATAGTTGTATCAACATACGAACTAATCCGGAAAACACGTCTTCAGAGCCAATTGCTCATTTTGAGTCATTAGACAAATATATCCAATTTATGGCTGGAAGACTCCGAGAAAATGTCGATACTGGAAGAATCGCTCGACTTGGATTATCAAAATATTATGTTTGTCATTGGCCTGTGGATAACATTTCCGAAGAATACTACGATGAAAATGAAGATGAATTTTTACAGACTAAACAAACATTTGACAAGGCTTTAACTTCGGCTGCGGAATCTGGATTGAAGACAAAGAACGAAATACTTAAAGATATTGAAAATAATGAAAACAACGGAAACCAAGAACAAACACCAACTGTAACTCCAACTATTGGTCAAACTTGTCCACCACCAGTTTTATCTACATTCTCACCATCTGCTGGATTTACAGGTACGATTGTTCAAGTGAACGGTAGAAATTTTGAGTCTTTGAAATCAATCAGAGTAATTGATAAAGATGTTGAGTTGAAGGATATCACAGTGTTCAATTCTGAAACATTAAGATTTATTCTACCTGAAATTCAAATCCCTGAAGGACAAAATGTTGCAACAGGAAGAATCACCGTCATTACTGAATTCGGAACCTTCGAAAGTTTGGTTGATTTTACATTTAATTCGGCACTGGAGAATACCACAACATCATCACCAGGAGGATATGCAAATACTAATACTCAACAACAACTGACTACTTCACAACAGAATATTGTTGGTATAAATATTAATCCACAAAATACTGGAGAGTTACCTTTTATCTATGAAATATTTAGAGACGAATTGGGTAATACTTTGGAGTTAGATGTGAGAATAAATCCTCAGGTACAAGGGTGGAAAATTAGTGAAACCAATGTTTACAGTTATACCATTTATAAATTAATTGTCGGCCCAAATAATGTTCTAAAAGAGGAAGTGATTAAGGAACAAAATAATCAAAAACTTGAAAACTTTGTTTCACAAGACCAACAAGAATTTTCTATAAATAAACAACAAATGAGTACTTTGTTGAATCTTGATGAATTCAAATCTGAAAACATAAAAGCGGTTGTTAATATTACTTTGACGGCAATACCTGACGACAGGACAAAAAATCCTAAAAATGAACCATTAAATTATGAATTTGTGGTAAATGTACCACAACAATCTCCATCAGGAATTGGAAAAATTATTTTAGTATCCGACACCAATTCAGGTGAACTGCCAAATTATATGGGAAATAGTTATTACAATGTTGTAAAACCAAATGGAGGATACTACACTTTCCAATTTACCCCAACTACAAACTTGACTGTAACACAAACCAAAATTGTAAGATTCCCTGAATTAAATCTATTGAATACAACTGTAACAAATGGACCCGATACAAAATATACAAATATATTAGAAATAAAGGCATTGGGTGAGTTCCAAATGATTTTGACTTATACTGATGTTAATTCACCAGGTTCAACCTTCACAGTAACTTCCCAAAAATTTACTTTATAACATAACAACATATTTATATAAAAAGATTCTTATGAACATTAAATCAGCATTAGACAATTATCTTGGTAAATCTGTTAGATTTTCACAGGAGGACAATGGAGACGGAACCAAACAAGTTTGTGACTTGGATACTGGTGATTGCTACACAGTAAGAGAAAGAGACGGTCTTATCGAAAGAGCTGGACACCAAACTACAGCTAACCGAAGAGTTAGAGTAGAAACCGCTAACGGAATAAAAACATTATTAAATGGCTAACCAATGAGTTTAGATAAAAAAATTATCAAGGAGATTGAAAGACACAGAAAAATCAATCAGTATATTTTAGAACAAGTAGGAGCAACACCTGAAGAGGACGCATTAGGAGCATTGGCACCAGTACCTGGAGCTGAGGCAGCACCTGCACCTGCAGAGGCAACACCTCCACCTGCTCCGACAAATGAACCACAACCTATTGATGTTGAATCAGACCCTGACGTTGAGAAGATTGATGATGAAGGTGAATCAGAAGAAGCGACGGGAGAAAGTGGTACGGAAGAATTAGATATAACTGAATTGGTTGATTCACAAAAAAATATAGAAATCAAACAAGAAGAGTATTTTAATAACTTGTTCAATCAACTTAATGATTTACAATCTAAGTTAGGTGAGATGGATAACATCATGAACAAACTTAACTCTCTTGAGAATAAGATTGAAAAATATAGAGAAAAAACTCCACAAGAAAAGTTAGAGTTAAGAACATATGACTCTTATCCATTCAGTCAAAAACTTTCACAATTTTTTGATGATAAGTCAGAAGAAATGGAAAAGACAGGAAAAAATGATTATGTTTTAACTGCAGACGAAGTTACTGATATTAATGTAAACGACATTAAAAATTCCTTCCAACCTGGTGGTGGATTAGATAATGAAGTTTACAAAACATCATTCAGATAAAACTGAACGAAACGTTTGAAAGGTACCTTCGGGTACCTTTTTTGTTTGACTTATTCAAACTTTTAGTTATCTTTGTCTATATAATTTATCATTTTAATTCTTAAAAAAAACTATGAGTTCATTAGACGCCGTATTGGCACAGTACGAAAAAAATCAGCAAGGGGGCGGGGCCCAATCAAAAATGTCGCAAGACGAAAGAATGAAAAAGTATTTCGCTTTAATCTTAGGAGATAAAGAGAAATCAGGACAGAGAAGAGTTAGAATTCTCCCTACACCAGATGGTTCATCACCATTCAAAGAAGCGTGGTACCACGAAATTCAAGTGGGTGGACAGTGGCAGAAATTCTACGATCCAGGAAAAAATGACAACGAACGTTCACCTTTGAATGAGGTTTACGAAGAATTGATGTCTACAGGTAAAGAGTCTGATAAATTATTGGCGGCTCAGTATCGTTCACGAAAATTCTATATTGTGAAAGTAATTGATAGAGACCACGAGGAAGATGGTCCAAAGTTTTGGAGATTCAAACACAACTTCAAGAATGATGGAATCCTTGACAAAATTATTCCTATTTGGAGAAACAAAGGAGATATTACTGACCCTGAAAAAGGACGTGACTTAGTCATTGAACTTGCTAAAGCAAAAACTCCTAAGGGTAAAGAATATACAACAGTGTCAACTATTATGTATGACGATCCTGCTCCTGTACATGAAGACAAACAACAAGCAAAGGCTTGGATTGAAGATGAATTGACATGGATGGACGTTTACTCCAAAAAACCTGTTGATTATCTTGAAGCAATCGCAAGAGGAGAAACTCCTAAGTGGGACTCTGAAAAAGGTGGTTACGTTTATGGTGACAGTTCAGTTGAAACTGAATCATTCGGTGGAGGTTCCAAAAAGTCCTCATACGTAGATCCGCAGATGGACGACGAACCATCATCAGATTTACCATTCTAATTAAACAACTTAACTCGGATACTATTTTAGTGTCCGAGTTTTACTCACATTCCTTATGGCTATTAAAAAAAACGACTTCGAAAGTTTGAAGAAAAAATTCTCAACTTCGGCAAAATATAAACCTCAAAGATTTTTTGATTTAGGTCCTGACTTTTTGGACGCCGTAGGACTTCCTGGTCCAGCCATTGGACATCTTAATATGTTCTTGGGCCATTCTGATACAGGTAAGACTACTGCGTTGGTAAAGACTGCGGTTGATGCTCAAAAGAAAGGTATTCTTCCTGTGTTTATTATTACAGAACAAAAGTGGAGTTTTGAGCACGCCAAGTTGATGGGTTTTCAATGTGAGGAAATTGTTGATGAGGAAACAGGAGAATTGGATTGGGATGGATTCTATATCTTCAATAACAACTTTGATTACATCGAACAGATAACCGACTACATCAATAGTTTGTTAGATGCTCAAGAGAAAGGTGAATTGGATTATAGTTTATTGTTCCTTTGGGATTCTGTTGGTTCCGTTCCATGTAAGATGACCTTTGAGGGTAAAGGTGGTAAACAACACAACGCTTCTACTTTAGCGGACAAAATTGGTATGGGTATTAATCAACGTATTTCAGGTTCGCGTAAAGCGGATTCAAAATATGAAAACACTTTGGTTATTGTTAATCAGCCTTGGGTTGAACTTCCTGATAATCCTTTTGGTCAACCAAAAATTAAGGCAAAAGGTGGTGAGGCAATTTGGTTAAACTCATCTTTGGTATTTTTATTTGGTAACCAAAAAGGAGCGGGAACTAACAAGATTACTGCAACAAAAGACAAGAGAAGTGTTAAGTTTGCAACAAGAACTAAAGTGTCTGTATTGAAAAACCACATCAATGGATTGGGATACGAAGATGGGAAAATTATCGTAACGCCACATGGATTTTTAGCGGGTAAAGAAGCTTCAGAAGAAAAGACATCCATTGAAGCTTACAAAAAAGAATACGCCGATTATTGGAAAGATATTATCGGTTCTGATGGTGACTTTACCTTGAAAGAAGAAAAAGAAGACTAGTTTATTGTTTCACATTAAAATCACGAGTTGTGATTAAAACATTATTAGTGGACGGAGATAATCTGTTCAAAATAGGATTTCATGGAGTAAAAGAGTTGTACAATGGTGGAGACCACTTAGGTGGAATCTACCATTTTATAAACATCTTAAGAAAGTTTTTGGAAGAACACAATCATGATAAGGTTGTGGTCTTTTGGGATGGAAACTCCAACTCATCTATACGGAAATCCATTTATCCTCAATATAAAGCAAATCGTCGGCAAGATATGAACGAGTATAAGTACGAGTCATATCTTCAACAAAAATCGAGAGTTAAACAATATCTTGAAGAAATCTTTGTGCGTCAGGTTGAAATGATAAACAATGAAGCAGATGACCTAATTGCTTACTATACCAAGATTTCTGTTGATGAGGAAATTATTATATTTTCCGCAGACAAAGACTTAACCCAACTTATATCAGAACGAGTTACAATCTATTCTCCGACCTCTAAACAATATTATAGGTATGGAGATATGATTACTATTAACAAGGTCAACATACCCCATCAAAATGTCTTATTAACCAAAATTTTGACGGGGGACAAGTCTGACAATATAGATGGTATTGAAATGTTGGGTGAAAAAACTTTAGTCAAATTATTCCCTCAGATTTTGGAAAAATTATGTACTATCGAGGAAATATTAGATAACGCACGAAATATAGAGCAAAAGAAAAAACCAAAGGCTTTAGAAAACATTTTGATTGGTAAAACTAAAAGTGGTACATTTGGAGAACAGTTCTTCGAAACAAACAAAAAAATCGTGGATCTACACAATCCTTTAATCACTGAAGATGGGAAAGAACTTGTGGAACAGATACATACAGACACAATAGACCCCACCGACCGTGGATACAAAAACTTGATGAGAATGATGATGGAGGACGGACTCTTCAAGTACCTACCCAAGAATGATGAGGCTTGGGTAAATTTCCTCCGACCATTTATGAAACTTACACGAAAAGAAAAACGAAACACAAACAAAAATTAAAAAACTTTATGAAAGAGCAAGACAGCACTAAAATGGAATTTCTTCTAACCCTTAACGACAACATTGTTGTTCAAAGGTATTTCAATGTTAGAGGTTACAATCCAAAGGCAAAAAACTCAATTGAATTCTATGACCTCATTAATGAGATTAAAGATGACCTACAGTATCATTTGAAAATGAAGACTGTTATTTACATGACGGATAATAGTGAATCTATTATGCATGACCCATCAGTTATGGATACCTCTTATACTGACGGACCAGAAATCTTTAACATCTTCGTTAAAAATGGAGACACGACAATTTGTCATAGAATTTTTGATGGAAAATATTTTCCACCCAAAGTTCGTTATACCGTTGACGTACGACCATTTTTGAAAGACATTCTTAGAGAATTAACTGACATTTTTTCAGAACAAAGATTAAGTTATCAATATTTGGATTTTGATTTGAGTAAGTGAGTATTTAATAATACACAGGGGAGCATTACAAATATATGAACAAAAATTTCGATTACTTAGGGAACACTTTCCAGATTCAACTATTGAATCAGATTGTGGTAGATAAAGACTTTTCATCGTCTATTCTTGATGTCATCGAGTCAACATACTTTGATAACAAGTATTTCAAAATCCTTTTACAGATGATTAAGGAATACTATGTAAAGTATGAATCAACCCCTAACTTCGAAACTCTCGAACAAATTGTCAAGTCTGAAGTTTCTCAAGAATTAGTCGCTAAAATTGTTTTAGATACACTCAAACAAGTTAAAGACGCTCCATTCGAAGGAACACAGTTTGTCCAAGAAAAGGCTTTGAAATTCTGTAAACAACAAGAACTTCAGAAGGCTATGGATAAGGCTCAAAAAATCATCACTCAAGGTGATTTTGAATCTTATGATAAAGTGGAGGGGTTAGTTAGAGAGGCTTTACAGGTTGGTGAAATAGAGAAAGGTCAAACAGATATTTTCTCGGACTTGGAGACAGTATTAGATGAGGATTATAGACACCCAATACCTATGGGTATACCAGGTATTGATAAACTACTTAAGGGCGGTTTGGCTAAGGGTGAGATAGGTGTAATCCTTGCACCAACTGGTGTAGGTAAGACAACCATCTTGACCAAGATTGCAAATACTGCATTCAATTTGGGTTATAATGTTCTCCAAGTATTCTTTGAGGACAATCCAAAGATTGTTCAGAGGAAACACTTTACGATTTGGACAGGTATTCCACCTGATGAGTTGGCACATCATAAAGAAGAAGTTATGTCAAAAATTACTGAAGTACAAGAAACAATGAAAAATAAACTTGTATTAAAGAAATTGGCATCTGATACTATGACAATGAATCAACTTAAAAATCAGGTTAGAAAAATGATTGCAGATGGAAACAAAATTGATATGATTATGTTAGATTATATTGATTGTGTATTACCAGAATCATCTTCTAAGGATGAGTGGAAGGCGGAGGGTTCGGTAATGAGAGGATTTGAAGCGATGTGTCACGAACTTAACTTAGTTGGTTGGACTGCGACTCAAGGGAATAGAAGTTCCATTTCTTCAGAAGTAGTTACTACTGACCAAATGGGAGGGTCAATTAAGAAGGCTCAAGTTGGGCACGTTATTATTACGGTGGCAAAAACACTCCAACAAAAAGAAATGAATCTGGCAACAATAGCGATTACAAAATCACGTCTTGGGAAAGATGGGGTTGTATTCGAAAATTGTAAGTTCAACAATGAACTTCTTGAGATTGATACAGAAAGTTCAGTTACGTTCTTAGGATTCGAAGAACAACAAGAAGAGAAGAAGAGAGACAGAGTCAAAGAGTTGATGGAGAAAAGGAAACAAAAAGAAGAACAACAAAGACAACAATTATAAAACACACAATTATTATGGAAAAAATTTTAGTAGAGAATCCCAATAGATTCGTTATATTCCCCATTGAGCACAATGACATTTGGGAATTTTACAAACAACACCAAGCTGCTTTTTGGACGGCTGAAGAAGTAGATTTAACTAACGATATTAGAGATTGGAATAATCTAACAGAAAATGAACAATATTTTATTAAAAATATTTTATCATTTTTCGCGGCTTCTGATGGTATCGTTAATGAAAATCTTGCAGAAAACTTCGTGAAAGAAGTACAATATCCTGAAGCTAAATTTTTCTATGGATTTCAGTTGATGATGGAGAACATTCATAGTTTGATGTATTCATTATTGATTGACACATACATTTCAAATGAAAAAGAAAAACAACTTTGTTTCACTGCTTTGGATAACCTACCTGCAGTTCAAAAGAAAGCAAAGTGGGCGTTGGATTGGATTCAAAATTCAACCTTCCAAGAAAGACTTATTGCCTTTGCGGCGGTTGAAGGTATCTTCTTCTCAGGGTCTTTCTGTTCAATTTTTTGGTTGAAATCAAGAGGTATCATGCAAGGTTTGTGTAACGCAAACAGTTTGATTTTCAAAGATGAGAATCTTCACTGCGACTTTGCAATTCACTTGGTTAATAACCACTTGGAAAATAAACCATCAGAGAAAAGAATCAAAGAAATCTTATTATCTGCATTGGAGATTGAAAAAGAATTCATCACAGAATCATTACCTGTTTCACTTATTGGTATGAACTCCAATCTTATGAAACAATATTTAGAGTTCGTTACTGATGGATTGTTGGTTAAATTCGGATGTAAAAAAGAGTTTAATGTTGAACAACCATTCAAGTTTATGGAACAGATTGCAGTTGAAACGAAGGGTAACTTCTTTGAATCAAGAACAATGGAATACCAAAAAGCGAAACTAAACGAAGAGTTATCATTTGATTCTGATTTTTAATTTAATACTTTTATATCTATGATGTCATTAAAAATTAAAAAAAGAAATGGGGATGACGTTGCGTTCAATCCTCAAAAAATTTATAACAGAATTAAACGTGCTGCAAAAGGTTTGACTGTAAACTCTGATGAGATTTTCATTAAGGTCATTACATCAGTACCAACTGAAGGTAACATAACTACAAAGGAGTTAGATAAACTTGTATATGAAATTGCTGCGGCATATACTGGAAGTCACTATGATTATTCGAGACTTGCTGCGTCAGTAGCTATCTCATCGTATCATAAAGAAACTGACCCAAGTTTTTCAAATGTGATGCATACCCTTCATGTTGATGGTGTTGTTCACGATGAACTTATGGAGATGATTGAGAAGTATGGACCTTCTAAGATTGATGAGGTTATCAATCATGAGAATGATTACAACTTTGATTATTTTGGATGGAGATCATTACAAGAAATGTATTTGTTGAAAACTCCACAAGGTAAAGTAATTGAAAGACCTCAACACATGTATATGAGAGTTGCTCTGTGGGTTACTAATTCATTCGAAGAAGCGGTAGAATACTACCATTCATTATCAAGTCAACGTATTTCTAAAGCGACTCCAATTATGATTAACTCAGGAACTAAAGTTCCTCAGTTAGCATCTTGTGTGTTACATTACAACAACTCAGATTCAAGAGATGGATTATTGAAAACCTTGAATGATATTTCAACATATTCTTCAGATGCTGCAGGTATTGGATTATCTATGTCCAACATCAGGAGTAAAGAAAGTAGAATCAAATCATCTGGTGGTTTCGCTGGTGGGTTGTTAAAATATCTTAAGATTGTAAACGAGTCATTGAGATTCTTTAACCAACAAGGAAGAAGGCCTGGTAGTGCTGCGATATACTTGGAACCATGGCACAAAGATATCTTTGATTTATTGGATATCAAAAAGAATACAGGGGCAGAAGAATTAAGAGCAAGAGATTTGTTTACAGCACTTTGGATTCCTGATAATTTCATGAGAGCAGTTAAAAACAATGAAGATTGGTATTTGTTCTGTCCAAATGATATTATCAAAGCAGGTATCAAACCTTTACAGGAATGTTTTGGTGACGAGTATGAAAGAAACTATCAGTTGGCTGTAAATGCTGGTATTGGTCGTAAGGTAAAGGCACAAGAGATTTGGAGTAAAGTAATCGAATCCCAAGTTGAAACTGGTGTCCCTTACTTATGTGCTAAAGATAGTGCGAACAAGAAGACCAACCATCAAAACATCGGTGTAATCAAACAATCTAACTTGTGTAATGAAATTTATCAGTATACTGATGAGGATACAACTGCGATTTGTACACTATCATCAATCGTTTTGAAAAACTTTATCGTTGACGGAAAGTTTGATTATAAACTTTTGATTGAAGAAGTAAGAAAGGCTGTTCGTGCATTGAACAATGTTATTGATAAGAACAACTATTCAACTCAGAAAGGTCTTAAAGGCGGTTTGGAACAAAGAGCGATTGGTATTGGAGTACAAGGTTTAGCTGACGTATTCTGTCTTATGGATTATGTCTTCACTTCGGATGAGGCTAAAACATTGAATAAAAATATTTTTGAAGCAATTTATTTCGCTGCGGTCACTGAAAGTAATGATTTGTGTAAAAAAGGAATTAGAAGACCTTACGAATTCTTCAAAGGTTCTCCAATGTCGAAAGGTATTTTCCAATTTGATATGTGGAGTGTTAACGAATCAGAGTTATTCTTGGATTGGGAAACATTGAAGAAAGATGTTATGGAGTATGGCGTTTGTAATTCATTATTTACCGCTCAGATGCCTGTTGCGTCATCTGCAAAGATTACTGGTTCTTTTGAAATGACAGAACCAGCACACTCTGCATTATTCAACAGACGAGTTGTTGGAGGTGAAATTATGATTGTGAACAAATACTTGATTAACGATTTCGAAAAAATTGGCATTTGGTCTGAAGACTTGAAGAATGAAATAATTCTGAATGAAGGTTCAATTCAAAATATTAACTTTAATTTATATCTTGACCCTGAAGATAAAAACTACAACAAAAAAGTTAAAAGAATTGAACACCTAATTCCAAAGTACAAAACAATTTGGGAAATTTCTCAGAGAGAATTGATTAACATGGCGGCTGACAGAGCACCTTTCATTGACCAATCTCAGTCTATGAATATCTATATGTCTAACCCGACATTGTCAAAGATTACATCATCCCACTTCCATTCATGGGAAAAAGGATTGAAAACTTTGTGTTATTATGTAAGAACTAAAGCGATATCAACAGGGGCTAAACACTTAGCGTTGGATATCTCAAAGACACAAAAACCAAAACCAAATGTTGAGGTTCCAAAAGTAGATTATAGTAGTATGAATTTACCACCAAAACCTGAAGGAATTGAAATTGAATGTTTCGGTTGTTCATCTTAATTAAATAATTAATCCCGATATATATCGGGATTTTTTATTTGTGGCTATTTATAAGGAAAAACAAGGGACTTATATTTATCTTTATGGCAAACGGAGTTACATATGGTATTAATTTTCCATTCAGAGATTCGAGACGAGGGGATTTTTTAGAACTTACTCAATTAGAATCTCAACAGGTAAAATCTGATTTAATACACTTACTTTTAACAAGGAAGGGAAGTAGATATTATTTACCTGAATTTGGTACTAGATTATACGAATTCTTATTCGAACCATTCGATGGATTGACTTTTGATGCAATTCAATCAGATATAAGAGACGCGGTTCAACAGTTTATGCCAAACCTTTTATTAAATCAGATAACAATTACACCAGCGGACCCAATGGAGGAAGTTGATACTATGATAGGTGAAAATATTATTGGTACAAGTGAATCTCCAATTTACAGATTACCAGGAAAAGGCACTTCAGAATATACTGCAAAAATTAGAATAGATTACTCAAACAACAGATCGACTTTTGCTCAAAGTGATTTTGTTATTATTAATATTTAATATAGATGGCAAATCGTAAAATTTCATATACAACTAGAGATTATCAGGGGATAAGAACTGAGTTACTGAATTATGTGAGGACATATTATCCTGAACTAATACAAGATTTTAATGACGCATCTGTATTTTCAGTATTTTTGGACTTGAATGCTGCCGTTGCGGATAACTTACATTATCACATCGATAGGAGTATTCAAGAAACAGTACTACAATATGCACAACAAAGATCTTCAATATATAATATTGCAAGAACTTATGGTTTGAAACTACCTGGACAAAGACCATCGGTATCTTTAGTAGATTTCTCAATTACGGTACCAGCCTTCGGTGATAAAGAAGATGAAAGATATCTTGGAATTTTATCAAGAGGGTCACAAGTTTCAGGGGCGGGAATTGTTTTTGAAAATATATATGATGTTGATTTCACTTCACCATACAATGCCCAAGGATTTCCTAATAGACTTAAGATACCTAACTTCAATGCCAATAACGTATTAGTAAACTATACAATTACTAAACGAGAGTTGGTAGTTAATGGTATTACTAAGGTTTTCAAAAGAGTTATAACACCAAATGATGTTAAACCATTTTTTGAATTGTTTCTACCTGAAAAAAATGTGCTGGGTATAACAAGTGTTTTACTTAAGAGTGGAACTGAATATACCAACATACCAACAAGTGCGGAATTTTTAGGACCATCTAACAAATGGTATGAGGTAGACGCTTTAGCCGAAGATAGAGTTTTTATTGAAGATCCAACAAAAGTATCTGACCAACCAGGTATTAAAGTTGGTAGGTATATTCAAACACCAAATAGATTTATTAGTGAATATACACCTGAAGGATTCAAAAAATTAACTTTTGGTGGTGGTACAAATACTGCACAAGATGCTCTTAACCAATTCACGACATTAGGGGCGACAATAGATTTACAGAGATATTCGAACAACATATCTTTAGGGTCTGCTTTAACTCCAAACTCAACTTTATTTGTACAATATAGAATCGGTGGTGGCTTAGGTACTAACTTAGGGACAAATGTTATTACTCAAATTGGTACTGTGTCTTTCTTTGTTAATGGACCATCCGAGCTTACTAACTCATCAGTAGTGAATTCTTTGAGATGTAATAACGTTACTGCGGCAATCGGTGGAGCGGGGTTACCGTCACTTGAAGAAATTAGAAACTATGTGTCATTCAACTTCTCAGCTCAAAAAAGAGCCGTTACAGTACAAGATTATGAGTCTATTATCAGAAATATGCCATCAGAGTTTGGTGCACCTGCTAAAGTTTCAGTTACTGAAAACAATAACAAAATTTTGATTCAATTATTATCATATGATACTTCAGGAAAGTTAACAAATATTGTATCAAATACCTTAAAACAAAATGTTGCGACGTATCTTTCTAACTATAGAATGATGAATGATTATATATCTATTCTTACTGCTGAGGTTATCGATTTAAGTGTTGAAGTTTCTATTGTTTTAACATCGGCTCAGAATTCAGGTCAAGTTATTGCTGATGTTGTGGATAGAATCGCAGCTTACTTTAATCCTCAAGTAAGGGAGTTGGGACAGAATGTTTATTTATCTGAAATTCAAAGCATTGTTCAAAATCAAAATGGAGTTTTAACTGTTTCGGGTATTAAAGTTTTCAACAATGTTGGAGGTCAGTATTCATCCGCAGAAACTTCTATGCAATATTCTAACCCTGAGACAAGAGAAATTCAACCAGTCAACTCAACAATTTTCGCTCAACCATCACAGGTATACCAAATCAGATATCCAAACAAAGATATTAAGGTTTCGGTTCAGAATTTCCAGTCTACTACTTTCTCATAATCGGTTTATTATCCGAAGCTTTGGTTTATAATTTAGAATGTGTGTGCTTTTAATTCTTAAAAATTACACATAAACTATTTATAAATTAAAGATATTACATGGGTGATTCATATAGAATTAAGACCGAACTTGGTATTAATAAATCAATTAATGTACAATTAGACCAAGAGTTTGAGTTCTTAGAAATACTATCTCTTAAAATACAACAAACTGATATCTACACAAGAAGCTGTGCTGATTATGGTGTTTTGGTTGGTAGAGTCACAGCTAATAATGGATTTGGTGTCCCAAACGCCAGAGTTTCAATATTCATTCCAATCGAAGAGGTTGATGAATCAAACCCAATAATTACAAGTATATATCCATACAAATCTCCAAACGATAGGAACGATGATGGGTATAGATATAATTTACTTCCTTATACACCATCGTATTCAAAACACTCTGCGACTGGAACACTACCTTCAAAATCTGATGTTCTAACAGGAAGCACTGCCGTAGAAATCTACGACAAGTATTATAGGTTCACCTCTAGAACAAATGATAGTGGAGACTATATGATAATGGGAGTTCCACTCGGAGCACAGACTATAGTGATGGATGTTGACCTTTCAGACATAGGTGAGTTCTCCTTAACACCACAAGATTTAATTAGAATGGGTTTAGCGACTGAAGCACAAGTTGCTGGAAATAAATTCAGAACATCTACTGACTTGAATTCCTTACCTCAAATTATTAATCTAACCAAAAATGCTGAAATTTCTCCTTTATGGGGAGACCCTGAAATATGTGACATATCGATTAATAGAGTAGATTTTGATTTACGAGACGACGCCAACGTCGATATCCAACCAACCTCAGTTTTTATGGGGTCAATGTTTTCTTCTCCTGATAAATTCAGAATAAGGAGAAATTGTAAACCCAAAGATAATATGGGTAATTTGTGTGGGCTTACTTCAGGACCTGGTCAAATATTAGCGATAAGACAGACTACACAACAAGATGAAGACGGTAATCCCGTACTAGAGGTATATGAGTTGGAACAAGCTGGTAATGTAATTGATGGAGACGGGACTTGGTTAACAGAATTACCAATGAATTTGGACTATGTTGTAACAAATGAATTTGGAGAAAGAGTTTTGTCTAACGATCCTACTCTCGGCATACCAACTAAAGGTAAGTACAGATTCAAAGTAAAATGGTCACAAGCGAATGATTTAACCATGCAGACAAGGAGGCCGAGTTATTTGGTTCCTAACGTAAAAGAGTATGGATGGATTAATTCTACAACAGACCCAACCAATTCGGGAAGTCAAACAACAAAAGACATTCAAGAAAGTTCTTATTATTTTGGTTTGGCTTGGAGTGGATACACAAATGGTTTTAATGGATCAGAACAGATAGATAGATTAAATGAAATAATTGACTGTGAAGACACTTTTTATGAATTTCAATTCAATCGAGTTTATACAATATCATCATTAATTGATCAATATAAAAAAGGAGACGGACGAGGTAGATTTATTGGAATAAAAGAAATTGATGATGATAGTTGTGATAGTACTATTAACAAGTTTCCTGTTAATGATGGGTTCAAAAACTTTGATTTGTTATACTTTTTATTTTCAATATTATTCACGGTAATTCAATTTGTTGGATTAGTTATTTTGATAAATGCTCACTTACTTTTGGGCATTTACACTATCGTAATTCAAGCCTTGTGTTTCTTGTGTGATGTTGAAATTCCTGTAATCAAAGTTAGGCCATTCGGTTTTATTTGTATCGCATTGAATATAAAATGTGAAACTAAAAGTTTTACTATTAGATTACCGATGATAACTTATCCGGAATGTCAATCTTGTTCTTGTAATGAAGGCAAACTAAATTCTGAGGCTCTTTTGGGAGGTACTTCTGGAGTTTTGTCTTATGTTTCATTTCCACCAAGTTATTATCAGGGACTAGAGTCAATTTTTGGAGCGGACGGAACTCCTTCTGAAGATATACAAATAAAATCTTCTATTTTCTCACAAGCAATTGCGGGAAATAATGATTCTGTGTCGGATTTGAATATTTTCAAAACTCCAGTATCATCTGTTGAAAGATTTTTATCCGATGAATCTGATGAAAGAAAACACTTTGCGTTTTCAGATAGTTTGACGTTGGGAGAAAGAATTAATATATTCAATTCAAGACAAAACTATTTTGAGGGATTGAATAGAATTAAAGTTACCTTCGCAAAAGATTCTAACCTTGGTAAATTTCACTTCGATAATACGATTACTGTACTTTCTAATTCCAACTATCAAGCCGGACAATTATTGACAACTGTTAATCCTGCAACAACTTCGGACAGGAATTTTTTATTTACTGCTCAAACCGAGAATGGAATTGTTAATGGTATTACAGGAACAACAATAACTGGTTCGGCCTTAATCGATGTAAAGTATGCGGTTAATCAGACCTCAGAACAAACCACAACTTATTCTTTACCAACAGGTAGTACAGTTGTAAGACAATCATACCCTCAAGACAGGGAATATTTTCAAGTAGTGACCGCCATAACGATTGCGGATGCAGTCAAAATATGGAATACAAATGAATTGGAGACTTTCCCAAATGTTCTAAACGCACCATCAAGAATTACTTTGGCGAAAAAAAGGGCGTTCCCTATTCCGGGGTATAGACGGGATGACGATTTCTTGATTAACCCAATGAGTGCTTTTACTGAGATGGGTGAACAATATATATTAGTATTACAAAGAGGTGTTGACCCTTATTCTCCAAAATATACAAATGAATATCGACTTGGAAGAATATTTGGAAAAAATATTGATGACTCTGAATTTATATTTACTGCACAAACAAGGTTAAATATACCAATACAAAAGTTAACTCAAACTAATATATCGGTCCAACCATTTACCCAAAGTGGTATGTTTTATCCGTCGTATTTTTTCGAAGCGGGAAATAACTTTTCTGGATTTACAACATCGACTGTTGGTTACTATGGAAGCTTAGACGCGACATCTAACAACAACAGGTTAAGGGACGAGAATTTAGGAGGAGTTACTGCTATGGTTAGTAGAACTAATAATGATTTTTATTCATCGACTCAAAATGCTGCAAAATATGATCTGTCTGAAGATGTATCAGGAGGGTCCTATATATTTTCGAACATCGACGCATTTTCACTCACACCATTTCTTTTACTCACATTCAATTTTAATTATAATGATGTAAAATATGAGTATTTTACTCCTAACGGATATCCTCAGTTATTGGTAAATCCTATGCCAATCTCTTCTAAAATAAACAACGTTATGAGGACTGATAGGTTACCATCATCCGATGCGTTGAATGGTAGTTCATGGGAAGCTAATCCGGCATTACTACAACAAAATAATAATTTTATTTTTTACAATATCACTGACCCCGATCAACCATTGGATTTGGCGTCATATCAAACTGGTGCCGAGATACCAATTGAAGATCTTGATGGATTACCAAATGATTTGACCGTGTTTTCAACATTTAGTTGTGAAAATATGGTTGGATTAGATTGTTATCAAGGATTTGGTGACAATTTTGGAATAAATCAAGAATGTACTACAAAGGATAATGTGTATAAAGGTTGTTATTTGTTCTTAAGAAGGCCACTACTTGATTTAGGAAAAGATCTTTCAAACTTTAATGAATGGGGGTATAGATTCAGATTCTTTTATGGGTTATGTAGAGGAGTACTTTCCCAATCATTTATGAACAATTGGATTAACGGTTCATTATATTTCTTTCCAATACAAGTTGATACTTTTTATAATAGACAAAATAAAGTCGGTCAGGTTCGGTTCTGTGAAGATGTGGTGTATTATAATCGGGATAGTAACAACTTCTATTATAGAAGTAGCCCATACAATTTTACAACAAACAAATTTGTTGGAAAAATAGTAAACAAACAAGATGGAGGTATTAATGATTTGAACTTATTATATCCCACCACTGTCATAAATTTGGGAATGAAAGATTATTTCTATTCTGAAATAACTTTTGACCCTACAACTCGAGGATTTATATTACCTAACATAAATCCAACAAGCTATGGGGATACTTCTGATTTGATTAATTTGTTTGTAATATCAAGAATTACAGATGAAAATTTCTTAGAACAATTAATACCTGCAGGAGATAACTCCATCAATCAATTATTTTCGAGACCTGAAAGAAGGATAGATGGAGACCTTGCTCAACTGTTGTCAATTAATAGTGAAATTGGAAATATTAATTTTTCACCAGAATATTATGATATTTTATCTGGTGATACTAATCCACCTACACAAATTTTAGGGACTGAAAAAGATCCAACTATTGCAGTATGGTTTTCATCTACTACGGAAGATTTACAAACTAAAGATTATCTGACACCTGGTAGAATAAATTTCAGAGGTACCGATGACATAGGATATTATCCGTACCCTTATAGTATAAAATCACAGGTGGTACCTTTTTATCAATGGAAATTGGCTAACACTAATCTTATTTTCGGTAATCAAAATAATACGTGGGCAACATCTTTATCAGACATTGTTCAAAATGTTAGGTATCAATCGTTAGATAGATATGCATCTGATACTCAGTATTTTTGGAGTAACAATTCAGAATCTAATGATTTGAATGCACGAGGATATATATTCAATGTCAATGGAACAGTTGGTAATGGTCAATATATTGCAACTGGGGCATTGAAACAAAAATTTGTGGTTGGAGCTCCATTCCAATTTTATTTTGGAACTATTGTCGGACAAACCGCTTTGGATAAATTCAAAACAAAGTATTCTGTAGATGAATAAGTATACAATAATACCGAGTGGACTTAGATATAAGGGTGCCCCATCTTTAGATGAGGAACTTTCTGTAACGCTCCAAGAACAGAGTCAAGAACTGACTGAGTATGATAGGACTTCAACCTTGAATTTAGCTCAGATTTATGATGATGAGAGACAGACTAGTACGATATTCAGACCTACCTTCAAGATTACATACTTGTATGACAACACGTATACTGGTTCAACAACTTATTTACCTTTCCAATACAACCTTTATTACAGTGACCCTGTAGCTTCAAAACAAAGTGGGATATGGAGAGGATTTCCTCAATATTACGAGTTTGATTTTTATAGACCTAATGTGGGGGACAATCACTTTCAGTACAAAGCAAAAAGTGCCTACACTTATAATTGGATGTATTACTTAACATACCCGTACGAGAATGATAGTAATAGACAATTAACATATTACTCGACAACAAATAATGATGTCAACTGGACTGCGTCTAGTGGAATCCCATTCTCAATCAGGAATACTACACAGAATGGTAATGGATTAGTTTCATTTGTCTGTGTTGCTCCTCATGGATTAACTACGGGAGAATATGTTGAGTTATCTTTAACTTATAGGGGGTCTAATATATTTCAGGTATATTCTATTGGTAATGGATTGTTTGGAAGTAGTACACATGTTTTCAATTTATTTAACATTGGATTTACAGGTGCGACATTTAGTAATGGCACGATTGGAACGTTTAGGAGGGTAATTAACCCTGACAACTTAACAGAAACTAAATCGAAATATTATGTAAAAAAATATAAGGTGTTGACTAACTTAAACGACCTTGCGATTACAAAAGCGGGATTTGAAAAAAATGTATTTGGGGAAGAAAAGAAATTGGAATATAGTTCTATAACTCCAAACAACGTTACAAGAATATCTCAAAAATCTAGTAGTAATGCATATGACGTAACATCTAACTATGATTTAGACTTTGCGGGTTTTTTAGATAATCAAAAAAGACCACTGAATGAAATAAGTCTTACTATTGTTAATAAGGGTTATTCAGGATATTTTAATCAATCATTCAACGGAGTTGGGTTGAAACAGGGATGGGAATTTAATTTATCTAAAACTCCTAATCCTTGGTGGGACTTAAATAATCAAAGGTCAAATACAAGTATACCAGTTTCGGCATATACTCTCACCAATGGTGCGACTAAAACATTCTATTACAACACAGATTTGAAACCTGGAGATGTCATGGATGGTGATTTTTGTGAGTGGAATGACTATGAACAAGTAGAACGTGTAGTATCGCCATATTATCATAAGATAAAGTTTAACCAACAGGTTTTTCAGACTACAAATAATTTTTCAACCAATTCACCAGGTTATTATTATAAACCACATAACACTATGGTTCTCAAAGTTTTTTCGGATTATATAGAGACCGCTGAATTGGGTTTAATTGATAATGTACCGAGTTGGGCATTTTACTCAACTGCCGACCAAGAGTTCAGATGGAGAGATATTTATACCTATGGGTTTATTGACAACTTGCGTCGTGGGGTTAATTATCCATTTTTGAATTCGGCACAATATCCATATACCCAAGTGATTTTCAGATTGATACCTGAAGGAATAAATTATAATGATAATCTTGATGGATTTGATTTTGCAATTAAACCACTAATTGATGAGTGCGAATAAATTTGTAATTAAACAAACTGGCTTTGTTGACAAACAAATCAACATTCCTGTTGAACTCAAGTGGGATTATTTGGGGTTAGATTTGGCTATTGATGAGTATGAGGAGAAAGCGATTAGAGATGTTATAGGTAAAGGAAGAGATTTTGAAATCTCAAGATTTGCACACGCACCTGCAACAGGTACTACAAATGACACTTTAATTAACTACGAATTTTACTTTTATTCTGGAGGGTCTCTTGACGATTCAAGTAATTGGAGAATCAATTACTTAAGTGAAGGATTTACTCCACAAGAAGTATATTATTATGAGAATGTATTTGCCAACTCATTTTTCAAGTTGGATTTCTATGATACTCCTGACGAAAAACAACAAACAAATTATTTGACAATTATATTACCAACACAACAAGGTTTGACTATGGAAACTCAAATGCAAAGGACTTTGGTTAACATTAGAAAACCTCAATTTGTTTTGGATTATGTTGGTGATAAAGAAGGGTTTTTTGTGTATTGGTTGAAGAAACGAAATTTTCTTAATATAAATACATTTTTTATGACCGCTAAGTTTTTTAATGCGAAGACGGGACAGTTCACAAAAATGATGACAGGTAGAGGAGCGAATCCAATCGATCTTACTAACGGACCCCAAGTCAATTTAAGTAGAAATAACAAGTATTATTTTGATAATACACAGTTTTTCTACTATACCGTAAAACTTGATTATGAAACACAGACTTACCAAGTGTTTAATACTAGTGGACAAAGGGTGGGAACCAATATCCCCATAAAATGGTATGAGTACGTAAATCCACCACAATAATGTCACAGGATAGTTATAGATTCATAGTTTCACCTGAGAATATTAAAGGAGATTTGTCTGTGGTAAATTACCAAGGGACTCCTGTTGGTGTTTATTCGGCAATGACGCAAGTTGTTAGTTCAGGACCTAATGGGACTTCAATATTAACTGGTTTATCTGTAAACGTCTTATTAAGACAAACTGCGGTTGATGCGGGATACTATAGTCCATTTGATGGAGCGGTGTTACAAAAAGATGTTGTAACGAACTTTCTATTCTCTTCAACAACAACTAATCCATACGTATGGAATGTTTACAATACTTCGGATGAGTTTCAAAAGTTTTTGGAGTTATCGGTGTATAGAGTGGATTGGGGGGACGGAAGTCCGAAACAAACCATAACAACTTATGCCCCCAATTCAATAAGTCATACTTATCCAACCGCGACCAAACAATATACTATAACTTTAGAACAAACTAATCCTTGGGGTATAACAAAGGTATCGAAAACAATCAATGTTCCATTTACTGATGTTGTAATTTATAATCCACAGGGGGAAGCGTTTTTTGCGCCATCCACAGGAAATTGGATTGGGACACCTGTATCTTACGATTACATTTTTTCGGGAGATGCGGTGAACGTAGTTTCGGCTCAGACATCTAATAACTATGTTACAATTCCATTCATGGTTTCAGGCAATACAAAATCTAGGGTAAATGAATTGGCGTTGTATGGTAGCCCTAAATTTCAAGTTGGTGTGCCTGTTATTAGTTATGGACAAATATGGGGGGCAATCTCAGATATAAATCCTGTATTTACTGCCTATACAATTACTGGAGTTCATTACTATGATTACAATGATGGGACCACAATATTCTTCCAAGAATCATCGGGGTTAACATCGAATAATTTGACCGCACAACCTATCACTAAAGATGAGGTTTTACTCAAAGTAATTGACCAAGCACAAATACAAACTAATATATTCGTTGAAAGAGGAAAGAATAGTGCTTACGAAAGAGTGATGAGGTTAGGTGAAGTAGATAACTTGGGAGATATGATTAACTATGGATATGGATTTTTCAACGTAGTTAATAAAGAAAGAATTAATTGAAAAAAGGAAATAAAGTATTTATAAATTAAATAAGAGAATATGGCAATCGGCTCATACGGTACAATAAGACCTTCAGATGTTTCACCAGCGGATGTTGATATCATTATGAATTACACACCTACAAGGGATGTGACAGACCAGTTTGTCCTAACAAAGTTGGATGCACAAACAATATTAAGACCTTACTTCGCAAACTCCGAAACAGGGGGGAATGCAGGTGTTGAAGTTTTGGGAGGCCTTTATAATTTAACACTACCTGCAAATCAGTTTAACGCGTTGGGGATTTACACTTTATATATTAGACCTGCTGAGATTAGAACGGTAATTAGTGATTGTGGTGTATTAAGTGCATTACCGAACGTTAAGGGTATTATAATTGACGTTTCTGATGTACCAACACAATATCAAAACAAATTTGTTCCACAAGGATTGGTTGGATTCAGAGTTGAATATCTAAACGCTGATGGGTCGAAAATTCCTAATTTCTTCAGAGTTGTAACATCAAGTTTCTTCTGTGAACCTGTTGTGACAAATGAAGTTAATACAACACAAAAAGCGATTAGATATAGATATGTTGAAGGAAACTCAAATTTGATATTCCTAACTCTTTCACCATCTTCATCACCAACGAACAAACCAAACGCAACTCCGTACATCGGACAGCCTGACCAAGATATTATTATTTCTAATACCTTCTTCAATCCAGTATCTATTGAGATTGAAATGGTTGAGTACGATATTTCTTCTCTTGCTATTGCGCTATATGGTAATCAAACTAAGTCTATTGATGATGGTATCTACACTATCTACGACTCTAATGATAATATCTATAGACAGTACAACCTATACGAAATTAGAGACCAATTTAATGCTCTTCTTTATGAGGTTAGACAAAGTAGAGGTAATAATATCGATTTCAGCAAAAACTTTACAAATATAACTAGTTAATGGCTACGACTCAAAGTACTACTAAATTTTTTTACCCACCACGGCCGGGTAGTGGAGCCGCAACCTTCTCTGACAATATTGTAGGATTACAAACAGTTGAAGGAGGAGGACTTACGCAAGGTAACTTTGAGTTCACAACTTCGGTTACAGAAAGAGTAACTAGAGACTTTAATGTAGGAGCATTCTCTGAACCTATAAGTTTGGAGGGGCTAAATATTACTGATTTAACTGAGAGTAGAAGAATAATGGCGACACAGTTCAGAGTATATCCGAACTATGATGTGTCACAGGTCCTAAACTTTTCAATGTATGGGTCATTAAGTAAGAGATTTCAAGTTTCAATTACTGAAATTATCCATAGATTTCCAGCATCTTTGGATATACAGTTCAATAATGAGGATTTCGTTACTGGCGCGACAGCAACTAATATATCTTACGATTCAACATTAAATGAAACTACATTCAGAATAGATACTAGTAGAATCAATAACCCATTTGATATTGATTATTCATTAAGTGCAACAACAAACTTATCAGTAAGGGAGATTACGGTTTCTCCTTATAGGAATCTATATAACACCTATTTGGATTACTGTGTTGCGATTAATGACAATATTTATAATCTTGTTGCATTCAGACCTTCACAAACATTATCTTCAGGATTTATTGAATTGATTGTGTCGGGTTCACCATTTGGTACTACGGCAACTACTTCGAATGAAGAGTTCCAAGTCAGACCAAATGATTTTGTGGTTGACCGAATCTTCGCTGAAGATTTCGATGAGGTTCAAAAGTTCTTACTCAACCGACTTATTAGACCTGAATATACTGCGGTATTCCAAGTTCCACAACAGAATGAGGCTGGTCAATTTTTCACGGATTATCAGCAAGTAACATGGCCAAAAGAAGGACCGTGGAACTTGGATATTAAATCATTTTTATTTGAAGACTATTTAAGTCAACTTGAGGCGATAGCCATTAATTTGGACTCATTCAAAACAAATTTAATATCAAGATTTTTGGTGACTGATTCCTTAAAAGAATTTGATACATTAGGACAAAAAGTTGAAAAGATATTTCAAATTTACGGTAGAAGTTTTGACCAAATCAAACAATTCATAGATGCGTTGGCGTATATGAACTCTGTTAGTTACAATCCTTCAAATGATATTCCATCACAACTTTTGGTCAACTTGGCACAAACTTTAGGATGGAGTTCAAATTTTTCGCCAATAACAAACGAGGATTTTCTAAGTTCGGTATTCGGAAATACTTCAACTCCAACATATCCAGGATATGCAAGAGCCCTAACACCAACAGAATTGAATTACGCTTTCTATCGTAATCTAATTTTGAACGCGTCTTATTTGTTCAAATCAAAAGGAACGAGAAGGTCTGTTGAATTTATGTTAAGATTAATAGGTGCACCTGATTCATTGATAGAGTTTAATGAACACATTTATTTAGCAGACCAAAAAATAAATATGGACCAGTTTGGGGTTCAGTGGGCATCAATTTCAGGAGGTACATATGTTCAAAATACACCAGGGTTTATACCTGGATCAACGTATAAGATAAAAGGACAAACATTCAGTGCGTTTACCTCCACGAATACGTATCAAGATGTGACGACAAGACTAGATGATTATCCTGTCGATTTGGAGGGATATCCGAAAGCTCCTGTCAATACAGAGAGTTATTTCTTTCAAATAGGGGCTGGATGGTACGAATCAACACCATCACATAGAAGTCCTGACGAAGTTACAGTAACTGGCCAAGTATTCACAGGCCAAAATTTTAATATTCAAACACAGTTAGCACCATTTACTTATGGACAACCTTACTTGAATAGGTTTAGAGACTTTCCGTTTATGACTGAAGGATTCAAACTTAGAAAAGTAGTTGATAATAATAAATCTTGGTTGGAAGAAGATGATAAAATCAGAGTTTCAACAAGTGCGGATTATAATGCATATTATTTCGTTGACAATGAAAAGTTAGTTTTGAATGTTAAAAACGTAGACCTTTTCTTAAATCCTGCACAAGGTTTAGTTTACGATGTTTGGGACCAATCAAGAAGATATGACTATCCAATTCCTGAATCAGGACTAACCGTTGGATATCCTGTACCTGGTGGTGTTGATTCTACATTCGTAAATCCACAGCCAAAAAAGAAAACGTTTTTTGAATTCTCTCAAACTTTTTGGGAGAACATGATTAATGTTAGAAACCGTCAATACATTACTGATGGAAAAACTGGAGGTTATCCAACATTACAATCAATCTTTTGGAAGTACATTGAATCCGAAAGTGCGGTTGGGTTACCTAATAACAAATATACTTATCAAAAATTAATTGATTATGTAAATGGTATTGGTCCTTATTGGATGAAGTTGGTGGAACAAATGATTCCTGCAACAACAATATGGAACACGGGGGTTAGAATGGAAAATTCAATATTCCAAAGACAAAAGTTTGTTTATCGAAGACAAAGAGGATGTCAGTTTATTCCTGTACCTGTCGATCCTTGTTTCATCATATCTAATATTTTTGATTACACCTGTACAACTGAATATACGGACTTCAACATATATCCTTGGTTGAATGGAGATGTTGATGTTAGTAATTTCAGTAGTATCTTATCAAATAGAGTCAATAATATGTTAGCACAGAGTGGGTTAACATTAAATGACTGTATTCAGAATTCAGTTGAAAGTAATTGGTATGTTGATTTAAGGATTGGTGGGGATTTAATAATTAAAGAATTATTCTATGTTGGATATGGTTTGACTGATGTACCAACTAATACAATGTGGAGAAATGCTTTAATACAATATCTTCCACAACTATATGATTATGGATTTACATTTTTCTTAAATGGTAATTTGTTAACAATTACAAGTCTAACTTGTACCGAAAGAAATATTAATGAGACACTTTCCTTGAATTCAGGGATAAATATAAGTATAAACTGTACTAATAACTAATGGCAGCATTAAATTATAACATAACGGTAACTGGTGATTGTTCCAATAATAATTCAGGAGCTTTCAATTTATTCGTTAGTGCGGGGACACCTCCATACACAGTACAGTTCCTTAATCCATCTTACGCCCCTCAAACTATAACAATTCAGCCAGCATCTTTAGTTGGGTTGGCAAGTAATGTTTATCAAGTTAGGGTAAATGATAGTAGTTTACCAACTAACAATGAGTTTCTACTAAACATTCCAGTGTCAAGTGGAGTTTGTGGTTCGATTGTCGCAGTACAAAATACAACTTGTGGAGTTAATAATGGATCGGTTACAGGTTCATCAACTTCGTTATATTCATCAACAAACTTTTCATTGTATGATATAAATAACAATTATCTTACCTCAGCATCTACAAACACAAATGAAGCGGTTTTTGGTCAATTGAGTGCGGGAACTTATTATTTGGGAGTTACAGATTTAGGTGGATGCACTGCTTTTACTCAGACATTTATAGTTGAAGAATCGGAGCCTTTGGATTTTGGTTTATATGTTGTGCCAAATTCAAGTTGTGGTGGAAGTCCAATAGGTAAAATTTTTGTAACAGGTCAAACTGGACAAGCACCATACAGTTATCTATGGAGTAATGCACAGACAGGTAGTACGATTACAGGATTAACTTCGGGTACATACTCTGTTGAAGTTACCGATGCTTACGGATGTATTTTATCTAAATCGGCGACAATAACCAACGTAAGTCCGGTCGGTCTTGGAATATTTACATCGACTGCACCAACTTGTCTCCAATCAAATGGGGTCATCAATATGACCATCACAGGTGGAACAGCACCCTTTTACTATTCAGCCTCTACAGGAGACGTTTTAGTTTCCTATTCAAGAACGTTTACAATTTCATCATTATCTGCTGGTCAATATAACTTCCAAGTTACAGACGCAGGACTATGTCAAATGTTCGCAGGTACAACACTTGAAACTCCGGGTGGGATAACAAGTGTTAGTGTTCAAGGACAAAATTCAACTTGTTCTAGTACTAACGGTTCAATTACTGTTAATTTGGTTGGAGGAACTTCACCATATACTTATACATTAATTTATCCGACAGGGAATCAACTGAATATTAGTAATTCTCAAACTACTCAAATATTTGGAAATTTAAGTGGGGGTACTTACACTGTGGGTGTATCTGACAATACAGGATGTTCTTTTTTAGAGGAGGTAACTTTAGTTGCTCAAAACAAATTTACAATTTCAACACAGGTTGTAGGAACTAGTTGTAATCAAAATAACGGTTCTGTAACAATTTTAACAACAACAGGTGCAACTTTACCTTTGGATTACTCTGTAGATGGAATCCAAAATGTAATTGATACAAACTTAACTGCGGTAACATTCAATAATTTATCGTCAGGTACTCATGTTATTACCGTAACCGATGCGGATGGATGTATTCAAACTACAAACATATTAGTACCAAGTAGCCAATCATTAAATTATTCATTATATAGTACTTCTTGTGGTAGTGGGTCAAGTGGGAAAATCACGGCATTCATTACTTCAGGCGAACCACCATTTAGTTTCAATTGGTCTGATAATGTACCAAACGAACCACAACAAATTCAAGTTAGTGGTTTGACGGCAGGTACTTATTCTTTGACTGTGGTGGATGCAAATGGATGTTCATTAACAAGAAATACGACCATAACTTGTAATACGAATTCTACCTCCTATCAAACTTATGTCATGGGAGCTGAAGTATTTAACATTCAATCTCCAACTAAATTTGGATTATTACAAATGTTGAATGAAGGATTTTTTGATTTAACCTCAGGAAATACAAGTTGTGATTTAATAAGTGCAACATTTACTGCAAAAGTTTCGGTAAATCCATCGGGGATAGTTGCAACTCAAAATTTCTTTACATCAACATCATTAGTCCAAGTACCTACTGATAATCAATGGTATGATACAATTCGTACTTTATTATTGGGTATACCTGGTGTGGGTAATGTTATAATAGACCAACTAAATAATCAAATAACTATCGAAACAAGTAGAAATAATACTTCTTTGGAAGGAGAAGAAATCGTTATCGATCTAGTTATAGACTATAATATAATTTGTTTAACATGAGTAATCAGGTAGTAGTTACGGAAATATCGGGAGGGACATACCCAATTAATGTATTCATATCGGATGTTTACGGAAACTATGAGACTTTTTTGGGGACAATAAACTCTGGTCCGGTACCTCCAAATATAGAATATAACACAGTAATTCCACCAATATTTCAAACTGCACCTGAAATTTTGTTGAAAATGGTCGATGCCAACAATTGTCAGGTGTTTAAGGTATTGACTTGTGTATTTGGAGATTTCATTATAACTCAAAATGGAATTATCATAATGACTCAAAGTGGTAACAATTTGGTTGTACAGTCATCGGGAGGCGTTCCTCTATAGACCGAAAAAATAAAATGATATATAGAGAAAAAAATAATATAGAAAAATATTTATAAGTTATGTCAAACACTAGAATAACTGATTTACCTATAGTCTCCGCCGCGACCTCGAATGATAGACTATATATTGTTACAAATTTTACGGGAGGAACCTCAGGAACCTCAGGTCAAATAGCTTTTTCATCCTTAACTGCAAGCATTTCAGGGGGTACAAGTGGTACGTCAGGTTCAAGTGGGTCTTCGGGGTCAAGTGGGTCATCAGGTTCAAGTGGGTCATCAGGAACATCCGGATTAGAAGGTAATATTGCCGTTTGGAGGTTTACAGGGTCTACTGTTATGTCAAATCCTGGTACAGGATACTTTGCACTAAATACTGGTGACGATTTTTCATTGACTACAACAGGAATTACAATAAGTGATACTGCGTTTAGTCCTGCGCAAGATTTTTCGAGTTTATTAAATACATTAACTGTTGGTACTACAATCAAATTAGTTAGAGTAGACAATCCATCATTTTTCAAATTATTAAGAATTACGGCAGTTTCACCAACTTATCCTAATTATGAAGATTACGAAGTATTTCAAGTTGCTGCTGGTGGTGCGGGTTCAATTCCTGCGAATACACAATTTATTTTTAACATTATAGGCCAATCTGGTACTTCAGGGTCTGCTGGTACAAATGGTACTTCTGGAACTGATGGAACATCAGGAACAAGTGGGACATCAGGAACTTCAGGTACTAGCGGAACTTCAGGATCTAGTGGTACTTCAGGGTCTAGTGGAACAAATGGTACTTCAGGAACAAATGGTACCTCAGGTACTAACGGAACATCTGGAACTGATGGAACATCGGGAACAAGTGGGACATCAGGAACTTCAGGTACTAGCGGAACTTCAGGATCTAGTGGTACTTCAGGGTCTAGTGGCACAGATGGAACATCGGGTACGGATGGAACCTCAGGAACAAATGGTACTAGTGGTACATCAGGGACTAGCGGTACTTCAGGAACATCTGGAACAAGTGGTACCTCAGGATCTAGTGGTACTTCAGGGTCTAGTGGTACAGATGGAACATCGGGTACGAATGGAACCTCAGGAACAAATGGTACTTCAGGAACTGATGGTACATCAGGCACTAGTGGAACATCAGGCACTAGTGGTACATCAGGTACTTCTGGAACAAGTGGCACATCAGGAACTAGTGGCACATCAGGTACTAGTGGCACATCAGGTACGGATGGGACAAGCGGAACATCAGGTACGAGTGGTACATCAGGGACAAGTGGTACGTCAGGTACAAGTGGAACATCAGGTACAAGTGGTACTTCGGGTACATCTGGGACAAGTGGAACTGATGGTACATCTGGAACAAGTGGAACTTCAGGAACAAGTGGAACTTCAGGAACAAGTGGAACTTCAGGAACAAGTGGTACTTCAGGGACTAGTGGTACTTCAGGGACTAGTGGTACTTCAGGAACTAGTGGTACAGATGGTACATCTGGAACAAGCGGAACTTCAGGAACAAGTGGAACTTCAGGAACAAGTGGTACATCAGGAACAAGTGGTACATCAGGAACAAGTGGTACTTCAGGGACTAGTGGTACAGATGGTACATCTGGAACAAGTGGTACATCTGGAACAAGTGGGACTTCAGGAACAAGTGGGACTTCAGGAACAAGTGGGACTTCAGGAACAAGTGGTACAGATGGTACAAGTGGTACAGATGGTACAAGTGGTACAGATGGTACAAGTGGTACAGATGGTACAAGTGGTACAAGTGGAACTTCAGGAACAAGTGGAACATCAGGAACAAGTGGAACTTCAGGAACAAGTGGTACAAGTGGTACTTCAGGAACAAGTGGCACAAGTGGTACGTCTGGAACATCAGGTACGAGTGGAACTTCAGGAACATCAGGTACAAGTGGAACTTCAGGAACAAGTGGGACAGATGGTACTTCAGGAACTAGTGGCACTTCAGGAACAAGTGGTACTTCAGGTACTAGTGGAACATCGGGTACTAGTGGTACTTCAGGTACTAGCGGAACATCAGGAACTAGTGGAACTGATGGTACATCAGGAACTTCAGGTACTAGCGGAACATCAGGAACAAGTGGAACTGATGGAACAAGCGGTACATCTGGAACTAGTGGAACATCTGGAACTAGTGGAACATCGGGAACTAGTGGAACATCAGGAACTAGTGGTACATCAGGAACTAGTGGTACTGATGGAACATCTGGGACTAGTGGTACTAGCGGTACATCGGGAACTAGTGGAACATCAGGAACTAGTGGTACATCAGGAACTAGTGGTACTGATGGAACAAGTGGCACTTCAGGGACTAGTGGAACATCAGGAACTAGTGGAACATCAGGAACTAGTGGAACATCAGGAACTAGTGGAACATCAGGAACTAGTGGAACATCAGGAACTGATGGAACAAGCGGTACTTCAGGGACTAGTGGAACATCAGGAACTAGTGGAACATCAGGTACCTCAGGAACCTCAGGAACTAGTGGTACATCAGGAACAAGTGGAACCTCAGGAACTGATGGAACAAGCGGTACTTCAGGGACTAGTGGAACATCAGGAACTAGTGGGACTAGTGGTACATCGGGTACTAGCGGAACTTCCGGAACTAGTGGTACTTCAGGGACTAGTGGAACTGATGGAACAAGTGGTACTTCAGGGACTAGTGGAACGTCTGGTACATCAGGTACGAGTGGAACATCAGGAGTAAATGGAGTCTCGGGAGGAGCAATATACTATTTCAATGAGTCAATTACGTCAGGGCCATATAAAGAGTTTTCGATTATTCCAACGGATACAGGTGAACAAACTATAACGTCGCCATCAATTGCATCTGGTGGAACAGATACAATACAGTCATTTTTAACAGATACAGGTTTTCCGGGTGTTACTGCAATTCCTGCTGGAATATGGCAATTCTTCTTACATAGTTATAAATCAAGTGTTAGTACATCTTTTGACATATTCTGTGAGGTGTATAAAAGAACAAGTGGAGGTACCGAAACGTTTTTATTCGCATCAGACCCGACACCAATACTATCGGATTCACCGACGTTTATAATGGAAATTTCCGATGCATTCCAAACTGGATATACGATTACAGTTTCAGACCAAATACTTGTTAAGGTACGAGCAACAAACACAGGAAGTGTCACAGGAACAGTTACCTTAGCAACTGAAGGTTCAATACATTACTCCTACGCACAGACCACGTTGGGTATTGTAAATGGTACGTCTGGATCTTCAGGTTCATCAGGAACTGACGGTACGTCAGGGACAAGTGGTACTTCTGGTACATCAGGAACCTCAGGGACTAGTGGTACATCAGGAACAAGTGGAACTTCAGGAACTGATGGAACATCAGGAACTAGTGGAACATCAGGTACCTCAGGAACCTCAGGAACTAGTGGAACCTCAGGAACTAGTGGAACATCTGGAACTAGTGGAACATCTGGAACTTCAGGAACAAGTGGAACTGATGGAACATCTGGAACTAGTGGAACATCTGGAACTAGTGGAACAAGCGGAACTTCAGGAACAAGTGGAACTTCAGGAACAAGTGGTACATCAGGAACAAGTGGTACATCAGGAACAAGTGGTACAGATGGCACAAGTGGTACAGATGGTACAAGTGGTACAGATGGTACAAGTGGTACAAGTGGAACTTCCGGAACAAGTGGTACTTCAGGGACTAGTGGTACTTCAGGGACTAGTGGTACAAGTGGAACTTCAGGTACAAGTGGTACAAGTGGAACTTCAGGAACATCAGGTACAAGTGGAACTTCAGGAACTTCAGGATCTAGTGGAACGTCAGGTTCATCAGGAACGTCAGGTTCATCAGGAACGTCAGGTTCTTCAGGAACAGATGGAACTTCTGGAACTTCCGGATCTAGTGGAACATCTGGTTCTAGTGGAACATCTGGTTCTAGTGGAACATCTGGTTCTAGTGGAACATCTGGTTCTAGTGGAACATCTGGTTCTAGTGGTTCCTCAGGTACAGATGGTACATCAGGATCTAGTGGTACTTCTGGGTCTAGTGGTTCATCAGGTACCTCAGGTTCTAGTGGTTCTTCAGGTACTTCAGGGTCAAGCGGTTCATCTGGAACAAGTGGTTCATCTGGAACAGATGGAACTTCAGGTACTTCAGGGTCTAGTGGAACATCAGGTTCTAGTGGTTCATCAGGAACATCTGGGTCTAGTGGAACGTCTGGTTCATCAGGAACATCTGGTTCATCTGGAACAAGTGGTTCATCAGGAACAGACGGAACTTCAGGTACTTCAGGGTCTAGTGGAACATCAGGATCTAGTGGTTCATCAGGAACATCTGGGTCTAGTGGAACGTCTGGTTCATCAGGAACGTCTGGTTCATCAGGTACAAATGGAACTTCAGGAACAAACGGAACTTCAGGGTCTAGTGGAACATCAGGATCTAGTGGTTCATCAGGTACCTCAGGTTCTAGTGGTTCTTCAGGTACTTCAGGATCTAGTGGTTCATCAGGGACAAATGGTACCTCAGGATCTAGTGGTACATCTGGATCTAGTGGATCATCAGGTACTTCAGGGTCAAGTGGTTCATCAGGTACTTCAGGATCTAGTGGTTCATCAGGGACAAATGGTACCTCAGGATCTAGTGGAACATCAGGATCAAGTGGTAGTTCAGGTTTAGGAACAATTAACAATAATACAAACAATTATGTTCTAACCGCAACAGGAACTGCTGGGACTATTAATGGAGAGGTTAACTTTACATTTGACGGTACAACGGCATATATCAACGGAGCACTTGGTGTAGGAACTGCAACACCAACTACTACTGGTTTAATTAGAGCGACAAACGATGTTATTGCATTTTACAGTTCCGATAGTAGATTAAAAGAAAATGTTACACCAATTGTTAATCCAATTACAAAAATATCTCAAATTGGTGGATATGAATATGATTGGATTCCTATGGAAGGAATACACGAAAATGAAGGTCACGATATTGGGGTAATTGCACAAGAAGTTGAAAAAGTACTACCTGAAATTGTTAAAAGAAGAGAAAACGGTTATTTAGCGGTTAAATATGATAGAATTGTAGCACTTTTAATAGAATGTGTTAAAGAACAACAAGTTCAAATCGATGAACTAAAAAATATAATAAAAAAATAATACAATTAAGTCCTTATCTGAGTTATAATTTTCAGATAAGGACTACTATTAAAAATAGTTATAAAAAATGGGATTAACTCCGGCCACAGGAACTGAAATTGCAATGTCGTGCGTTTATGACGCATTTGGTTTCCCACTCCCAACTGTGAATATTTCATTGAATGGTACACTCGGAGCCCTTAGACAACCCCCTCAAGCTCTTGGGGTTTCTGCAATTCCGGCCGGAGCTCAAACAAGTTTATCTGCTGACATGGGTGGTTTAACTGTTCCTGAAGATTATACTTGTAGTGGTACTCTATATTATACTCTAAATGGTTGTACTGGTGGACAACCTTTATATGATACTACTATTACTCCAATATTAACTAATCAAAGATATTTCGACCCAGTAACTTCAGGTTACTGGACTTGGGACAATGCTGCTGGCACATCTCTTCCACAACAAACTGTTAGTGGTTCAATAGTAATAGTATCAGGTCAGAGTGGATGCCCTTAATCATCTGAAATTTTTATTATATTAACTCCACTAATCTTCAGAAAAGTAATTATATTTTGTATATTTTTATAAAAATATAATTATGAAGTTTGATTACAAAAATTTTTTATCTGAGTATGAATTAAAACATATTGTGTGGTCAGGGATTGAATATGATAAGGAAAAATTGATAAACTTTATTGATAGATATAATCAATTAAAACACACACCAAAAACTAATGATTCAATTGAAGAAATTAGTATTATGGAAAATATCTTGAAAAAACAAAACAATGAAAATTTACAAAAGTTACTGAATAATGATTCTGACTATAGTAGATGGGCAACTGTTGAAAAATTTTCAAGAAGAGCCGCAGTTGAAATACTTTTAGAAGGTAAATATTCCAAAGAAACTTTTTCAATTATTAGTAATTTACCAGTGGTAGATTTTAAGTTAGTTATGAAACGGACAAAAGAACTCATTAAAACTATTAATGAGACAGTAACCGAATCTGAAATGGATACTTCTAAAATTTCTGGTGTGAAATGAGTGTTTACACAAATACAATATGGGAAGGAAAACCTACATCGGTTTCTATATTGGTTCCAACAAGAGACACTGTGTATTCTCATTTTTCACTTTCACTTGGAAATTTAGTAAAAACTACCACTCAGATGGGAATTGATGTACACCTTTTTTTTGATGCATCAACCATACTAATTAATCAGAGAGAAACCCTTATTAGTCAGGCAATTGCCGTAAAATCTGAATGGGTACTTTGGTTGGACAGTGATATGATGTTTCCTCCAACTACATTATTAAGATTGTTAGCCCATAATCAAGATATTGTTGCTTGTAATTATATGAAACGGTCATTCCCTTTCAAATCAGTAGCGTTCTTAGATACTAATGATTGGGAAAGTTGGATACCTATTCAACCTGATGATGAACTAGTTTCGGTTGAAGCGATTGGTATGGGATGTGTTTTAATGAAAACATCAATTTTCAAACACTTGAGTAGACCATATTTCGAGTATACATATCAACCAAAAACTAAAGATTGGGGTGGAGAGGATTTCACATTGTTCAAAAAATTGAATAAAATAGGATATCAAGTAAAAATTGATATGAACCTAAGTAATGAGGTGTATCACATTGGAACATTTGCATATGGTAAAAATTTACCTGAAAATGTTGAAAAGAAAAAAACGTATAAAAACAAGAAAAAAACTTAATCAACTAAATGATTACCAATCGAGACTTTATAGAAAAATTTATAACTACTAATGATGGGGAGTTGGTGCCATATCTGTGGACTCACGGTGCGACTGATTTACACATGGGAGATGGGATGGTAGTATATTCTTTAATACAACAGATTAGGGCTAAAGTGTGTGTTTGTATTGGTTCGGGTGGAGGATTCATACCAAGAATAATGACTCAAGCAAGAGTTGATTTACACAATCAAAAAATATTTGAAGGTAACCCTGATTATAATTGGGGGAATATTGGCGTTACCTATTTGGTTGACGCTTGTAACGGTGTTGGTGGCCCAACCGATGTTGATGATGAAGATTCTTTTTTTAGAAAAAATTTTCATCCTAGATTAATTAAATCAACTTCTGAAGATGCATATTATAATTTTTTTGTTCGACAAGATATTAAAATTGATTTTTTATTTATTGATGGAGACCACTCGTATGAAGGGGTTAAGAAAGATTTCGATTTGTACTCGAAACTTTTGAGTGAAAAAGGTGTTATAGTTTTACATGATACAGATGAGAATTATGAGAAAACTCTGATTGTTTCTGAAGAGGCAAAAAAAGATTATCATCCGTTTGACGGACCTTCAAGGTTAGTTAAAGAGTTGGAACAAAGTCCCGAGTGGAACTTGATAAAGTTACATAATTTCCGTATATTAATGGATAAACCATCATCAAGTGGTATTACCATAATAAATAGGAAATAATAATATATGAAAATATTAATAACAGGAGTTGCAGGACTTTTAGGTTCAAGACTCGCTGATTGGATTGTTGAAAACAAACCTAATGTTGAACTAATAGGTGTTGATAATTTAAGTGGGGGATACATTGAAAATGTTAACCCTGACGTTAAATTTTTTAATGTTGATTGTAAATCTGATAAACTATCAGATATTTTTGAAGAAACCAAACCTGATTATGTATACCATTTTGCGGCTTATGCTGCTGAAGGACTATCTCCATTTATTAGGAAATATAATTATGAAAATAACCTCATTTCAACTGCAAACATAGTAAATGAGTGTATTAAACATAATGTAAAACGACTCATTTTTTCATCTACTATGGCGGTATATGGCCATGGGACTCCACCTTTCCACGAAGACGACCAACAAAATCCTATAGATCCATATGGTATTGCAAAATATGCCTGTGAAATGGATATTAAGGTTGCCGGTGAACAACATGGTTTAGATTGGTGTATCATTCGACCTCACAATTTTTATGGTATCAAACAAAACATTTGGGATAAATACAGAAACGTATTAGGTATATGGATGTATCAACATCTGAATGGTGAACCGATGACTATATTTGGAGATGGCGAACAAAAAAGGGCGTTCAGTTACATTGATGATTGTTTGGAGGGCTTGTGGAAATCATCCCAACAAGAGAATTGTTCCAAAGAGATTATCAATTTAGGAGGTACAAAATATTATACAATTAATGACGCTAACAAAGTTTTAAGAGAAGTTATCCAAGATGGTGAAGTGGTCTATAAAGAAAAAAGACATGAGGTAAAAAACGCTCATCCAACATATCAAAAATCTATCGACCTTTTGGGATTTTCTGATAAAACTTCATTATATGATGGGTTAAGTCAGATGTGGGAATGGGCTAAAAAACAACCGAAACGAGAAAGATTTGTGTGGAGTGATTATGAATTGAATAAAGGGATTTATAGTTTTTGGAAAAAATGATAAAATTAGTAACAGTTATTGGTCACGGGGTTAATTTATTACCCCACTTTATAAAACATTACCAAAAATATGTAAGCGAGATTCATATCGCGTGTTATAACTCAGATTTACATCCGAACATTAGTGAAGAGGTAAAAAGTATTATTTCAGGATACAATAATGTCCATGTTGTTAAAGAAGTTCGTCATCACAATTTTGATTGGGAGATGGTAACTAACTTATACAATGAAGTAAAATCGAAAGACAAAAATGGTTGGTGGGTTGTTGCAGACATAGATGAGTTTCACTTATATCCTCATGACAACATTCAAAAGTTAATTTTGGATTGTGAAGTAAATGGATGGGATATTGTTAGAGGAGGATTCATAGATAGAATAGGTAGTGGAGGTACATTTCCTGAGATTAAAGAAGATGAACGTATTTGGAAACAATTTCCTGTCATGGGATTTTTTAGGTATCCAATGAGTCAAGCTTGTCCAAATAAAGTTTGTATTACGAGAGGATGGGTTACATTAACCAATGGTCAACACTATGCGAAAGTGGATGGATATACCACTTGGAAATGGCAAGGTTGGGGGAATCCTTTGATAGCACCGATTGATACTCATTCAGTACAAGTCCACCACTTCAAATGGGATATTACTTCAATTGAAAGAATTAAAAGAGTTGCTGACACTAATAAAGAATATTCATATTCAGAAGAGTACATGAAAATGTATCAAGAGTTGGAAAAATCAAATTTTTTGATAGATTTGAATAATGAAGAATTTATGATTGAAGAATCCTCAGGGATTGATGAATTCAAAAGATATAGGAAATGGAATAATTTAATTAAAAAAATAGTTTTGATATGACAGAATTAGATAAAGAAAAAGAAAAAATGTTGCTTGAGCAACGAAAAGTCAAAGCCTTAGAGAAAATAGCAAACACATTGGACGCGTTAACTGTTTGGGTTGAAGAAATTGAAAAACAAGAGTGGAGCGACCGTATTCAATTTTACTTAGCGGAATGGCATAAAACAGTTCAACCTAAAGATCCTACCATAGATGAATAATCACAAGTTAGGAATAATTGTGCCCTATCGGGATAGATATTTTGATTTGGTTGAATTCAAAAGCCATATTACAAAACATCTTTCCGATTCTGGTATTAATTATTATCTAATTATTGTGGAACAAGATGATGAAAAAAGTTTCAATCGTGGTAAATTATTAAATATCGGTACGATTTATGCGAAGAAACTTGGATGTGACTATGTCGTTTTTCATGACTTGGACATGTTACCTGAAGAAGTAGATTATTCCTACAGTGATGTTCCACTTCATTTGGCAACCAATCTGATAGGTACAGAAGATTTCAATAGAATTGTGTTTGACCAATATTTCGGAGGAGTTACACTATTTCCAATACACTTATTTGAAAAGGTAAATGGGTATTCAAATAACTATTGGGGGTGGGGGTACGAAGATGATGATTTATTACATAGGTGTGAATATTTTGATATTCCATTAAACACTAAACTATTAAAATTAGATGGAGGTAACACTGCAGCATTGAAGTTCAATGGTAAAAATGCCTATGTTAAGTCCGCTAATATATTCGATTTCATCAATCAGACAAGTTACAATCCAAATGGAAAAATCACGATATTCGTTTCATTCAACCCTGATGATTTAGAGTTGGATAAGGACAAAGGTGAAGATATTATGTCGGTATTTTCAATACCGGGATATGACTGTACAATAACATATAACTCATATAGAAGGTATACATTTCAAATGTTTACAGAAAATAAAAAAGTTGTGTTTATTCACAGTGATATCTTGCCAAATTTCAAGACAAACATTACCGTTACTATAGATAGAGAAGAAAAGTTTTTTTCATTATATCAAAATGGAAAATTGGTTGATACCAAGAGAGTGGGTACTTTTTATGATTACTCACAAGAGCCACATTTTTATTTAGGGTGCGGAAATCCGCACAGAGAAAAGGATAATAACTATTTCAAAGGGTCAATTAGTTCTTTTGCAGTTTATAACGATATCTTAGGAGAAGGTGAAATTGAGGAGATTTCCAAAAACCAATTTTTTGGATTAACCCAGAATTTTGGTGATTACAAATCAGATTATAAATTAGTGTTATATTATGATGCTAAATTTATTAAGGGGTATCAATTAATAGATTTAAGTGAAAAGGGGAATAATGGATGGATTTACAATTGTGAAATTGTTGGATATACCTTCGATGAACATAAAGAAATAAAAGTGCCTTATCGTAGAGAATCCACTTTCAAATTACTACCACACGAAGAAAATGGATATGAAGACGGAGGGTGGAAAAATCAAACAACTAGATTTAATCAATTAAGATATCATAACGAAGTTTTAACTAACGGAGCTAAATTTGAAAGTGACGGGCTTTCTACATGTAAATTCAAAGAATATGGTAAAGAAACCGTTGATAATGTTATACACGTAACAGTAGGAATATGAAACCAAAATTAGGAATCTGTATACCATACAGAAATAGAAAAGAACATATAGAGGAATTAATACCTCGTCTAACTGAACACTTAAAGAACAAGGGAATCCCTCATAAATTTTATGTAGGACATCAAGTGGATGATAAGTTGTTTAATAGAGGTGCAATGAAAAATATTGCAGCATATCATGCCTTCGAAGACGGTTGTGATTACATTGCTTGGCATGATGTTGACATGGTTCCTCATGATGACACTTGTGACTATTCTTACCCCGATGAGTTCCCTGTCCATATTGCAACCAAACTATCCAAATATGGATATAAGTTAGGTTATGAACAATATTTTGGTGGGATAATTCTTTTCACCAAAGACCAAGTTTTGAAAACAAATGGGTATTCAAATGACTATTGGGATTGGGGCCAAGAAGATGACGATTTATTTTGGAGGGCGTATTTTGAAGGATTGACAACTTACAAAGTTTTCGAAAAACATCAAAATAGGAAGGTTGCACAATTTAATGGAAATGATTCATATTTGGCATTCAACGTTAATAGAGAAATAAGTTCTTGTTTACATCAAGACCATACTATATCAATATTATTCAGTGCTGACCAACAACCTGATAAAGTCCCAATTTGGTTGGTTGGAGACGAAGAACGAAAATTCATTGAGTATCCATTAATAAGAAAAGATGGAAGTTACAATTGGGGACTTTCCTTCAATAATTCAAGAGCTATTTCTTCAATAGTATATGATAGGGACAGTAATCATCATTACAATTATGCAAAAAGATTTGAGAATGAATGGACGTGGGTCACAGTAACATATGACTCTGAAAACGGGAATTATTATCTATATGTCAATGATGAATTGAACTACAATATGAATGGAGTTAAAGAACATATACCATTACACATCGAAAAAAAGTTGAAGGCTCATGATTCAATCAAACCTATCCTTATGGGAGTGTGTTCTCATACTGGTGTTTTTTTGAAGGGTAAAATTGCTGAAGTTAAGGTTTATGATAAATTTGTTGATGACATAAACACTATTTTCGAAGATAAAAGTGGTTTAGTACTTCACTATAATTTTGATGCTTCAGATAAAGACATTGTCAATAATTATGAATTTTATAATAATAATACTATCTTTGTAAATGAAGATATTGAAGTAAAAGATTTAATTTTACCATATAGAAGAGAGGGTTCTTTTGATTGTATCTATCATGAAGATGAAGGATTTGTAAATGGAAAATGGGCAAAAGGTGATACCACCGCAAGAAATGAAAAAAGATTTGTAACTGAAATGCAACAGAATAAAATTAATTATAAAGAAGAAGGTTATAATAAAATATTAGATGTGACTGAGTTGGTTAATATTGACGAATCATTATATCCGAATACAAGGTTTATAAATGTAATAATGAAGTAATGAAAATAGAATATGAAAAACCTTGGTACCTAAAGGTTAATTCTGGTGAGGAACAAACTAATTTAATTCTAAAAAAAGAATATACAATAAGTTTATCTTTCAGGGTTGGTAGATATTTTGCTCGAGATGAAAAAATTGGATTTTTCGGTGTCCCTGGAAAAAATTTTGGTGTAAGTTATGACTACGAAGTAGATTTATTCGTTTTTGAATTTTGGACCAAAGGTGAGGACGGTAATTCAATTCACAACTGTTATACCTACAATACTGTAAAGGACGGTATGTATGACAATGAAGCAAACATAACCCTAACGTATGCCAACAACCAATTTAATTTGTATTTCAATTACAAACTAGTTGATACTATTGATACAAAGTATGACTTGATTAATGATTACGCAGATAAAAACTTTTTTATTGGTTGCCATAACATGGACTCAGATGTTATGATGCATAGAAGTATGACTGAAATGGATGTTTATCATTTTTCCATATTCGATACTGTATTAACTATGCAACAGATTAAAAAATTTGTAACAAGAATGAGTATTGACCAAGAGTTGATTACAAATAATTTATTGTGTGCTTTTGACTTGAGAGACAATTTGGGGGAAGAATGTACCATAAAAGATGAATTCAAGGATAAGTTCTATTTGTTTAATTTGAAACTTTCAAAAGATAAAGAAAAAGATAAAATATCAACTAATCAATTCGAAGCAAACAAGAAAAAGTTGGACTCCGTAGGTTGTGGATTTTGTCTTGCGAAATGGACACAAGTCACAATGCACTTACATAATGGAACAACTCACTCTTGTCACCATCCTGAACCTCATAAGGTAACTTTAGAAGAGTTGTCTCGTAATCCTACTGCTTTACACAATAGTAAAGTTAAAAAACTTGCTCGTAAACAAATGTTGGAAAATGAGAGACCTTCAGAATGTTCCTATTGTTGGAATGTTGAAGATAATTCAAACTCATTTTCAGATAGAGTTTTCAAATCTTCCGAACCTTGGTCAGAACCTTTTTTCGAAGAAGTTTCTAAGTCAGATTGGAGGGATAATTACAATCCAAAATACGTAGAAGTTAGTTTTTCTAACACCTGTAATTTCAAATGTGCGTATTGTGGACCTGAATATTCTTCAAAATGGATGGAAGAAATTAATGACCACGGCCCTTACCAACTTTCATTTGAATACAATGGTACAAGACGTATGGAAGAACGTAATACTAAGCCATACAAACATTCTGAGGATAACCCATACGTTAATAGTTTTTGGGAATGGTTTCCCGAACTTTATAAAAGTATGGATACATTTAGAATTACTGGTGGAGAACCACTATTATCTAAAGATACTTGGAAAGTATTGGATTTCATTTTGGAAACAGAACAACCAAACCAAAATCTTAAACTTTCCATAAATAGTAATCTTGGAGTTCCCGATAATTTGATAGATAAATTAATAGATAAATTGAATAAAATTATCGAGAATGATTTAGTAAAAGAAATTGTTATTTTCACATCTTGTGATGGGTATGGAATTCAATCTGAGTATACAAGATATGGGATGAATTTTGAAAAATTATTTAACAATATAGATAAAGTATTAACTGCATTACCCAAAGTTACGGTAGTAATCATGTCTACTTTTAATATTTTTAGTGTTTTTTCATACGAATCATTAATTAGAAAAGTTCATGAGTTCAAAGTTAAACACTTTAATCCTCTGAGATATTGGAGTTCTGCAATTATATTAGATACATCTTATTTAAGACAACCATCGTTTATGAGTTTTAGAATCTTGAAAGATTATATAACGCAAGATTATTTTGATAGATGGATAAAGTACATGAAGTTCAATTCAACATATCGAAGTTTGAATTTCCATCAAATGCAGAACGTTGAGGATGTTGGATTTTCAACTCAAGAAATAGAAAAAGTGTCGAGACTAAGAGACATATTCATTTCAGACAAGAAATTACATGATAATGATTTGTATCAACATAAACTCGATCTTTATAACTTTGTTAAACAATACGAATCACGTAGAGGTTTGAAAGTTGAAGAATATTACCCTGAACTAAAATCATTTTTCGAAGAAATTAGTAATGAAAATAAATTATAAACAACCGTATTGGATGAAATTCAAATGGGAAATCGAAGAACACCCAGATGACCAATATGTTACACAATACAATAAAAAACTTAACGATACTTTTGATGAGTTTTTTTACAATGATGAATTTACAATCCATATTGATTTCAGAATCGAAGAAGATTTTGTTTTAGACGAACACTTTATGTTATTCGGGAAACCGAGTAAAAATATTGGTTTAGTTTATAATAAGATTAACAATCATTTGTTTTTTATTTATAGGATTAAAGGCCAAAATAATCAAAGTATAACTATACCTCTTCTGAGAGATGAGTTAGAAAAGGGTATATCAGTGACTATTATACGAAATAAAAACAAATTCATAATTTACAAAAATTTAGAAGAAGTTGGTTCCCAAGGTTTCGAAGGAAATTTATGCGAAAAGTACCGAGACACTGCATTATATTTAGGATGTTCAAGTAACTCATCTGATAATTCTCCAGAAAACAAATGGCACGGAGAAATGGATATCAGGTTGTTTTTTATTTTGGAAAACATTTCGGATATTCATAGTGTTAAGGAATATGTTAATACAGAGACTTTCAAGTTTCCATCTTATAATACCTATACAAATTTGTTATGTTACTATGACTTTAATATATCAAATAATTTGGGTATAATTTACGATGAATCCAGTAATAAGAATTTTTTAGAATTAATCAAATAAAACAAGAATGTCAGAGCAATTAGCAAATTGGAGAGATAAAAACCTAAATTCCGTAAGTTGTAGCTTTTGTGCCGCAAAATGGTATAACGTCAGTTTACATTTAGGTCATGGGTTTACAAATTCATGTCATCTTCCATTACCCCATCCTATTGATTTAGAAAAAATCAAAACAAATCCATCCGCATTACATAATACTGATTTCAAAAAAGAAATTAGAAAAATGATGTTGGAAGGTACTAAACCTGCAGAATGTTCATATTGTTGGAAGATTGAAGATATTGGTCGAAATAATATTTCTGACCGTGTATATAAAAGTCAAATTTACACTGAAGAAGAAATTGCGGCATTGAAAGACTTTCCTTGGGATGCAGACATTACCCCAAAAACTATTGAAGTTAGTTTCGATCGTACCTGTAACTTTGCGTGTTCATACTGTAATTCAGGTTATTCAACAACTTGGGGTAAAGACATCAAAAAGAATGGAGCTTATCAAAAGTTCAAGACCACAAGTGCAGGGGCATATTATGCTGATGGATCTTGGTCTGAAATCTATGGTAAACACAATGAAAATAATCCATATGTGTCGGCATTCTTAGAGTGGTGGCCAGAACTAACAAAAACATTACAAGAGATTAGAGTTACTGGAGGAGAACCTACCATGAGTCATAATTTCTGGCAGTTTATGGAAGAAGTAAAAAAATATCCATCACCAAACCTAAGAGTTGCTATTAATTCTAATTTAGGTGTCAGTCAAGAATTTATTGATAAGTTGATAAACGTAACAAATGAAATTGATGTTAAAGAATTTGACATTTATACTAGTAATGAATCATATGGAGCACACGCAGAATACATCAGAGATGGTTTGAACTACGAAGTGTGGAGAAACAATTTGGTTCAAGTCATTGAGAAAGGTAACGTGAGACAAGTTGTGATTATGATGACAATTAATAGTTTATGTCTGTTTAGTATCACTGAATTCTTGGATGATATGTTAACACTAAAGGCTAAGTATGGATGGAACAAACCTATTGTGGACTTCAACATTCTTAGATGGCCGGCATTTATGTCACCTTTGACGTTACCTGATGATGTTAAACATGATTTACACGGTAAATTATCAATGTGGTGGAGAAAAAATAAAAAGAACCCATTGATTAACATGTATGAAGGTGCTCAAATTCAAAGATTAGTTGATTACATCGAGGTAGTTAACCGTGGACACAATACAACTGAAACTGACATGCAAATGCAATTTCACGATTTCAAAAGTTTTTATACACAATATGATAAAAGAAGAAATAAAAGTTTTGTTGAAACTTTTCCTGAATTAGAGGATTGGTATAATTCGATTGAAATTGATGAAACCATACCTGATGTGAGAGTTACAGATGGACGAATCACACATTATGAACCAGGTGAATACATTTCAGATAAGGATAATTATAACAAATAAGAATGTATTATGATGGTACGTTAAGATGGTTGGAACCATTCGGAGGATGGGGCCATCATAGTAATTTCTTTGACTATGTAAAACTTGAATACGGTACAGATACCGGTCTTTGTAATAGAATATTTCATTGGGAAGTTGCGGAGTTCATTAATGAAAAAAATAATTTTGGATATGATATTTTACTCCAAGATATGTTTTGGCCGGAACTTGAAATTTTAGATTTACCACATACCCATCCAGTAAAAATGGAAAAGTTTGCATATGGATTATACTATCCAATGGAGTTTAATCGTCTCAAGTTTCTAACGGTTTATGATATAAAAAATATGTCGGTATCAATGACAACACCAATAACAAGGGATTGTATTGAAAATGCATTTTTTAATGAAGATTACAGGTTTCCTAAAGAGGCTCATTCAGATTTTGGTTATTACGATATTAAAAGGTTGATAAACTTTAGATACAATCCAGATCTTGCGATTCAATATCCTATAATCCATTTAGTTGAAAGACCGCTTCAAAACATAAAAATAAAATATAATTTTATTCAGAATCTTTTAGAAAATTTTACAAAAGGGTGTGTTGGAATTCATATACGAAGGCATAATGGAGTTTATGTGACCGAAGATGACATAAATTCATTACCTGATGAAAATAGGGAAGATTATAGTCAATTTATTAAAAAAACAAATTCACACCATAACGCTTATAAGTTTATTAGGGATGATGTATATTTCAAAATAATTGATGGAATATTAGAGATAGACCCTTCTCAAAAGATATACATAAGCAGTGATTTACCAAAAAATTTATTGTCACAATATTATAATCGATATCCAAATAACTTGATAAATAACACTGAAATCATTAAACAAATAAATGAATTTTTAGTTGACAATCATCATGATGTATATAAGTTAAAAACATATGGTAATGTAGTTGAAAATATTGTGGATTTGTTTTCTTTAAGTTATTGTAGTTTTTTAATCAAATCAAATAAATCGACTTGGAGTGAGTTTGCGGAAGATTATAGACATCAACCAGCATTAGACGCTACTAATAGTATTGATAAAATTATTGAAAAATATATTAAGATATTCATTAAATAAAATTGTAATATGCCAGACTATAAAAATACATTAAGATGGGTAGAGCCCTTTGGAGGATGGGACAAGGATACCGAAGATACAGGACTTTGTAATAGAATATTTCATTGGGAAGTCGCATATGAAATAAATAAGAACAACAATTTTGATTATCATATCATATTGGAGGAAAAGTATTGGCCTGAATTTAAGTTGATTGATTTACCCAAAACTAAATTTTTCAGAAATATTGAAGGAGACACTTATGATGTCGAGAAATTAAAGTTTATTGCGGTATACGACACTGTGAACCAAGAAATAAACACTGCGAATCCAATTTCTTTCGAAATGATTTGGCAAATGTTTGGGTATGATGGGTGTAAACTTAAAAATGGAGGACATTATTACAGTAATTTTGGGTACAAAGCATTAAAAGACCTTTATCCAATTGAGACTGTAGAAATGATTGATAGGCCACTTAAGGAAATTAAATTAAGATATAAAAGTGTTGAGGAATCAATAAAATATGAAGTAAGGAACGCTGTAGGTATTCATATAAGAAGAGGTAATGGTATTCCATTTAATCACGATGACTTGAATAGTTTACCTGAAGAGATAAGAGGTAATTTTGAATTGATTAAAAGAATTCCTCGATACCAAACAGATAATTTCTATTCATTCCATCAAGACGAATTATATTTCAATATAATGGACAACATTTTGAAATTAAACCCAAATCAAAAATTCTATATCAGTTCTGATTTACCCGATGAAATCATGGGGTATTTTTATGAAAAATATGGAGATAATTTAATTGATAAGAAAAACATATTGAATATTGTTTACGATTATATTGTTACATCAGGTATTCAAAAAAGTGAACTCGAATATGGAAATGTTGTACCAAATTTAGTGGATTTATTCAGTTTATCTTTTTGTAAGTTTTTGATAAAAGTTCCAACATCCACTTGGTCCAATTTTGCTGAAAATTACGTAAGAAAAGAAAGTGCATTCGTCACTGAAGATTGGAACATAATCAAGAAAAAATATACCAAAGCATTCAAAGATGTATAAACAATGGCCGTTAGGTCAACTACCTTCCGAATTACAGAGACCTGAATTGAATCAACTCAAGGATAGAGGTTATTCTTTTGGTAACCCGACGGAAGTTGTTGATATTTTTGAAAAAAAAGTCTCTGATTTTTGCGGGTCTAAGTTTGCAGTTGCGGTTGATTGTTGTAGTAATGCGATTTTCTTAATACTAAAGTATATTAACAATCCACAAAAAGTTAAAATACCATATTTTACATATGCATCTGTGCCGATGCAAATATTACATGCTGGATATGAGTTTGAGTTTGTTGATAAAAAGTGGTCAGGAACCTATAAATTAGAACCATTAGATGTATGGGATTTTGCTGGTAGGTGGACAAAAGGAATGTATGAAGGAGGATTTGCGGCGTTATCATTCCAAATCAAAAAACGATTGCCTATTGGAAGGGGAGGGATGATTTTATGTGATGATTATGATGCTTACACATGGTTCAAAAGAGCGTGTTATGACGGACGTAATTTAGAAAAAAACTATATGGAAGATGATATAGAAATGTTAGGATGGCATATGTACATGACTCCCGAAGATGCCGCAAGAGGAATAATTCTTATGGATAATATATCCGAAGTAAATGATGACTCCCACAGCCACATGTCTTATAAAGATTTGAGATTAAATAAAATTTTCAATGGAGTTTAGTAAAGAAGTCCCCATAATATTTATACCTTCTAAATCTAATCAGGTTACTAAATTTGCTCAAACGGACAGTGAGGAAAAATTCTATGAAAATAGAAAAAAACTTGGAAAGGAGTGGTATTATTATGAAAAAGAGTTAGAGTATAAGTATAACTCTTGGGGTTACCGTGCAAAAGAATTTTCGGATCTTAGTGATGAATACATGGTAGTTTTTGGGTGTTCTTTCACTGAAGGTATTGGATTACATTATGATGACATTTGGCCAACTAAATTATCAAAAAAATTAAATTTGGACGTATTCAACTTGGGAGTTGGAGGGTCAGGACCCGATGTCGCATTCTACAATACAATTTTGTTTCATAACTTTGTGTTGAAAAAGAAAAAGTTGCCAAAGTATGTGATTTATCAATGGACATTTGATAATAGGACATCTTATATGTTTTACAGAAATCCTCATACAGTTCAAATAGAAACGTTCTCAATTTCATATCCAAAAGAAGTGTACCCTAAAAATCACGAAAAATATTTCGATTGGTATCATTATGGGTTTGTTGAGAATGAAGGTGAGTTGATAAAACAAAGTAATTTATTTACATTAACTTGTGATAATTTATGGAATACATTGAATATTCCTGTTTATCATTGGACATGGGGAGATGATTTTAATTTGAAAAAATCTGAGTTATTCCACAATGAGATAAAAATTGACCAAATTCAAGATGATTTTGAGGAAAAAGGAAGGGACTGTGCACATAATGGACACCTATCTCAAGATATTGTGGTTGACAAAATATTAAAAAAAATTAAAAATGGTATCAGTTAAAAATGAATGGGGTAAATTAAGAGAAGTTTTCGTTGGTACGATAGATAATGCAAATATGCCAAAACATGGAGTTGATCTTCATGCTATTAACTATGCTGACAAAGATATAATACCTTCAAAAGAGTTAGGTTTTTTTGATGAAAAAGTTTATGAAGAAACTCGAGAAGATTTAGAGTCTTTATCTCAAATCCTAAACGAATGTGGGGTAAATGTTAAAAGACCAAAATCAATCGACACAACTTCAACAATAAGTAATGGATTTTGGGAAACAGACCAATACTATACCTTTTGTCCAAGAGACACTGTAACTGTAATTGGTGATACAATCATAGAGGCGCCAATGACTTTGAGGTCTCGTCAATTCGAAACATATTGTTTTAGGGAAGATTTCATACAGTATATGGAACAAGGGGCGAGATGGGTTGCTGCACCTAAACCAATGTTAAAGGATGATTCATACCAAAGAAAAGATTTATCTAAGTTAACATTAACTGAAAAAGAGCCTGTATTCGACGCTGCAAATATTTTACGGTCGAATAATGATATCCTGTATCTGGTGAGTAATACAGGGAATAAGTTGGGAGCGAAATGGCTTCAAAATTTATTGGGGTCAGAATACAAAGTACACGTGTTAGAAAACATGTATTCGTACTCTCATTTGGATTCTACTATAGCTTTGTTAAGAGAGGGTCTATGTCTTCTAAATCCTGCAAGGATAAATGAGAAAAACATGCCTGAGATGTTGAAATCTTGGGATAAAATATGGTCACCTGAAATGGTGGATATTGGTTACCACAAAGTCGAACGAGCTTCTGTTTGGGTTGGTATTAATTTACTTTCTATTGACGAAAACACGGTTATATTAGACAATAGACAAACAGAACTAATTAAAGAATTAAAAAAATATAATATAGATACATTAGATTGTAAGATCAGACACTCAAGAACTTTGGGTGGATCTTTTCATTGTGTAACGACTGAAACATTAAGGGACTAATATGAAAATTTTAATCATAGGGGGTGCGGGTTATTTAGGTATCCCATTATCAAATAGCATGAACGATTGTGATGTTACAGTATATGATAAGTTTTTATATAGTAATATTACATTTTTGAATAAAAATGTAACAATCATTCATGATGATGTTTCTAATATTGAAAAGTATAGAGAGTTATTAAATTCACAAGATGTAATAGTTTATTTAGCATCACCGAGATTATTGGAATTGACAGATGGATCACAATTAATTGAACCAATTTCTCAGTTCAAAAAAACGGTTGATTTGATAACAAATGAAAAAGTTAGATTAATATTTTCGAGTAGTTGTAGTGTATATGGGAAACGGACTGATATTGTTAATGAAAAATCCGATACTCAGATTTCATCTTTATATTCTGAATTGAAAATTTCTTGTGAAAACATTTTATTGTCAAAAAACAATCCAAAATTCAAAATTGTAAGGTTGTCTACATTATATGGTGTAAGTAAATTGAATAGAAATGATGTTTTAATAAACAATTTGATTCAAGACATCAAAGAGGAAAAACCAATAGAGATATTCGACCCTTTGGCAGAACGCCCACATTTACATATTAAGGATTGTGTTAAGATATTGAAAAGTATTATCGAGGGAGACTATAATGATACAATCATTAACATTGGTAAGAATGAATTGAATATTAATAAAATTGATTTAATTGAAAAAATTAAAAGAACAGTTAAACCCGACTTAGAATACGAATTAATTAATAGTGAAGATAGTCGTTCTTATAGAGTAGATTTTTCGAATTTACATGCCCATATACAATTCAATCATATCACTTTCGAAGATGGGATTAGAGAGTTGATGGAGGACAATAAAATTAGTTGTTCTTTGGAAGATTGGGATAGTATCTTCGATTACTACCGGCCAAATGGGTCATCTAAATCTTGGTACTTACGAGAAACAGGTAGGTTTGATTATCCTAAAACATGGGGAGTATGGAATTTGTTCGACATTGAAAATGGTAATAAAGTATGGGATAACAATGTTCTGAGGGAAAATATATTAGTGAATTACGGAGATAACGTAAACTATATAGACAAAATAAATATAGAAAATAAAAAACATTTATATCTTATAAATGTTTATGACAATAACTTTTTTCGTAAAAACAAAGATATTGGATTTAAGTGTATTTCAGAAAAATATTTGAATGATGTAAGAAATCATAAATCCAAAATTGTAATGATTCATCAGTTCGAAGGTTATAGTGGAATGAACATTTACAATAATGATTTGGAAATTATCGATGGATGGATTAAAGAATCAAATTTACCTGATAGTGGGGTTCATTATATACATGGGAACTTGTTAGTTGACGAGGTTAGAAAACAAAGGGGATTAAAGTTTGAGTGCCATCCCGTTTCTATATTTGATTCGTGGGTGGATTACAGATTGTTAAAAAATGAAATTGTTGATTTTAATCCCAAAGATGAAAAGTATTTCTTGTTATCATACAATAGAAATCCAAGACCTCACAGGATTCATTTAGTGAACGAATTAATAAAAAATGGTTTATTTGATATAGGTAAAATTAGTTTAGGAAGATTCGAACCACACGATGAATACGAAGAATTATCTAAAATGACACCGATAGAAATCGATAGAACTTTGGATATAAATTGGGCTGCAAATATTGAGTTACCTGACCACGAGTCTACTTTCATATCATTAGTAACTGAAACATTAATTGATACATCGATTCTATTTATGTCAGAAAAAATTTGGAAACCAATTGTGGCGGGTCATCCTTTTATAGTTTTAGGTAATGTTAACACTTTGTCGTATTTGAAAGACCAAGGATATAAAACTTTCGATAAATGGATAGATGAAAGTTATGATTTTGAACCTGACCATCATAAAAAAATTGATATGGTTATAAAAGAATTGAACAAGTTCAAAACGAAAAGTATTAATGAACTGAAAGAAATCCGAAAAGAGATGTATGAAGTTTGTTTATTCAATAGAGAAAAATTTGTGGAAATAATAAAAAATAAATATGATTATGATGGACATGGTTGGTCAAATAATAAAAAACCAATCGAAGAAATTCTAAAAAGTATTTGGAAAAAAAATTGATTAATGTATGAATTTCGTGTTTGAAGACTTGGAAAATAGTCGAAACTTTGTTCAGAATTGGGTACCCAATAAAACTGGATTTGATAGATTTACAGTTGCTCCATTATATAATCGTATGGTATGTCTTCGTGGATTAAATGAAGAACATAAATTTACATTTCAAGAATTCACATTAAAGAATAAACCTGATAAATACATAATTCCTGTTGGGGTAAACAACGATCCTGAAATGTGGGCTGGAGGAAAGTACTCGGCAGATAAGACAACTCAAAGTCTTTTTGAATTTTTGAATGAAACATACTTGAAGGATTTACGTGATGGAAACGCGTATTTGTTAATTGATTCAAGTTTCGAAGGTTACCATGATGATTGGATTTTTGATTTTTTTCATAACGAGTGCGTTGATTATAGAATATCACCTAATCAAATTTTTTTCGTTACAGGAAATTCTATAGTTAAAGAACGTTATAAACTTTGGTTGGAAATTAATCCACAAAGCATTAAAATGCATCCGATACCATATTCTCATTTCGAAAGTGATGTGTTTGGGGAAATTAGACATTTGGGGTGGGAGAATAAACAATTGAAGACATTTGAGGAACATTTGGAATATAAATTGTCCAACCTTGAAAACATTAAGTTATTCAATAATTTGAATAAAAAAACTCGAGAACATAGAATTTGGTTTTTTGTTAAGTTGTATCAAAACAATTTGTTGGAGAAGGGATTAATAAGTATGAACAAGTTTTCTCCACATTATAGAAATTTTTGTGATATTGAAATTGACCAAAACGTGTTTTCTGAAGTCCAAGATTTACTACCCTGTGACTTGTACGGGAAATCCAATGAATTGTTAGACACTGGATACTACATTAGACGAATCTATGAACAACCTCATTTGGATAGTTGGTTGTCAGTGGTAAGTGAAGCTCAATATGAGGATTCCCAAGGAACCGTTTTCCTAAGTGAAAAAATGTTCAAACCGATATCATGTCATCATCCATTTATTGTTTTGGGAAACCGAAATAGTTTATATGAAATGAAAAAACTTGGATATGAAACTTTTTCCAAGTGGATTGATGAGGGATATGATACTTTACCTGACTCGAAAAGGATGGATGGTATAATAGAGAGTATCAAACAATTCGACAAAGAAAAAAATAAAATTAATATATATAAAGATATGAAGGATGTTTTGATACACAATTATAACATTCTTGAACATAACGCATCGAAAAAACCTCCGTACGCTTTCGATGTTGTGCGGGAAATTTTTATGAAAGATGTCATTGAATATGAACGAAGAAACAAAAGATTCATATAATACGATTGTAGACTTTTTGATAAAAAATTCTGTCTTGAAAAAAGCTGAGTACCAACTCGAAACTATAAATGGAAGACAGAAAAAATGGTTGAATTTGGTGCCGGCAATCTATGTTATTGGTTCCGAAAATCAAATGAATTTTTTTGACAAAGAAGCCGATTCCCAAGGGTTTTTACCTTTGGTAAATTATTTGTATCCAAAAATGATTAATGACCTTTTGGAAACACATTCTACCGATTGCCAAAATATTATCAATTGGATTATTGAACAGTTTGGAGGTCCACCATTTGAGTCCCATATGTATGAATTTTACATTTTTGGATGTCATATTTCTCATGTGATGATATCAATGGATATTGTAAAAAACAATTATGAAAGAGCGTTGATATTTGAAAATGATGCGAAGTTTTATAAATATGTTGAAGATAAAACATTGGATAACATAGTTGAATTATATAATAATGATTTGAATAATGAAATTAGTTTTTTGAATTTAGGATTTCATCTTAAGGAAAACTATCAGGAAGAGTTTAAGTTGTTTAGAGGACAAACTGCGACTGCTCACACATATATAATTAACCAAGAAACTTCGAAATTTTTAGTTGATGGAATAAATCTCAATAATGTAGTTCCGAAAGGAAAAAATAAAACTAATGATGAAAAAGAATTATCATATCGTTGTGGTGCTGATGGTTTTTTTGGTGGATTTGTCGACAATTTTTTTCTAAATTTACCTCTAACGTACCAACAATTTATTGGTACAAATCGAGAACAAAGTTATTTATGAAAATAGGATTTATAGGTGTAGGTAAACTGGGAAAAGATGCCGCAGAAGTTATGGCAAATCATCATGATGTAATAGGTTATGATGTTATTGAGGTCAAACCATCTAATTTCACAATGGTGGATAGTATTCAAAATGTATGTGACAATAGAAATATAATTTTTGTTGCGGTTCCGACACCACACCATCCCGACTACGATGGTCGTTTTCCTACGTCTCATTTACCCAATAAAGATTTTGATTATTCAATAGTCAAAGAAGTACTTTCGGAGGTCAATAAATACACTACCAAAGACCAACTTGTGGTACTAATCTCCACAGTATTACCTGGAACAATTCGACGTGAATTTATTCCTCTTTGTGAGAATTTCAGATTCATTTATAACCCATATCTAATTGCGATGGGTACTGTTAAGTTTGATATGGTTAACCCTGAAATGATTATAATTGGAACTGAAGATGGTTCATTAACAGGAGATGCAAAGTTACTGATTGATTTTTATGATACATTAGTAACAAAGACGACACGATGTGAAGTCGGAACTTGGGACGAGGCCGAAGCGATAAAGATTTTTTATAACACATTCATATCAACAAAAGTCGCTTTAGTGAATATGATCCAAGATGTTGCCGAAAAAAATGGTAACATGAATGTTGATATTGTAACAGGGGCTCTTGAAAGAAGTACACAAAGGATATTAGGGCCTGCATATATGAAGGCAGGTATGGGAGATGGTGGAGGATGCCATCCACGAGACAATATTGCGTTGAGATTTATGTCTGAAAAATTAGGATTAGGGTACGATTTGTTTGATTCAATAATGGAAGCCCGAGAAGTTCAGGCTAAAAATATGGCGATGAGATTGGTTGAGTTATCCAAAGAATATAATTTACCAATTATTATTTTAGGTAAATCATACAAACCTGATGTGGATTATTTAGACGGATCATCATCAATTTTAGTATCTCACTATATTAACGAATTAGGAATTCAAGTTGATTTTGATATTGAAAATCCCAAAACCGCTATATACTTGCTTGCTCATTTTAATAAATTTCATGAATACCCTTTCCCAAAAGGTTCGATAGTGGTTGACCCATGGAGAAAATATTACTCTGAAGAAAACTTAGTGATACATTATGGTAATACTCGATTAAATTGAGTTATAGAATAAAAAAATGATAGAGAAAACATTAAATTTAGTTTATGAATCTTGGAACGGTGACGAACCCATTGCCAATGGGATGAGTAGTTTCAATCAGTTTCTTTTTTTTGATTCAAGAAATTTTTTCGAAACTCATATAATGGAGCCAACAAATCGAAAAGATTATACAGAACGTAAGTTATCCATTAAAGTTTGTAATTTAGATGATGTTAAAAAAAATCCACACGAAAAATTTTTTTGTATTGTGGGAAGTGCATTTTTATCATCAAAATTGATTATGGAAAACAAGTGGAATTTTTTCTTGTTGGATTCTACTTTAGAAGTTATTAGACAAAATAAAAATTTGATTCTGATAATAACTATGGAGCATGAGCCGGCATGTGACACAGAGATAAAATGTACCAAAGAACTTTTGAGAGAAAATGGGATATCAACAAATCAGTTTTACTATGTTACCAATAATTCCTTGAGTGATTTTTTGGGTCAAAAATACGGGGTTAATGCGAAAAAAATCAATTTTATTGACTATTCCTCAACATTTGCTCTTACTGAAGTTAAAGATGTAAACTTTGTGGAAAATAAAACAGGTAAATTCTTCATGTCAAGGAACAAGACCGCTAAACCACATAGATTAAATTTGTTATTTCATTTGATGATTAATAATCTTCTTCAAGATATTAACTATTCAAAGTTATTCACCTATCCCGGAGATGATGTTATGCCATATTATTTGTCATTTGATGAGGCTGAGATATGGCAAAAGGCCGATTTGATTAAATCATTCAACACAACTATTAAAGAAGACGATTATGAAAGTGGTAAAGGGTATTATGATTACAATAATTATGGATTCAGAGGTTTTCATCAAGAAGGTCAATCGACACTTCACTATCCAGAACTCAAAGAAAGTTACGAGAACTCTTATGTTAATATAATTTCAGAGAGTGCTTATGAGTCACAAACTTTCTATCCAGGTGTTATACATACTACTGAAAAATCTTTCAGACCTTTTTTCTATTATCAAATTCCATTGATTTTAGCAACACCTAATCATATCAAACAGTTAAAAAAGAAGTACGATTTTGATTTTTTTGATGATGTTATAGACCATTCCTACGACAGTGAATTAAATGATAAAAAAAGATTTTTGATGTTCATCGATGAAATTAAAAGAATCAACAATAATAAAGAACAAATAAAAGAATTTTATAAAAAAAATAAAGAGAGATTTGAATCGAATAGAAGAAAACTACTCGAAATTGCGTTAGACAAAACTCAGGACTTCGATTTATTTTGGGATTTAATATGAGAACATTACATTTATTTGGAGATAGTTTCACTCAAGGTCATTTGTTAGATGATAGTTTCCCTCGTTATCCAGAGTGGAAAGAATTCAGAGGCGGTAATTTACCTCTTTGTTGGGGGGATTTACTCTCGAACAAATTGGGAATGAAAATGAATAATCATGCGGTTGCGGGAATGTCTAATGTTGAGATTTTTCAAACAGTATGCCAGCGTTCGAATGAGTTTGAAAAAGGAGATATGGTTATCATAAATTGGACTTATCCGCAAAGATTTAGATGGGCTTATCTTTACGACAAACAAAATTTATTTCAATGGAAACGATTAAGTGCTAATCCTGAAAACGGTGAGTATATTTCAGAATCGACTAGAATGGATATTGCGGTGAATAAAACTTTACCTCCATATATTGATGAAGTATATGAGCAAGAAAAATTACTTGTTGAATTTTCTAAATCGAAAGGGTTTCAGTTGTTTTTTTGGTCTGCTGATATCGATATAATAAACAATTTGTCATCAGAAAAATTGAACAATAAGTATTATATATGTCATGAGGAAATTGAAAAATTACCTCTACAAATTCCACCAGAAGCAAACAACCATAGTTTTGTACGTATGGGCCCTAAACGGACTATGTTTGATGTATTTTTTGGACATGGAGGAACTACAATATTTGATGAAACCAATGGAGCTGTTGGCGACGGTCATTTAGGAGAAAAGGGTCACTTCATTCAATATGAACTATTTTATAAATATATTACAAAAAATAACCTAATATGAGTAGAAAAACTTTGTGGACATTCGGATGTAGTTTCACTGCCGAATATCATCCTGTTGGTCACCCCCAACAAAGAAGTAATTATGATGATTATAAAGATTGGAGAGGTGGTAATTTACCAAAAGTTTGGCCAACTGTATTATCTGAAATGATGGATTATGATGTAAATAACTGTGGAGAAGGTGGTGCCGCTAATCAAACTATTTTTTGGAAGTTTATTGATGAACATAAGAAATTTCGAAAAGGGGATTTGATTATTATTGGGTGGACATCACTCTTGAGATTTGTTGCGTATAATGAGAGAGATGGTCATATGAACAATATATTACCATCTTTTATCAATACAAATGGAACACATATTTTTTCTGACCAAACATTAGTAGAGGTATTCAACAATAGATCTCATGCTGAATGGAACACGGAACTTTGGAAATGGATTTCTTTAATAAATTCTTTTTGTCGTCTGAGTGGGGTCAATATATTACATTGGAATTCGGATGATTTATTTTTTAATGAAAAGTTTAATGATAAAGATGAGATTGGAACATTCATCAGAACTCCTAACGGTAGTTTAGATGTATTTGAATTTTCACGAAGATTATATTCTGATGGAAAACACACTATGGAACATGAAACTTCAGGAGATGTAAAGGATTTACATAGTGGTGAACTTGGACATTTATCTCAAGCAAAGTATTTTTATGAATTTATAAAAACAAGAGATGGGATAATATGAGATTAATTTGTTTCGGAGATAGTTGGACTGCGGGTCATGGAATTGAAACTGATATAAAGTATAAAGAAGTTGCTCACCCCGAAAAGTTCATCACAAATTTAAGAAATCAAAATTCTTGGCCGAGATGGGTTGCTCAAAAACTAGACTGTTTATACGTGAATTGTGGAGTTTGTGGATATGGAAATGAATACATACTCAAGGAAATTGAACAATCACTTGATATGGGGTTTATAAACTCTGATGATATCATTATAGTTATGTTTTCCTATCCGTATCGATATACTGCGGACACTTACAATGTTATCGAGATATACCATAAAATAGAAAATGCTCTAACTAGTCATAAACATTTCTATTTCAACTCTTTTTATCCTATGTTTCACAATGAAGATTTTGATTCAAAATCTTTACCAAATTATTTTATTAACCCAAACGATTGTTTATCTGACCTTTTGAACTTATACGAATTAGTTAATAATGTTTCTGTGTGGGAATATGAAAGTAGAAAAGTTTGGAATGACAAAGAAAATATGTTCAAAGGTGACTATCATCCCAATGAGTTGGGATATCGTATTATCGGAGAATATATATACGACAAGATTTACGATTTTTTATAATGGAACATTACGACTTATTGTGTGAATACTTGACCAAGTTTACCGAAAAAACTAAAGGTTATCTCCCACAAGTAAAAAAAGATTCAATATATAATTCGATTATAGTTGAGAATAGGGTTGTCATTAATTTTGAACAGATATTGAAGAACCACATTTATTTCTTAAATAAAAACAACAAAGATGTTAGATGGGGGTTACAAATTTTCCATAGTGAGGGAAACGAAAGTTATATTAAGAATATTGTCAAAGATTGGGACAATGTTTTACTAACTAAACTGGACATCGAAGACATTGATAAAGAAACTCACACAGAATTATTAAAAAGTATTGAATTTTGGGAACTAGTTGAGGGAGAAATAATATTGAATTTTCAAATAGACTCCTTGTTATTAAGAGACAACATAGAAGAGTTTTTAGATTATGATTTTATTGGAGCTCCTTGGTCTAAACCAAAAGAAGGGAAGTTTGTTGGTAATGGAGGATTATCAATCAGAAACAAATCAAAAACTATTGAGTACTTAAAAAAGTATGAAAACGAAAAGGGTGTTTGGGAAGATATTTTTTTTGTAAAACATTTAGACGACCATCAGTTACCTGATATATTAACTGCAATGAAATTTAGTGTTGAAGATATTTTTTACCCACATCCTGTAGGAATACACAGACCAGTCAAAATACCAATTCCTTTACTAAAATTAATATTGGACAAGTCTTTGACTTCAATGGATTAAACTTTATTTTTAATATTATGGGAAAGACATATAATTGGCCACTTATAAACGACAATGTCAGTCGTGAAGATAGGGAGGCTTTATCTGATTTTATATTATCAAACCAAAGATTAACAAACGGGGAAAAGGTTAAAGAATTCGAAAAGATATGGAGTAATTGGTTGGGTGTCAAACATAGTACTATGTTGAACTCCGGTAATTCAGGAAATTTTGTTTCGATTGCAATTGTTAAAGAACTTAAAGGTATTGGTGAAGTTATTGTACCCCCATTAGGGTGGGTATCGGATATTTCATCGGTAGTACAATTAGGTATGACTCCGGTATTTGTTGATGTATCTTTGGATAACTTGGCGATAACCGCAGAAAATATTAAAAGGGCGATAACCAAGAAAACTAAAGCGATTGTTTTGGTACATTGCCTTGGGTTCAATGGGATTAACGAAGAGATTATCAAAATCGCCAAAGAAAATGATATTCTATTAATCGAAGATTGTTGTGAAGCTCATGGGGCAACGTTTAATAATCAAAAAGTGGGCACGTTCGGAGACATTTCTATTTTTTCATTCTATTTTGGGCACCATATTACAACAATAGAAGGAGGAATGATTTGTACCAATAATGAACAAATTTATGAATCCTCCAAGTTATTTAGGTCACATGGTATGACAAGAGAAGTTTCCGAGGAAACTCAGAGCAACTACAGAAATAATTATCCTGAATTAAACCCTATGTTCACGTTTGCGGTTGCGGGATTTAATATGAGAAGTACTGAAATCAATGCTGTTTTAGGGATAGAACAAATGAAACGAATTGATTATAATATCGAAAGACGAAGACATAATTTATCAGTATGGTTTCAAAATTTGGATAAACACAAATTTTATACTGATTTTGATATTGATGGGAATAGTAGTTTCGCGTTACCACTAATAATGAAACCTGATTATAAAGATAGATTTCATATTAATGATGACTATAGTAGTGTTTGTGACGTTTTAGATATATGTGGGGTTGAATATAGATTGGGAACTGCCGGTGGAGGGAACCAGGCTAATCAGCCATATTTAGACAATTTCCCATTCAAGATATCAGGTGATTTAGATGTTGTTAATTATATACACAGTAATTCATTGTATATTGGAAATCACACAGATTTGACTGATGAGCAAATTATAAATTTAGTAAAAAGATTGAATGATGTTTAATAACCAAAAAGTATTAGTAACAGGTGGAGCCGGAATGATTGGGAGGCAACTTGTTAAAAAGTTAGTATTAAAAGGGGCCAAAGTCACTATCGCGGATTTGACAGAGCCAGAACATTTACCCTTCAATGTTAATTTTGTCAAGACTGACTTGAGAAATTTTAATAGTTGTTTGGAAGTATGTAAGGGACAAGATTATGTTTTCCATTTAGCGGGTGTCAAAGGGTCTCCACATATGTGTATGAATCAACCAGTTGATTTTATGGTCCCAATGTTACAGTTCAATACTAACATGACTCAAGCGGCATTTGAATCTGATGTCAAATGGTATTTGTTCACAAGTTCAGTTGGAGTTTATGCTCCGTCTGAAATTTTTTATGAAGAAAGTGTTTGGGGGACATTTCCTTCTCCGAACGACATGTACGCGGGGTGGGCGAAAAGAATTGGAGAATTACAAACTGAAACCTATAAAAAACAATACGGGTGGGATAGGATATCAATAGTTAGACCTGCAAACGTTTATGGACCGTATGACAACTTTAATCCTGCTAATGCGATGGTTGTACCT